>Ga0209344_10002614_pt1 | contig 19570 bp, 12 predicted proteins | sample Cruoilmetagenom6_FD_187293 | JGI IMG/M metagenome (GOLD analysis project Ga0209344, IMG submission 187293) | Oil polluted marine microbial communities from Coal Oil Point, Santa Barbara, California, USA - Santa Barbara Oil Seep Sample 6 (SPAdes)... | ecosystem: Environmental > Aquatic > Marine... | reverse complement strand
TAGGTCGCTAGAGTAATTAAACCTTGTGCCGCACTTTTTACTTTTTCCCCTGCTTTAGAATCAGTATATATTTGGCCAGACACGAAGAAAAAATCATAACAAATACCGTGTAGGGCAATCCCTATAGCGAGCATAAAGAATAAATCTCCAGCGTTTCCAAAAGCAAATAATGCATAGCGAATACCCCAAGCTAACATACCAAAAAGTATGGTCTTTTTAAATCCATATTTTGTAAAAAAGAAAGGTAATAACAACATAAAGCCAACTTCGGATAATTGTCCTAATGATGCCCAGGCTGTGGAGTTTTCTATTTTGTATTCGGTTAAAAATGGACTTATATTTTGGTAGTAAAAAGCTAGTGGAATACAGATTAAAACTGAAGATAAAAAGAAAACTAAAAAGTTTCTATCTTTTAATAATTTTAACGCCTCCAAGCCCAATATATCTTTAATAGTCACTTTTTCATCTTTGGCAACGGAAGGAGGAGTTTTAGGTAAAGTAAAGCTAAATATTCCAAGAATTGCAGATGCTACTCCAACCATTATAAAAGTATTTGATAGCATACCATGACCAATATTTTCAATAGAATCCCATTTAAATGCGAAGCTAATGATCAATCCGGCAAGAATCCATCCGATAGTTCCAAATACTCTTACAAAAGGAAATTGTTTTGCTGGATTGTCCATTTGATTAAAAGATACTGAATTTACAAGTGCTAAAGTTGGCATATATGCAATCATATATCCTAACACATATGGGTAAAATGTTGCGAACTCAGTTGATTGAGACATCTGATACATTAAAACAGCTCCGATAAGATGAAGCACGCCAAGAATTTTCTCGGCATTAAAAAAGCGATCTGCTATTAATCCAATAATAAAGGGTGCAATTATTGCCCCCCAAGATTGAGTAGAATATGCCATTCCTGTTTCTGCACCAGTTGCACTTAGATTATTTCCTAAAAAAGATCCTAAGGTTACAAACCAGCCTCCCCAAATAAAGAATTCGAGGAACATCATAAATGATAATTGTGCTTGAGTTGATTTTTTCATTAGTATTTGTTTGGTTAGTTAATTTACTTTTTTTGAAGCCTCTATTAATAGATTTTTTGTAGCGAGAATACCAGCCTCTTCACTTAAACGATCACCTTCATATTCTATACCAATGTACCCTGAATAACCTGCATCTTTAACTATTTGTAGCATTTTAGTATAATCAATCTTTGTTTCATCACCCTTTTCGTTAAAATCATATGATTTAGCGCTTACCGCTTTAGCAAAAGGCATGATTAATTGTGTTCCTTGGTATTTATCAGGATATTCTTCAATACATTCACCCCATTTTTCACCGTCTTTACGTTTTACACACCAATTACCGAAATCAGGTAAAGTACCACAATTAGGCATATTTACAGCCTTCATAACTTCTACAACTTTAGGAGCGTCAGAAGATAACCATCCATGATTTTCTACCAAAACATTGATGCTTTTCGTTGCTGCGTATTCTGACAATTTACGTAATCCATCTTCGGTAGATTTAATCCATTCTTTAGGATCATTCGTCCCAAAGGTGTTTACTCTAATGGAATGGCACCCTAAAAATTTTGCAGCATCTACCCATTTTTTATGGTTTTCAACTGCCTCGTTTCGCTTAACTTCATCAGGAGAGGACAGATCTCCTTCACCATCAATCATGATCAGCACATTTTTGACCTTGTATTGTTCGCTTTTGATTTTTAAGGAATCCAAAAGGACATCCATGGTCATTTCCTCTAATTTCTTAGTATATAATTGTGAAACATATTCTATGCCTTCAAACCCTAATTCATGAGCTTTTTGAGCAAAATCCATAGGATTCATTCCTTCAAATCTAATAGCTTTATTCATTGACCACTGAGCAAGTGATATTTTGAAAAAAGGAGTTTTCTCTTCTGTTTGAGTTGTTATCTCTTCAACTTTCTTTTGCTCTTTTTTGCAAGAAACAAGTAGTATTAAAATCACTGTTAGAAATGATATATTTCTTAAAATTGAGTGGGCGTTTGTTTTCATTTTTGCTTGATTTTCACTCTAAAATTAGAATTTTTAATTTGAATTGCTAGTTAAAATGATTTCAAATATTTACTACAACGATTTCGTAAGGATAAATAAAGCAATAACAAAACTTATATGTTGATTATTTAGCTAAATTTATACGTTAAAATTAAGGAATATATAAATATTTCATATTATTATTTTAAATTTATAACAAAATTCAACTATTTATAATTGATAATTAAACACTTAAAAACTAATGAATATACAACAAGAATTTGATGCTATTGTTATAGGTACCGGTATAAGTGGAGGTTGGGCAGCAAAAGAACTTTGTGAAAAAGGCCTAAAAACACTTGTACTTGAAAGAGGTAGAATGGTAAAACATATTGAAGATTACCCTACCATGACGAAAGACCCTTGGGATTTTGAATTAAGAAATCAGATTACTAAAGAGACGCTTAAAACCCAAGAAAAGCAAAGTAGATCCGGCTATACAACCAGAGAGGCCAGTAAACATTGGTTTGTAAATGATTTGGAACATCCTTATAATGAAACAAAACGATTTGATTGGTTGCGTGGCTATCATGTTGGAGGGCGTTCAATTACCTGGGGCAGACATTGCTACAGGTTAAGCGATTTAGATTTCGAAGCAAATAAAAAGGATGGGCATGGTGTTGATTGGCCAATACGTTATAAAGATATTGCACCGTGGTATGATCATGTTGAAAGCTATATAGGAGTGAGTGGTGAAAAAATGGGACTCCCACAATTACCGGATGGAATTTTTGAACCGCCAATTGAAATGCACTGTGTTGAAGAACATTTAAAAGAAAGTATGGCTGAGAATTACGATGACCGGGTTTTGACTGTCGGTAGGATTGCTCATATAACTAGTAATAAAGAGTTTGAAGGTCGAGGTAAATGTCAATATAGAAATAGATGTATTCGAGGTTGTCCTTTTGGAGGTTATTTTAGTAGTGTTTCTTCAACCTTACCAGCTGCTGATCGTACCGAAAATATGACGCTAAGACCAAATTCTATAGTCCATGAAATTATTTATGATGATGCAAAGAAAACGGCTACAGGTGTTAGAGTTATAGATACAGAAACTAAAGAAAAATTGGAGTTCAATGCAAAGATCATATTTTGTTGTGCTTCAGCAATAGCTTCTGCTTCAATTTTGATGCAATCTAAATCAGAAAGATTTCCTAATGGTTTAGGTAATGATTCAGGTGAATTAGGACATAATATTATGGACCATCATTTAGGGGCCGGGGCATCAGGTAAGTTTAAGGGCTTTGAAGATAAATATTTTAAAGGAAGAAGACCAGGCGGTCTCTATTTACCAAGGTTTAGAAATTTAGGAAACGAATCAACTAAGAAAAAAGAATTTTTAAGAGGGTATGGTTACCAAGGTGGTTCCGGACGGGGTGATGTCTCTGAGCACATTGCCGAATTAGGTTATGGTGCTGCTTTAACAGAAAAGATTCTTGAACCTGGCAGTTGGAATTTAGGCCTCGGGGGCTTTGGTGAATGTTTACCTTATCATGACAATAAAATGACACTGGATTACGAAAAATTAGATGATTGGGGCCTGCCTACTATTACTTTTGATGCTGAATGGAAAGAGAATGAATATAAAATGAGAGAAGATATGATCCAACAGGCAAGAGAGATGCTTGAAAAAGCCGGTTTTACAGATATTCAAACATTTGATAGAGTACATGCTCCAGGTATTGGAATTCATGAGATGGGAACTGCCCGTATGGGAAGAGACCCTAAAACTTCAGTACTAAATAAGAATAATCAGATACATGCTGTGCCAAATGTTTATGTAACCGATGGAGCTTGTATGACTTCTGCAGGATGTACAAATCCTTCAATAACATATATGGCCTTGACAGCTAGAGCTGCAAATCATGCTGCCGAACAGTTAAAAAAAATGAAAGCTTAATATTATGGATAGAAGAAAAGCATTAAAAGGACTAGGATTATCGTTAGGGTTCGTCGTTGCAACACCAACGGTACTAAGTATATTACAAAGTTGTAAAACTGACAAGAAGGAAGTAACTGGTTGGATTCCCGAGTTTTTATCTGAGGATGAAGGTATAGTTGTAAAAAATCTTGTAGATTTAATATTACCTAAAACAGTTGATTTACCAGGAGCTTCTGATGTGAATGTAGCTCAATTTATTGATTTATATACCTCAAAAGTATCTGGTAAAGAAGAGCAAGAAGGTTATAAAAAAGGATTAGCAGCGGTAATAAATGCTTTTGGTAAACCGGTAAAAGATCTTACTACTGAAGATTATGATGGATTATTGGCAAAGTATTTAAAAGCAACTAAAGAAGAACAGGAAGCGTTTAGAAAGAATGACGAGGAAGCTCCTGTTTTAGAAACTCTAATTGGTTTAAGAGGAAGTGCAATTTGGGCGTATAGAACAAGTGAAAAAGTTGGAGAAGAAGTATTGGCTTATGATCCTGTTCCGGGTGAACAAAAAGGTTGTATCTCTTTAGAAGAAGCTACGGGAGGAAGAGCTTGGTCATTATAATTTAGTTTGAATTATGAATCATTTTTCGAATGTTCTTATTTTCATTGTATGCCTTTTATTATTTACAAACTGCAAAAAGGAGGAAAATAAAGCTGAAGTGTCCGAAGACTGGATTCAACTATTTAATGGAAAAGACCTGAATGATTGGAATATTAAAATTAAAGGTTATCCTCTTAATGAAAATGCTCATAATACCTTTCGGGTAGAAGATAGTATTCTAAAGGTTTCTTATGATGAGTATGATAAATTTGATGAGAATTATGGTCATATTTTTTATAAGAAATCTTTTTCCAGTTATAGGTTAAAGGTACAATATCGATTTACTGGAAATCAATTTGAGGGTGCTGCAGATTGGGCGCATAGAAATAGTGGTGTCATGATTCATTCTCAGTCACCTGAAAGTATGGCAATAGATCAAAAATTTCCACTTTGTATTGAAGTTCAGATGTTAGGAGGAATTACGGAAGGTGTTTCTCGATCAACGGGTAATTTATGTACACCAGGTTCAAATGTTGTAATAGATGAAAAGTTGGTTACAGATCATTGTCTTAATTCTTCTTCAAAAACATATTATGGAGATCAATGGGTTAACCTTGAAGTATTAGTGCTTAAAGATTCTATTATTTCTCATATAATTAATGGAGAAAAAGTATTGACCTATTCTAAGCCGCAAATTGGCGGAGGAGATATGGATGAGTATGATGCCGCTTATAAAACTAAGATAGGAGAATTTCTAAAGGAAGGTTATATTTCTTTACAAAGTGAAAGTCACCCCGTTGAATTTAAAAATATCGAACTCCTGGAGTTAGATTATTAATTAAAATAGTAAAATGGAGAGAAGGCATTTTTTAAAAAAATCTGTAATGGCTGGTTCACTGGTTATGGTAAGTCCTTCAGTATCCTTATCTTCAATGATTAAGGAGAATTTTTCTATAAATTTCAAATTAAAATTTGCTCCGCACCTTGGAATGTTTGAGGAACATGTAGGTAAGAATCCTTTAGATCAGCTCAATTTTATGGCAGAACAAGGGTTTAGGGCCTTTGAGGATAATGAAATGCGTAATCGACCGGTTGATTTGCAAAATGAAATGGCTAAAGTGATGCAAGATAGAAATCTGGAAATGGGTGTTTTTGTTGCTCATAAAATTTATTGGAAAGAGGCTAATCTTGCTAGTGGAAATCTTGAAAAAAGAAAAGAATTTTTAAACGAAATAAAACAATCAGTTGAGGTCGCCAAAAGGGTGAATGCCAAATGGATGACCGTTGTTCCTGGCCATGTGGATTTACGTCAAAATATGGATTATCAAACACAGCATGTTATTGAAACATTAAAACAGGCTTCTGACATTTTAGAACCACAAAATATTGCAATGGTACTGGAGCCTTTAAATTTTAGAGACCATCCAGGTTTATTTTTAACTGAATCTCCTCAAGCATATCAAATATGTAAAGCAGTTGATTCTCCATCATGTAAAATATTATTTGATATTTATCATCAACAGATTCAAGAAGGAAATTTGATTCCCAATATCAAGAAAACTTGGGAAGAAATTGCTTATTTTCAAATTGGCGATAATCCGGGAAGAAAAGAACCAACAACAGGAGAAATAAATTATAAGAATGTCTTTAAATATATTCATTCAAAGGGATACGATGGAATCTTAGGGATGGAGCATGGCAATTCTATAAAAGGAAAAGAAGGAGAACAAAGGGTAATTAATGCATATAAAGAGAGTTCTAATTTTTAGATCAAAAATATGAGTAGAAACAATAAAACAAGCAGACGTTCATTTATTAAAAAATCGGCAGTAGCTTTTGCAGGAATAAGTATTATACCAAGACATGTAATGGGGCAAGGTTTTATTCCTCCAAGTGATCAATTAAATATTGGAGTTATTGGTGGTGGTGGAAAGGGATATGGTGATGCTGTGAATGCATGGAATAACGGCGCTTCTAATATAGCGGCTATTTGTGATGTAGATTGGGAAATGGCCTCAAATGCATTTAAAAAATTCCCAAAAGCTGTGAAGTATAAAGATTTTCGAAAAATGCTAGATGAGGTGAAAGATCTTGATGCAGTTACAATTTCAACTCCCGATCATACACATGCGGTTGCGGCAATGGCCGCAATGAAAAGAGGACAACATGTATATGTACAAAAGCCCTTAACACATAGTATTTATGAGGCTAGAATGTTAACGGAGGCAGCGAATAAATACAAATCAGTTAGTCAAATGGGTAATCAAGGGGCTTCCGGTGAAGGTGTTAAGCAAATGATAACCTGGTTTGAAGAAGGCAAAATAGGAAAGGTAAGTAAAGTTCATGTCTGGACAAATAGACCAGTGTGGCCTCAAGGGATTAAATCACCAACCGATAAGCCTAAAATGATGGATGGCATAGATTGGGATTCGTGGGTCGGACCAGCTAGTATGGTTGATTATCATCCTTTATACCATCCATTTGCATGGAGAGGTTGGTGGAATTTTGGAACAGGTGCTTTAGGCGATATGGGTTGTCATTTAATTGACCCTCCTTTTAGAGTACTAGGTTTAGGATATCCTACGGAAGTTGAAAGTAGTGTTGGTGCTGTGTATTCTCAAAACTGGACACCGGATTATTATCCTGAATCTTGCCCATCATCATCAAGAACTCAGTTAAAATTTCCTGCTACAACTAAAAATTCTACTGAATTAACAATGACTTGGACAGATGGTGGTTTAAGACCTTTTCATCCAGATCTTATTCCTGCTGATCATCCAATTGGAGATAATAATAGTGCTAATGGAGTAATTATGATAGGGGAAAAAGGAATTATGACTTGTGGTACATATGGCAGAAATCCCAAAATATATTTTAATTCAGGAGAAGTACTCGTTGCAAACTTAAAAAGAAACACTGAATCACTACCCGAAAACGGGCATCAGGCAACCTGGATTGATGCTTGTAAAGAAGGTTTTGGAAAGGATAAACATAAAGCTTTAACATCCTCTTTTGATTTTGCTGGCCCTCTAACAGAATCTATTTTAATGGGTAATCTTGCAATACGCAGTTATATGCTTCGAAGTCCTAGAAAAGATAATGGTTATGATTATCCCGGAAGAAAAAAATTACTTTGGGATGGCACAAATATGAAAATTACCAATTTTGATGATGCCAATCAGTTTATAAAAAGAGAATATAGAGATGGATGGTCATTATAGATTAATTCGTTTAAGTTTTTAGAAATAGTGCTAAATGTTTTGTAATTTTACTTGAAGTTTTACCAAAACAATTTGGTGTCTTACCCTAAATGAAATCTAAAATAACAATTAAGGACATAGGAAGAGAGTTAGGTGTTTCTATTTCTACTGTGTCGAAAGCTCTTAAGGATAGTAAGGAAATTAGTGCAGAAACAAAAGAACGAATAAAAGCTTTTGCTGAATTTCATAATTATAAACCGAATAGTTTAGCATTAAAATTACGTAGCCAAAAAACACTTACAATTGGTGTTATTATTCCAGAAATAGTACACCACTTTTTTTCTACTGTGCTTAGAGGCATTGACGAATATGCTAACAGTAAAGGGTATAATGTTATGGTTTGTTTGTCCAATACGTCCTATGAAAAAGAGGTACTAAGTATTGCAACTTTATTAGAAGGTAGTGTTGATGGTATTCTGATTTCTTTGTCAACAGGTACTCAAATGAAAGGCGATTACAGTCACCTGGAAAAATTAGTAAACGAGGAATTCCCTTTGGTTCTTTATGATAGTATTGTTGATAGTTTTGAATGTGATAAAGTTACTATAGATGATGAATTAGGAGCGCTAAAAGCAACAGAATATCTTATTGAAACTGGATGTAAAAGAATTGCACTAATAACAAACCCAGAATTTGTTCGAATTGGAATGTTACGAACTAAGGGGTATATTAAAGCTTTAGAAAAACACGGTTTAGAGGTTGATAAAAACCTAATTCTCAAAATAGATGAATGGCAAGACGTTCAAAAACAAATAGAATTTTTATTTGAAGATGAACACAATTATCCAGATGCTATTTTAGCGGTTAATGGAGAAGTATATGCAAGTACAGCTATGCAAGTTGCAAAACGAAAGGGCTTAAAAGTGCCGGATGATATAAGTGTTATTGCCTTTACGGATGGGATAATATCTCAACATACTTCACCGCCTTTGACTACATTGGTGCAACATGGCTATGAAATGGGAAAACAAGCAGTTGAATTATTAATTGATAGAATTGAAAGTAAAGAATCTGAAATACAGTTTCAGAAAAAAGTAATTTCAACGAATTTAAAAATTAGAGAATCAACTAAAGAAATGGTGTAATTTTTGAAAATAACAAATAAAAAAACCGCAACTAATATTGCGGCTTTTTTTACTTTTTTATTATTTTTTTTGTCAAAGTTCCTAAGTCAGCATCAATTTTTACTATATAAACTGCCTGACTTAATTCAGAAATATCATAAGAATCATTTTCCGTAAAATTACCATTAAATGATTTGATCATCCTACCTCTAGTATCATAAATACTAACGTTTTTTACCGAAGCATTAATCTTAAATTTATTTTCAACCGGATTTGGAGATAATGAAATTATACTATTTAAATATTCATCATTCATTGATAACGTAATTTGAGAAGTGGCAAATATTTTGAATTCCCCCGGAGCCAAACTAATAGTTGAATTAGTATTCGCCACGTTAATAGTAGAATTGTTATTTAAAAAGTCATACCATGTGCCAGTTTGCTGAAAACTAGGATTGATACTTTGTGTAGTAACTCCAAAATTACCAATAATATTTATATGTTTTATATTAGGATTACTAGCATCGTCGGTTAACTGGATCTTTTTTAAGCCATTTGCATTGGCAACATCTAAGGTAAAATTATCAGTTCTAAATATATCTTCTTGTTTTTTAAGTTTGATAAGTTTAGCCCAAGCATCATATAAATTTTTACGATTCGGTTCATCAAAATAATTCCAAAGAATTGGTTTATTTCCAGTTCTTCCATTTTGATCAATACTAATATCATATCCTAATTCTCCAAATTGCCAAATCATTTTAGGCCCGGGTACAGTAAAATAAAATGCTCCCGCTAGTTCCTGACGATCTAAGGCAGTATCTTCATTTTGAATATTATAAGAACCACTCGAATTACCAAAAGAGATATTTTTATACATTAACCTTTCTTCATCATGGCTTTCCATATAACTCACATTTGCTGGAACTGACCAGCCTCTGTTTTTGTAAGATATCCATGAAAAATCGGTGTCAGTATATCCCATTGTAGCCTCATTATAATTAAAATTATGATTGCCCCATAGCATAATTCCTTTACCTTCATTTAAACGATAATTCACCCATTCGGTTTCTTCAGTGTTGGTTCCTAAATGCTCAAAAATTACATAAAAATTGGGATCTACCTCCCACTGATAATCTGCATACTCTTTTAATATGGCAACTCTATCGGCTTGAAGGGCATTCGTACAAGTTTCAGAACCAGTACAATTTTGAGTAAAACCTTTTGTTAGATCCCATCTAAAACCATCAATTTTATATTCATCAATCCAATATTGTACTGTTCGCTTTACATAATCTTGAGTCGCTTGTTTGCTATGATTAAAATCGTTAAAAACACTATACGAATGTGTAGCTGTAGGGTTAAAAAACGGACCGTCTGTTATTGCTTGTCCACCATAACCTCCATTATCGGTGTTCCACATTCTGTAAAACGGGTTTTGACCCGAAGCATGATTATACACCACATCAATAATTACTGCTATGCCACGTGCATGACATTCATCAATAAGTTGTTTAAAAGCAGTTGGGGTTCCATAGTATTTATCTAAAGCCATATGGAAAGATGGATTATATCCCCAGGATTCATTTCCGTCAAATTCATTCAATGGCATAAATTCAATGGCATTTACACCTAAATTTTGTAAATAGTCTAATCTTGCTTTTACAGCATCGAAGCTATGTAAAGCGTCAAAATCACGTATTAATAACTCATAAATTACCAAATCAGTCTTCACGGGCCGTTGGAAATTTGTAATGTTCCAATTATAAGCAGTATCACCTGTTCTTAAAAGTGTAACTGCATGTGTAGTATTTCCAGTTGGATATGATGGTAGATTAGGATATGTCGTTGTATTGATAAACCCGTCATTTGATTCATCTAGAATAGTTGTTGAATAAGGATCAGCAATTCTTAAGTTTCCATCTACCAAATATTGGTACATATGATTAGTTTGCGGAGTTAATCCGGTAAGTTCAATCCAAAAACGATCTTTAGGGGTATCTTTTTTTAGTAAATAGGCATTGTCAGTTTGCCAGTTATTAAAATCGCCAATTACATGAACTACATCTTTCGTAGGTGCATACAAAACCAGCGTAGCATGTGTATTATCGCTAGGATCTAAATTAAGCCCATCTTTCATTCCATCCGGTACAGATTGTTCTATAATTGTAACTATTGCTTGAAATGTCTCTGTCAATGTATCACCGCCATTCGTAGCTTCTAAACTATAGCTAGTATTTTGTGTAATATTAGTATGCGTAAAGCTAAAGGAGGTTGTGTTATTTGAAGTGTTTATTATTGAACCGTTTGCTTTTAATACAAAGTCTGAAGCTAGAGAAGTTGTTGCAGTAATAGATAGTGATTGTCCGGAAGTTAACAAGGTTGTATTATCAGTTGGCGAAGTTAAAGTCAGTTGAAAAGCACCCACAGAAATATTTAAGTCAGCGGTTTGAGTACCTCCATCAGCACTTCTTAGCACAATATCAATACCTGTAATTGTTCCTGTTGGATTACTATAAAATGATTGGATGGTTGGTGTAAAAGTTAAACTATACATGTTTCCAGATACATTTGTAAGAGAGGGTTGCGCACCATTATCTCCCCAAGTGCCAATAACATTTACCCAATGATTAGTATCGTCAGTAGTAGCCCCTGTATGAGCATATATAGTACCTGCGTACGATTCTAAAGGTGTTCCTGTAGCATCAAATAATAATACAGGGTTTGAAGATGTTTCTTCAGGAGGTGTTCCTCCTTGCCATGATAATTGAGCTTCCGAAGTAAACCAACTGATAAAAAAAAGGGCAAGTAATATTTTTTTCATTTCTTAGAATTTTTTTCTGTCAAAACACTTGATATATACAAATTTAATTTAAGGAATAAAAGGCTGTTTATAAAGATACAAACAGCCTTTAATAATATAATCACAATGCTAAGTAAACATTATTTGTTTAACGAATACGTACCATCATTCAGGTCTAAATATATTCTATAATTTCCTGCAGTGACAGCAATATTATCGCCTCCGGCATCCAAAGTACCATCCGCACCGGTATCACCAAAATCTACATCCCAAGCATCATTAACCCGGAATTTAATTTCACCATCAATAAGAGGAACGATTTCAGCAATCCAAATTCCAGGGTTTACTTCAGTAAAGGTAAAATCGGGAGTTGCACCCCAATCATTATATCCTGAACCAACAACACCATATAATTCTGCTGCTTCTAAAGTATACATATTATTATTAAAATCTAAAGTAATGGTATAATGACCTGCAGTAACAACAATATTATCACCACCAGCATCCAACGTACCATCAGCACCTGTATCTCCAAAATCTTCATTCCACTCGTTATTTTTTCTGAATTTAATTTCACCATCAATAAGTGCAATACCTACCCTAAAAGTATCAGTAGTATAATCATAGTAAAACCTACCATCAGGAGTAGCTCCCCAATCATTAAATCCTGAACCTACTACGCCCCAAGAAAACTCTTCAATATTATAAGTATTGTCATTTAAGTTAAGAACAATCTTATAAGTTCCAGCTGTTACAATAATATTATCTCCACCAGCATCTAAGGTTCCATCGGCACCAGTATCACCAAAATTATTCGTCCAATCATTATTCTCTCTGAATTTAATTTCACCATCAAATAATGTGGCATAAGCAACAAATACATTTGATTCACCAGTTGTGTAGAAAGGAGAATCTGCATATGCTCCCCAATCATTATAACCCGAACCTACAATACCCCAAGTCGATAATTCTATATCACTTCCTCCAGTTACTATTTCTTGTAAAACAACTGTTAGTGCTTGAATCGGTGAAAAAGATTCTAAACTATCTAAACCTATAACAGCCCTAACTCTAAAGTATATTTCACCGGTATTCGGTATGTCTTCAGTGTTAGGGTCATTATCTAAACCTGCTTCTTCGGCTATTATCAGCATCTGTCCGATTGTAACGGGTAATTCATTACCATTGGTAGAACCGAGCGTATTAAGATCTTCATCAAAAACACTAAAATCCGGAGATAAAGAATATTGTAATTTGTACGTTACTTCAGTAGCAACATCAAAATCAGCATCATTCCAAGTAAAACGTTCAGCTATATTACCTGATACTGCCGGGTTAAGCATATACTCATCTAAAAATGTAGTATTAAAAGCTAAGTCTTGAGCTTCGGAGGCAATAAAGATAAAGTCATCTTCATCTTTACATGAATTAAAGCTAATTAGCGCTAAAATTAAAATGGTTAAAATTTTTATATTTTTCATTGTCTTAAATATTATATTATTTTTTAAAATCCTGGGTTCTGTGTTAAATTAGGGTTTGCTTGTAAAGCACTTGATGGAATTGGGAATAGTTTAAAAGAATCTGGGATAGAAGTACCATTAACAACACCACCTTTCCATGGCCATATATAAGTGTTCCCGGTAAACATTCCAAATCTAATAAGATCTGAACGTCTATGACCTTCTAAATTTAATTCTCTTGCACGTTCATCAATCATAAATTGTAATGTTAAATCAGATTGTGAAATTGCATTGGCATTTGAACGTGTCCTTACATTATTCACATATTGTAAGGCTAAGTCCATATTAGCACCTGTAGCTCCTCTTATGGCACATTCAGCATACATTAAATACGCATCTGCTAATCTGAATAAAGGAAAATCTGTACTGGAAAAACTTGTTGAGGACGAACTTCCCAAAAAATTTGTGTTTCTAAATTTTACAGATGGGTAACCGTCTGTCCATTCTCGGTAGTCTGTCATTTCAAAGTTATGCCCTTCTGTCCAAAACAAACTTGCTCTAACATCTGTAGAAGTCGCTAAATCACCAAATAAACCATACCATGCTTTACTAGATCTATGACCTCCCCAACCTTCAGTAGCTCCAAAATCTGCCAAGGGTATCGTTTCAGTATTTAAACTACCATTTACAATATAAGTTGTATTACCAAAACTTTGACTAATATCAGCATCTGCAATTAAAGGATATATAATTTCAGTAGAGTTGTCATTATCAGCAGAAAACAAGCTTACAAAATCTGTAGCAAGCGTAAAACCTCCATCAGTTATTACACGGTCAATATAGGTCAAAGCGTCAGTGTATCTAGGGGTTCCGGTATAAACTTCAGCATTTATATATAGTTTTGACAATAGCATTTGAGCAGTAGCTCTAGTCGCTCTCCCATATGTATTAGAAGTTAGTAACAATGGCTCAATGGCTAGTAACTCTGCTTCTGTATAATCAAATAACTCTTGACGTGATGCTTCAGGAAGCGGCTCAGTTTCCCCAAAATTACCTTCAGTTGCCAATACGCCTTTACCAAAAACATCTATTAAATAATAATAGGCTAAAGCTCTTATAAAACGAACTTCAGATATAATTACTTCCTTATTCTCTACATCAACATTTTCAAGTATTGCTATTAAGTTATTACATTGAGGGATGGTAAAGAAAATACGATTATAAAGATATCTGAAAAATTTATTATCAGCAGTCCAGTCTGAAGTTGTAGTTAATTGATCAAGACCATTATCACCCCAGCGATTCTTCATGGCATCAGCTGTAAAATCTTGAAGGTTAACAATCCCTCTTAAAAAAGGAGATTCTCCTGCATCGTCACTGATATCAGAACTTCCTGGTCCGTCAGGACCAGATAATGCAAATGACCCATACAGCCTGGATAAGATACCTTCAACAGCATTTGGGTCTTGAGCCAACAGTTCTTCTAAAGTAAGCTCAACAATAGGTTCAGTATTTAAATCATCAGTACAACTTACTGAAAATAATAGTACCAAACTAAATACTATTTTTAAAATATTTTTTTTCATCATTATATATTTTTTAAAAGTCAATGTTAATACCTAAATTATAAGTTGTAGGTCGTGGATAAAAGTCGTTATCTATACCATTAAAATTTTCAGGATCTTGCCCTGAATAATTAGTTATAATAAAAGGATTATTTACAGCACCATATATTTTAAGAGTGGTGCCCTTAAATACATCTTTTAATGTATGTCCTAAAACAATATTCTCTACTCTTAAAAAAGAAGCATTTTCTAAGAAATAATCAGAAAATTGGATTGGGTCTACGACGTCAACAACTTCAATATCTGCTACACCAGAAAAGAAATTCAAAGTATTATCTAAAGAATTTCCATCTTGAGACACAACATTATCAATGACACCAGCAGTAAGACGTTTTGCATTATAAATTTGTCCATCTAATTGTCCTCTAAGACTCGAACTTAAGTCCCAGTTTTTATAATTTATTGTAAAGCCAAAGCCAAAGGTCCAATTTGGCCGTATTGCTTTAAAATAGCGATCGTCATCTGTAATATTACCATCTCCGTTACGATCTACAAAAGAGCCCCATACTGGTTTTCCATTTACATCATACACCTGCTTAAAAACCCACGCTGAGCCGGCTTCTTCACCAACGGCGTGTCTGAAAATAAAATTTCCGGTACCTATTGGTAATCTGGTACCATCATCAGTAACAGTAATTTGATCTGCACCTTTTAAATTAGTAACTTCAGTAAAATTATACGACAGATTACCATTCAAAGATAAGTTAAAGTCTTCATTTTCAATTGGATTTAAATTTAAATTTAAATCGAACCCTTTACTTTCGGTTTCTCCAAAATTTTGAATTAAAAGATCACTTAACGCTTGGCCTGGTGGGACATTAGTTAATACCAATAAATCTGTAGTTTCTCTTTTATAGATATCGAACGACCCTGAAACAAAGTTATTCTTGAAAAAATCAAAATCAACTCCTAGATTGTAGGTTGTAGTTTTTTCCCAAGTTAAATCAGGGTTAAATTCTTTTGCATTATATAAATTCACACCTTCTATAAATTGACTGTTTGGAGAACCTATCTCAAACAATGGAATGGAAGGAAAGAATCCAACTTTACCTGAAACATCTTGTTGTCCGGTCTCACCCCATCCTACACGTACTTTAAAGTCATTAATAAAATTGACATCTTTTAAGAAGGTTTCTTCTTTAAGTTTCCAGGCTAAAGCTGCTGCTGGAAAGTATCCCCAACGATTTTCTTCCGTAAAGAATGAAGATCCATCAGCTCTAAAAGAAAATGTCAGTAAATATTTATTACTCAAATTAATATTGGTTCTACCAAAAAACGATTGAAGATTTAACAAACTAAAAAATCTATTATTTGGGTTTAATGGGTCAAAATTAACAACCCTTACTCCTGTATCAGTATCATTTTTAAATTCATCTTTATTTCCGTCATTTTTAAAGTTTTGATAAGAATATCCGGCTTGTACATCGAACGAATTCAGAAGCCCTGTATCATATTCCTTACGATAGACTAAATAAGATTCCCAAGTGGTATTGGTAATATGTTGCCGCTCTCTAAAACCTACTCCCGGATTAAAAATATAAGTACCCGGAGACGCCGAAGGGTCTAGTACGTACGTTGAAATCGCATTATTAGAAAAAACCTCTTCAGTTTTTGCACGAGATGCTTCTAGTCCAATATTTGTAACCGCTCTTAATTCCGGTAAAAAATGAAATTTATAATCCAATTCAATATTAGCAAGTATTCTATTTACCTTTTGAGGACGAGTTCTTTGTTCTAATAAGCCTAATGGATTATTTGCTCCAACTTTGGCGTTGGGATTTAACGGATCGTCGGGTGCAAGCACCTGATTATAGAATCCGCCAAAAATCGAATTATCATCAAATACTGGTTTTGTAGGATCCATAGATACGGCACTTCCTAATGCTCCACCTTCATCAACTTCATTCTTTTCAACAAATGTACCTTTGGCATTAAAATCAATCCTTAAATGGTCATCAAAAAATTTAGGTGTTAATCTCAAAGAAGCTGTTACTCTTTCATAATCACTAGTTTGAACAATACCTTCTGTGTTATTGTAGCCAATTGAAGCTCTAAAAGGTATCTTTTCCATTAAGTTAGCTCTAGCGCTAAAATTATAGTCTGTAGTCACAGCAGCTCTATAAATTGCATCTTGCCAATCTGTATTATAAATATCTCTATCACCTTGGGGCGTACTAATAGTTTGTGATACGGCCTGATTTGTACTAACAGAGCCAGCAGGCACACCTAATAATCCTGTATCATCCGGAAAAAACTCTTGAATAAACCCAACATAGGTATCACTATCCATGACCTCAATTTGATCAGTAACTTCACTAACAGATACCCTTGCTGAAAAATTAAATTTGGCGTCACCTGAGGTTCCTTTTTTAGTGGTAATAATAAGTACACCATTAGATGCTCTCGAACCATAAATTGCTGTTGCAGAAGCATCTTTTAAAACACTAAAGCTTTCAATATCATTTGGGTTTATCAAACTTAAAGGGTTTTTGACTCCTGATATTCCACCATTATCCAAAGGAATACCGTCAATAACAATAAGAGGAGAATTATTACCTGTTAATGAAGATCCCCCCCTTATTCTTATATTTGGAGCGGCATCAGGTTGTCCACCGGCACTTGTAATTCTTACACCTGCAGTTTTACCTTGTAATAGTTGTTCAGGAGATATGACAGCGCCTTGATTAAAGTCTTTAGATGAGATAACATCTACAGACCCAGTCAAATCTTCCTTTTTCACACTACCATATCCGATAACAACAATTTCGTCTAAACTTTCTGCTGATTCTTCAAGTTCAACATTAATATCAGTATCAGAAGTTACAGTAAACTCTAAACTGTTGAATCCAATAAATGAAAACACCAATACATCACCACTTTTAACATTGTTAATGCTATATAAGCCGTTAAAATCGGTTTCTGTCCCATGGGAAGTTCCTTTTACAACTATACTAACCCCCGGTAAAGGGTCTTGCGTAGTTTTGTCAATTACCTTTCCTTTAATACTCATTTGAGCAAAAATTACCAATGGAAAGAGTAACAGAATACTTAAAAAAGTATTTCTAAAATTTTTCATAAATTTAAATTGAATTAGTTAATTTATTAATCAAAACTTATAGTAGTTTTACACTTCACGACGTGAATGTACATGATTAACCTTGGTGTAAAAAATGATATATATCATTTAGGCTTATGCAAACGGTTGCATGTTAAGAACTTTTTTTGTTTTAACATAAAAACGAGATAAAAAAGTATTATTTTTAATATAAGAGTCTTTTTTTTAGAGATTTAGCAAAAAATGAAAGCAAAGATAACAATCAAAGACATTGCAAACGAATTGGGTATTTCAACATCTACAGTCTCTAGAGCTTTAAAAAATAGCCCTGCAATAAGTAAAGAGACACGCCAAAAAGTAAAAGCTTTCGCTGAATTATATCATTATAAACCCAATACCTTAGCATTGAAATTACGAAGTAATAAAACAATGGTTATTGGCATAATTATTCCAGAAATCGTTCATCATTTTTTTTCTAAAATTATTAGTGGAGTTGAAAAAATAGCAAATGGAAGAAATTATAGCGTAATGATCTGTCTCTCTAATGAATCATATGAAAAAGAAGTACTTAACATGAAAATGCTCGCAGACAATGGTGTAGATGGTTTATTAGTATCTATTGCCAAAGAAACGCTTGAGAAAGGAGATTATAATCATTTTAAAGAGTTGAAAGATTATGATATTCCACTGGTTTTGTTTGATAGGGTTTCAGACGAAATTGATTGTGATAAGGTTATTGTTGATGATATTGGAGGCGGTTATAAAGCTACAAATCACTTAATAGATATTGGGTGTAATAAAATTGCTTTATTGACGACCCCAGATCATGTCAATGTAGGCGCATTAAGAACAATTGGCTATAAAAAGGCTTTAGAAGATCATAAAATGATAGTCGATGAAGATAGGATTGTTAAGGTTGATGAAAGATTAGATATTTCAGAACAAATAGAAAAATTATTAAATGATTCAAGCAATTTACCTGAAGGAATTGTGGCGGTTAATGAAATTTATGCCGCGTGGGCTGTGAAACTAGCTAAATCAAAAGGATTTAGGATACCGGAAGATATTGCTATTATAGGGTTTACAGATGGTTTAATATCTGAATTTTCATCTCCGGAACTCTCAACAGTCGCACAACATGGTTTTATGATGGGAGAACTAGCGGCTGATTTATTATTAGATAGAATACAACAAAATAAATCGAATGAAGATAATTTTGAACGTAAGGTAATTTCAACAAATCTTAAAATTAGAAATTCAACTCAAAAAAGTTAAAAGTATGGATTTTAAATAAAAAATTATATATTTGACGACTGAAATAGGTTCTAAACTTAGTTCATTTTACACTTCACACAATTTGCAAGACCTATATTTATATACGGTCTGTTTGTTTTATTAATATATATTTTATGGAAAAAAGGAAACTAAGTTTCTGGCAAATCTGGAACATGAGTTTTGGATTTTTAGGTATACAAATGGGTTTTGCATTGCAGAACGCCAACGCTAGTAGGATTCTTCAAATTTTTGGTGCTGATGTGCATGAATTGTCTTGGTTTTGGATTATTGCTCCTTTAATGGGGTTGATTGTTCAACCAATAGTTGGTCACTATAGTGATAAGACCTGGGGAAGGTTTGGCAGAAGAAAGCCATATTTTTTGGTCGGTGCAATTTTGGCTTCTATAGGATTGATTCTGATGCCACAAGCAGATATGTTTATTGCATTTTTGCCGGCTTTATGGGTT
>Ga0209344_10002611_pt1 | contig 19582 bp, 17 predicted proteins | sample Cruoilmetagenom6_FD_187293 | JGI IMG/M metagenome (GOLD analysis project Ga0209344, IMG submission 187293) | Oil polluted marine microbial communities from Coal Oil Point, Santa Barbara, California, USA - Santa Barbara Oil Seep Sample 6 (SPAdes)... | ecosystem: Environmental > Aquatic > Marine... | reverse complement strand
ATCTGAACTTCAGCTTCAACGTTGGTCGGGATGCCACCCATGGCGTAGTGCGCGGTGGGCAGCACGGGAACTGGCTCGGTGTATGGCTCAACACCCAGGTAGGTGCGGGCGAACTCCGTGATGTCGGGCAGCTTCTCGTCGATAACAGCAGGCTCAAGGTGAGTGATGTCGAGGAAGAGGTAGTCCTTCTCGGGACCAGCTCCACGGCCTTCACGAATCTCGGTAGCCATCGAGCGCGCAACGATGTCTCGTGGCGCGAGGTCCTTCAGCGTCGGCGTGTAGCGCTCCATGAAGCGCTCGCCATCAGCGTTGCGCAAGATAGCACCTTCGCCTCGGGCCGCCTCGGAGAGCAGGATGCCCAGGCCGGCCAACCCGGTGGGGTGGAACTGGAAGAACTCCATGTCTTCGAGCGGCAGGCCCTTGCGCCAGATGATTCCGACGCCGTCACCGGTGAGGGTGTGCGCGTTGGATGTCGTCTTGAAGATCTTGCCGAATCCGCCGGTGGCGAAGATCGTGGCCTTCGACTGGAACACGTGCAGCTCGCCAGTGGAAAGCTCGTACGCGACGACACCGGAGGGCTCTTCGACGCCATCAACCTCGGTCATGATGAGGTCAAGAACGTAGAACTCGTTGAAGAAGTTGATGCCGAGCTTGACGCAGTTTTGGTACAGCGTCTGAAGGATCATGTGACCTGTGCGGTCGGCGGCGTAGCACGCGCGGCGAACCGGAGCCTTGCCGTGTTCACGAGTGTGGCCACCGAAGCGACGCTGGTCGATCTTGCCATCGTCGGTGCGGTTGAAGGGCAGGCCCATGTTTTCGAGGTCGATAACCGCGTCAATGGCCTCTTTCGCGAGGATCTCGGCAGCGTCCTGGTCGACGAGGTAGTCGCCACCCTTGACGGTGTCGTACGTGTGCCATTCCCAGTTGTCGTCCTCGACGTTGGCGAGGGCGGCTGCCATTCCACCCTGTGCTGCACCGGTGTGCGAGCGAGTGGGGTAGAGCTTGGAGATCACCGCGGTCTTGGCGTGCGGGCCGGCTTCGATAGCGGCACGCATGCCGGCGCCACCGGCGCCCACGATCACGATGTCGAACTGGTGGTAATGGACTCCATCGATGATGGTGCCGTCGGCGATGTCGCCGGTGTTAATCGTTGCCAATTAGATTGCCTCACAGAAGCTGGGGAGCAGAGCTGGGTCAGCTCCGGCTGGGCAGGGGTCGAAGGTCGTAATCACGAGGGTTCCCAGAATGATCAGGATTGCCGTGGAAGCGGCGATTCCGATGAGGAGAACCTTGCGAACCTTGGGGTTGCTTGCATAGTCGTTGACTAGTGTGCGCATTCCGTTGGCACCGTGGATGAGGGCAAGCCACAACAGCAGGCCGTCCCAGATCTTCCAGAATGGGGTCGAGAACTTGCCGCCGACAAAAGCGAAGTCGATGGCCTTGACACCTTCGCCAGCAACTAGGTTGACGAAGAGGTGGCCGAAGATGAGAGCGACAAGTACGACGCCAGAGGCGCGCATGTAGATCCATCCCCATTTTTCCCAGTTGATTCCGCCGGTGCGGCGGCCACGGGTTGGAGTGCGGGGGGCTTCGATGAGACTCATGCTCAACCTCCGAAGACGTGCATTAGCTGGCGGGGAATGAATCCGGCAAGAAGAACCAGCCAGATGCCGATAACAACCCAGAAGAGGGTGCGCTGGTGCTTAGCGCCGAAAGCCCAAAAGTCGATCAGGATGATGCGCAAACCGTTGAGCGCATGGAATCCAATTGCCGCAACGAGGGCAATTTCACCGACTCCCATGAGCGGAGTCTTGTATGTGTTGATCACAGCGTTGTAGGCCTCAGGACTCACACGCACGAGCGCAGTGTCGAGGATATGAACGAGGAGGAAGAAGTAGATGGCGACACCGGTAATACGGTGCAGCACCCACGACCACATGCCCTCGTTGCCCCTGTACAGGGTGCCAGCTGGTCTCTTGGGTGAGCTGATCTTGGGCGGCGATTGCGGCTCCGCCACTAGGTTGCTCGCCGACTTCTCTGGCACGAGGACCCTCCTTGCGGTGTGGGGTCGCGTCCACCGCGACCGATGATTGTCCGCATAGCGGACCTCACCATTCTATTCCCGCCCAGAGGGGCTTGCTTCCCAGCCCACCCTAAATAGCGAGAAATCGAGAGGGTTTTCGTGAAAATTGCAGAACTTAAGAGGTAACTGGAGCCTTCGCCGCACCGATTGTTGCTTCGTAGTGCTCCACCAGTTCGGCGCAGATGCCGGTCCACGACTTACCGAGCACTGTGCGCCGCCCTGCTTCGCCCATGCGAGCGCGAAGCTCGGGGTCGATAACAAGAGCCTCTATGTAAGCGCGCAATTCGCTCTCGTTGTCCGCTTCGAAAAGAAAGCCGTTGGAGCCGTGATCAATGAGGTCGATGGGCCCGCCGGAGCGTGGCGCAACTACCGGGATCCCCGAGGCGTGAGCTTCTTGAAGCGTCTGCCCGAATGTTTCTTCGGTGCCGGTATGAGCAAATACATCGAAAGCGGCATAGGCCGTCGCCAGTTCTTCCCCGCCGAGCTTGCCCAGCCATGTCACGGGGATGCCGGCAAGCTCCTTCTTAACAAGCAGCACAGAAGATCCGTCACCGACTATCGCGACGCGCACCCCCGTCAGGCCGCGAAGGGCACGCAAACGTTCCACTTGCTTTTCGGGAGCGATGCGACCGACGTAGCCCACCACAATTTCGCCGTGAGGCGACAGTCGTTTGCGCAGCTTGGCGGTCGCAGGGGAGAGCTTCTTGGCCGGGTGATAAAGCGCGAGATCAACTCCACGGCCCCAGCGCTGGAGCTGAGTGAGCCCGATGGCGCGAAGATCCGCCATCGCTGTGCTCGATGGGGCAAGAGTGAGCTGAGCACCGTCATGGATCCAGCGCACGATGCGCCAGGCCAGTTTTGTCGCCTGGCCGAGGTGATGGCGGCGAGCGTAGCCGGCAACATCTGTTTGAAAAATTGCTACGGCAGGAATACCGAGTCGGTTGGCGGAGGAGATCGCTTGTGCGCCCAAGAGAAAGGGAGCGGCAGCGTGCACAACGTCAGGGCGAAAATCGGCGATGAGTTTGTGCACTTGGGGGTTGGGTAGTCCCACAGGAAACTGGCGATAGGCCAGAGCGGGCACTGCATAAACGGGGAACCCGGCGTAGAAACGGGGCGCTCCGGCCGAGGGACAAATCACGATCGCTTCGTGCCCTTCGGCACTCAGATAATCGAGGACCTTCAGCACGCTGTTCGTGACGCCGTTGACCGTAGGAAGGAAGCTCTCGCTGACGATGGCGATCCGCAAATTCAGCACCTCAATCGGTTGTTGTAGCGCTCACAGTAGGAGCTGCGGATAACCGACAAGTTAACGGGCGCTGAAGTCTAAGGTGGAGGCATGAACCACACTCACGCGCCGTTCGACAACTTCTATAGCGTGATCCCGGCTGGTGGCATCGGATCACGGCTCTGGCCGCTCTCCCGCGCCGACGCCCCCAAGTTCTTGCATGACCTCACGGGGTCTGGCCAAACACTGCTTCGCGACACGTGGGATCGACTCGCCCCACTTTCCGGTTCTCAAAAAATCATGGTGGTTACTGGTCGCGCACACCGTGCCGCTGTCGAGCAGCAGCTGCCAGAGCTTGCTGATCCCAATGTCGTCTTAGAGAGCGAGCCCAAAGACTCATCCGCGGCGATCGGCCTCGCGGCGGCGATTCTGCACCATCGTGACCCTGATGTGGTGATCGGTTCCTTCGCTGCTGACCACGTCATCCGCGACACCCGCGGATTTCGCCGCAGCGTTCGAGAGTCAATTGCGGTAGCCAACGCTGGTTACATTGCTGCGATCGGTATTACCCCTACTGAGCCAGCAATCGGGTTCGGATACATTCACTGCGGTGCGGCAATCGATATTGAAGGAGCCCCGAGCGCCGTCGCGGTCGAGTCGTTCGTCGAGAAGCCCAATTTCGAGACTGCTCAGGGCTACCTCGCGAGTGGCGATTACTTGTGGAACGGCGGCATGTTCATCTCTCGCGCAGATGTTTTGCTTGAGCAACTCGGCAAAGCTGAACCCGCACTGCTCGCGGGGCTTCGCGAGCTTGCCGAAGCTTGGGATACCCCACAGCGGGGTTCTGTCGTGGACCGTGTCTGGCCAACACTCGCCAAGATAGCGATCGATTACACGGTTGCCGAACCGGCCGCAGCGCAGGGCCGCCTTGTCGTCATCCCTGGTGACTTTGATTGGGATGACGTCGGAGACTTCGCGTCGATCGCCAAGTTGCACTCGGGAGGTCGCAAATCTGACCTGGCGATTCTCGGAGAAAACGCTCGCGTTCTTGCCGATAAATCGACCGGAGTGGTTATTAGCCAGACTGACCGGCTCATTTCGCTTATTGGTGTCAACGACATCGTCGTGGTTGACACTCCTGACGCTTTGCTGGTTACTACAACGGCAAACGCTCAGCGCGTGAAATCTGTGGTGGATGCTCTAAAAATCTCGGGCAGAAGCGACGTCTTGTAACGCTGTGATTTCTCCTTTGTAACCTTTCAGTGTCAGCGCTCATATTCGCACAAGCATTGTGGTGATTTTTAGGTAGCGTAGGTGCATTATGTTTCGGCAAATTCTGTCGGACAGCATCTTGGAGGACACCTTGAGAATCAGCACTCACGGCCGCACACTTAGCGGCATGGCGCTCGTTGCAACGAGCGCACTCGTACTCGCCGGTTGCGCCGCCGCACCGGAAGAGACCGAAGCAGGATCGGGCGAGACGCTCGACTTCCTTCCCTGCATGGTTTCCGACTCGGGCGGATTCGACGACAAGTCGTTCAACCAGCTCGGCTTCGAAGGACTCGTGGGCGCTGCTGACGAGCTCGGTGTCGAGTACCGCACGGTTGAATCAACCAGCGACGCAGACTACGCACCCAACATTGAGAGCCTTATTGCTGAGGGTTGCGACTTGATCGTGACCGTTGGATTCAACCTTTCGGCAGCGACCGTCGAGTTTGCTCAGGCAAACCCCGATGTCAGCTTCGCAATCGTTGACGACGCGGCAGACAATGACTTCGACGGCACGACCGACGCAGACAACATCAAGCCGATCCTCTTCGACACCGCCGGTGCTGCATTCCTCGCAGGTTACGCTGCTGCCAGCTACTCCAAGTCGGGTGTTGTCGGAACGTATGGCGGAATGAACTTCCCCACCGTTTCGATCTTCATGGATGGCGCAGCTCAGGGTGTTGAGTACTACAACACTGAGAATGACGCATCGGTTACGGTCCGCGGTTGGGACCAGGCGGCTCAGGACGGAACGTTCATCGGTAGCTTTGCTCCCGGAACCGACTCACGCTCAGCAGCACAGAACCTGATCGACCAGGGTGCAGACGTACTGCTCCCCGTTGGTGGACCGATCTTCTTGAGCGCGGTTGAGGCAATCCGCGACTCCGGCAAGGACATCGCCATGATCGGCGTCGACGCTGACCTTACCGAGACCGAGACCGCAGCTGCGGACTTGTTCCTCACCTCGATCCTCAAGCAGATCAGCGTCGCTGTGAACGACGTTGTCATGGAGACCTCGGGAGGAACGCTCGACACGACTCCTTACGTGGGAACGCTTGAGAATGGTGGAGTTGGTATCGCACCGTTCCACGACTTCGCGTCGAAGGTAGACGGCGACCTCGAAGCTGAGCTCGTTGCAGTCAAGGACGGCATCATCTCCGGTGACATCACCGTGAAGTCGTACCTGAACTAGTTAGTCAGAACTGAGGGGGCTGGCCTGTGGGTCGGCCCCCTTCGTTTTTGGTTTAGTCTTCTGAGGCTATTCTTTTGAAACCAAACGACGGCGATGGCGCCGAAACAGCACTGAGGAGAGATTGTGAAGCTTGAGCTGCGAGGTATTACCAAGCGCTTCGGTGACCTAATCGCGAATGACCATATTGATCTCACGATCGAAGAGGGCGAGATTCACTGCCTCCTTGGTGAGAACGGCGCGGGCAAGTCAACGTTGATGAATGTGCTCTACGGCCTGTATCAGGCAGAAGAGGGCGACATCCTTATCGATGACGAGGTGCGTCATTTCGCTGGGCCAGGAGACGCGATGCGCTCCGGCATTGGCATGGTCCACCAGCACTTCATGCTCATTCCCGTGTTTACGGTCGCTGAGAACGTCGCGCTTGGGCACGAAGAGGTTTACGGACCAGGCCTTCTCAACTTGGAAGCTGCCCGCACTCTCGTTCGCGATATCTCGGCACGTTTCGGGTTCGACCTCGACCCCGACGCAATCATCGAAGACCTTCCCGTTGGCGTGCAGCAGCGCGTTGAAATTGTGAAGGCACTCTCGCGGGAGGCAAAAGTTCTCGTCTTCGACGAGCCAACCGCTGTGCTCACCCCGCAAGAAACCGACGAGTTCATGGCGATCATGCGCCAACTCAAGTCGGAGGGAACCTCTATTGTCTTCATCACGCACAAGCTGCGTGAAGTGCGTGAAGTCGCTGACCGCATCACGGTGATCCGGCTCGGTAAGGTCGTGGCCGAAGCAGACCCGACCGCAGAGAAAGAAGAGCTGGCATCGCTTATGGTTGGCCGCGCTGTCGACCTCACCATTGATAAGGCCCCGGCTCAGCTCACCGATAACTCTCTTGTTATCGACAAGCTCACGATCGCGGATGAGGCCGGGCACCGCTCTGTGACCGACCTCAGCATCACGGTGCGTGGCGGCGAGATTCTCGCGATTGCCGGAGTTCAGGGCAACGGGCAGACCGAGCTTGCTGAGGCGCTGTTGGGACTTCAGGCTCGCGCCTCCGGTTCTGTCACGCTTAACGGCGCTGAAATCCTTGGCCTCAACGCTCGCCAGATTCTCGACCAAGGGGTCGGCTTCGTTCCCGAAGACCGCACCCTCGATGGACTCGTCGGTGGGTTCACCATCGCTGAAAATCTCATGCTCGACCGCAGCGACGGGGAACCCTTCGTGAAGCTGGCCACTCTTCAGACCGACGTACTCGCTGAATTCGCGACCGAAAAGCTTGAATCGTACGACATCCGAGCCCAGGGCATCCATGAGCCAGTTTCCAAGCTCTCGGGCGGAAACCAGCAAAAGGTCGTTTTGGCGCGCGAAATGAGCCGAGAACTCTCGCTTCTCATCGTCTCGCAGCCCACACGCGGGCTCGATGTCGGCTCGATTGAATTCGTTCACGAGCAGATTGTCGGGGTGCGCGATCGCGGGGTTCCCGTGATCGTCGTCTCGACTGAACTCGACGAAGTTGTCTCGTTGGCCGATCGCATTGCGGTCATGTACAAAGGCCAGATTGTTGGAATCGTTCCTGCGGATACTCCGCGCGAACAGCTTGGCCTCATGATGGCTGGCGAACGCATTACGGAGGAGGCAGCATGAGCAAGCCAACATCCCAGAAGCCCGAGAACGACGCGACGGACGGCCCCGCAAGCGATAACGCTGTAGTGGAGAACCCCGAGACCGCGCAACAGTCAAACGATTCCGCGCGCTGGACGAATGCATTCCGCGAGATCGCGTCGGGAAACGCCCTGCTTTCGTTCCTCGCGATCGTGCTCGCGGTTTTGATTGGTGGCGTGCTCATTGCTCTCACCGACCCCGATGTTCAGGATGCCGCAGGCTACTTCTTCGCGCGTCCAGGCGACCTTTTCGCCGCGATCGGCAGTGCCGTCGGCGGAGCGTACCTAGCCCTCTTCCAAGGCTCGGTCTACGACTTCCGCCGCGATGACTTCCTCTCGGCAATTAAGCCACTAACTCAGACACTGGTGTTTGCCACCCCGCTCATCGCAGCGGGACTCGGCGTCGCCATTGCCTTCCGCGTCGGACTCTTCAACATCGGTGGGCGCGGCCAGATCATCGTGGGTGCCGCGTTCGCGGGTTACGCCAGCTTCGCGTGGGACTTGCCGATCATTCTCCACGTCATCGTCGCGGTAATCATGGGAATCATCGGTGGTGCCCTCTGGGGTGCTATTGCGGGAGTGCTCAAGGCCCGCACGGGAGCCCACGAGGTGATTGTGACGATCATGCTCAACTACGTTGCCTACTACCTCATCAGCTATCTGCTGAGCACTGATCTGTTGAAGAACCCTGGTTCGAACAACCCGAAGACTCCTCCGGCCGCGGAGAGCGCCATCTTGCCACCCATTTTTGGCGACGGGTTCAAGTTGCACTGGGGCTTCATCCTCGTGGTCGGTGCCACAGTGCTGGCCTGGTGGCTCATTGACCGTTCGAGCCTCGGCTTCAAGTTCCGCGCGGTGGGGCTCAACCCCCACGCTGCGCGCGTCGCCGGAATCAAGGTCGAGCGCCTCTACATCTACGTCATGCTGATCGCCGGTGGTTACGCCGGTCTCGCCGCAAGCACCGAGGTGCTCGGAACAACGACAAGTGGCTTCACGTCAGGGGTGGATGCCGGTATCGGCTTCGACGCCATCACCGTTGCGCTGCTAGGTCGTTCGACACCGTGGGGAACATTCGCCGCGGGAATCCTGTTTGGGGCCTTCAAAGCTGGCGGCTTCACGATGCAGGCCTCGCAGAGCATCCCGATTGACATCGTTCTCGTTGTTCAGTCACTCATCGTTCTGTTTATCGCAGCACCGCCGCTCGTGCGTGCGGTGTTCCGCCTGCCGCAACCCGGCGCTCGCGCAAAGAAGGTGCTCAGCTAATGACTTTCACCCCTACTTCTGAAAGCAAGACCACAGCGGCATCAAAGATTGATCGCCGTAGCTGGAAGCTGCCCATCGCATTTGCGATCGTTTCGCTCTTCTCTGGAGTGCTGTTTATCGGATTTGCAGAGGATGCCCCTACCGGGTTCAACCTCTCTACCGGTAGCGACCTCATCCAACTGCCCGTCGTGCACCTGCCGGCCCTTGCGACCGGTGTTGTCGTCACCATTTTGACGGCACTCATCGCCGTCGGATCCGCGTTCATGATTTCGCAGGATCGCGTTGTGCCGAAGTGGATTCCGATTGTCGGCGCGATCTTCGCTCTCGCTGGCTTTCTCACGTGGGCTGCCGCTGACGAGACTCTGCGCGTTCCCGAGCTCTTCGCAGGATCGCTCGTGCTTGCAGTGCCGCTGGTCTTCGGCGCGCTCGGCGGAGTGATCTCGGAGCGCGTCGGGGTCGTCAACATCGCGATTGAGGCTCAGCTCCTTGCAGGAGCGTTCGTCTCCGCGGTTGTCGGCACGATCACAGGTTCGCCTTTCGCGGGACTCTTCGCTGCCGCGGTGGCGGGAATGCTCGTGTCGTTCTTGCTCTCAGTGTTTGCGATCAAGTACCTCGTCAACCAGATCATCGTGGGTGTTGTCATCAACGTTCTGGTGTCGGGACTCACGGGCTTCCTCTACTCGCAGTGGCTCACCGAGAGCCCCGAGCAGTTGAATAACCCTGAGGGCTTCGCGACGCTCCCGATTCCGTTCTTGAGCGGCATCCCGCTCATTGGTCCGGTGTTCTTCAAACAGACCCTCATCGTCTACTTGCTTTACATCATCGTCGCCGCCGTGGCATTCGCGCTGTACCGCACGCGCTGGGGACTGCGCCTGCGGGCCGTCGGCGAGCACCCGAAGGCAGCAGACACCGTGGGCATCAACGTCACGCTCACGCGTTTCTGGAATGTCGCTCTCGCCGGTGCGATCGCCGGTCTCGGTGGAGCGTTCATCACGCTCAGCCAGACGGGGCAGTTCGGCAAGGATGTTACGGCTGGCGCGGGCTTTATTGCGCTTGCTGCGGTGATCTTTGGGCGCTGGGACCCAATCCGGGCCACGCTCGCGGCGCTTCTCTTCGGTTTCGCCAGCAACCTGCAGAGCGTCTTGAGCGTCGTGGGTTCGCCGGTGCCGAGTGAGTTCATGCTCATGCTGCCGTACGTGGTGACGATCGTGGCCGTTGCTGGCCTCGTCGGAAAGTCGCGACCACCGGCAGCAGCCGGATCACCGTACATCAAGGGGTAACGCAATGACGATCGAGCCGCAATCAATTGACTGGGATGCGCTGAGGCTCGTCGCTAATGACGCCCTCACCCACGCGTACGTTCCCTATTCGAAGTTCCCGGTCGGCGTCGCCGCAATCGTCGACGACGGTCGGGTAATTTCGGGCGCCAACGTAGAAAATGCGTCGTACGGACTCACCCTGTGCGCGGAGTGCGCCTTGGTGTCGTCGCTGCACATGACCGGTGGGGGAAAGCTCGTCGCCTTCACCTGTGTAGACGGCAAAGGTAACGCTCTTATGCCGTGTGGCCGCTGCCGTCAATTGCTCTTTGAACACTCTGCCGAAGGCATGCTGCTCGAGACAGTGTCGGGCATCAAAACCATTGACGAAGTAATCCCCGACGCGTTCGGGCCACGCACTCTTGAGGAGTACCGCGGTGAATAACAGCGCAGAACCCACGCAGGTCGAACGTTTCGATGTTGTCGACCTCATCCATGCCAAGCGCGACAGAGGCACCCTGTCGACCGACCAGATTAACTGGCTAGTGGATGCCTACACTCGCGGCTATGTCGGTGACGAGCAGATGGCTGCCATGACGATGGCCATCTTCATCAACGGCATGGAGCGCGAAGAGATCCGCGACCTCACTCTCGCGATGATTGCCAGCGGTGAGACTTTGAGCTTTGAGGGCCTTGGCAAGCCCACAACCGATAAGCACTCCACTGGTGGTGTCGGTGACAAGATCACTCTGCCGCTCGCGCCTCTCGTCGCTTCCTTCGGCGTCGCGGTGCCGCAGCTGTCGGGTCGCGGCCTCGGTCACACCGGTGGAACCCTCGACAAGCTCGAGAGTATCCCTGGTTGGCGTGCCGACCTCACGAACGACGAGTTCTACGCACAGTTGCGCGGTGTTGGTGGCGTGATTTGTGCCGCAGGCTCGGGCCTGGCTCCGGCCGATAAGAAGTTGTATGCCCTTCGCGACATCACCGGAACGGTTGAAGCGATCCCGCTGATCGCGTCCTCGATCATGAGCAAGAAGATCGCGGAAGGCACCTCGGCTCTCGTGCTCGACGTGAAGTTCGGTTCCGGTGCCTTTATGAAGGATGCCGCCCGCAGCCGCCAGCTTGCCGAAACTATGGTGCGCTTGGGCAACGACGCGGGTGTCAAGACTGTCGCGCTCCTCACGAACATGAACGTGCCGCTCGGGCTCACGATCGGTAACGCCAATGAAGTGCGCGAGTCCGTTGAGGTGCTCGCCGGTGGCGGCCCCGCCGATGTTCGCGAACTCACCATCGCGCTTGCCCGCGAGATGCTTGCTCAGGTCGGTCACGACGATGCCGACGTTGAGGCCGCACTCGACAACGGTCAGGCGATGGATGCCTGGCGCGGCATGATCAGCGCTCAAGGCGGAGACCCGGATGCCGCACTCCCGCAACCCAAGGAAAGTCACGTTGTCACGGCGGACCGTGATGGTGTTCTTGTCGAGCAAGAAGCGCTGCCCTTCGGTGTTGCTGCGTGGCGTTTGGGTGCCGGCCGTGCGCGCAAGCAAGATCCTGTGCAGCACGCTGCGGGTATTGATCTGCACGCGAAGCCCGGTGACACGGTGCGTCAGGGCGAGCCGCTCTTCACGATGCACGCCGATGAGCCCGCGCGCTTTGAGCGGGCGCTTGAGTCGCTCGAGGGTGCGTATCGCATCGGTGACGCTGGCGAGACAGTTCATGATGGTGGTCCGCTAATCGCTGACCGCATCGGCTAGGTGGGGCAGCCGCACTAGTGATACAGCCGCACTCGCTGCGTCAGCAGCATTGCGGTTGCGGCAGCGGTGCCGGAATGGGCGACGAGCTTGCTAGTGGGCGCCCACGCTCAAGGCTTGGGCGCAAAGCTGACGTACAGTTGGTTAAGTGACTGAAGCGGATGTGACCGCCTCAAGTGCTGAGCCTGCGTCAAGCGAGAACCAGCCTTTGAGCGACAGAGATAAGTGGCGTGCCTTCTGGGTGTGCGTTGTGGTTGCCGCGATCACAATCCTCGACATGTCAAAGATCAACGTGGCGTTGCCCTCGATCGAGGATGCGCTCGGCGCGACGTCGACGCAGTTGCAGTTGATGGTCTCCGGTTATGTGCTCACGTTCGGCCTCATTCTTGTGCCGGCGGGGAGACTGGGCGACCAGCGCTCTCGCAAAGCTTTATTCTTGACGGGGCTCACGATTTTCACTCTGGCGAGCATTGCGTGTGCGGTCGCGCCAACAGCGAACTTTTTGTTGGCGTCGCGACTCTTGCAGGGGGTTGCAGCTGGGTTGCAGATGCCACAGGTCCTTGGCCTCATTCAGCAGCTGTTTCGCGGCCCTGAGCGCGGGCGAGCGTTTGGTGTTTTCGGCGCGTTGATTGGTGTCGCCACAGCCTTCGGCCCCACCCTAGGCGGTTTGATGATCGCGATCGGTGGCGTCGAGGACGGTTGGCGCCTTATTTTCTGGATGAACGTTCCCCTCGGTGTTGCGGCGCTTATTTTGGCCTGGCAGCTGCTCCCCGCGACGTCGAAGTCTGGCTACGCGCGACTCGATCTCGACCCCATCGGCATTGCGATCTTCGGCGTGACGGTGCTGGCGTTGATGTGGCCATTCCTTTTCACGACGGGTGCTCCGACGGATGATCCGCGCCGCTGGTGGTTGCTGGTTGTGTTCGTGCTTGCCGCCGCAGGTTTTGTGGCCTGGGAACGCCGCTATGCGGCGGGAGGGCGCGCACCGCTGGTTCCGTTGAGCTTGTTCCGTGTGAGCTCGTTCCGCAATGGCACGCTCTTGGCGACGGTGTACTTCGCGGCTATGCCCGCGATGTTCCTCATGACAGCGCTGTATTTGCAACTGGGGCTTGGCCTCGCGCCGGTCTTTGCCGGCATGGTGACCATCGGGTTCGCCCTCACGAGCGCACTGGGGTCATGGCGCGGCGGACTCTTGGTGGGCCGTTACGGTCGCTCTTTGGTCGTCGTGGGGCTCTCGATCCTCTTGATCGGCATCGGCCTCCTTATGGCCGCCGCGGTCCTCACCCCGCCAGAGCTCACCCCCTACGCGATGGCTGTTGCTTTGCTCATCGGAGGTGTCGGTGGAGGACTGGTCATCTCACCGAACCAGATTCTTGCCCTGCACGATATCTCGCCGATTGAGGGCGGTCTTGCGGGATCAGTCGGGCAATTGGGGCAGCGCGTCGGAACCTCAATCGGCACCGCCGTTGCGCTCTCGCTTTTCTATGCGACGTTATACAACGAGCGCAACAGTGGAGAAAGCAATCTAGCGGTCTACCATCATGCCTACGGTGTCGGCATGTTGGCGGCGACAGTGCTCTTCTCGTTTGCGATTCTGATCGGCGTCATCGACCTGTTCGCTCGCAAACGTCAGGCGCGCGAGAGCGAGAGTGTGAACGCCGCGGTTTAGAGCTGCGGATCGCCGATGCGCTCAAGCGCATCAACTACCAATGCCCAAAACTTGGCATGATCGAGGTTGCGGGCAACCTGAGTCGTGCAGTCGGCGGGAGCCGGTGCGCGAAAATCGGCCACTGTCATGCCGAGAGTGAGTGTTCCGGTGAGTTCGACATCCAGAGGCACCTTCACGACCTCCATGACGGTCGGATCGATCACGAAGGCGACAGCGCAGGGGTCGTGTACGGGCGGGTGATCGAAGCCTTGTTCATCCCGGTAGCTTTCGCCGAAGAACTCTAAGAGTTCGCCAACGAAGCGCGACGGCCCCGTGCCTAGTGCCGCGATGGATGCCGCGACCTCGTCGGTGGCAAGAGCTTCATGTGTGAGATCGAGGCCCACCATCGTGAGCGGCCAGCACTCGTTGAAGACGATGTGTGCCGCCTCGGGGTCGATCACGATGTTGAACTCGCTTGTGGCGCTCCAATTGCCGACGTGCACTCCACCGCCCATGAGCACAACCTGCTTGACGCGTTCGGCGATGCGGGGCTCTTTGCGCACGGCGAGGGCGATGTTGGTGAGCGCTCCGGTGGGCACGAGAGTGACGGTGCCGGGTTCGTGGCTCATGACCGTATCGATGATGAAATCGACGGCGTGCCGCGAATCCAACTCAATTGTGGGCTCTGGCAGCGTCGGGCCATCGAGGCCTGATTCGCCGTGGATTGTGTCGGCGACTTCGACTTGGCGTACGAGCGGGCGATGGGCTCCCCGAGCGAATGGAACGTCAGTGATACCGGCGACGCGGGCGATTGCCAGTGCATTTCTGGTGACCTTTTCGATGGTTTGGTTGCCCATGACCGTTGTCACCCCGAGAAGTTCGATGTCGGGGTTGCCGTGAGCCAGGAGGAGCGCGACTGCGTCGTCGTGCCCGGGATCGCAATCGAGAATTATCTTTTCAGCCATGGCGAAAAGCATATATGAAAACTGTCTTCATATATGTAGAGTGGCGGAATGACTGATGAACTAATTTCTCGCGCTGCCGCCCGACTGACCTGGGTTCGTTCCCGGATGGCATTGCTCGCGGAGGTGCGAGAACAGTTCGCCGTCAGCACGCCATTCGCGGGGCATCGCATCGGGATGTCGCTTCACCTTGAGCCCAAAACAGCGGTCTTGCTCGAGACGCTGGCTGCCGGGGGAGCGGAAATCGTCGCGACCGGAAATCACGGATCCACTCAAGACGATGTTGTTGCATTTCTCCGCGACCAGGGGATGACCATTTTCGGCTCCCGCAATGACACTCTGGAGCAACACCGTCTCAACGTGGCGCAGGTTGTCGCGGCGGAGCCCGACATCCTGCTCGACAACGGAGCGGATCTCGTCGCGGGAGTCGCTGAGTCGGGGCGGGCAGGGCACATCGTGGGCGGCACGGAAGAAACCACCTCCGGCGGTTACCGCCTTCGGGCTGAACTTGCCGATCACGTACCGTTTCCCGTGATCGTGATCAACGACAGCCCCCTCAAAGCAATCGGTGAAAACAAGCATGCGGTTGGTCAGTCGGTGGTCGAGAGCTTCATGCGCATCACTAATCTCATGGTGCCAGGGCGGCGCTTTGTCGTCGCTGGCTATGGCTGGTGCGGTCGCGGTGTTGCGCACTACCTTCGAGCGCTCGGAGGCAAAGTTGCCGTCGTCGAGATCGATGAACTAAAAGCGTTCGAAGCGGCGCTCGACGGCTACCGCGTTGCCGGCATCCACGAGCTTGCAGAGTGGGGCGAGGTGTTCATCACGGCCACCGGGCATCCGCAGATTCTCGCAGGGGAGTTCTTCGATCGTGTCGCCGACGGCGCGATGCTCGTGAACTGCGGCCACTTCCCTTGGGAGATTGACGTGCCGGCACTGCGGGCGATTGCCACGGGCAGTACGGTCATTGACGCCGCGATCGAGCGCATCGATTTGCCAGGAGGTCGACACGTCACGCTCATTGCTGATGGACGGATGATGAATCTCGCGGGCCGGGAGCCGAAGGGCAACTCCATTGAATCGATGGATCTCGGTTTCCTCCTTCAGGCGCTGTCGCTTGAACGAGTTGCTACGGGTGCGGCATCGCTTGAGCCGGGGGCTCAACCTGTTCCCGATGCGATCAACCGCGAGATCGCGCGGCGGATGCTCGCCACGATGAAAGCAGACCGCTAATGCCGAGCGCGCCGGAGTACACGGCTCCCGCCCTCGACAAAGGCCTCGATATCCTCGAGCTTTTGGCCGAGACGACCGGCGCCCTCAGCCAGTCGGAGATCGCCGAGGCGACCGGGCGCAGCACAGGGCAGATCTTTCGAGTGCTGTCGACGCTCGAGCGGCGTGGCTATCTGTTCCGTGACAAGCAATCGGGGCTCTACGCCCTTTCGATGAAGCTATTTGAACTTGCTCACCGGCACCCGCCACTTCGTGGCCTCGTCGGCGTAGCGCTGCCGATCATGCAGCAGCTGGCTCACGATGCGCGGCAGTCGTGCAACCTGGCCGTGCTGGACGGAACCGAAGTGCGCGTGATCGCTCAAGTGGAATCGCCAGCAGACTTCGGTTTTCGGGTGCGAGTTGGGGCATCGTTCGACGTGGCCACGACGACAGGTGCCGTGCTGAGTGCCGACACGGACGACATTGTCGTGCGCTCGGAAACATTGCAGCCGGGAATCACTGACGTCGTGGCCCCCGTGCGCACGGCGGAGGGCACCATTGCGGCGCTGACCGTCCCGTACGTCGCAACGGCTTTCAGCGAAGTGGATGCCGAACACGTGCAATCGCTTGCGGCGAGTGCCGCCCGTGAGATCACGGCTCTCTTGGGCGGACCGGCGTTCACACGTTCGTAACGTCATACAGCAAAGCCACAGAGGCCATTCAGGGTTTGGCGCGGTAGATTTGTAGCTATGAACGCCGCTGCTCAGAATTACCCGATGCCCGGAGGCGGCGCTAACATCACTGCGCTGCCCAAAGTTTCATTGCATGACCACCTTGACGGCGGACTTCGGCCGCAGACGATCGTCGAACTCGCTGATGCGATCGGGTACACATTGCCCGCCCCTGATTCGGCCTCGCTCACGTCGTGGTTCGCCGATCAGTCCGATTCCGGTTCCCTGGTTGAGTACCTGAAAACTTTTGATGTCACGATCGCTGTCATGCAAACAACGGAGGGTCTTGAGCGCGTCGCTCGCGAGTTCGTGCACGATCTCGCTGAAGACGGCGTCATCTACGGCGAAATCCGGTGGGCACCTGAGCAGCACCTTCAGAACGGCCTCGACCTCGACCAGGTTGTCGAAGCGGTGCAAGTCGGGCTGGAAGCTGGAGTGGATGAGGTGCGCGCCGGCGGCCGCAGTATCCGCGTCGGTCAATTGTTGAGTGCGATGCGCCACAATGATCGCGGCACCGAGATCGCGGAACTCGCTCTGCGCCATCGAGACCGCGGAGTGGTCGGCTTTGACATTGCAGGGCCCGAAGCGGGTTTCCCGGCAAGCGGGATGCAGGACGCCTTCAACCTGCTTGCACACCACTACGTCCCTACAACAGTGCATGCTGGCGAGGCAGACGGTCTCGACAGCATCCGCAGTGCTCTGTTCGACGGCAGAGCGCTACGTCTGGGCCATGGGGTGCGGCTTGCTGAAGACATCACGATCGCGCGAGAAGACGACGAAAACACCTACGTATCACTCGGAGAACTCGCTCAGTGGGTGAAAGACCGTGAGATCGCCCTCGAGTTGAGTCCGTCATCCAACTTGCAGACCGGCGCCATCGAGCAGTGGGGCGATTCTCTCATCGACCACCCCTTCGACTTGCTGTATCAGCTCGGATTCCGGGTGACAGTCAACACTGACAACCGGCTGATGAGCGCGACGACCCTGAGCCGCGAACTCCACTTGCTCTCCGAAGCATTCGGCTATGACCTGACGGATCTGGAAGTGTTTCAAGTCAACGCGGCGGCGGCGACCTTCCTGCCCATCGAAGAACGTGAAGAGCTGTCCGAAGCCATCAGCGCCGGATTCGAGAGAGCGTAACGATGGGACTTCCTCCGCTGCCCGAGTCCGCGATTGACCTCGACGTTTTCGCAGCCGATTGGCGTGCCGCCGTCGAACTCTCCGGAGCCGCGCTGGTGCGCTCCGGCTCGACTAAACCAGGCTACGCGGCCGAAATGATCCGAATGATCGAAAAGCACGGCCCCTATGTGGTCATCGCGCCGGGACTCGCTCTTGCTCACGCGCGGCCGGGCCCTCAAGTGATTAGCAACGGCCTCTCGGTCGTGACTCTCAAAGAACCCGTGCGCTTTGGGCACGCGCACAATGATCCGGTGCGCGTGGTTCTGGGCTTGGCCATTGCGGAGTCGGGCGCTCACCTCGCCGCGGTCGCTGCAGTCGCCAATATTTTCAACGACTCGTCGGCAATCGACCAGCTTGCGGCCGCAACCACTGCCGCCGAAGTCCAGCAGATCATGGGGGTAACACCGTCGTGAAAATTGTGACCATTTGCGGTGCCGGAATTGGCAGTTCTGGCGTGCTGAAAGTCAACGCTGAACGAGCGTTGCGCTCACTCGATCTCGAGGCCACCGTCGTGGCCGCCGACGTTGCCACCGTGCGAACAGTGGCGGCGGATGCGCAGATCATCCTCACGACTCAAGAGTTCGTTGAAGCGATCGGCAAGACCAACGCCGACATCATCGTGATCGTCAACCTCTTCGACACGTCTGAACTGGCCCAGAAACTCGAAGACGCCCTGAGCTGAGCCCACGACGTCTTCGATTGGCGTTCGCGCGCCGCGCTGGTGGTCGGTAGCCACCGCGAGTGGCCGTTAGCCGAGGACTTCGCGCATTCCGGCTTCGAGCTGGCTTGCAACGGCTTCTGCCGCAGCCTGTCGCTCGGCGCCTTCGCCCGACGTGCTTGAGGCATCCACATAGAACTTGAGCTTGGGTTCAGTGCCGCTCGGGCGAACGATCACGCGAGCTCCACCCTCAAACTGCATGCGGATAATGTCGCTCGGCGCGAAGCCGTCGACTCCATTCTGAAAGTCATCAAACGACTCGACCGTAAGGCCGCCGACTTCGTGGGGAGCAGCGGCCCGGAGCCGTGCCATTGTCTGGCCAATCTCCGAGATGTCGGTGAAGCGCATCGACACTTGACGTGATGCGAATGCTCCAAAGCGTGCCGTGAACTCGTCGAGACGGTCAAGCACGGTTTTTCCTTCGGCCTTGAGCTCGGCGGCAAGCGACAAGAAATCGACAGATGCAGAAATTCCGTCTTTATCCCGCACCTTGTCGGGGTCAACAAGGTAGCCGAGGGCTTCTTCGTAGCCAAACACGAGACCATCGATGCGAGAAATCCATTTGAAGCCGGTGAGAGTGTCTAGATACTCCATGCCGTACTCGGCCGCAATCGCGCGCAGCGCGGGAGCCGAGACGATGGATGCCGCCAGCACGCCGCTGCCCTTCGCGCGTTCTGCTGCACGCCACCCGAGCAGGATGCCGACTTCGTTTCCGCTCAGCCTCCGCCATTCGCCATCGCGGCCCGGAACGGCCACCGCGAGGCGGTCGGCGTCGGGGTCGTGGGCGATCGCGAGATCGGCGTCAACCTCGCGTGCTTTCGCAAAGCTGAGATCCATCGCTCCGGGCTCTTCAGGGTTGGGGAAGGCGACGGTCGGGAAGGCCGCGTCGGGGTGAGCCTGTTCTTCGACGATGACGGGGGCGGTGAAACCAGCCTTGGCGTAGACAGCTTTGCTCGTCTCCCACCCGACTCCGTGCATCGCGGTATAGGTGTACACGAGCTCTTTCGATGCCCCCGCAATGGCTGCGGTGCGTGCGATGAACTCGTCGACGACCCCCTCATCTGTTGTGACGAAGTCGGTCGAACGCGGCAAGCTCGTGATCGAGCCCTTCGCGACAACATCGATGGCGTGGGCGATATCGGCATCGGCAGGGGGAACGATCTGCGACCCGTGGTTGTCGCCACCCAGATATACCTTGTAACCGTTGTCATTGGCCGGATTGTGGCTTGCCGTGACCATGACGCCAGCGCTCACGTTGAGGTGGCGCACAGCGAACGCGAGCACCGGTGTGGGCAGCAATCGCGGCAACAAGATCGCGCGAACGCCCGCCCCCGCCATAATCATGGCGGTGTCACGAGCAAACACTTCGGAGTTGATGCGGCCGTCGTAGCCGATGACGATGCTCGGGCTCGGCTCGTGAGTGAGCAAGTATGCGGCGAAGATC
>Ga0209344_10002610_pt1 | contig 19587 bp, 12 predicted proteins | sample Cruoilmetagenom6_FD_187293 | JGI IMG/M metagenome (GOLD analysis project Ga0209344, IMG submission 187293) | Oil polluted marine microbial communities from Coal Oil Point, Santa Barbara, California, USA - Santa Barbara Oil Seep Sample 6 (SPAdes)... | ecosystem: Environmental > Aquatic > Marine... | reverse complement strand
TCGCGGATTCAAGTTCGAAGTGCAACAGCCGGAGGTTGCTTGGTGTAGCGTAATTCCACCCCGAAGAATACCTCATGCGGGGTTCTAAATCCGAGTACTTTTCGAGGTCGGTGGTTGATCCGCTCGACCGCCTCCTGCACTTGTTCCTCGGTGATGTCTGCCAGCTTCATGCCCTTGGGGAAGTACTGCCTCAAAACCTGAGTGGAGGCGGGCACTGGATTCATTTGAAGGCAAATGAATCGGCAATTACTTGAGGCTCTAAGTGAAATAGAGTGGGTATTCAACGTCAACCTATCGCTGAAGAAGTAAATCTGTTTGTCCCGAATTTTTTGAAGGATGAACGGATTTACTTTTCGCGAAGTGACAAACTTCTGTCCAATAGTTGCGTGTCATGGTTACTTTCATATTGTGTTTCCGGCCCTTATTTGCATTTCAGCCGACAAGATATCTTACCGTGCGACCCACTCCTTCGACAGGATCTCAAGAAACAGTTTTGTACACTCATAAACTCATAAGGTTACTATTTCTATACGTCCTTCAGCCAGGTTGACATAAAGGAGAGCAATTTTCTCTCGGTCGAAGTGATGTTCACAAACCCATGGCTTGCTCGACTATGGCATTCGCTGCATTGTAGATTTTAGCGGGTACCTCTGGAATCTTGAGGGCGGAATGGTTCATCATGTTTATGCCGTAGCCGAACGCTTTCGTTCTTGTGTGCCAATTGATACAGAATCGGCAGGACCAGCAACGTCAGTGCAGTTGATGACAAAATACCTCCAATCACAACCGTTGCGAGCGGGCGTTGCACTTCGGCACCAGTGCCGATTGCGATCGCCATTGGCACAAAGCCGAGGGAGGCTACCAGTGCGGTCATGAGTACTGGCCGCAAGCGAGTGAGTGCTCCTTCCTGGATTGCTGCATCAAGATGCATACCATCATCGCGCAAAGATCGGATGTAGGAAATCATCACTAAGCCATTGAGCACCGCAACGCCTGACAGCGCAATGAAGCCTACCCCCGCAGAAATTGAAAGCGGAATACCTCGCAACCACAGCGCCAGTATCCCGCCGGTCAGAGCAAACGGCACGCCGGTGAACACCAGCAATCCATCTTTCACGTTATTAAACATCGCAAACAACAGCATAAATACGAGCAACAGTGCGACAGGTACCACAATCCGCAAGCGCTTTGCTGCTGATTGCATTTGCTCAAAGGTGCCGCCCCAAGTTGTCCAATAGCCAGCAGGTATCGGAACATTCTGCTGAATTTCCTGCTCGGCTGCGGTGACGAATGAGCCAATATCCCGTTTCCGTACGTTAGCGGTTACCACTACGCGACGCTTGCCGTTCTCGCGACTGATCTGGTTCGGTCCAGGTGCCACTTCAATGATCGCAACATCACTAAGTTGTATGTAGTTGGATGGGGGGCGACTATTAGCTCCAAAGTGTTCAATGTCGCCCAGTTGCAAATAGTTGGAGCGAAATCGGTCGTTAGCTTGAATATAAGGCAATTGAATCGGAAGTTGTTTGAGTGCCTTTAAATCGGTCCGCAGCTTCTCAGGCAGGCGCACGATAATGTCGAAGCGACGGTCGCCCTGGAATAATACGCCGGCTGTGTGGCCACCCATCGCTATTGCAATCGCATCCTGAACATCCCCAACGCTGACCCCGAAGCGAGCGGTTTTCTCACGATCTATCTGGATGGTAAGCATAGGCAAACCTGTAGTTTGCTCGACTTTGACATCAGTTGCGCCGGGAATTCTGGCCAGTGCTCTTGAAATTTCATTGGCGGTATTGTTCATTTTTCCCATGTCATCGCCGAACACCTTTACGGCCACATCGCTGCGAACGCCTGATAACAACTCATTGAACCGCATCTGGATTGGCTGAGTGAACTCATAGTTGTTACCCGGCACTTTGGCCACCGCTTGCCGCATGGCATCAATCAAGTCGACTTTGCTACGATCCGGATTGGGCCATTGTGATTGCGGTTTCATCATCACAAAATTATCGGCGACGTTAGGTGGCATGGGGTCGGTGGCAATTTCGGCAGTTCCAATCTTGGCGAAAATTCTGTCGACTTCGGGAAATTTTTTGATGGTTCTTTCCAGTTCAGCTTGCATTTCGACAGCCTGTGTCAGGCTGGTTCCGGGAACGCGCAGTGCATGCAGTGCGATATCGCCTTCGTTTAAGCTCGGTACGAATTCGCTACCCATGCGCGTGGCAAGTAGTCCGCTAAGTATCACGGCGACAATTGCCACAGTAAGCACCAATTGCTTGTTAAGCATTGCAAAATCAAGCATTGGTTGGTAGCCGCGTTTGGCCAGAATCATCAAACGGTTTTCTTTTTCGCTGACTTTGTGGCCAATGAGCACCGATACTGCCGCAGGAATAAATGTGACTGACAAAATCATGGCACCCAGCAAAGCAGCCACAACAGTGAATGCCATCGGGTGGAACATCTTTCCTTCCACTCCGGAGAGTGCGAATATCGGCAGATAGACCACCATAATAATTAGCTGGCCGAACAAAAGTGGTCTACGTGCTTCTTTAGAGGCTGAATATACCTCATGAAAGCGTTCATCGGGAGTTAATGCCCGGCCTGCCGCGGATTGTGCATGAGCGAGCCGCCGTATGCAATTCTCTACAATCACCACGGCGCCGTCTATGATGATGCCGAAGTCCAGAGCTCCCAAGCTCATCAGATTGGCGCTGACCTTGTTAGAGACCATACCGGTGAAGGTGAAAAGCATCGCCAACGGAATGACCAAGGCAGTAATAATGGCGGCGCGGATGTTGCCAAGAAATAGAAACAGGATCGCAATTACGAGCAACGCGCCTTCGATCAGGTTTTTTTTAACGGTGTTAATGGCCTTGTCGATCAGAATCGTGCGGTTGTAGACCTCATGAGCTTCCACGCCTTGTGGCAGGGTGCGGTTGATTTCTTTCAGGCGCTTGGCGACGGCCTGGGAGACTGTTCTGCTGTTTTCACCGATCAACATGTATACGGTGCCGAGCACCACCTCGCGGCCGTTCTTGGTCGCGGCACCAGTTCGCAGTTCCTTGCCGATGCTGACTTCGGCCACTTCTCGAATTCGGATAGGCACGCCTTGTTGGCTGCTGACAATTATGTTGTTGATGTCTTCAATCGTGGCAACCTGACCAGGTGCGCGGATCAAATACTGCTCACCGCGCTTTTCGATATAACCAGCCCCGATGTTGTTATTATTACGCTCAAGCGCCGTGATCAGATCTTGCAGCGTCAGACTGTAAGCCACCAATTTATTCGGAAACGGTGCGACTTGGAATTCCTTCACGTACCCACCAATGCTGTTGATTTCGGTCACGCCGGGCACATGGCGCAGCTGCGGCTTAATGATCCAGTCCTGAATTTCGCGCAGGTCGGTGGAATTGTAGGACGAGCCATCGGCTTTGCGCGCACCTTCCTTGGCTTCGACCGTCCACATGAAAATTTCCCCGAGTCCGGTAGAGATTGGCCCCATGCTGGGTTCGATGCCCGCCGGCAACTTACCTTTAGCCTGTTGAATGCGCTCGTTGACGAGCTGGCGTGCGAAGTAGATATCGGTACCGTCTTCGAAAATCACGGTAACCTGTGACAACCCATAGCGCGACAGCGATCGAGTCTGTTGCAGATTGGGTAGGCCGGCCATGACGATTTCGATCGGAAATGTGATGCGCTGCTCGGATTCCAGCGGCGAATACCCAGGTGCGGCAGTATTTACTTGAACTTGCACATTAGTAATATCGGGAACGGCATCGATCGGCAAATTTTGATAACTAAAGACACCCAATACAGCCATTCCAAGTGTCATCACCAGCACCAGCCAGCGTTGATCAATGGCAAAACGTATTATTTTTTCGAACATGAGGGTCTCCTAGTGATCATGGCTTGCGCCTGCTTTGCCTAAGTCGGCCTTGATCAGAAAACTATTCTTCGCGGCGTACCGCTCGCCTGCATTCAACCCCTTGACAACTTCAATAAACTTGTCGTCGCTACGCCCCAGTTCCAGTGGCCGCGCTTCGAAGAAGGTACCATAGCGGGCGAAGACAACCGTCCAGTCGCGCACAGTCTGGATGGCATCCGCGGAAACCGCCACCGGCACCTCGATCTCATCAATCACCAGCTCGATATTGACGGGCAGACCGGGTCGCCAGATGCCTTTGGGGTTGGGTAGGATGATATGTGCTTCTGCTGTGCGAGTCTGCTCGCCCAGCAGCGCGCCAAGATGCTCCACTCTGCCACTGCCCTGGAAACCAAAAGAGGATGCTGTGACGGTAGCTTCCTGCCCGATTTTCACCGTATTCAGATCTTTGGAGTAGATAGTCAATACCGCCCAAACAGTGGACAAATCAGCCACGACAAAGATGCTGGCATCTTCCTTGAGTACTTGGCCGACCGAGATTTGCTTCTGCATCACGGTGCCATCGATTGGCGCACGAATTTCATAGCGTGTGAGATTGCTGCTGTTCGTTAGAGAGCCGCCAAGCGAAGCCAGCTTCTGCGTTACTCTCTGGGTGATGATTTCGGCTTCATGCATGGCATTGCGTGCTTGCAAATAGTCCTGCTCGGCGGAAATTTTTTCTTCCCACAAACTTTTTTCGCGCTCGAGGGTGATGCGCGCCAAACTTAGCCGTTTTTGTGCTGCCAGCAGTTCACTTCGCAGGTCGGCTAGCATTTGGCTGGAAATCACTGCCAGAACGTGGCCTTTGCGTACTTGGTCACCGGCGCTCACATTCACCGATTCAACCACTCCGGCTAGTCGCGGTACGACATACACCACTCGGTCTTCGTTGTAGCTGATGTGACCAATAAGTTGCAATGTGCTCTGGATGTGTGCGGGTCCAGAGGTCAGCATTTCGATGCCACCTTGCTCGATTTGTTGATCGGTCATGCTCACGCGTGCCTCGGTCTGTTCATAGGTAAACGAGTAAGGCTTATTGCCGAGTTGCGCGTCGATTGTGACTTTGAAAGAGTGCGGCTCATCGACTACTGCATTGCCTTTTAGATAATCATTTTGCTTTACGAAGGTGATTTTCTGAGGCGTGTGACCAAGGCGTTCGAGGGTGAGCGTAACCTTGCTGGTGGCAGGATCGAGCGGCTTGCCGTCCTTGTAGGTATAGACGCGAAACTCAGGTTCCATACCCTCTTCGAAGATCGTTATCTCAACACCATTGCCGTCTCTCGTGAATAGCTTTCCGCCGTGTGGACCTGTCTGTGATTCACCTTCTGAGTGGTCGTCCTCCGAGTGGTTGTCTTCCGAGTGGTTGTCTTCCGAGTGGTCGTCATGTGAGTGGTCGTCATGTGAGTGGTCGTCATGTGAGTGGTCGCCTTCTGAGTGGACATCATGTGAATGGTTTCCATTCTCCTCGTGCGGCTGATGCTTTGTGCCTTCTTGGCTGTTGAGAATCAGCATGGCAATTACGATGCCGATCGCCAGAACAACGGCAATATAAATGATTTGCTTCTTGTTCAGATTAAGTTTCATGTCGATCTCCCTATGACGTTTCGCGACAGGCTTCCACGGTTATCAGAGTGTTGAATCATCGGGCGCTTCGCCAAGAACACGTTCAATTTCGGCAGCAGATCGATGTGCTTCTGCCAAGGCGCGCAGGTTTTGAGATTTAGCCTGAAATAGTGTGCGCTGAGCGTCGAGCACTTCAAGGAAGCTGAACTTACCCATTATGAAGCCTTTGGTTGCTGCTTCGTAGGCACTTCGCGCACCCGGTAAAATTTCTCGCTGTAAAATTTTAATTTCTTGACGGGCAACGTTAAGACGTTCGAGTGCTTGAGAGATCTCATTGTTGAGACGGATCTCGGTTCCAGACAGTTCGTCCCGTGCTTTGTCGGTGCGGCGCAACGCCTCCAAAATATTGCCTTGGTTGCGATTGAAGATGGGGATCGGCATTGACACGCCAAAAAGTGCTTGATTGGAGCCAGCGTTGCGTCTGCCACCCAAACTAAGTGTGACGTCCGGAATGCGAAGACTGCGTTCTACTTCCGCCAGTGCCTGTCGATGGTTCACTTCAAGCTGCGCGCGAGCTAACCCGGGTGCATTTACCAAACGGGCAGTTAAATCCTTCAGCGAGGGTAGTGCGGGTAACAATTCAAGCTGTCCCTCAGCTCGCTCGAAACGAGGCACTGCATTTCCCCATATAGCCGTGAGGCGTTTGCGTGCCATTTTCAGGCTGGTGGCCGCTTGACTACGTTCGACACGGACGCTGGCTTCGGCAACACGCGCTTTGGTTTCTTCGACTGGGGATACTTTGCCAGCCGTCACTCGTTTTGAGGCAGTAGTGGTTGCACGTTGAGAGAGTTCGACCAACCCTTGAGTTAATAGCAAGCGTTCTTGCGCCACAAGCACATCAAAAAAAGCCACCATGACGGCTGCGCGAATTTCTGCCCGCATGGCATTCAATTCTGCTGTGGCTACATCACGGCGCCTTTCTGCGGCAGTAATGCGCGCGGGGCGTTTGCCCCCAAGCTCTAAACGCTGGTTGACGTATATTGCAGTGAGACGATTCGTGGGTCGCGGATCCTCGATTATCGATTCAACACTCGGGTTCGGCCTAAGACCAGCTTGAAGGATTGATCCAGCAACTGCTTCGAGTTCTCGTCTGGCGGTAGACAAGGTTGCATTGGCACCATAGGCTAATTCAAGAGCGGCTTTTAGCGTGAGTGGGGTAGCGGGTTCTGTAATGCGAAGTGTATTACCCCCGGCATTCTCATAATTGCCGAGGCTCGCCGTTTCAAGAGCTAAAGAGGGATTAAAAACTAGCGCCGCCAGCCCTAGAGATAAAAGTAATATTCTCATCCAATTCTCCTGCTGAAATAGGAAAGAAATCCGGCGAGATATCGAAGCATGTTATATGCAAAAATTAACGTCCCGCCGATTTAACCCGGATATTTCATATTGCGCGCAGCCTCGTATTCCTAAATGTATGTTATGCAATTTTTGTTCCGTCAGATGCTTGAATATCTACACCACTCCTTCACATTGTTGCTGATCAAACAAGTGAGGTTCGAAGGCTAAGCAGTTTTACGAGCTTTTACCATGCAAATTCTGCGAGAAGAACCTCGCCAGACTCGTAAAATTTCTGTTCACCACTATGCAACCATATACAACTCCAAGGTTTGATATGTTACTTACCTGAGGAAAACCGGAGGTGCCTGAGCTGGAGGACGGTAATACGAAAAACGAAAACTAGTATGTTTTATTTGGCCAATAATGGCCAAAGGTATTGCATTTAGTAAAGTGGCCGACAGTTTAGTATGTGACGATCCAAAATTGCCGACCAAAAACAGAATGTAATCATTTTTATATCCCTGCGTCATGCCAATGGTCGAAAATGCCGTCTTGACATCGCTCAATTCTGATTTTGCAGTTGCAGCACTACCATGATTGAGTATGTCACCATTGAGATGAAAATGTATACTGCCGGAATGAAAATTGTCGCTGACATGGGCATGCACTAACGGCGCGATGCATTGCAGTATCGACAATAGCGCAACCAAACTTAAATTTTTCCATTTTCTCGTCATACGATCGATTCTGAATATGTCAAATAATTGTCTCTAAATGCAATTTCATTATTCAGGGTTTTTATAAGGCTATGTGACAATTAGCTGTTGAATTTTTTAAAATTTACTAAATGCCTATTAATCATATTGTTATACGTTCATGTGGTTAACAAAAAATTCTGCATAATGGAATGGTTACCAAGAATCAACAGATAACTACGACATGGCTCTTATAATAGAACGTGAGGCCTAAAAATAAAATAGGTAATTTGCTTATTTTTGGTTAATTAAGTTAATTAATGTAGCTCTGTGTGATTCATAGTGTGTAACCTTTCGATAAGTGCAGGATGAACAACAATAAGAAATGGTCAGCTAAATATACGTACGTCCTGATCTTGTCGAAGTATGAGATAACTTAGGCTATACCGTAGTTATCTGTTGATTCTTGGTAACCATTCCATTATGCAGAATTTTTTGTTAACCATATGAACGTATAACCATATGATTAATAGGTGCTTAGTAAATTTTAAAATAAAATTCAACAGCTAATTGCGGCATAGCAAAAACTTACTTCTTCTTGCGGGAGGTTGAAATTTGACTCCCCACTTTATTGGTAGATAAAAAACCTTGTCCTATGGACGAGGTCATCACCTGATTGGCTTTGCCTGTCAGAGTTCCTGCCCATACAGTTATCTTTCGGAGTGTTGCCCCTAAAACACTTAACGAAAGGTAAAAATTATGAGCAGGCTTGCAAGAGCGTCTCACGTTATATGGCATTGTTAATATCATCCCGGATAATCCATTAGGCAATTTAACCAGCCTCCCTCCTTTGAAAAAGGGGGATTAAGGGGGGTTTTTGTCTCCCTGCAATGCTCAAATCCCCCCTGGCCCTTCTTTTTCAAGGGGGGAATGCGAAGTCATCGCACGAATCAGGTCTAATGGATTATCTGGGATCATCTAGTATAGGTTTAGTATAGGTTCCGAAGTACAGATTTCGGATACTCCAAGGGCCAGTATGTTGGGAGGTCTATAAATGCAAGATGATATTTAGCCAGCATTTAGGGTGCGAAGTAGTGGAATTGAGTGTGCAGACGGGTCAAGTACACTTGTTAGTAAAGGTGCCGCCTAAATTGCCGGTATCGGCCTTGATGGGTATATTGAAAGGCCGGGCGGCGATAAGGTTGTTCAGCGTATTTCCGTTTCTCAAGAAACGGCCCTGCTGGGGCAATCATTTCTGGGCAAAGGGCTACTGTGTTGACACGGTGGGACTGAACGGAGAGATGATACATAAGTACGTGCGATTTCAAGAAAATGAAGAGCAGCATCAGGAGCACTTGCAACTGGAATCTGGCAGAGTGCCTTCTCGGAAGGCGCGATAGGTGTGCTCCCCTTTGGGGCATTAGGCAATACTACGTTTTACTTACGTGGTAAGTTTACTTTCACATAGAACTATGAAAGTTTGTCAGCTATTCTCAATCTTGCACTATTAGCCAGAATGCCGGCAAGGATACCGCGAAGCGGATGCTCGCAAATTCGATTTTTAGGAAAATATGTCATTCACTTTGCAGAGTGTCGGCTGAGGTAAATGTCCAAGTGCGTGTAATAGTAAGAATGTCAGTATCTTTTCGAATATCTGGTGGAAGCGGGGAGAAAGGTGCAGCCAGTTTTACGATACGTCGTGCCGCAGCATCCAGGATGGGCTGTCGGGATGAGCGACTAACCTCCACATTTTCTAAGCTGCCGTCTGCACGGATGGAGACACTGAGTTGCAGTTTGCCATAAATATTTTTCTGACGTGCAGCTTGGGGATAGTTCATGTTTCCTATGCGTTCTACTTTGATGCGCCAGTCTTCAACATATTGTGCGAAGCGATATTCCTGGGTGCGCGCCCCAATAAACTTCCGTCGTGGCAATTTTTGATAAGTATCAAAATCCTTGCTGATCTGTGCTTCCAGGCGCGCGATTTCCAGCCTGCGTTGCACTAAGTCCAGGTTATTCGCACTGTCACTGGCCTTTTGTTGATGTTCTTGTCCTTGGATTTTTTGTTGCGGTATGCTGTGAGGGCTTATGGCCGCCTGTGCCAGCAGAAGTTTGACCCCTTGTTCGAGCTGCTGCACGCGCTGCGCGGATTGCTCAGGTGTGAATTGTTTGTCATCGTTCAATACAGGGAGTGGACTTTTTGCGCGACGATCTTCAGTTGTATTACCACCGCCGTCAAGGTTGTGTTGTGCCAATGCATCTGCCTTAACAGGGCGCGATTTTGATTTGCTGTTTACCAATACCACTTGCAGCGGTTGCATGAAATCAGAAATTTTGCGTGGGTCGGGCAAGGCAAAGCCGATGCCAAACAGCATAAAAGTATGCAGCACTAGCGAGAATGCCAAGGCAATGGCGATTGGCTGTTTAAACAGTACTAGCAAGCGGTGGCCTCCTCCTCTACCTTGGATATAAAGCGGGCATTGAAATTCAGGTCGAGCAGGTCAATATCGCCTATTTCCAGGATTACACGTGTATTAGGCGGTAATTCCGGTAGTGATGGGATACGGCTGATCAGCGGAATATGAACGAGTTTTACCAGATTTTCGCGTAGCACCAGCGCCTCGGCGTGCTGAATATTTTCCTGTAGTAGCCAGCGTAAACACCAGTAGCGTTCCATATTGCGTTGGAATTCGTTGTACAGTGCATAGGCTGAGTCGAAGTCGCGCATAACAGCAAACAGCGCGGTGTCATTTTTTTTGTAGGCGGGTGGCTCTTCTCGCAGCAGGCTGATAATCTGGCGCTGATTGACAAAATCTATGTAGCGGCGCAGCGGCGAGCTTGACCACAGATACTGTGCCACACCCAACCCTTGGTGTGGTGCCGGTACAGTGCTCATCTTTACCTTGCCATTGCTTTGCGTGCGGTAAATGCCCGCAACGTCGTTTGTGGCGAGTAGCTTGCCCCATTCCGAGTTAACGAAAATCATCAGCTCTGCCACTAGCTTGTCGATGGGTGAACCACGCTGCCGAGTACTGATGCTGACGCGATCGTTTTCCACGTGAAAATTGTAATCCACCTGCTGGGTACTATTTTCGGCAGATTTACCACGCATTGCTTCCAGCTTTTGCGCTAAATTCCATAAAAGCGTGAGCTCTGCCGCAAAGAGAAAATCCTGATTGTCTGCTGCCAGCGTATCCTCGTTAAACAACGGTTCCAGCGTATCATGGCGCAGATTGGCGGCAATATGAATGCGTTCAACGCGGCTTTCCGTGCCGAGCACAGTCAGGGTTTCGGCATCGACTTCGATATACATGGAGAGTGATGGGCAAACCTTGTCGGCACTAAGGGTAAATGCCTGCACCACGCTGTCTGGCAACATGGTGATCTTGTCTCCAGGCATATATACCGTGGACATGCGCTGTATCGCGATGTCATCACAGGGCGATCCGGGCGATATGCCCAGCGAAGGGGCAGCAATATGTACACCGATACGCCAGTTGCCGTTGGCAAGCTCTCTAACCGAAAAGGCATCGTCAATTTCTGTGGTGGTCGCATCATCTATGCTAAATGCAGTATCTACTGCCAGTGGCAGGTCGGAACAGACAGCCAGATCGACCTCAGCAAAACCGGTTCCATGCGGGAAATTTTCAAATAAGAAGCGCTGCAAATGGTAAGAGTGCGTGGAAGGAACCGCTCCGCAACGTTGCAGCAAGTGTGCGGGCGACAAGTGGATTGCAGCGCAGGCGGCTTCCAGCGCTTTCACCTCGATGGTGTTGCGATCCGGCTTGTATAGCAGATGCGACAACTTGTCTGTAAATTCCGGTGGCAACGTGAAAGCGATCAACTCGTTGGTGTAACGTGCTTGCAAGGCAGCTTGCAGACGTTTTTTTTCGGCGCTGGCTAGAGCCGATTTAAGGGCATCCGGTGGCGCGGCCTTGTAGCGGCCCTTGCCTTTTTTGTAAAAGTGCATTGGCGAGGAATGCAGGCGAATCAAGGTACCCGCTGCCTCGATGGGATTTGGTTCGTGGCCAAAATACTCGCTGGCTAACTCATTAAAGCCGAAATCTTCCGGTGGGCTGCACTCCCACAAAAATTCCACGTCTATGTCTGCTGCGATACCTTCCGCATGCGTCATAAGCTCAACCAACCCTGGCTGGACAAAGCGAAGTAGCACGTTGGCAGCCTTGATCTTGCTACGTTTACCGTGCGTGCTTTCCACTTGCAGCGAGGTTGTGTTGTCAGTAAGTATCGAGCCGACCTTGAAAGCGCCATCTTCTTCGTAAAAAACGTTCATAGGGAATGTGGCGAAAAAAGTGGCGCAATTATACCCCAGCGCTGATCATGGCCTAGAATTTCACTTCAATAACGAATATCAATTGAGCTTTGTCCTTACCAAAGCCAAGAGATGCAGAGATATAGAGGCTCTATATGTAATGAGCGGGAATCAACGTTCCCCACAGGAGAAATAAATCCGATAGTCCTGAATGCTGGAGAACTAATCAAATATTATCGTCACCACCATTCAAGTGGTATCTCTGCCAGTAAAACCCTCTAATCCTGATGCCCGTGAGGGGCATAGCCGAGCTTTTTGAGCCTCTCCCCACTGTACATTTGAAGCGATAAAGGAAGGAATCTCGAATCAGCAGGCTACAACCAGTGATTGGTTTGGATACAAGCTGATTGCCAGACACGCGGAATTAATCCTCGTCCCGCTATATTCCACAGACTAGCGGGTTGTCAATGGCATCTATCCTGTTAAAGGTGCCAGTACCTATGGCAGTCGGTTCAAGCAATATATGGTAGCAATTGATGCCGTAGCCACGCATGACTCAAAAGTTGTCTTGATTGGTGCATAATGGTTGCGCCACCGTGAGTGCGGCGCAACGTTAATATATTGTTTGCATTATGCCTATGCGAATATAAATGCATTGTAAATAAGATATTGCAATACATTAATCACGCCGAGACGAGTTGGGTTTTGCGTATTATATTTACGGAAGTTTCCTTCAGCGTGGCTTAGTTCCTTCTGTCATTACCACCATGGTGCTTGCTATGACCACTATGCCCACCATGCCCACCATGCCCACCATGCCCACCATCATGATTCCTATTATGATCGCCATGGTTCCTAGCATGTTTACCACCATGATTCTTGCCGTGACCACCATGGTTCTTAGCATGCCCACCTCTCCTGTTGCCATGTGCATGATAACTAGGAACATAAACATTGTTATACCAATCCTGTCGAACGAAATAGACTTGCTGTCCACAGGCGCCATATTTTCTGCAGTGCTTGCGCCAGTTCTTCCGGTGACCTGGGGGCACGCGCAGATAAACTGGCTGAGCCGCCATGCCCATTGGCACTGGTTGAATTATGACAGGTGATCGATAGATTAACTGAGGTTTTGGATGGTTGCCGATATCGATTTGACCATAAAAGCCAGGCTGGCCAAGACTAATGGACACGCCGACATCGGCAGCTAATGCTGGAGCAGCAATAGTAACGAGCATCGCTGTAAATAAAAAACGTTTCATTTGATATTCCTTTTTTCCGTTAGCGACCTTATCCCAACGCGCCAGCACGATGAGCCGTTGACATTTAATATCGGCTGATTTCAGGCGAGTTCAAATTTGAACTGTAGAATGCTAGAAGGCTTTTCAAAAGACTCCATAGGATGGATTCTGGCCTGCCATTACAGGCAAGAATCCAGAGAAAAGTAGCTCACAATCCAGTCTGCAAAAATTAATATAAATTAAAAAAGTGTGCTTACCATTTCTTCTGCATTGCTAATATAGATTAGTCTTTATACGCTTCCACTTCGAACACCAACTTTATGTCATTGCCCACGTTAGGCAGGCCATACTTCATGCCGAAATCTGAGCGTTTAATCTGTGCGCTGGCATCCGCGCCACATAGCTCTTTATTTATTCATCGGGTGATTGCCGCATTTAAAGGAATGAATAGTGAGTGTTACCGGTTTGGTTACACCGAGCAGGGTGAGATTGCCTTCTACACTGACCAGCGTGTCCCCCTTGAATTTTAGTGCACTTGATTTATATGTAAGCGTGGGGAATTCGGCTACATTGAAGAAATCCGGGGAACGCAGATGGACATCGCGCTTGTCATAACCAGTGGTAAGAGAAGCCGCTACAATGGTGACATCCATCACCCCACTCTTCGCAGCACGATTTAAAGTTACTTTGCCGCTGCTTTTATCGAAACGACCTTGCATAGTGGAAAAATCCAAATGACTGGCACTGAAATGTGCGTAGGTATGCTGAGGGTCAATCGTATAAGAATCTGCAGCATGGGCAGCGAAGGGGAAACTAGCCAACAATAATCCGGTAATGATATTCGTTTCAATATTTTGTTCGCCTTTGTGTATTAGAAACAGTGGCACAGGCCACACTGCAAGTTTAAATGCATGACTTAACACGACAACAAAAAAAGGTATCAACCGATTAATCATGAAACAATCGTTTGATACATTTGTTTAAATATTTTAACCTGACCTAAATAAGTAGCCCGCAAACCATACCTGTTGAACAATGGTAACTCTAATCAAACTCGCTCTGACGATCACGCATCCATATTTAGCAACACGAGCACTAGTCCGTCTATAAGCAGAAATACAGCTGTAATTCCAGCGAACCAAAAGACTGAACTCCAAGCAGCCTGTCGGACTTGAAGGATCTAAGCGAAAATTCGGCTGGGCGAGGGCAGATTTTGCGATCTTTCACCTTGCGACGAAATGCCTGCTTATCCCACTTGCGTTTTTTTGGTCAATAGTCATTACTATATGACCAGAAAAACAGGGGGACTGCATTGGCCCGGCGGATTTGCAGCCGATTTCATTTAAGTCCGACAGGCTGCTAGCCAACGTAGTGAATCGGCGCTAAGTGATTTGCTGATGGAAAAGTTAGTGATAATTCAGCACAGTGCATCCCTTCAGTTAAGAAAAACTGCAATCACATGTCGCAATGTATGTTTATCTTCTGCTTATAATATTATTGGCTTGTCTGGCAACTCATTCACTGAGGTAGATTGTTTCGGGAAATGCTGCTGTAAATGGCTACTTACTGAATTAATCCCCTTAATTACCCCAGCTTCAAAATTTCCCAGCCGAAATGCGGATTCCATTTCAAGACAAATTTCTTCCCAGCAAGCTTTCTCAAGCTTCGTGTGTATGCCACGGTCAGCGATAATTTCCACGTCACGATCAGCGAGCAGCAAGTAAATCAACACTCCATTATTGTGTTCGGTGTCCCACACCCTCAATTGAGAAAATATATCAATAGCCCGCTCACTCGCAGTCTGGTTACGCCAGAGAGCGGCGAAATCGAGCGATGCTTCAACTGCAAAGCGAACTTGCCCAGCATGTTGGGCTTCGGACTCATGAATTGCCTGCTCAATGGCTTGCAGCGAATGGGCAGGGAACACAGCCCTCACGGCCATGCTACCAGTAATTAAATGCTTAATAATGCGTTGAATAGCCATTCACCATCGCCCCGATGCGCCGCCACCACCAAATCCACCGCCTCCGCCACCAAACCCACCTCCGCCAAACCCTCCCTGGCCGAAACCTCCGCCTCCTATAAAGCCACGCCCACCGCCAACCAACGTAAACATAAACGCGATAACTCCCACAACGCCCGCTATTAAAATAGGCGCGACGATGAGCCAAGCGAGCATAGCCGTAACAAAACCAATGATAATAGCCGCGGGTAAGCGTCCAAAAAATTTGCGTAGTACACCTCCCACTCCCATCGCCAGCATAAAAGCGATAAATAGCAACGACTCAAGATTTTTGACACTTCCTGATATTGCACTGCGCTCACGTGGAGGTGGTAACGATTCACCTTCAATCACCGCCAGCAATTGTTCGATCCCCGTTGCAATACCCGCATAGTAATTTCCGCGCTTAAAGTGCGGCGCTATGGTCTCGGCAATAATTCGCTTAGCGCTAGCATCGGGCAGCACACCCTCCAGACCGTAACCGACTTCAATGCGCAATGTACGATCATCCTTGGCAATGAGTAGCAATACACCATCATCAATCCCCTTGCGCCCAAGCTTCCATGCGTCAACAACCCGAATGCTGTATTGTTCGATAGCTTCTGGTTGGGTAGTTGGAATCAGCAGCACAGCAATTTGCGCGCCTTTTTTCGCTTCAAATTGTGCGAGTCGTGTTTCAAGTTGTTGTTTTTGGGCGGTATCGAGGGTATTGGTTAAATCAGTTACGTGCGCGCGTAGTGGCGGCACCGCCACTTCGGCGTGCGCTAAACCGCTTAACCATACCAGTGCAATTAGCAGGGCTGGTGCCCAGGCACGTATCATGTCATTTAGCAGGCATTTGCTGCTCAGGCGCGCTGAAATCAACTGTTGGTGGCCTGGAGATTTCTTTCTCGTTTTCGACTGTGAACGATGGCTTCACCTTGAATCCGAACATCATGGCGGTTAAGTTGCTAGGAAAAGAGCGCACAGTAATGTTGTAATCTTGTACCGTCTTAATGTACCGGTTGCGCGCCACTGTAATACGATTTTCCGTACCCTCAAGCTGCGCTTGCAAATCGCGAAAATTGGCGTCAGATTTTAACTGTGGATAATTTTCGCTGACTACTAGCAAACGGCTTAATGCTGAAGTTAGTTCACCTTGAGCAGCTTGAAATTTGGCGAAAGCCTGTTCGTTATTAATGAGCTCCGGTGTGATCTGGACGCTGCCGACCTTGGCTCGCGCATTTGTTACACCCAGTAATACTGTTTGTTCTTGTGCGGCAAAGCCTTTGACGGTACTAACCAGATTAGGCACCAAGTCGGCGCGGCGTTGGTATTGGTTCAGCACTTCAGCCCAACTTGCCTTGATTTGCTCGTCAGTGGATTGCAGTGTGTTGTAGCCACAGCCGCTTAATGCCAGGACGGAAAGAACAGTCAATAATAATTGCCAAACACGCATGATGCTCTCCTCATCAAAATATTACGAAAAACAGTTTAAAATTACTCATCCTAAGGCCGTTAAATTAATAATGTAATATTTCAGATTGTAGCCTGCCGGACTAAAAGAATCGTAGCGAAAACTGAGCTGAACGAGGGGTGATTTTGCGAGCTTTCAACTTGCGGCGAAATATACTCCGTTCAGCTCAATTTGCAGCCGATTTCCTTTAAGTCCGACAGGCTACTAGTATGAAGCATAAGCGTTACATTTCACTAAGTTAAATGTCGGACTCGCACCCATATCAAACTTGGTGACGCTCACTTTAACAAGTGCATTGTCAAATCAGATTGAGACTAGTTCAGTTAAGCGACTAATAAGCGAGTGCCGCACCATCATTTCTCGGATCTTTGATACCGGAGATGACGCTATCACTAATCATGATGGAATTAGCGTCTCCTATACCTCTTCCCCAGCTGGCTTCTTTAAAGCCAATATGCCCCATCTTTTTAAGCACTTCAAGTGTATCCGGTGAAATGCCGTACTTGCCGTAAATAATTCTGTCTGGTAGCCACTGATGATGGAAGCGTGGCAGAGAAACTGCATCCTCAATACTCATGCCATGGTCTATGATGTTCACGATTACTTGAAGTACCGTGGTGATAATCGTTGAACCACCCGGGGAGCCCGTGATCAAGAAAGGTTGCCCATCCTTGAGTACAAGCGTTGGAGACATTGAACTCAACATCCTTTTTCCTGGGGCAATAGAGTTTGCTTCCCTTCCTATCACACTATATTGATTGGGTGAGTTTTCTTTAATTGAAAAGTCATCCATTTCATTATTCAACAAGAAGCCAGCGTCCTGAACAACGATCTTGTTTCCGTAGGCGCTATTGAGCGTCGTCGTTAGTGCAACCATCATACCTTCTTTGTACACGGAAAAATGCGTTGTTTCAGAGCTTTCTTCGAGCCAGTGCCCAGCATCAATATCCTCACTCTTACTCGCTTTACCAGAATCAAAATCGGCAAAACGTTGCGCGGCATATTGCTTATCAGTGAGCATCGCAATAGGCACATCATAATAATCCGGATCTCCAAGATGCTCTGCGCGGTCTGCATAGGCACGTCGCTCCGCTTCAACCATCAAGTGAATCGCCTTGGCACTCCCAAAACCCATAGCAGAAACATCGTAGGGTTCTATCATGTTAAGAATTTGTATCACAAGCGCACCACCGGAAGATGGGGGGGCCATGCCGTAAATATCGTAACCCCGATACATACCTCTGATTGGCTTTCGCCAAATTGATTTGTAATTTGCTAGATCATTCAGCGTGATTTCTCCGTCACCCCGTTGCATCTCAGCGACGATAAGGTCTGCGGTTTTGCCCTTGTAAAATCCGTCGCGACCACTAAGCGCAATTCGTTCCAATGTCTTTGCGAGCTCCGGCTGCCGCCAAATATCACCTTCCTCATAAGGCACGCCATTTTTGGAGAAAGTCTTAACAGATCCGGGATGCTGATCCATCTTATTGAGCACTTTGTTAAATTGGCGCGCTAGATCATGACTTAGGGGAAAGCCTTTTTCTGCTAAGCGAATTGCCGGAGCAATAACCTTCTTGATTGAAAGCGAACCATAGGCTTCGAGTAATGTGATCAAACCGTCTACAGAACCTGGAGTGCCTGTCGACTTGTGACTCGCTGTTGATAAGTTTTTGATAATATTTCCTTCTGAGTCTAGATACATATCACGGCTAGCACTTGCTGGGGCAGTTTCCCGATGATCTAACGTCACGACTTTGCCATTGGCTAAACGCACGATAGCAAAACCACCGCCACCAAGATTGCCCGCAGAAGGATAAGTCACCGCTAATGCAAACGCTGTTGCAACGGCTCCATCTACTGCATTGCCACCCGCCTTCATGATTTCGAGTCCGGCAGCGGAAGCAAGTGCAGATCGAGAGGTAACCATGCCCGTTTTGCCATAGATTGCTTCTGGGCTTGCAGCAAGAAGTGGTGTTGAAATTAGGACTAGTAAATACAATAAAACTTTCATTTGGAACTCAACTCTCTTCATTAAAGGTTCTTCCGTGGAATTAGTGGGTCTTTTTTGGAAAATTGACCGTTATTTGTAAGCCTTCAAGGCTCTCAATTATTTAAATTGGTGGTGTCGAATTACCCACCGCGTCGAGCGTTTATGGTCTAAGTAGGGACCACGCACGCCGACGTGGGTAAGTCTTTATACAGTTACTCTCTTCGATCATAGTGAGTCCCCCCTGAACTAATTAACTAATTGAACTCTGTTAATATTTATTTATATCATATATATAGCTTATTTTTAAGGGCAGTGGTTACCCACTGATTTTTCAGACGAAGCTCATTAAATTACAGTGGCGCTTATTAGCTTATCACGATAGCAAACCTATCATTATCACTAACTAATGACATGTACATTCAGAAATAAGTAGTATTTATCGACCTTGTCATTCGACTAAATTCGAAAAAAATGAACTATTTAAACTAATAATAATGGCACTGCATGAGACCAAATATGAACTGGTCAGTTAAGCCCATAAATATGCACTTGCCGAATAAGTCTCTCGTTGCTTATCGCGCCTTGTCGGCGATCGTATATATTTATATGTTGTGGATGCGCTCGTCTATATGGTAGAAATGGAGTTTGAACTTATCATTTTGCGCGGTATTCAGACAGCAATGCGCGAAGAAAGCTTACGCTGGAGTCTTCGCTCTCAATAAAATTTAGCCTAGCAAGGTTTATCTGCAGCTAATGCGGAATGCGGGTTAACCAAGTTAGGCCAGGACGGGGCAGATAACCGTTACTTGTTAGCTAGTGCTCTAAGTTGAATAACATTCAATAATATTTGACGAGCAATGACTACTTTGCTATAGTTCGTTCCTTAGCTGACGCGGGGTGGAGCAGTCTGGCAGCTCGTCGGGCTCATAACCCGAAGGTCGTAGGTTCAAATCCTGCCCCCGCAACCATAACGCAAATATTGTTACGGCAGCCCGTTCTTTAAAAGTTTACAGACAACCGACGAGTGTGGGTACATGCGCTGAGGTATTGATTATGAAGCGAATTAGCTCGTATTATGATCATAACTCAAGACACAAAAGCAGTGCC
>Ga0209344_10002609_pt1 | contig 19587 bp, 20 predicted proteins | sample Cruoilmetagenom6_FD_187293 | JGI IMG/M metagenome (GOLD analysis project Ga0209344, IMG submission 187293) | Oil polluted marine microbial communities from Coal Oil Point, Santa Barbara, California, USA - Santa Barbara Oil Seep Sample 6 (SPAdes)... | ecosystem: Environmental > Aquatic > Marine... | reverse complement strand
TCACATCAGTATCTCTCTATACGAGACAACAAACACAAAACCGCCGCTCCGTATTGGAGCGGCGGTTTTGCGTTGATTGGGGGTAGGGTTGGTCTCATATTTTTCAGCAGCAATTGATCTATTCCCCCGAGCATTGCTTCGCGGCGGGTACAAAGGCTGGGCGGCGGTTTTGAAGCTTGTGATCCTCGGTGAAAACCTGTTGCTTGGTGTCAGCCTAAAACAGACCCTAGAGGACGAAGAATGACCGACGCTGCCCGCCAACTGCTCGACTTACTGGATATTGAGCAGCTTGAAGTCGATCTGTTTCGTGGCACTGGCGCGGGTGGGGAGACCACCATGCGGATTTTTGGGGGCCATGTGATTGCACAAGCGCTGATGGCGGCCTATCGGACGGTGCCGGATCGGGCCTGCCATTCGTTGCACGCCTATTTCATCCGCCCCGGAGACCCAAAGATCCCGGTGATTTATCAGGTTGACCGCGCACGCGATGGCGGTAGTTTTACCACGCGGCGGGTCGTTGCGATTCAACATGGCAAACAGATCCTGAACCTCTCGGCCTCCTTTCAAGTCGAAGAAGAGGGGTTTGATTGGCAACATGAAATGCCGCGAGTCTCCGGCCCGGATAATTGGCCGGACCGTCCTGCTTTGCGCAAGGCTTTTGCCGAAAAGCTCCCCGAGAAATACCGCAGCGATTTTCTGCGCGAGAGGCCGATTGAAATTCGCGAGGTTGAGCCGCGCGATTTCCTGACGCCAGATAAAGAAGATGACCGCAACTATCTGTGGTTCCGCATGGCGGCGGCCGAAGGGCAGGGGCCTGTGATGCAACATGCGCTGCTGGCCTATGCGTCGGACATGAACCTTTTGGGCTCGTCGCTGCGTCCGCACGGGCTGACGTGGTTTCAGGGCAAGGTGATGACGGCGAGCCTTGACCACGCAATGTGGTTTCATGCGCCGATCCGCTTTGACGAATGGCATCTGTACGCATTGGATGCGCCATTCACGGGCGGGGCGCGCGGGTTTAACCGCGGCATGATCTACAATCAGAACGGTGAACTTGTGGCCAGCGTTGCGCAGGAAGGGTTGCTGCGCCCGATCCGGCCCAAAGGGGAGAGGTAAGCTTGGCCCCTTCGCCGGATGGGGAGGGGGCCAACTTATATTTATGCCGTGCGCGTTATGTGTCGCTCTTGGACCCGCGTGTGTTTGACGCCTGAAACGCCTTAACCTCGGCCCGTGCGATGACCTGATGGTGCACCTCGTCAGGCCCGTCAGCAAAGCGCAGCGCGCGCTGCCAGGTGTACATGCCCGACAGCGGGCTCCACTGGCTCATCCCTGTCGCGCCATGCACTTGCATCGACGCATCAATGATCTCACAGGCCTTTTCTGGCACAAGCGCCTTAATCATGCTGACCCAAATGCGGGCTTCCTTGTTGCCCAGCACATCCATTGCCTTAGCGGCCTTGAGGACCATGAGGCGCATCGCTTCGATGTCGATCCGCGCGCGGCTGATGGTTTCCATGTTCTTGCCGAGGTCGATGATCTTTTTGCCAAAGGCCTCGCGCCCCAATCCGCGCTCGAGCATCAGGTCCAGCGCCTTTTCCGCCGCCCCGATAGAGCGCATGCAGTGGTGAATTCGTCCGGGCCCAAGACGCACTTGGCTGATCTCAAAACCACGCCCTTCGCCCCAGAGCACGTTTTCACGCGGCACGCGAACGTCTGTAAAGCGGATATGCATATGCCCATGCGGCGCGTCGTCATGGCCAAAGACATGCATCGGGCCAAGGATTTCGACACCGGGTGTGTCCATCGGCACGAGAATTTGGCTTTGCTGTCTGAAAGTCTCAGCCTCGGGCGAGGTTTTTACCATCACGATCATGATCTTACAGCGCGGATCTCCCGCACCGGAGATATAGAATTTCTCGCCGTTGATGACCCAATTGTCACCGTCCAAGACAGCACTGGTCGAGATGTTGCGCGCGTCCGAGGACGCCACATTCGGCTCCGTCATGGCGAAAGCAGATCGGATTTCGCCCGCGAGCAGGGGTTTGAGCCAGCGCTCCTTTTGCTCAGGGGTGCCGATGCGCTCCAGCACTTCCATATTGCCCGTATCCGGGGCCGAGCAATTCAGCGTTTCGGGAGCCAAAGGGCTTTTGCCCAACTCGGCGGCAATATAGGCATAATCGAGGTTCGCAAGCCCTTCGCCGGTCTCGGCATTGGGCAAGAAGAAATTCCACAGCCCCGCTTCTCGCGCTTTTTGCTTGGCACCGTCGAGCAATTCCAGTTGACCGGGGGCATAGGACCAACGGTCCGCGCGGCCTTCGCCCAGACGGAAGAATTCCTCGGTGATCGGATCAACATTTTCGCGGATGTGCTTGGTCACGGCGGCCAAAAGCGGCTTAGCCTTTTCCGACATTTCGAGGTTATTCATGGCATTGGTTTGGTCAATCATCCTGTGCTCCCGGCGATGATGGCAATGGGCGACCCTTGGTTCCTCCACCACAGGCCGCGATTTGGCGTCAGATTAGGCAATCGCCTTCGGAATGCCAATCGCGGGCGGAGAACTGTCCTTCAGGTGACGCCGCGTCATTTGGGCGGTTGAAAGCGCGCCAGCTTCTGCCTAGATCGAAGCTATGACAGATGCATTGATCAAAGACGTCCTCACCCGCACCCGCCGCATTGCGGTGGTCGGCGTGTCCCCCAACCCCGCGCGGCCCAGCCACTATGTTGCCGAATACCTTGTGCAAAAGGGCTATGAGGTGGTGCCGGTCAACCCGGTCCATGCGGGCAAGGAGGTGTTCGGACATACGATCGTCGCCACTTTGGCCGAGATCGATCCCCCGGTGCAGATGGTCGACATCTTTCGCCGCTCGGAAGACGTGCCAGAAGTGGTGGACGAAGCGCTGGCCGCATTCCCCGATCTGGAAACGATCTGGATGCAGATGGGGATCACCAACGCCGAAGCCGCTGCCAAGGCCGAAGCGCGCGGTGTGGATGTGATCCAAGACCGCTGCCCCAAAGTCGAAATTGCGCGCCTGCTTGGCTAGGGTTACTTGCGCGCAGCCTTCTCGGCGATGCCAGAGGTCGACTGACGCCGCGCCAACTCGTCCAGCACATCGCTCAGCGGCACGTCACGGGCCGCGAGCATGACCAGCAGGTGATAGAGCACATCAGCCGCTTCAGAGGTAAGGCCATCGCGGTCGTTTTTAACCGCTTCGATGATCGCCTCCACGGCTTCTTCGCCAAACTTCTCGGCGCATTTCTCCGGCCCTTTGGCCAGCAATTGCGCGGTCCAACTGCTTGAGGGATCAGCTTCTTTGCGACTCAGGATCGTGGCGTAAAGGTCATCGAGCGTCATGTCAGCCTCATCGGAATGCCGGCCGCGGCCATATGCTGCTTGGCCTCATGCACGGTATATTCGCCGAAGTGAAAAATCGAGGCCGCAAGCACCGCCGAGGCGCCGCCCTCGATCACCCCGTCAACCAAATGGTCCAGATTGCCGACCCCGCCCGAGGCGATCACCGGCACCGACACCGCATCAGAAATCGCACGGGTCAGTGGCAGGTTAAAGCCCTGCTTAGTGCCGTCACGGTCCATTGAGGTCAGCAAGATTTCACCGGCCCCCTTCGCGGCGACCAGCTTGGCAAACTCCACCGCATCAATACCGGTGGGCTTGCGCCCGCCATGGGTGAAAATCTCCCATTTGCCGGGGCTGACGGTCTTGGCATCAATGGCGCAGACAATGCACTGGCTGCCGAAATGATCCGCCGCCTCGGCAATCACATCCGGGTTGGCCACGGCGGCGGAGTTAAAGCTCACTTTATCCGCCCCCGCCAACAACAGGGCGCGCACATCCGCCACCGTCCGCACACCGCCGCCCACGGTCAGCGGGATATAGCAATGTTCAGCAGTGCGGGTGACCAGATCAAACATCGTGCCGCGGTTTTCATGGGTAGCGTGAATGTCGAGAAAGCAAAGCTCATCCGCGCCCGCCGCATCATAGGCGATAGCAGCATCCACCGGATCACCCGCATCGCGCAGGCCGACAAAGTTCACGCCCTTCACCACGCGCCCATCGGCCACGTCGAGGCAAGGGATGATGCGGGTCTTCAGCATGTCTCAGCCCTTCAGCATCTGCATCGCGGCGGCCAAATCAATCGCCCCATCATAAAGCGCCCGGCCCGAGATCGCGCCCTCAATCATCCCGGTGTCGCGCAGCGCGGCGAGATCGTCGAGCGAGGACACCCCGCCCGAGGCGATCACCGGGATCGACACGGCGCGGGCCAGATCGGCCGTGGCCTCAATGTTCGGCCCGCCCATGGCGCCATCGCGGTTGATGTCAGTATAGATAATCGCAGCCACGCCCGCGTCCTCAAAGGATTTCGCCAGATCGGTCGCCATGACATCGGTCTCCGTCGCCCAACCTTTGGTCGCCACGCGGCCATTGCGCGCATCGATGCCGACGGCCACATGACCGGGGAAGGCAGCCGCGGCCTCGCGCACCAGATCGGGGTTCTCCACCGCCACAGTGCCCAAGATCACCCGCGCCAACCCCTTATCCAGCCAGCTTTCAATCGTCGCCATATCACGGATACCGCCACCAAGCTGTGCGGGCACTTTGCAAGCTTTAAGGATCGCCTCAACCGGCGCGGCATTTACCGGCGCACCGGCGAAGGCGCCATTAAGATCAACCAGATGCAGCCACTCACAACCCGCATCCACAAAGCTGCGCGCCTGCGCCGCCGGGTCGTCATTGAACACCGTGGCGCGGTCCATGTCGCCGTGCACAAGGCGCACGGCCTGACCGTCTTTGAGATCAATAGCGGGATAAAGGATCATGGCCGGGCCTTTGTTTTAAAAGTTGGTTTCCTTTTGCACGTCGCCACGGATTTTGCAACGCGACCTTAGGTCGGTCTTGCCCGAAAGAAAGTGATGGATAACAGTAAAGCCATATCGGGAGGAGAGATCATGAAACAGCTTATTGCAGCAGCCCTTCTGGGCCTTGGCGCGGCGGGCGCGGCCTTTGCGGCGGACCCGGCGGTCGGCATCTGGCAGACACAGGTCGACGACGGCGCTTATGCACATGTGAAGATGGCCCCCTGCGGCGGCGCGATTTGCGGAACTTTTACGCGTACCTTTAATGGGGATGGGGAATATCAATCGCCAGTTATCGGAAAAAAAGTTGTTCTAAATATGGTAGCTGACGACCGCGGAAAATATGCTGGGCAAGTTTGGCGTCCATCAAATGACAAAATTTACAAAGCCAAGATGTCTGTTTCAGGCAACACGCTAGCATTGGCAGGCTGCGTTGTTGGCGGGCTAATCTGCTCTAAGCAGACTTGGGCGCGCGTTGAGTAAGGTTAAGCAATAACGGCAGGCAGTGGCAGAAAGGCGCGGGGGGAAACCTCCGCGTTTTTTTTGCGTTGCGTCCAGAATAGAGTTCGGACGGTATTTGAAAAAGGATGAAGCTAAGAAGGGCTTTTACCCTTCATCCTTTCTTAAATACCGTCCATCGCGGCCACAGGCGCGGCGCGGGCTAGGGTTTCCAGTTCAGGAAGTTCGAGATTAAGTGCAGGCCCGTGGTTTGGCTTTTTTCGGGGTGAAACTGCATGCCCAGCATGGTGTCGCGTCCGATGACCGCGGTGACATCGCCGCCATAGTCGACATGCGCCAGCCTTTCCTCGGGGTCGGTCACAGCCATATGAAAACTGTGCACAAAGTAGGTGTGATCGCCAGTTTTCAACCCATCAAAGACTGCGTGATCGTGGTCGATCACCAGATCGTTCCAGCCCATATGCGGGACTTTCAGCTTTGGGTCCGAGGGTTTGATCTGCGTTACCTCGCCCTCAATCCAGCCGAGGCCCGGGGTGTCCTTATACTCGCGGCCCATGCTGGCCATAAGCTGCATGCCCACACAGATGCCCAAAAAAGGACGGCCCTTGTGCTCGACGGCTTCGACCATCGCATCATAAAGGCCGCCAGCGCCTTTCAACGCGGCCATACAGGCCGGGAAGGCGCCGTCCCCGGGGAGCACCAGTCGGTCAGCGCGGGACACGACATCGGCGTCGGACGTAACGACGACGTCACCCGCACCGGTCTCGCGGGCCATGCGTTCAAAGGCTTTGTGCGCAGAGTGCAGGTTGCCGGATTCGTAGTCGATAATCGCGGTCAGCATCAGTTCACAACGCGCCTTTGGTCGAAGGAATGGCGTCGGCCTTGCGCGGATCGGTCTCGACCGCTTCACGCAGCGCGCGGGCGACGGATTTGAAAGCCGCTTCGGCGATGTGGTGGCTGTTGAACCCGTGTAGCGCGTCGACGTGCAGGGTGATGCCACCGTGGGTGCTCAGCGCTTGGAAAAACTCGCGCACCAGTTCGGTGTCAAACTTGCCAATACTGCCGGTCGGGAAGTCCACGTTCCAGATCAGGAAGGGCCGCGCCGACAGGTCGAGCGCGCAGCGAATTTGCGCGTCGTCCATCGCGAGCAGGCAAGAGCCATAGCGACGGATGCCGCGTTTGTCGCCGAGCGCTTGGGTCAAGGCTTGGCCCAGCGTGATGCCCACGTCTTCGACCGTGTGGTGGTCATCGATGTGCAGATCGCCTTTGGCGCGGACCTTGATGTCGATCAGCGAGTGGCGCGACAGTTGATCGAGCATGTGGTTGAAAAAGCCGACGCCGGTTTCATTGTCATAGCTACCGGTGCCGTCGAGATTGATCTCAACCGTGATGTCGGTCTCGGCGGTGGTGCGGGTCAGGGTGCTGCGGCGCATGGGGCGTCTCCGAAGGCAATTGCTGCGCCCTTATAGCAGGGCAGCCCGCCGCGCCAAGCCCAAGCGAGGGGCTGCCGGAAGACCGTGGCGTGCATACATCGGGGATTGCGGGCGCAGGGCCCATATGTCAGCTTGGCCCAAACCCCAAAAAGAGGCGCGACATGACCACCTGCGTATTCATCCAGATCCGCTGCCGTCCCGGCACGACTTACCGTGTGGCCGAAGAGATTGCCCTGCGCGAAATTCATTCCGAGCTTTATTCGACGTCTGGCGAATATGACCTGATGATGAAGCTCTATATCCCCAAGGGGGAGGATGTGGGCGTTTATATCAACGATAATCTGCTCGATATCGAAGGCATTGAACGCTCGCTGACCACCATGACCTTTAAGGTCTTTTGAGGTGCGTCGCGCCATTCGCGCCCTCACTTTGATGACATCCTTGGCCGTGCCGTTTTCTGCCGCAGCAGAGACGCGGGCCTATGAAGGCGAAGAAGCCGCTGCGCTACGTTGCGCAAATACATTGGCGCTCACGGCGATTGCCATGTCGACCGCAGATTTGATCAGCGAAACGGAAAAGCAGGTGATGTTGGGCGTCACGGTGCGTATTTTGGACCTTCACGTGAGCGGCAGCTGGCCGCAAAAACGCGCGGCAATGAAGGTGATGCGCGATCGCCGCTCTGTGCCCGACACGCTGGAAGATTACCGCAAAAACGCGGGCCGCTGTCTGGCGCAGTTCCCCATTAACTGAAGGTATAGAATTCCGGGGCCGCAGCCGCGCTTCAATTCAATGCGCAGCCGATACCGAGGGTTCCAGAAGCGGTGTTACGTCCGGTTTAGCCTTCTTGCGGGTGGCGACGCGGCGGATGGCGCGATCAAACGTCTTGCGTACCCGCTGGGTGCGGCTTGCATTGGGGTGGATCGGCCCGCCCACAGACAGCAAGACTGGCAAGGCCCGAGCGTCATCGTATCTGAGGTCCAGTTCATCCAACTCATGCTGGATCATACCTTCAATCTCAGGCCAGCCGGGCAGGCTATCGCCCGTAACGATGCATAGAATGGTGCCACGGCCATTGTGGGTCATCAGCAGTTGCGGGCAATCGATCACCTTGGCGATACTGGAGGCGGTCGCCGCGATCACACGGGCGAATTCGCCACTGGTGCAATTGGCGTAGATTTCCTCAATGCCTTCAATTTTGGTCGCGAACACCTGGCAAATATCAAGGTGCTGCCGCGACAGTTGGCTCAGGTAGTTGCCAAGCGAGAAGGGCAGAACAAGTTGGTTCACGCCGTAGACATGCACCGGATCTTCGAGGGCAAAATCATGCTCGCCCGGCGCGCCTTCATTCTGAAGGTGGTTTAAATCCAGCCGCGGGGCGGTTTCGGTATTTTCCAGCATTCGTTCGGCGATATGCACACGGGTTGCGATGTCTTTGACATCAAACGGTTTGGTCACATAGTCATTCGCCCCGGCGGCAAACGCACGTTCGATTGAGGCCGCATCAGACCTCAAGGTAACCATTAAAATCGGCGTGTTCCGATAGTCTTTGAGCGCGCGCACTTTGCGGCACAGGGTGATCCCGTCCATTTCGGGCATCTCAATGTCGAGCAGCAGACAGTCGAAGGCTTCTTGAGTTTCTTCCAGCAGCTTGAGCGCAGCTGCGCCAGATTCTGCAAGGGTCAGGTGCGGATAATCAGCCTCGCGGAAAACGACGGGCAATAGCTCTCGGATAAAAGGGTCGTCGTCGACGGCAAGGATTTTCATATTCGGCACCTCTTTCGTGGGGCAGACCGGCAGTCCGGGGCGTATTTATTTGGTCTTAACATTTACGCGGAAAAACTCGGCGAAATTGTGACGATACTGTACCATTTGGCTGCGCTGCTCTCAATTTTGTTATCTTTCACCAAACTGGGCGGAATGTCGCTTGAAATGATGATAAACAGCCTGTTTGCGATGGTGTAACAGGGGAGAGCGCGGCAGCTTTTCCGTCTTACACCGCGTAAAGCCGTAGCTCAGGCCGCATGGCTTGTGTAAATCTGGCCGGGAACGTGGTGTTTCCGTGGCAAGAGCGGTGACATGTGCTGTCATAGTCCCGGCCCATTCGCAGCGTCGTCGCAGACTGACTTGCGAGGATACTTTATAAATTTAGGACGCCAGCCGCGCGGCGACCTCGGCTTGCACCGTTTTAACAGCGGCTTCTTTTATCGGGCCGTAGCCGCGAATGTCCATTACTGCGCTCAGCACCGCCAGCGCCGTGTCATGCGGGAGGGTGGGGGCGGCCTGCATCACGGCTTCATACCAGCCGATTAGCGCGACTTCGAGTTTGCGATCAGCGTAGTAGCTGAAGGGATCGGCCCAAGTGCCACGCAGCGGTTTCATTAGTGCCAACAGGTCAAAGGCGCGGCCCATCCAAGGGCCGAACTTGCGCTTGTTGGGGCGTCCGCGACCATCACGACCGGTGGGCCATGCGGGGGGCGCGAGGTGGTAGTGGACCTTGTAATCGCCCTCGAAGGTATCCGCGATGCGCTCCTCAAAGCCGCTTTGACGGTGCAGGCGCGCGACTTCGTATTCGTCCTTATAGGCCATCAGCTTGAACAGCGACTTCGCCGCCGCGCGCAGCAGATCGTCCGAACCCTCGGGCAGCCTGCTTGCCAGCGCGTCGAGTTTGGCCTTGTAGCGCTGCGCGTAGGCGGCGTTTTGGTAGTCAGTCAGGAAGTCCATCCGCCGTGCGATCAGCGCCTCGACAGTGTCGTCAGGCGCAGGCTCGGGGGCGAAGTGGGCCTCGATCGCTTGGCGGTTGCCGGCCATGACCCGACCAAAGCCAAAGGCCGCGCGGTTTTTGTCGGGCACGACGCCGTTCAGTTCAATCGCCTGTTCAAGGGCGGTGAGCGAGACCGGCACCAGCCCCTTTTGCCACGCAAGGCCCAGCATCATGACATTGGCAAAGACGGCATCGCCCATCAGCTTTTCGGCCATGGCGTTGGCGTCAAAGGCCGAAAGGTTCTCAGCCCCCACGGCCTGCGCAATCACCGCTTCGCGGTCGTCGATGCGCAGGTCGGCGTCGCGGTTCAGCACCAGATCGCCGGTGGGCATTTCGGCGCGGTTCAGCACGATCCGAGTGCCGCGGCGGTAGTGGGCCGAGGCCATTGGCGCGGAGCTGACGACCATGTCACAGCCGATCACCGCGTCGGCGCCAGCTTGGTCGATGCGCACTTGGTGCACGTCTTCGGGGCGTTGGGCGAGGCGGACATAGCCCAGCACGGTGCCGAATTTTTGCGCAAAACCAGTGAAGTCGAGCACGCTGGAGCCCAGCCCTTCGAGATGCGCGGCCATGGTGATGAGCGCGCCAACGGTGACCACGCCGGTGCCGCCGACGCCGGTGACCAGCAGGTTGAAGGGTTGGTCGAGTTTGGGCAATTCGGGCATCGGCAGTTGCGCAGACAGGCTCGCCACATCCAGACCCGCGCCGGAGCGTTTGCGGCGGGTGCCGCCTTCGACGGTGACGAAGGAGGGGCAGAAACCGTTGAGGCAGGAGTAGTCTTTGTTGCAGGTCGACTGGTTAATCTGCCGCTTGGTGCCAAACTCGGTTTTCTTCGGCTCGACACTCAAGCAGTTGGATTCCAAGGAACAATCCCCGCAGCCCTCGCAGACCAGATCGTTGATCATCACGAATTTCTTCGGGTCATCCATCAGCCCGCGTTTGCGCTTGCGGCGTTTTTCGGTGGCGCAGGTTTGCTCGTAGATCAGCACGGTCACGCCCGGGATCTCGCGCAATTCGCGCTGCACGCGGTCGAGGTCGCGGCGGTGGTCGAAACTGGTTTCAGCCGGGAAATCAGACTTCTGCAACAACTCGGGCCGGTCCGAGACCAGCGCGATGCGTTCCACACCCTCAGCGCGGCAGGCCTGCGCGATGGCGGCGACGGAGACGGGGCCGTCCACCGGCTGCCCGCCGGTCATGGCGACCGCGTCGTTGTAGAGAATTTTATACGTGATATTGGCCTTGGCCGCGACAGCTTGGCGGATGGCGAGCGAGCCGGAGTGGTACCATGTGCCTTCGCCCAAGTTCTGGAAGACATGCTTGCCGCCGTTAAACAGCGAGGTGGCGATCCATGGCACGCCTTCGCCGCCCATCTGGGCAAAGCCCGCCGTCTCGCGGTCCATCCATGACGCCATGACGTGACAGCCGATGCCGGAGTTGGCCTTGGAGCCTTCGGGCAGTTTGGTTGAGGAATTGTGCGGGCAGCCGGAGCAGAAATAGGGGGTGCGGGTGGCGCCTTCGACGTTAAGCAGCATGGGGGGCTGGTCGGTCAGCGCGCGGGCCTTATCGACGAGGTTTTCGTCCGGAAAGAAAGCATTCAGACGCGCGGCGATGATTGGCACCAGCTTAAGCGGTGACAGCTCGCCCGTCCATGGGACCAGCTCTTCGAGGTTCTCGTCATGTTTGCCGACCATGCGCGCAGGCTTGGACCCGGGCCAGTCGTAGAAGGCCTCCTTGAACTGGCTTTCGATGATCCCGCGTTTCTCTTCGATCACAAGCACTTCGCGCTTGCCCTTCACAAAATCCAGCGCGTCGTCCAGCGCCAGCGGCCAGACCATGCCGATCTTGTAGATGTCGATGCCGAGCGCCCGGCATTTGGCCTCGTCCAGCCCCAGCAGCCGCAGCGCCTCCATCGTGTCGAGATGGGCTTTGCCGGTGGTGACAATGCCATAGGACGCGTTCTGCGTGTCATAGATATGCCGGTCAATCGGGTTGGCGCGCATGAAGGCCTGCACGGCGTCGAGCTTGTGATGCAGGCGCGTCTCAATCTCGGGCGAGGGCAGGTCGCCCAAGCGCACATGCAGCCCGCCCGCCGGTGCGGTGTAGTCGGGCTGGTTAAACACCCGGTCCGGGGTCAGATCGACCGAAGCGCCGCTTTCCACGGTTTCCGAGATCGCCTTGAAGCCGACCCAAGTGCCCGAGTACCGCGACAGTGCGATGCCGTATTCACCAAAGGCTTGGTATTCCGCCACCGACGCCGGGTTCAGCGTCGGCATGAACCACGACATGAAGCCCACGTCGGATTGGTGCGGCATCGACGAGGACACACAGCCGTGGTCATCGCCCGCCACCACCAGCACGCCGCCCTTGGGCGCAGAGCCATAGGCGTTGCCATGTTTCAACGCGTCGCCGGAACGGTCCACGCCCGGGCCTTTGCCGTACCACATGGAAAAAACGCCTTCGACTTCGCAATGCGGGTCAAGATGCGCCTGCTGCGCGCCCAGCACGGCGGTGGCGCCGAGGTCTTCGTTGACCGCGGGCAGGAATTTGACCCCGGCCTCGGCCACGCGGTCTTTGATGCGCCAGTATTCAAAGTCGAGCCCGCCCAGCGGCGAGCCACGGTAGCCCGAGACAAAACCCGCGGTGTTCAGCCCGGCATCGCGGTCGCGGCGGGCTTGGTCGAGCATAATCCGCACCAAGGCTTGTGTGCCGGTCAGAAAGACGCGGCCCTCGGTCCGGTCATAGCGGTCGTCGAGCTTATAGGTGGTGAAATTGCGCGGCTGTTCTGTCATGGGGTTCTCCTCAGCCGGAATTATAGCGCAGCGGGCGCGAATTATTGCACCCCATGTGCTGGCACTTCGGTAAACGGGCGGATATAATTTCCGCTCTTAAGGCTTTAGGCGAAAGATTTTACCGATGATCGAATTAGATTCGACGGACCGTAAATTGGTCACACTGCTTCAACAAGATTCCCGCCAGCCTAATGCGCAACTCGCCGAAAAGTTGCATATCTCTGCCTCAGCTTGTTGGCGACGGGTCAAGACATTGGAGCAAGCGGGCGTCATCAAACGCTATGCCGCAATCGTCGATCCCAAGGCGATGGGGCTGGTGTTTGAGGCGATGGTCCATGTTCATCTCACCCGACACGACGCTTCGGCGCTGGCCAGTTTCATTAGCGCGATCCAAACGCGCAAAGAGGTGACTGAGTGTTTCGCCACCACCGGGCAGGCAGACTATCACCTGCGCGTTCTGTGCCGCGATATTGAGGCCTATAACGCTTTTCTAGAGAGCTTTCTTTTCCTCCACCCTGCGGTCAATTCCGCGACGACCAATGTGATCCTGCGTCAGATCAAATCCGACGCGCCGATTACGGGTTAATCCAAGTGCAGTCTATGGTTGCAACGATTTCAGGTGCGGGGCATGCTTTCATTCTGTTTGAAATAAAAAACAAGTCTGGGAGGACACTATGAATTTTCGCTTTATCAAAGCGCTGGTCACCGGTGCGGCACTAACCGTGGGGGCCGGGAGCGCGGCCACGGCTGCCGAATGTATCGCGCCAGCAAACCCCGGCGGCGGCTGGGATTTCACCTGCCGTCAAATCGGTAAGATCATGCATGACATCGGTGCGGTCGACAAACCTGTGCAGGTCACCAATATGGCTGGCGCGGGCGGGGGTCTTGCCTTTAACCATGTGGTGTCAGAGCAGAACGAGAACGAAGACCTGATCGTTGCGGCGTCTTCGGCCACAACCACCCGTCTGGCGCAGAATGCCTATGCCGGGATGACCGCCGATCAGGTGCGTTTCGTGGGCGCTATTGGGGCCGATCCGGGGGTGATCGTCGTCGGCAAAGACAGCGAGATCGACGATCTGGATGAAATGGTCGAAATGATCAAAGCCGACCCGTCGTCGGTGGCCTTTGCGGGCGGCTCGGCCGTGGGCGGCTTTGACCATATGAAGCCGTTGATGATCCTGAAAGAGGCCGGGTTCACCGACATTCGCAAGGTCAAATACATCGGCGTCGACGGGGGCGCGGATGCGATCACCCAGACTGTTGGCGGCTTTACCCAAGCCATGACCGGCGACATGTCCGAGGTGGTGGGTTTCCTGAAATCCGGCGATGTGCGGGTGATCGCGGTGCTGACCGACGAGCGCGTGCCGGGCTTTGACGACATCCCAACGGCCAAAGAGCAGGGCTATGACGTGGTCGCGGTGAACTGGCGTGGGCTTTATGTGCCCAAGGGCATCTCGGACGAGAAATTCGAGGACTGGGCTGGCAAGCTGCAGCAGGTTGCCGACAGCGAAGAGTGGAAAACCGCGATGGAGGCCAATGGCCTTGCCCCCTTCACCAAAGTCGGCGGCGATTTCCAGTCTTACGTTGATGGTCTGATCGAAGACATCAACGGCATGTCCAAGGAACTGGGGGTCATACAGTAATGGCCTCTGACCGGATTTTCGGTCTGGTCATGTTGTTTCTCGCGCTGGCCTATATGGCCAGCGCAACCCAGATACAGACCAGTTTCCTCGCCGATCCCGTGGGCCCGCGCGCCTTTCCGCTGCTGGTGGGCGGTGTTGCGGCGCTTTCAAGCCTCGTGATCATGCTGCGCCCTGATCCGGACCCGGATTGGCCTGTCGCGCGCACGTTTTTGTCGCTTGGCCTCGCTGTCGTGGTGCTGGTGGCCTACGCCTATGCGCTCAAACCGCTGGGGTTTGTCATTCCCACCTCGATTGCCGCCGGTATTCTGAGCTACCAAATTTCGCCCCGCCCTGTCGCCGCCTCACTGGCGGGCATCGGTCTTTCGCTGGGGCTTTTCGTTCTGTTCAAATTCGCATTGGGGCTGAGCCTGATTGGCCTGCCCAAGGGGTGGTTCTGAGCTATGGATATTCTGAGCAACCTCGCGATGGGGTTCGGCATCGCGCTGTCGCCTTTCACCCTTATGCTCGCCGTGGCGGGCTGTTTTCTGGGCACGATCATCGGCGCGCTGCCGGGGCTGGGGCCGTCCAATGGCGTGGCGATCCTGATCCCGCTGACCTTTACCATGGGGCTGGACGCGACCAGCGCCTTGGTGCTGATGACGGCGGTCTATTATGGCGCGATGTATGGCGGGCGGATTTCGTCGATCCTGCTGAACATTCCCGGCGATGAACCGGCGCTGATGACCACGCTTGACGGCTACCCAATGGCCAAACAGGGCCGCGCAGGCGATGCGCTGGTGCTCTCGGGTGTCGCCTCTTTCGTGGGAGCTTTTCTGGCCACCATCGGGCTTATGCTCTTGGCGCCGATGCTGGCGCGGGTGGCATTCTATTTCGGCCCGGCAGAGTATTTTGCGCTCTATCTGCTGGCCTTTTGCACGCTGGGCGGCATGGCCTCGAACAATCAAGCCAAGGCGGCGCTGGCCTCTTGTATTGGCCTCGCGATTGCGATGATCGGGGTCGACAACAACTCCGGCATGCCGCGGCTTACTTATGGCAATATGCATCTGATGGATGGGGTCGATTTCCTTGTCGCCATTGTCGGGCTTTTTGCCATTGCCGAGGTGTTCTTCTTTATCGAAAGCCACGGCAAGGGCTCGTCCATCGGGGTGAAGCTCGACAAGGTCGGCATCCCTTGGAAGGATATCATGGCGACGAAATGGACCATGCTGCGCGCCTCGGGCGTGGGCTTTGTCGCTGGGATCCTGCCCGGTGCGGGGGCGTCGTTGGGCTCGTTTCTTGCCTATATGTCTGAGAAGTCACTGGCAGGGGACAAGGGCGGCTTTGGCACCGGTGTGCCAAAGGGTGTCGCAGCACCGGAAGCGGGCAACAACGCCGCTGCGGGTGGCGCGCTGGTGCCGATGCTGACGCTGGGGGTGCCCGGCTCTGGCACCACGGCGGTGCTGCTGGCACTGCTGATGACGCTGAACATCACGCCGGGGCCGACGCTTTTTACCGACAGGCCCGAGGTTGTCTGGGGGCTGATCGCCTCGCTGCTGATCGCCAATATCGTGCTGCTTCTTATGAACGTGCCGATGGTAAAGATTTTCGTCAAAATCCTCATGGTGCCCGCATGGGTGCTGCTGCCGGGGGTGACGATGATCTCTTTCGTAGGCATTTACTCCCTGTCGGGCAGCTATTTCGATCTGCTGCTGATGGTGGGCTTTGGCGTGCTGGGCTATGTGCTGCGCAAGCTTGACGTGCCGACGGTGCCGGTGATCCTCGGTATTCTGCTGGGCGGCAATATGGAGAACGCCCTGCGCCGTGCCATGGTGCTCTCTGACGGGGATGCGCTCTTCCTGTGGTCCTCACCCATCGCCATCGGGCTCTGGATATTCGCCATCGCGGGCTTTGTCGCGCCGATGTTCATGCGCGGGTTGCTGAAAAAACCGCAGAGGATTACGGATTGAGCCATGGTGAAAGTGCTGATCCCCTCCGGCGCGCTTGGGCTGAACTACGACACGCAGGCCTTGCAACGCGGCATTGATGCCCGGCCCGATATCATTGCAATCGACGGCGGCTCGACCGACAGCGGGCCGTCTTATCTGGGGCGCGGGGTGTCGAAATATGCCCGTGCGTCGATCAAGCTCGAATGGGCCGGGTTGATGGCCGCGGCGGCGGAGGCGGGTTGCCCGCTGGTCATCGGCACCGCAGGCACCTGCGGCGCGGACAGTGCGGTGGATTGGATGCTCGACATCACGCGAGAGATCGCCGCCGAGCAGGGGACCCATCCGCGCATCGCTGTGCTGCGCTCGGGCCAAGACCCGGCGCAGATCGCGCAGGCCTGGCAAGAAGATCGCATCACCCCGCTGCCCGGCGCGCCTGAGCTCGACGCCGAGGGCATTCGCGCCTGCACCAATATCGTGGCGCTCGCGGGGGCCGAGCAGGTCGCGGCGGCGCTGGACACCGGGGCCGATATCATTCTGTGCGGGCGCACCACTGACACGGCGATCATCGCCGCCTTGCCGCTGCAACAGGGCGTGGATGCAGGTGCCGCTTGGCACGCGGCCAAGATCGGCGAATGTGGCGCGCTCTGTGCCAGCAACCCGCAATCGGGCGTGCTGATGGTGGAATTCGACGACGCGGACGGCTCTGTCATCCACCCGCTGGCCGAGGGAGCCCATGCCACGCCCCATACCGTTTCGGCGCATATGCTCTATGAAAACTCAGACCCCTTCATCCTCTATGAACCGGGCGGGCATCTGGATGTGACGGAGGCCCGCTACCGTGCTTTGGATGAGACCCGCGTGCATGTGTCAGGCGCGCGTTGGGTGGCCTCGGACCGCTACACCGTCAAGCTCGAAGGGGCGCGGGTGGCGGGCTATCAGACTGTGCTGATGGTGCTCTTGCGCGATGCGCATTATGTGGCCAACGCGCAGGCTTGGGCCGATGACATCACGGCAAAATGTCTTGAAAAAGCGGGCCAGAGGCTTGATGCGCCACCGGACAGCTATTCGATTGAGTTGCGCTTGATCGGACAGAACGCGAGTTTTGGCGATCTGGAGGCGCGCGAGGCGGCTCCGGTGGAAGTGGGGGTCATGGCCATCGTGACCGCGCAAACCGCCGCATTGGCCGATGAACTGGGCAAGATGCTCAACCCCTATCTGCTGCACCACCCGCTGACCCGCGAGGAGGAACAGCCGACCTTTGCCTTTCCCTTTTCCCCCGCCGAAATGCCGCGCGGGGCGGTCTATGAGTTTGCGCTGCACCATGTGATGACGCTCGACGATCCGATGCAGGCATTCGCGCTGGAGGTGGTGGAGACATGAGCCCGCTTGGTGAATTGGTGCAAAAGGTCCGCTCGAAAAACGCCGGGCCGTTCTGGCTAACCATCGATATTTTCTGCGGCACGGAGGCGGCATTTGAGGATGTCAGGCAACGGCTCGACACCGACAAAGTCGCGGCGCGGCTGGGGGCCAACAGCCAAGATTTGAAGCGTTTCGATATCGCGTCGCTTAACGTCATCAAGATCAGCCTGCCGCGTCCCTCAGTGCAAGGGGCGGTGGATGACCGCGACATGCATGGGGCGTCTTGGGCGGCGTTGATTTCAGAAATGGACATTTGAGCCGCGCGCGCTCCATATAGGCCAAACCAAGCCTTAAAGGAGAGACCTATGATGAAAACCCGTGCCGCCGTGGCCGTTGAAGCCGGCAAACCTCTCGAAATCATGGAGGTGAACCTCGAAGGGCCGAAACGCGGCGAGGTGTTGGTCGAAATCAAGGCGACCGGCCTGTGCCACACTGATGAATTCACCCGTTCGGGCGATGACCCCGAAGGCATCTTCCCCGCGATCCTTGGTCATGAAGGTGCAGGCGTGGTGCTGGAAGTGGGCGAGGGCGTCACGACGCTGGAGCCGGGCGATCATGTGATCCCGCTCTACACGCCGGAATGTCGGGAGTGCGAGTACTGTCTGAGCGGCAAAACCAACCTCTGCCAAAAAATCCGCGTGACCCAAGGCCAAGGCCTGCTGCCCGACGGCACGACGCGGTTCTCCATGCTCGATGGCACGCCGATCCATCACTATATGGGCTGCTCGACCTTCGCCAATCACACCGTGGTGCCGGAGATTGCCCTGGCCAAAGTGCGCAAGGACGCGCCGTTTGATAAGATCTGCTACATCGGTTGTGGTGTCACCACGGGCATCGGCGCGGTCATCAATACCGCCAAGGTCGAGCTTGGCGCGCGCTGTGTGGTCTTTGGCCTGGGCGGTATCGGGTTGAACGTTATCCAAGGGCTGCGCCTTGCAGGGGCAGATCAGATCGTTGGTGTCGATCTGAACGACGATAAGGCCGAAGTGGGTAAGTATTTCGGGATGACCGATTTTGTGAACCCGTCCAAGGTCGATGGCGATCTGGTGGCGCATCTGGTCGAGCTGACCAAGGGCGGTGCGGACTATTCCTTTGACGCCACTGGCAACACCAAGGTGATGCGCGACGCGCTGGAATGCGCGCATAAGGGGTGGGGCGAGAGCATTATCATCGGCGTGGCGCCTGCGGGGGCGGAGATTTCGACGCGGCCGTTTCAACTGGTCACGGGCCGCGTTTGGCGCGGCACGGCCTTTGGCGGGGCCAAGGGGCGGACGGATGTGCCCAAGATCGTCGATTGGTACATGAGTGGTAAGATCGAGATTGATCCGATGATCACCCATAAGCTGACGCTTGATCAGATTAACGAAGGGTTTGATTTGATGCACAAAGGTGAATCGATCCGGGCGGTTGTCGAGTTTTGAATGTGACGCTGGGGGGCTGTCTGCCCCCCAGACCCCCCGAAAGTATTTTTGGCCAAAAAGAGTGGGTCAGAGGGGCGCGGCGAGGTTTAGGAACAGATTGACGTCCATGTAGGCCTCGACATGGTCCGCTAGGGCGTCGAGTGTTTCTTCTACGCCGCTTTCGAAATCCAATGATGATGTGACGCCGAACTGTGCAAGATAGGCGCGGCGGAAAGCGTCTGAACTGAAAATCCCATGCATGTAGCAGCCTTGCACCCGGCCGGAGGGAGAGGCCGCGCCTTCGGCTGTGCCGTCGAAGGTGAGCCATGCGCGGGCGCAGTCGGGACCACTGGTTTCGCCGATGTGGATTTCGTAGCCGGTGAGGGGGGCGCCGCTGGCGGGGTGTTGGCCGTGTTTCTGTGAGAGGTGCTTGAGCGGGGCCATTGTTGTTTCAACTGCGAGGTGGCCAAGGCCTGCGACGCAAGCGGGCGGGCCTTCAATGCCCGCAGCATCGGTGATCGTCTGGCCAAGCATCTGGTAGCCGCCGCAAAGGCCAAGAACATGACCTCCGCGTCGGATGTGGGCGGCGAGATCGATGTCCCAGCCCTCGGCTCGAAAGGCCTCCAGATCGGCGATGGTGGATTTGGAGCCGACCAGCAGCACCAGATCAGCCTCGGCGGGCAGGGGGCTGCCGGGGGAGATCATGCGCAGGTCGACGCCGGGCTCGGCAGCGAGCGGGTCAAGATCGTCGAAGTTGGAGATGCGCGGCAGGCGCGGCACGGCGATGACGCAGCCGGTGCCACCGGAGCGGGCGCGAGCGGGCAGGTCCATCACGTCTTCGGCGGGCAAGCGGTGGGCGGCATCGAACCATGGGATCACGCCGAGGCAG
>Ga0209344_10002608_pt1 | contig 19594 bp, 18 predicted proteins | sample Cruoilmetagenom6_FD_187293 | JGI IMG/M metagenome (GOLD analysis project Ga0209344, IMG submission 187293) | Oil polluted marine microbial communities from Coal Oil Point, Santa Barbara, California, USA - Santa Barbara Oil Seep Sample 6 (SPAdes)... | ecosystem: Environmental > Aquatic > Marine... | reverse complement strand
ACCACGTCTTATCGCCCGTGTCCGTGTAAAATAATCATGAAGATAATCACCGTCACCACCCCGAATTGCGCGCTGCAAATCAAACAGTTCTTCGGTAAAGCGACCCAGAATTTCCAATGTAGCTTCCTTGTTGTTCAAAAACACATCCCGCCACATGGTCGGGTCAGAGGCTGCTATACGGGTAAAGTCCCGAAATCCGGCGGCGGAAAAATTGATCACCTCTTTATCCGTGACACGGCGCAAATCATCGGCCACGCCAACCATCGTATATGCAATCAGATGCGGTGCGTGTGACGTAACCGCCAGAACCAAATCGTGGTGCTGCGCATCCATTATTTCAACGTTTGCGCCCAGCGCTTCCCAAAATTTACGCAAATCGACAAGGGCGTTGTTGTCGCTATCTTCAACCGGCACAAGTATACACCAGCGATTGTCGAAAAGCTCTGCAAAACCCGAACGCGGGCCGGAATGCTCTGTGCCCGCCAGTGGGTGTGCAGGAATAAAATGCACCCCTTCAGGCACAAATGGCGCTACATTCTTGATGACAGAGGCTTTCACGGATCCCACATCACTCAACGTCGCTCCCGCTTTCAGATGTGGCCCTATCTCCTGCGCCACAGTGGCCATTGCGCCCACAGGAACCGCCAGAATAACCAGATCGGCATCCATAACCGCCTCTGCAGCCGTATCGCAAACAACATCGCACAAGCCAATTTCACGCGCAATATCACGGGTTTCGGCCGATCGTGCATAACCGCTGATAGTTTCAGCCAACCCTGCGCGGCGTATGGCATGCGCTATTGACCCTGCAATAAGCCCCAACCCGATCAGGGCAACTTTTTTGTAAATGACTGTCATATCCTTGCCTTAAATTCTGTAAGCGCCGCCACAACCTGCCGACAAGCCACTTCATCACCAATTGTAATCCGCAAAGCTTGTGGCAGATTATAATTCACCACCAGACGCACGATCAGCCCGTTGTCTTGCAAATGCGCATTCGCGGCTTGTGCTTCATCCGCCGATGAAAACCGCGCCAGAATGAAATTTGCAAAAGACGGATCAGACGGAACGCCGATTTTCCCCAATTCCGCAGCCAACCAACCGCGCCATTTTTCATTCTCGGCACGGCAATATTCGGTGTATTCCACATCTTCCAAAGCCGCTTTTGCCGCAGCAAGTGCTGGCGAACTGACGTTGAATGGCCCTTTCAGGCGGTTCAGAACCGCCATAACTTCGGCTGAACCATATCCCCAACCGACACGCAATCCACCCAAGCCGAAAATCTTGGAAAATGTCCGTGTCATTACCACGTTATCGCGGGCTTCAACAAACGCAGCACCGCCATCAAAACCGTAGACGAACTCTGCATAGGCGCCATCCAGCACCAACAGGCAACCGTCCGGCAATCCGTCCGCCAAACGGGTGATTTCCGCGTCAGGGGTCATCGTTCCGGTTGGGTTATTGGGGTTCGCGATGAATATCAGACGGGTGTTTTCGTTCACTGCCGCCAGCAACGCGTCCACATCCGTTACACGGTCTTTTTCAGGTACGGATACCGGTGTTGCCCCTGACAGACGCGCCGAAATCTGATACATACCAAAGCCATGTTCAGTATAAAGAACCTCGTCGCCCACGCCTGCAAAAGCACGGCATAAAAAACTGATGATTTCATCCGAGCCACACCCCATCAAAATACGACCGGTATCCAGCCCGTAGCTGTGTGCAATCAGTTCACGCAATGCAGCATGATTTTCGGACGGATAACGATGCATATGGGCGGCTTCCGCCTGATAAGCCGCAAGAGCTTTCGGGCTTGGCCCCAGCGGATTTTCATTCGAGCTAAGCTTGATCGCATTGGCGTTGCCTGCGATTTTACTCACACCGCCAACATAGGGTTTCACACCCATGATGCCCGGCTGAATATTCAATTTCAGTCCCATATCACGTATCCTTTCCCGAAACCTTCTATCGGGGGTGTTTCGGAATGGCTAGTGGTTAGTAAAAACTCTGTGGATCAATATCAATTTGCATGCGCACATCACGCGGCAGTTTAACCGACATGCGCCACGCAGCCAGTGCGGGCTGAATATGTACACCTTTTTCGGCCTTGACCAGCAAGCGCACACGGTGGCGACCGCGCACACGTGCAATCGGTGCTGGCGCCGGCCCAAACACTTCGGCGCCTAATTTGTGCAAGCCTTGCGCATTGCGCGATAAGTATGACGCCACATCAAACACCACTTTCAGATCAGGCCCCGACAGAACGATCCCGACCAGTCGCCCATAAGGCGGCACACCAGCCATACGGCGTTGATCAGCCTCGGCTTGCCAGAATGCTTCTTCTTCACCCCGTAAAATTGCCTGCATCACGGGATGGTCAGGTTGGTGGGTCTGAATATAGGCAACACCGCGTTTTTCAGCCCGCCCCGCACGCCCTGCCACCTGACGGATCAATTGAAACGTGCGTTCTGCCGCCCGCAAATCACCACCCTGAAGCCCAAGATCGGCGTCGATCACACCCACACAGGTCAGCAAGGGAAAGTTATGCCCCTTTGCCACCATTTGCGTACCGATAATAATGTCCGCTTCACCGCTTGCAATCGCATGGATACGTTCTTTTAAGGCCCGTGCCGTCATTGCCATATCCGACGACAACACTTCAACACGCGCATCAGGGAACCGCCGTTTGGCCTCTTCTTCCAGACGTTCCACACCGGGGCCGACCGCGGCCATTCGCCCTTCTACACCGCAATTGGAGCAGGTTTGGGGGATGGGTTTAGTCTCACCGCATTGATGGCAGATCAATTGCCCGTGGAAACGATGTTCCACCATGCGTGCATCACAATCGTCACAGGCAACTTGATAGCCACATGCACGGCACACCGTGACAGGCGCATAACCACGGCGGTTCAGGAACAGCAGGGATTGTTCATTTTTTTCAAGGCGCCTCTGAACTTCATGTACTAATGTCGGCGAAATCCAACTTTGCGCTTCCATCTCTTCCGCACGTAAATCAATTGCATCCATAGCGGGCAATTCCGCAGCACCGAACCGACCATCAAGATCAACGCGCTTATACTTGCCTGTGTCGGCATTCACCCATGTTTCCAACGATGGTGTGGCAGATGCCAATACCACAGATGCACCGTTCAATGATGCGCGCAACACCGCCATATCGCGGGCAGAATAAAACACACCCTCTTCTTGTTTATAGGACGTGTCATGCTCTTCATCGACGACAATCATTCCAAGATTTTGAAACGGCAAAAACAATGCAGAACGCGCGCCAACCACCAATTGCGCATTCCCTTGCCCCACCATACGCCAACAGCGGCGGCGTTCGGTCATTGTTACACCTGAATGCCATTCGGCAGGACGTGCACCAAAGCGTTTTTCCACGCGATCCAGAAACGCCACGGTCAGGGCAATCTCAGGCAACAAGACCAAAGCTTGGCGACCCTGTGCCAGACATTCCGCCACCGCTTCCAGATATACTTCCGTCTTGCCTGATCCTGTGACACCTTTCAGCAAAGTTGTGGAATATTCTTGCATCGCAACCGACGCCCGCAATGCTTTGCCGCCTGCCAATTGGCTGTCACTTAGCGCAAGGCCCGTCATTGTAGGATCAAGCTTGGGATAAGGTATGTCGCGTGGGGTTTTGACTTCCAACACAGCACCCAGTTTCACCAAACCGTCTACAACAGAGCCTGTAACCCCTGCAAAATCCGCGAGTTCCTTTTTGGTAAAACGTAACCCGTTATGATCCCGCAAAATACCCATCACGCGGCTGCGTGCAGCCGTTTCCCGCTCAAGTACCTTATCCCCCAATGCATAGACCTTACGCATAGAAGGTGGATCAGCCAGACCGGGTGCCCGCGTAGCCAATCGCAGCATCGCGTTAAGTGGTGTCAGCGTGTAATCAGCCACACGGGTTAAAAACCGGCGCATTTCCGCACGCATAGGCGGCAAATCCAATACATTTGAAATTGCACGAATTTTGGCAGGATCATAATCACCCTGCCCTTTATCCCAAACAACACCGATAACTTTGCGCGGGCCTAAAGGCACTTCAACAAACGCGCCTTGGAACACGCCGCCGACGGGGGCCTTATAATCCAAAAACCGATCCAATGGCTGATCTGTCAGAACAGCAACCAAACCACCGGCTTCAAAATACAATGGATCACCTGTTTGTGTCACTTTGTTCAAACTTCTTTGCATTCTTTTGTTTCGCGCAGGCCAAGCATACTGTAATACATTACCAAGCACAGTAACAAACTTGAACACACAAGGGACCCTCCATGAAATTTTTCGTAGATACAGCAGAAGTCGATGCAATCGCAGAGCTTAATGATCTGGGCATGTGTGACGGTGTTACCACCAACCCGTCCCTGATCATGAAATCAGGCCGCGACATTCTTGAAGTGACAAAAGAAATTGCAGCAATGGTGTCAGGGCCGGTCAGTGCGGAAGTTGTTGCCTTGAAGGCCGAAGATATGATCGCAGAAGGTCGCAAGCTGGCGAAAATCGCTGATAACATTGCCGTTAAAGTACCTTTAACCTGGGATGGTTTGAAAACCTGCAATGTTTTGTCTGCCGAAGGTACAATGGTTAACGTCACCTTGTGCTTCTCTGCCAACCAGGCATTATTGGCCGCTAAAGCCGGAGCCACATTTATATCACCTTTCATCGGTCGCCTTGACGATATAAATCTGGACGGGCTTGATGTGATCGATGAAATTCGCACAATCTATGACAACTACGGGTTCGACACACAAATTCTGGCGGCATCCATTCGATCAGTGAATCATGCAAAAGAATGTGCTATGATCGGCGCAGATGTCATGACCGCGCCACCTGAAATTATCAAAAAGATGGCAAATCATGTACTGACCGATAAAGGCTTGGACGCCTTTATGAAAGATTGGGCAAAAACCGGTCAAAAGATACTATAAGGGCAAACAAATGACTGAAGCCATCGACACAACCAAGAACTTTGATCAGGTTCGCGATGAAATAATCTCGAATCCAAAAGTATTTCTGGAAGATCATGATGTCATGCGCGCATTGATCACGGCCGACCGCCAAAAACAGGCCAGTAATGTGATAGATCTGCGATCCATTGCGATGGACCGCATGGAAGATCGCCTGAACAAACTGGAAGATACACATCGCACAGTTGTTGCGGCAGCTTACGATAATGTATCAAGCATGAACCAAATTCACCGTGTTATTTTAGCGGTTCTTGAGCCCAAGGATTTCAACGGTTTTTTGCATTATGTCGAGCATGAGCTTGCCCCCACTCTTGGCATCGAAACAGCCAGCCTTTGCCTTGAAACACAAGCAGTTTCCACAGGACAGGGACCATCATTGTCCAAAGAGTTCGGCACGGGCGTCACCTTCATGGCCATTGGTGAAGTTAATGATTACATCACATCCGGTCGCGATATAAACAGCCGCCCCGTAACAATGCGATCCGTAAAGCCGGGAAGCGACACGTCCCTTTTTGATAACAGCAAGGACCTCATAAAATCCGAGGCCCTGCTTAAGCTTGATTTGGGTGACGGTAACTTGCCGGGCATGCTGGTTCTGGGGTCAAAAAACCCTGATCAATTTGCACCCGGGCAGGGTAGCGATTTACTGTTATTTCTGGGCGGCATCTTCTCTCGCATTATGTGTCGCTGGCTGGCTTAAGCTGTGGACCGTTCAGGCGCATATGACCTGATGGAACACTGGCTGACCCATGTAACGGCCATTCGCGGACAATCTGAAAAAACGGTAAGTGCATACCAGCATGATGTTTCAGGCTATCTCGGATTTCTGAGCAACCACTTGGGCGGGCAAGTTGGCAAGTCAGCACTATCGTCAATAACCATCACTGACATGCGTGCCTGGATGGCATATGAACGCAGACGCGGTATCACAGCACGGTCTTTGGCACGATCCTTGTCTGCGGTTAAAAGTTTCTACCGTTGGCTGTCTGAAATTCATGGCATGGAGGTTTCATCGGTTTTGGCAGCACGCGCACCGAAATTCAAACCCGGATTGCCGCATCCTGTTGCGAAAACAGATGCAAAAACGTTGATCAAAAATGCCGAATTTCAATCATTGGAAGGCTGGGTCGGTGCGCGTGATACGGCCGTTCTGACATTGCTCTATGGCTGCGGTTTGCGCATTTCCGAAGCGCTTGATTTAAAATACAAACAAGCACCATTACCTGAAGTGCTGAAAATCCGTGGCAAAGGCAATAAAGAACGGATCGTACCCGTCCTGCCTGTCGCACGCACGGCTGTGGACACATACTTACGTCTTTGCCCCCTCGCCCACGACCCCGAAACGCCGCTTTTCCTGGGCGTGCGTGGAAAACGTTTAAATCCGCGCCATATCCAAAAGGTTATGGAACAGGTGCGTCTGCAACTTGGGCTGCCGTCATCTGCCACGCCCCACGCATTACGCCATTCCTTTGCCACGCATCTGTTGGAAGCGGGTGGAGATTTGCGCACCATCCAGGAATTACTGGGCCATGCATCACTATCCACAACACAAACCTATACGGCTGTAGATCAAGCACGATTAATGGATGTTTACAAAAAGGCGCATCCAAAAGGCAGCTAATGGTTGTTTCCATCACATTTATTCATGTAATAGGAACTTATGACACGTCGTATAAAAGCCCTTTCAGTCCATTTTCTAACCGCTACCGGAGCTGTCTTTGCAATGCTTGCAATGCTTGCCGCTGTGGATGAAAAATGGAGCATGATGTTTTTGTGGTTAGTGGTAGCCTTTGTTGTTGACGGTATCGACGGCCCGCTTGCGCGCCATTACCACGTTAAAAAGAATGCACCTGAATATGACGGCGTCCTGCTGGATTTGATCATAGATTATCTGACATATGTATTTATTCCGGCCTTTGCCTTGTTCAAAAGCGGATTGTTGAGCGGCTGGACGGGTTGGGTTTGTCTGATTGTCATCACATTTACGTCGGTAATTTATTTTGCGGACACGCGCATGAAAACCAAGGACAAAAGTTTTGCCGGTTTTCCGGGGTGTTGGAATATGTTTGTTTTGGTAATGTTTGCCACAGAACCGCATTGGCAGATCATTCTGATCCTGACTATCATAATCGCAACATCAATGTTCACACCCTTAAAGTTTATTCATCCCGTACGCACCGAACGTTGGCGTATGATCAGCCTGCCGGTTACAATGCTTTGGACGGCACTGGGCGGTTACGCCGCTTGGCATGATTTCGACATCGGGCATACAGTTATCGTGACACTTGCGATTACCAGCCTGTACCTGATGTTTGCCGGTATAGCGCAGCAAATCATCCCGGCTTCCATAAGGTCTAGTGAAACGTTGTAAACGCGGTTTTCAGACCCAAGTGCAATGTCAACGGCTGCGCGCCCCCATTAAACGATTGCATCATTCCAATGCCGGTTGAAATGGCAAGGTTCTCTTTTACCGCATAATCCAGTTCTAATCTGGCAGCACCTACCAACCCACCACCAGTGTCAACGCCGCCCCCACCGGCAGCACCGACATAACCTTCAACCGACACCGTCCAGATCTTATTCAATGGAATAGCGTAACCCAATCCCAATAATCCAATTGCGTAACCACCGGCGTCGCCATACGCAACCGTTTGTGCATTACCGGTGAAATAGATCTGGTCTGTCAGGAACAAATCAAGCGCGCTTTCAATCAGAACTGGCGATGCGGTTGCCGTCACCCCGGGCTTGCGAAACTCGCTGTTGGGTTCTTGTAGCGACACCCCAAGTGTCAACTGCCAGTTCCTTGTCTCATTATATGGACGCCGCTGATCTCCAAAATTCAGAGATGCACGCACATATGGCGCAAGGGCAATCAAGTCTCCGTCCAAAGCAGCTGTAGCCTGTGTTCCCATCTCGACTTCGAATCCGCCATATACAGGAAACGCCACACCCGCTCCAACCGTCGCCAGTAATCCGCCGCCTGTGTCGACATCACCCCCACCGCCAAAACCGGTGGCAACCTCGGCAAAAGCACGCAATCCTTCAGGTGCAGTTTTCCAGCGATAACCCACCTGAATATCGGCATAACCTTCACCATCGCCCGCAACAGCACCCGTGGCCTGAATAAATGTCTCGTTTAATGCGCTTGGCGATGCAGCAAATGAGGCCTCAAACCCGACAAGTGTCATCGTATCTAAAGATGTACCATTGCGACGTAAATTGTTTTGCGGATAAAATTGTTTAACCAACGGTTTAATAGCACGGATCACACGGCCGGAATTCACCCCGACTTGATCACGTCCGGGTGCAAAGGCAAAATCAGCATCACGCGACAGCCCGAAACTAAGTGCGGGTGTTGAAACAGGTGACCCGGCGATATCGATGTAAGACAAGCCAACAGTACCCGCTATATTGCCAAACAGATGCTGGCGTAATGTAATATGTCCGCGCGCCATCAAGCCATCGCCCGGCACCAGACCCGCACCGCCGCCACCGCCGATAAAACCACCGAATTCCAGATCAGTACCGTTTCTGATCGGAATGCGCTTTAACAACTCGAATCCGCCGATAAACAAGCCGCCGGCATCACCCGCAGCCGCTGAATATAATGATTGCCCGAAATGCAAACCCGGGCGGATCTCGCGCATAACCGTGATGGATTGCAATGCATCCAACGAGCCCTGCGATTCTGTGAACACATCCAGCCCGTAACGAAACTCTATTGGTGCGGCCTCAATCGGTGCCCAAAGCAGGCACAAAACCGCAGTGCTTTTTATCAGGTTTTTCATACTGCCCTGTCCCAATATGGTTTTGGGCAAGCATGAAGAATATAGGATTTGATTTGAAGCAAATTCCGCACAAGGGGCTTAATCAATAAAGAAGTGAATCAAAATCGCATCATTACAACGCCGCAAACAATCACGAATGCCGCCAAAACCTTTGTCTTGTCATATCGCTCTTTCAGATAAAGAACACCGATTAGAACCGCGAATAAAACCGAGGTTTCACGCAAAGTCGCAATCAAGGCTATCGGGGCAACAGTCATTGCCCAGACGGCAATCCAATAGGCCCCAACCGACGCGCTGCCCGCAGCAAGGCCCAAGGCCCAAATGCGTGGCTGCTTCGGCAAAACATCAAACCCCTTGAAAGCCACGGCCCAAAGCGTAAACAGTGATGCATCCAAGACAAAAACCCAGCCAATGAACGCCGAAGGCTGCATCGACAAACGCGCACCAATTCCGTCCGCCAATGTATAACCCGCCGTCCCCATCGCGGCACCAAGGGCGTAGGGCAGCAATTCACGTTGCTCGTCATTTGCAAAAACGCCGTGCGCCATCATAAGGATACCAAAACCCACCACAAACACGCCCGCGACTTGCCAATTCGTGAAACTATCACTTAAAAACAACAGGCTAACAAATAACACGATCACAGGGGCTGTCCCTCTGGAAATCGGATAAACACGGCTTAAATCACCGTTTTGATAGGCAAGTGTCAGGAAAGTTTTATAGATCAAATGCAAAACAACCGATATTGCCAACCAACCAAGTGCGGCGCGATCCGGTAATGGAAATGCAATAACCATCATCAGACCAATAAGCGCGTGCGCAATTGAAAGTAGGACCATGCCTTGTAATTTATTCACGCCGAACTTGACGATTGCATTCCAGGACGCATGTAAGAAGGCCGCAAATAATACGGCAAAAAAGACACCGAAACTCATCAGATCAATTGCGCGTTCGCGCCCTCATGGCGCAGAAGTTGCACTTTGGTTTCAACACCGCCCATGCCCGAAAATCCACCCAGATTACCTGTTCCCACAATACGGTGGCATGGAATAATGACGGGGATCGGGTTGCTGCCGCAGGCCTGACCCACAGGTTGCGCGGGCACCCCCAGTTTTTTGGCCACCTCGCCGTATGTCAGCACTTCCCCGAACGGAATATCCTGCATGATACGGTATACCTGTTGCTGAAAATCCGTACCTTTTGGGGCCAGTGGCAGGTCGAACTGCGTGAGCTTTCCTGCGAAATACGCCTCCAGTTGGTTCAGCCCTTCTTTCAGCACTTCACTTCGGAAGCCTTCCGTGCGGTCTTCCCACAACAACTGCGTGATCCGGCCATCTTCTTCGACCAGAGAGAACCATCCGAATTTATTGTGAAGCGAGGCAATGTTCATGAGACCCAGCTTAAGCGCGGCCTATGAAAAATTACAAGTCTTAACCTAATGCGTCAAAGCGTTGTTTGCATGGCACCAGATTGGTTTTCCTGATAAAAATCAATCCACTTTTGATCACCACCAACGATTGCACCTGTTAAATTGTTAACATGAATTTCCGCTGGCCTTGCGACATCATCCCAATACATCACGCTTTTACAGACCACTACCTCATCTTGTAACGAAACTGTATCTAAATCCCCTTCAAAGAGGTTCCAAATCCAAAGAAGACCTGTCGTTCCAAAACAAACAGCACAACAGAAATCATGATAAATAAAAACTGTATTTTCTTTATCTGCTACAGTTCCATTAATCATTGATGTTGGCGATTTGAATATTTCTTTTGGTCGATTCAAATCTAATATCCAATCATCCAGCAGCATTCTCTGATTACAAGGTAGTTGATAAATCTTATTTGGACGAACACCCCGTATCGCAAGCGTCCATCGATCCTGCTCCTCCCCGTCAACCTCTGCTATTAAATAATCATCTGATAAATAACGAGTGTCTTCAGGGCGGATTAAGTCCACTTTACCTACCGCAGGAGGATAGCCATATACAAATCTTCCACCGAGTAATGTTTTCAATTTTACATGGTCATATTGCTTGATTAGATCACCCCAGCGCATCGGAACATCGCGTGCAGGTTTGCGCATGTTTGTGACTGCCAACATCCGGTAGGATTTTCCAGCAACGTCCGCATTTCTGACCCTCTGCCTTGGCAAAAACGACAGCGACGCCTGCAACATCCTCTAGCGTAAACGCGCCACTTGGTGCGGTATCGCCCGAAACCTCAATGCTTGAAGTAATACAAGCATCTGCAAAATCGACAGACGCCAAAAGATCGCGCAACGCAGCATCCGCCACATAAACCACAGGGGCCGCTTCCAATGACGCACCAATGTTCTTTTCCTGACGCTCGATCTCTATCGCACCCGTGACCACACGGCGCACATCGCGGATTTTACCCCATTTTGCAGCCAATTCAGCATTCAGCCAATCGCTTGGCGTTTCAGGGAAATCTTCCAGATGCACGGACGCATCTTCGCCTGCATGCCGTTCCAGCCATACGTCTTCCATGGTGAATGTCAGCATCGGTGCCAACCATGTTGTCAGACGCGCAAACAGCATGTCCAGCACAGTACGTGCAGCACGGCGCGTAGCACTGTCATCGGCATCGCAATACAGCACATCTTTGCGAATATCGAAATAAACGGATGATAGATCAACCGTACAGAATTGGAACAACTGTTGGAAAACATTCTGAAAATCGTAAGCAGCATAACCCTCACGTACAGCAACATCCAGCTCTGCCAAACGGTGCAAGACCCATTGTTCCAGCTCCGGCATATCAGCCACATCGACTTTTTCAGCATCCGTAAACCCGTTCAGATTGCCCAGCAAAAACCGCATCGTATTGCGCAACCGACGGTAGCTGTCGGCAACACCTTTCAGGATCTCGTCACCAATACGCAAATCGGAAGTATAATCCGCCTGCGCCACCCAAAGCCGCAAAATATCGGCGCCATATTGCTTGATCACCTTTTCAGGCGCAATCGTGTTGCCAACGGATTTCGACATCTTCATGCCTTTGGCATCCAGCGTAAATCCGTGGGTCAAAACACCTTTATAAGGCGCGCGGCCCTTGGTGCCGCATGATTGCAACATCGAGGAATGGAACCAGCCGCGGTGTTGATCTGTGCCTTCCAGATACAAGTCAGCAATGCCGTCTTCGGGCCCGTCCGCGCGGTCACGCAAAACAAACGCATGGGTCGAGCCACTGTCGAACCAAACGTCCAAAACGTCATGCACCTGCACCCACTCATCGGCATTGTAGTCACGACCAAGGAAACGTTCCTTGGCACCGTTTTCGAACCAGCAATCGGCACTTTCAGCTTCAAACGCTTCAACAACCCGCGCGTTGACCGCAGCATCGCGCAAAATGAAATCAGGGTCTGTTGGCAGCGCATCTTTTTTCACGAAACAGGTCAGAGGAACCCCCCAAGCCCGTTGCCGCGACATCACCCAATCGGGCCGCGCCTCGATCATTGAATAAAGCCGGTTGCGGCCTGATCTCGGTGTCCAGGTCACGTTGTCTATCTCGGTCAAAGCACGTGTGCGGATGGTTTTGCCATGCATATCCATCCCGTCATTCAGGTCGCGGTCAATTGCCACAAACCATTGTGGTGTATTGCGAAAAATAACCGGTGCTTTGGAACGCCATGAATGCGGATAGCTGTGCTTCACATGACCGCGTGCGATTAACCCGCCCGCTTCCACCAGCTTGGCAATAATCGCGCTGTTGGCCTTGCCTTCTTTGCCTTTGCGATCAAAGACCTGCAAACCGGCAAACAATGGCACGTGCGGTAAAAATTCGCTATCTTCACCGACATGGTGGGTCAAACGATCCAGCCAATTGCGCTTCATAAAGACTTCATAATCGTCCGCACCGTGGCTAGGCGCCGTATGTACGAAACCCGTCCCCGCTTCATTGGTCACGTGATCGCCGTCCAGCATCGGGACCTCATAATCCCAATAGCCGTCAGCACCGGCAATACCTTTCAGCGGATGCGCTAAAACCATGCTTGCCAGTTCTTCATTGCTGACATCACCCAGATACGCAAACCCGTCCTCTTCAATATTGGCAGCAGTGAAAGCAGCCAAAGCCAGCTTATGCTCCATGATATAAAGATCGCCCTCTTTGGCCCAGTTCCCCTCATGCGCATTTGTCACTTCATACAAAGCGTAATCCAGCGTCGGGTTGTAACAGACCGCTTTATTTTGCGGGATCGTCCAAGGTGTTGTTGTCCAGATTACAACACGCGCTTGTTTCAACAACGCGGCGCGATCATTATCCGCGGTCACTTGTTCAACCTGAAACGGCACCCAGATTGTGTGCGATTTATGGTCGTGATACTCGATTTCCGCCTCGGCCAGCGCGGTTTTTTCAACCGGCGACCACATCACGGGCTTCGAGCCCTGATATAGAGAACCGTTCATCACGAACTTCATAAACTCGCCCGCAATCACCGCTTCGGCGTGATAATTCATCGTAAGATACGGATCGTCCCACTTACCGGTGATACCCAGACGCTTGAATTCATCGCGTTGAACATCAATCCAGCCTTCGGCAAATTTGCGGCATTCTTGCCGTAACTCGACCACAGGCACGTCGTCTTTGTTTTTACCCTTGGCGCGGTATTGTTCTTCGATCTTCCATTCAATCGGCAGCCCGTGACAATCCCAGCCCGGAACATAGCGGCTGTCCTTGCCCATCATCTGTTGGCTGCGCACAACCATGTCTTTCAGGATCTTGTTCAGTGCGTGCCCGATATGCAAATGCCCGTTGGCGTAAGGAGGTCCGTCGTGCAAAACGAAGCTCTCACGGCCCTGTTTTTCACGCAAGCGATCATAAATGCCGATACGCTCCCAGCGTTCCAGCCAAACAGGCTCGCGTTTCGGCAGGCCTGCACGCATCGGGAAATCGGTTTCCGGCAGGTTTAAAGTGTCTTTGTATTCGGGCGTGTCAGCACACATAAGTTTCTTCCAGTATCATGAATTTCTTTGGCTTTTCTTGGTCAGCGCGGATATTCCATACGCTTATCCCCGGTCACTTCACGTTTAAAGTGCCGGGCCAGTAATTCGTATAATGATGTTCAATACGGTTGCCATGCGTGCCTTATAGGGCGAGGTTTGCTATACGTCCAGCCCAAGTATTTATCCTAGTATTTCCACGCGATTAAACCAGTAAACTAGTTTAGTATTTTCTACATATTACTGTCCACGCCGACACCAATATGCACCCCATCCAGCATACTGATCCATTTTAGCCAAAGGTACCGTGGTTTCACCCTATCGCGGGTTAGACTAGCTACACGTCCAGCAACTCTTTCATCAGACCTTTGCGGGCAACCACATCATCCAGCGTATAGCGATCCAACACTGCAAAAAAAGCTTGTTGTGCTTCATATAAAGGCCCGCGCAAACCGCATTGTGCAAAGGCGCGGCATTCGCAGGGGCCAGCGTTGAAACATTCCGCCACGGACACATCACCTGAAAGATAACGCACCGCTTCGCCGATCGAAATCTCATGCGGTAGTTTGGCAAGGGTTAGACCACCCGTCCGCCCACGACCGGACAGGATAAACCCGCCTTTGGCAAGATGGGACGCAACCTTGGCCATATGATGTTCTGATATATCGAAAGTTTCAGCAACTTTTTTGACCGACACCCGTGCAGGTGTTGCCACCATCAGATGCATCAACAAGCGCAAACCGTAATCTGTGAACTTACTCAACTGCATGGTTTTATATTAGCATTTACAATGCGGAATTAAAACCCTATAAATTACGCAAACTGAATACCGATTTAAGGAATCACCGATGCTGATGAAAATTGCAGACACGCTTTTGTGGCCGGGAACATTCCTGTGCAAAAGGTTCAATGTTGATCCGGAATCGGATGCTGGATTGATGCGGTCTTTTTTCAATTTTCTGGTGTATTTGCCCGTAGGCCTGATTGTGGTTTTGGCCTTTGTCTAGCACATTGCCACCACGCATAGATGTGACACGCGCAGACATAGAACGGGTCGTCGCCGTCTTTTACAAACGCATTCGCGGTCACCCGACCCTTGGCCCTGTTTTCGCCAAAAGTATCCCTGCTACGCGCGATGCATGGGCCCCGCATGAAGCGAAAATCGCTAACTTTTGGGCCAATGCCATCCTACATGAACGCAGCTATTCGGGCAATCCGATGGCGGTACATATGTCCACTCCGCATGTGCACGCCGAGCATTTCCCGATTTGGCTGGATTTGTTTGAAGAGTGTTTGCGCGATATTTTAACACCGCCACAGGCCGATAGTTTCAACGCATTCGCGCGGCGCATCGGGCGCGGTTTGCAAATGGGTATGATCTACCGCGACCCTGCCTCTGACCAACCGCCAAGCCTGCTTTAGGCTTTACTGAAAACCCCTGTCAAAGCCCGCTTCATCACCCCTGTAACGGACGGTTTTTTAACTGTCTGAAACCGCATGGGTCTGCAAAGTTCCATCGCGGCCACACCGACACGCGCGGTCAAAGCGCCGTTGATAACACCTTCGCCAAAACGTCGCGACAGTTTTGAAATAACACTACCGCCCGCAATCGACCCGATCATATCGTCACCAATAGCAACCGCCCCTGTTGCGACCAGATGAGCGGCCACGGCACGCATCAATCGCCATGATCCCAAAACCCCTGATCGTCCGCCATAAATCTCGGCAATACGTCGGATCATCCGAATATTGGCGACCAATGCTATCACCACATCAGCCAAGGCCAATGGAATAAGGGCCGTCGCTGTGGCCACCTGACGGCCAGCCGCCTCTATTATTTTAACCGCCTGCCCATCCATTTCGGCCACAACGGTCCTTTCCACCAAAGCCATATGCGCATCCGCATCCAGTATATCCCCGCTTTGATCCGACAATTTGCCAAATGCCCAACTCAAATCATGCCTGTCACTGTAAAGCCGTGCCAACTGATCTGAATATTTGCGGGCTTCGTGCAAATCCCCATGCGCGTAAACACGACTTGCTGCTTGGCGTAATCCGTCCAAGCGCTGCAAGCGTGCAAAGGCTGCAAGTTCCCGCATCCCGTAAAACAACAAGCCCAGAACAAGCAAAACTGTCAGGGTCAATGCCACGCGCCCCAACCACAGGTTCCGCGCCATCATGCCGGTGACAAAATCCCAAAACGCAATCGAAACCGCAAAACCGATCAGGGCAACCAGCACTGCTGCGAAAAGCTGCCCCATACGTGACGGTTTTCGTGCAGCCATATGCGTGGCGGCCATTTGAACCGCGGTTGGCGACGCTTCGGGCACCGCAGGCACATCCGCAGGTGTCGGCCGCACAGTCTTTTTCCCGGTTGGTTCAAGATCAATCACAACGGATTTCTTCTTCATGTCAAACGATCTCCCAGTAAAAACTCCACTGCTTTATCCAGCCTGATATGCGGCGGGCCAAATCCCGGCTTCAGGGTGATTTTCGCAGGCGCAAACTTCATCACAGTATAATCCGCATCCAGCCATTCCTGTGCCCCGTCTGCGGCTGCATTTATGATCTCGGACGGATCGTCCGGCAACTTGCCGGCATACATCGCGACGTCTTTACCTGTGTCCAAAAGCGTGCCGCGCACACAGTCCAATGCCGCGCCTTCGTGGTTATGTGTCTCCTCGACCGTAGCGCGCAGGCTGGCCAGTGCAATACTGCCCGTTTCCGCCCCCGAAAACGACGCACGATCACGCGCCTCACGTAGCAATGCCTCCATCAGGTCTGACAGTTGTGCGTGTTGGCTATGGTGCAAATAATCCGCTTTGGTTGCTGCAAACAGGATTTTCTCTACCCGACGTTTGCCCAATATGCCGGATAACCAGCTGTTCTGTCCGGGTTTGAACGCTTGTAATACATCCACCATTGCCAGCTTCAAATCCGCAACGGCAGGCGGCCCGCAATGTACCGCACCAAGTGCGTCGACCAATACGATCTGGCGATCTATCTTGGCAAAGTGATCGCGAAAGAAAGGTTTTACCACCTTTGCTTTATACGCCTCGAACCGCCGTGAAAATTCTCGGTAAAGCGACCCACGCCCCGTTTTTTCCATTGGTAAAGGACAGAACGTCAGCGCAGGCGAGCCATCCAGATCACCCGGCATCAAAAACCGCCCCGGCGCACAGGCTGAATAACCCGCCGCACGACTGGCCGACAGGTAATCGGTAAAACTTTTCGCCAACCATTGCGCAGCCAGCTCGTCCAATGGCGCACTGGCATCTACATTCGCCAATAAATCCAGAAAATCTTTTGATTGCGTGTGGCGTTTTTCAGCCAATGCCAAAGCCTGACGCGACCATTCCTCAAAACTCAGCCCCATCAGCGGTAAATCCAGCAGCCATTCGCCCGGATAATCCACGATATCCAGATGCACCACACGCGGGCTGCGAAATCCGCCGATTATACCAGTGGGCTGGACCCGAAACGACAGACGCAACTGGCTGACCGAACGGGTTGATTGCGGCCAACGCGGGCGTGCCCCGGTCATCGCCGCCAAATGCGCTTCATAATCAAAGCGCGGCACCGTATCATCGGGCTGTGGCTGTAAAAACGCAGAAACAATCCGCCCCTCGGCCGCCGCGCTTAATTGCGGCATGCGTCCGCGATCCAACAGGTTCGCCACCAATGACGTAATAAACACCGTCTTGCCTGAACGCGACAAGCCCGTTACGCCAAGGCGGATCACGGGCTCGAACAGGCTTTCCGAAACACTGTCCACCACCCGTTCCGCATTGCGCGCAATGCCGTCAATAACCGTACCAAGCATTCAATCTACGCCTTTTCATCTTGCAAATCACTTAATCACATAAATACGCATTTTACAGGGGGTCTTGGCAAAATCACCCCGACAGGGTAACGCTGCCGCCATGCCCAGATATGCTTTGAAAATAGAATACCACGGCAAGCCCTTTGCAGGCTGGCAAAAACAGCGGGATGTGCCCTCTGTGCAGCAAGCCATTGAGGAAGCGTTGCAAAAACTGGAGCCGGATTGCGCAGGCATCCAAGGGGCTGGGCGTACTGATGCTGGCGTTCATGCTTACGCGCAGGTCGCCCATGTTGATCTGCAAGGTGACTGGCAAGAATTCCGCCTGTCAGAGGCCCTGAATTACCACCTGAAACCAAATCCTGTCGCCATCTTACAAGCCGCCCGTGTCGGGGATGATTTTCACGCCCGCTTTGACGCTACCCAGCGCGAATATACTTTCCGCCTTTTGTCGCGCCGTGCCCCTGCAACCCATGAAGCAGGGTTGGTTTGGCAGATCAATCACGCGCTCGACGTTGCCGCAATGCAAGAAGCCGCCAATCATCTGATCGGGAAACACGACTTCACAACTTTTCGCTCAACGATTTGTCAGGCGCAATCGCCGGTCAAAACTCTTGATGCATTGAACATCACCGAACACGCGCGGCCTTATGGCACTGAATACCGTTTCACCATTCGCGCCCGCAGCTTTTTGCACAATCAGGTGCGCTGTTTCGTCGGAACATTGGGACGTGTGGGTTCTGGTCGTTGGGACCCTTTGGATGTCAAACACGCACTTGAGGCCGCTAACCGTGCCGCTTGTGGCCCAGTTTGCCCGGCACACGGGCTTTATCTGGCAAAAGTCACCTACGCGCACGACCCATTTCTGTAACCTGCGATCAATTCTGGGTGAGCATCCGCCTCAAAGCCGTAATTTCCTTTGTCATGGCCGCTCTGCGTTCTAATCTGGGAAAACGCCTGTTCAATCCAAGGAAACGCCCGATGAAAACCATTTTCGCAGCCCTGACAATAGCCCTGACACTCCCCGGCGTTTCACAAGCCGCAGAGCCGAAGCTAAAGGTCACAACCCTTGCTGAAAACATCTATATGCTGTCAGGCAAAGGCGGTGGAAATATCGGGGTAATGACTGGCCCCGACGGCACTTTTGTCATTGATGACCAGTTGGAAAAAACCGTCCCCGTCCTGTTGAAAACCATTGAAGATCTGGGCGGCACAATCCCGCCGCGCTTCGTTTTGAACACGCATTATCACCGCGATCACACAGGCGGGAACAAGGTTCTGCAAAACAAAGATACAACCATCATAAGCCAGATAAATACCCGCAAAAGATTAGCGGACGACACACATATAAAAGCCTTCAACGTCACCAACAAAGCCTTGCCTGATAATGCGTTGCCCAATGTTACTTTTACAAAAAAGATGCAGTTCGATCTGAATGGCAACCGTATTGACGCGGTTTATTTTCCGCGCGCGCATAGTGATGGAGACAGTGTGGTTTATTTCAAGGACGCCAATATCGTGCACACGGGCGATTTGTTTTTCAACGGTATGTATCCGTTTATCGACGTCGATAATGGCGGCAGTATCCTCGGGCTGATAGCAGCGGTACAAAAACTGATCGCGACCACTGACGAGAACACAAAAATTATCCCCGGTCACGGGCCGCTGGCCAGCCGTGCTGATCTGATTGCTTTTCAGGATATGCTGACCTTTTCAAACGCCAGTGTGATTGATCTGAAAAAAGAGGGCAAAACACTGGAGCAAGCCATCAAAGCTGATCCGCTGGTTGATTATGATAAAAAATGGAGTGGCGGTATCTTCAGCACCGATAAATGGCTGGAACTGCTCTATACAGCGCCGTAATGTCCCAACTGGGACATATGGTTAACCGATTGTAATTGCTTGGTTTACTTTTGCAACGCGTGGGCGATCGCTCACCCTACATCATCTTCGGCCAAGTATCCGACAACCGGTAACCCTCGGGCCACGGGTCGTTCGGGTCGCGCAAAATCGTGCTTTCGCCGAATAT
>Ga0209344_10002607_pt1 | contig 19597 bp, 16 predicted proteins | sample Cruoilmetagenom6_FD_187293 | JGI IMG/M metagenome (GOLD analysis project Ga0209344, IMG submission 187293) | Oil polluted marine microbial communities from Coal Oil Point, Santa Barbara, California, USA - Santa Barbara Oil Seep Sample 6 (SPAdes)... | ecosystem: Environmental > Aquatic > Marine... | reverse complement strand
GGCCCCGCTGAACGGTGGCGCACCACAACGCAGGCGTCGTCGCAGCCATCGGCGCGGTCGTTTTTCTGCGCCCCGCTTCACGGCACGCCGGTCACACCGGTTGCCCAGCACGACTGAAGCCCCCCAACCTGATCTTGATTTCTGGCCCAGCGCAGGCGACGGCACGACCGAAAACCGCGGCTCCGGATAACGCCATCCCTGCCCCTTAGGCGGATTTCCGGGGCTGCGGGCGCTTTTGCCCGCGTTTTTGGCTGGACCAGGCCCGCGCCGCATCGCCAAATGCGCCAAACAGCGGGCGCGAGGCCGCATCATTCACCGCGTTCCATTCCGGATGCCATTGCACCGACAGCGTAAAGCCCGGCGCACCATCCACATAAATCGCCTCGGGCGTCCCGTCAGGCGCATGCCCGTCGATGACGATCCCCGGAGCGGCATCGCGTATCCCCTGCCCGTGCAGCGTGTTGGTCATGACCTCTTGCGCGCCGATCAGGCGGTGGAAAACGCCACCTTCGGAAAACGTGACCTTGTGACGGAGCGCAAACTGCTCTTCCAGCGTGCCGTCGGGCGGCATGCGGTGGTTGTCACGCCCCGGCAGATCGCGGATTTCCGGATAGAGCGTGCCGCCCAGCGCCACGTTCACTTCCTGAAAGCCACGGCAGACGCCCAGAAACGGCTGACCGCGTTCAACGCAGGCCCGGATCAGCGGCAATGTGATCGCATCGCGCGCCAGATCGAACACGCCATGCGCCTCGGTCGGGGTTTCACCATAATGTTGCGGATGCACATTGGGCCGTCCGCCGGTCAGCAGAAAGCCGTCGCAATGGGCCAGCAGTTCATCGACCGTGACCAGATCGGGATCGCTGGGCACGATCATCGGCATGCAACCCGAGGCCAGCCGCGATGGCTTCGGAATTCATTCGCCCACCCGCATGTACCGGGTAACGGTCTTCGATCACGTAACAATTGCCGATGATGCCTACGAGGGGACGTGCCATGAGAATCCTGCCTGCTGAGCCTGCCCCTTGGTACAACGTGCCGCGCCGCATGAAAACAATTTCGGCGAACACGTGGTTGCGCATTTTTGCAGGGACTGGTGGATTTGCTTTTCTTTGTCCGACATCTGCGCATAGCACGTTTGCATGATCACCCATTGAAGGGTGGGTTTGGGTGACATAACGTCCGAACCGCACGCTATCCCCCCTGTCGCCGGAGACCGAGACCATGAAAGATGCCGCCCCGCAGCCTATTTTCCTGGCGGATTACATCCCGCCCGCCTACCTGATCTCAGACGTGCAACTGACCTTTCGGCTATCCCCCAGTGCCACCCGCGTGCTGAGCCGGATCTCATTCCGCCCCAATCCCGATGCGAAAAGCCGCGATTTCAGCCTGCACGGCGAAAACCTGACGCTGATCTCTGCGGCAATCGACGGCGCGCCTGTCACGCCCACGCTGACCGAGACCGGGCTGAGCTGTGACGTGCCGGACGCGCCCTTCATCTGGGAGTCGGAAGTGGAGATCGACCCCGCCGCCAACACCGCGCTCGAAGGACTCTACATGTCGAACGGCATGTACTGCACCCAATGCGAGGCCGAAGGCTTCCGCAAGATCACCTATTACCCGGACCGCCCCGACGTCATGGCCGTCTTTTCCGTGCGAATCGAAGGCGACGCGCCGGTGATGCTGTCCAACGGCAATCTGGTGGCACAGGGCGATGGCTTTGCAGAATGGCATGATCCGTGGCCAAAACCTGCGTATCTCTTTGCACTGGTGGCCGGAGAGCTGGTCAACCACCCCGGCCAATTCACCACCCGGTCGGGCCGCGAAGTAGAGCTGAATATCTGGGTGCGCCCCGGTGACGAGGGCAAATGCGCCTTCGGAATGCAGGCACTCAAGGCGTCGATGCGCTGGGACGAAGAAGTTTACGGGCGCGAATACGATCTGGATCTTTTCAACATCGTGGCGGTCGATGATTTCAACATGGGCGCGATGGAGAACAAGGGGTTGAATATATTCAACTCTTCCTGCGTCCTGGCCTCGCCCGAGACGTCCACGGACGCCAATTTCGAGCGGATCGAGGCGATCATCGCGCATGAGTATTTCCACAACTGGACCGGCAACCGGATCACCTGCCGCGACTGGTTTCAGCTGTGCCTGAAAGAGGGGCTGACCGTCTACCGCGACTCGCAGTTCACCTCAGACATGCGTAGCGCCCCGGTGAAACGTATCGAGGATGTGATCGCCCTGCGCGCGCGCCAGTTCCGCGAAGATAACGGCCCGCTGGCGCATCCGGTGCGGCCATCGAGCTTTGTCGAGATCAACAATTTTTACACTGCAACGATCTATGAAAAGGGCGCCGAGGTGATCGGTATGCTGAAAACGCTGGTGGGGGATGAGGCCTACTACCGGGCGCTCGACCTTTATTTCGAGCGCCACGATGGCGATGCGGCCACGATCGAGGATTGGCTGAAAGTGTTCGAGGATGCGACGAGCCGTGACCTGACGCAGTTCCGCCGCTGGTACGATGACGCAGGCACACCCCGCGTGACCGTGACGGATGATTTTGCAGACGGCACCTATACACTGCATCTGCGCCAGCACACACCGCCCACGCCGGGCCAGGAAGACAAGCCACCGCGCGTGATCCCCATTGCCGTCGGCCTGCTGGCGTCAGATGGCACCGAGGTACAAGCAACCAAAATTCTGGAAATGAACGAAGAAGCGCAGAGTTTCCGCTTTGAGGGCTTGGCAGCAAAACCGGTGCCATCGATCCTGCGCGGTTTTTCGGCACCGGTGATTATCGAACGCGATGCGGGTGCCGCAGAACGCGCCTTCCTGCTGGCCCATGACACCGACCCGTTCAACAAGTGGGAGGCAGGCCGCGAACTGGCACGCGAAGGGCTGCTGGCGATGATCCGCGATGGCGCCGCGCCGGATGACCGTTATCTTGATGCGATTCAGACGATGGCACGCGATGACAGCCTTGATCCCGCGTTCCGCGCGCTGGCACTGGGGCTGCCCAGCCAGGATGATCTGGCGCAGGCGCTGCATGATGGCGGCACCGTGCCCGACCCGCAGGCGATCTGGGAGGCGCTGGAAACGCTGCGGCAGGCGCGCGCACAGGCGATGCAGGACGTCGCGACCCGGCTCTATGCGCAGCATCAGGTAACGGCCCCCTACAGCCCTGATGCGGCCCAGTCTGGTGCGCGGGCGCTGGCAAATGCGGCGCTGGCGATGATCACCCGGATCGACGGCGGCGCGCAGGCGCAGCGCCAGTATGACAGCGCGGACAACATGACCCAGCAACTGGCGGCGCTGGGATGCCTGCTGCAGGCCCGAAACGGCGCTGCCGCCACCGCCGCCTTTTACGATCAATGGCAGCACGACCGCCTTGTGATCGACAAATGGTTCAGCCTGCAAATCGTGAACGCTGCGCCGCAGGATGCGGCCCGTATCGCGCGCGAACTTACCCAGCATCCTGATTTCACGCTGAAAAACCCCAACCGGTTCCGCGCCACGTTGGGCGCGTTGACGATGTCACCGGCCGGGTTCCACCATGCCAGTGGCGCGGGGTACGAGTTGTTGACCGATTGCCTCATCAAGCTTGATCCGCTCAACCCGCAGACCACTGCGCGGATGTGCTCGGCGTTCGAGACGTGGCGCCGCTATGACGCCGACCGTCAGGCACTGATCACACGGCAACTGCACCGTATTCTGGCGCAGCCGAACCTCAGCCGCGACACCAACGAGATGGTCAGCCGTATTCTGGGATGATGACGCTCAATCGCCGGTCGCTATGTCAGCGGCCGGTTTTGGCCGTGCCTTGGGCCGCGGCGACGTGGTCACAGCGCAAAAGCTCTGCTGGCGCAACCAGCCCGCCATATCGGCGCGTTTACGGGACGAGCGCATCGGCCCCCAATCAGCCGCCACCCCACGCCAGCGCCGCTCCTTGACCGCGATGGCCTGATCGCGCGGGACGGTGACGGCCAGGATGCGAATCGCACAGCTGAGATTGGCCGCCCCGTCCTTGAGCGCCGAGCCAGAGCGCGCCATACAGCCGTAGCCGCGCGCCGTTGACGGCAGGATCTGAAGCAGACCGTACCATTTGCCTCCCCCACCCACCGCATCTGGTCGGTATGTGCTCTCATGCTTGGCCAGGGCGGACAGGAAGCCGACCCAAAAGGCACGACGTTGTGGCGGGGGAGCACTTACGTAACCCGGACACCACTCAGCGATGTCGCGCGGTACGGTGTTTTCCAATGCCTTGCCATGGGTCCGGAGCGCGGCCAGCGCACCCCGCGTCCACCGCGCCGCCTCGGGCCGGTGCTCCCAGCGGGTCGGCGGAATCTCGCTAGGGCGTGCGACGGGTTTAATCTCGCCCAGCGACCCGTCTTCGCTTCCCACCGCCGAAACCGGCGCCAGAAAAATCATGCAAATACAAAGAGCAAACCGGATCATCCGGCATAATCGCCGGAAACGCGATCAAAGGCAATGATCCTCTGGATTTGGCCGTTTCATCTTGGCTTCTCCAAACCGGTGTCATGTTTTGGCCCGATTGCCCCGGCATCCTCCGAGGCAACAGAAAATGAACTCCTGCCACGAGGCGAAAACCCAGTGTCACTATCCCTGCCATTCACGACTGTTGCGCAAAATTTCATTGGCCGTGCAAAGCTGCGGCGCGCGCTGTTTGGCAAATTTCCGCGCCTGATGGGGAGGGCGGCGTTAGGGCGGCCCCGCAGTGGCCGGATCGACATCGACGCGCTCAGCCGCCGGATCATCCTGCCCTCGATGCCGATCACCGACGAAGAAATGGCGCGCGCCGAGTTTCAGGATCGCGGGCTGAAGCTTGCTCGGCAGGAATTGTGGGATCAACTAGCCGAGGCAATCCATGACGCAGATGCGGCCCGCACGGCGACACCGGGTGGCGAATCTGCGGCGATGTTGCTCAGCTTCGGGGCGCGCAGCGACGTTGTGGCGATGGCCGAGGACGCGCTGTTCGAAGGCACCGCCCCGCCGAGCAGCGGCATTGACGCATTCGAAGCGATCCTCGCCGACGCGCCGGACGATTATGCCCGCGCGATGATCGTCGCCGCGGCCCATATCGACATCGGCTGGGCCTGGCGCCACGCGCCTGACAGCCCGCTGACCGAACAGCCCGATGTAAGGGTGGACCGATTCAAGGCGCATTTCGACCGCGCCGCCGATCTGCTGATGCCGTTCAGCGGACTGGCGGAAAACGCCCCCTCGCTTGCGGCGACCGAATGCGCCCTGCTGGCGGCGCAGACCCGCATTGAACGCAATGTGGCAGACGACTTCGAGGATCTCATCGACCTTGATCCCACCAGCCCGCGCCATATGCGCGCGCTGGGTCAGACGTTGCTGCCCAGCCGCCTGGGCGATTACAGGACCCTGGAACTGGAGGCGCGGCGCACGGCCGCGCGCACCGGCGACATCTGGGGCGCCGGAGCCTATGCCTGGGTCTATCTCGATGCACTGGCGCTGGATGTCGGTGCGCTCGACCTGCTGGATACCGCGTTTTTTGCAGATGGGCTGCGCGACATTCTGGCCCGCTGCCCGGATCAGCATACTGCAAACCTGCTGGCGGCCTTTTGCGCCGTGTCGATGCGCCCGCAGGACGGCGCGCCCCAAGCCACGGCCGCCGTGCGCGCCGCACTACATGGCAACCTGAAGTGGATATTGTCGGATCATCTTCACGAGCTGCATCCGTTGATCTGGACACAGGCGCTGCATAGCCCCGGCCAGACGATCCGCCTGCCCACGCGGCGCGCCTTGATCAGTGAAGGCCGCCAGACAGCGCTCCGCGCCATCGCTTCGATCTTTGCCGATGATATCTCCGATGGCAGCAGCATCGCATTTTCGCCCGCGGGGATGTACCACCTGCCTGCGATCTGAGCCCGCTCGGCCTATCCCCTGCGGTTTTGCGATGCCCATTCTCGCATCGCTTCCAGAACCGGCGATAACGCGGAACCGCCCGGCGTCAGCACATATGCTGACCGGGGCGGGTTCTCGGAATAGGGATGCCGCGTGATCAGCCCGGCCTCTTCCATCCGCTTGAGCCGCGCCGAGAGCGTGTTGGGTGAAACACCCAGACCATCCTGCAAATCCAGAAAACGACTCGGACCTTCGCGAAGCAGCGCGGCAATCAGCAACAAGGTCCACTTGTCCCCAACCAATTCAATCGCGTGTTCCTGAGCACGCTGTTCTTTATCACTCTTACCCATGAGCCCCCAGAAAAGCATTATAACGTTTGAGGTTAGCCCAAGAAAATCAACCTTTGCGGTATTTTGCAATCGCAATTCGCTCGCTCGCTACTGTTTGTCGCCATTTTGCCAAACTCACCCCGCGACCACAGCCCGGCCCGGTGCCAGCGTGCAGGCTCTTGCCCCCTTTCGCACGCTGCCCTAGAACCCTGCTCACGTGACCTGAAGCGTTTCGAGCTGTTCTTGAGGCACGAAGAGTGTTCGAAACGCCCATCACACTGACATGTTGCGCGCGTTCCGAGAGAAGCGCTTTAGGAGGGCAGCCCATGCTGGATCTGACATATGAGACCCCCAAACCACGCGTGATTGCCGGGGCGAAACACGATTGGGAACTGGTCATCGGCATGGAAGTGCATGCCCAGGTGGCCTCGAATGCCAAGCTGTTCTCGGGCGCCTCCACCCGTTTCGGGGCCGAGCCCAATTCCAATGTTGCTTTCGTCGACGCCGCGATGCCGGGCATGCTGCCAGTCATCAATGAATTCTGCATCGAGCAGGCCGTGCGCACCGGGCTGGGCCTGAAGGCGCAGATCAACCTGAAGTCAGCCTTTGACCGCAAGAATTACTTCTACCCCGACCTGCCACAAGGCTATCAGATCAGCCAGCTGTACCACCCCATCGTCGGCGAGGGCGAAATCCTTGTGGACATGGAGCCGGGTATCGCGCGGCTGGTGCGGATCGAGCGAATCCACATGGAGCAGGACGCGGGCAAATCCATTCACGACATGGACCCCAACATGTCCTTTGTCGACCTCAACCGCACCGGTGTCTGCCTGATGGAGATCGTCAGCCGCCCCGACATTCGCGGCCCCGAAGAGGCGGCGGCCTATGTGCTGAAGATGCGCCAGATCCTACGTTATCTGGGCACTTGTGATGGCAACATGCAGAACGGCAACCTGCGCGCCGACGTGAATGTCAGCGTATGTCGTCCGGGCCAGTACGAGAAGTATCAGGAAACACAGGACTTTTCCCATCTCGGCACGCGCTGCGAAATCAAGAACATGAACTCCACGCGGTTCATCCAGATGGCCATCGACTATGAGGCGCGCCGCCAGATCGGCATTCTGGAGGCTGGCGGAACGGTCGACCAGGAAACCCGCCTGTATGATCCGGACAAGAACGAGACACGCTCGATGCGCTCGAAGGAAGAGGCGCATGATTACCGCTATTTCCCCGATCCCGATCTGCTTCCGCTGGAGATCGAGCAGGCCTGGGTGGACGAAATCGCCGCCTCTCTGCCCGAGCTTCCGGATGCGAAAAAAGCGCGATTTGTCAAAGACTTCGGGCTGAGCGAATATGACGCGTCAGTGCTGACGGCGGATCTGGAAAGTGCCGGGTATTTCGAGGCCGCAGCCGCTGGCCGCGATGGCAAGCTGGTGGCGAACTGGGTCATCAACGAGTTGTTCGGGCGGCTCAAGAAAGAGGGCGCGGATATCACCGCCAGCCCGGTCAGCCCCGAGCAGCTGGGCGGGATCGTGGACCTGATCGCCTCGGACGCGATCAGCGGCAAGATTGCCAAGGATCTGTTTGAAATCGTCTATACAGAGGGCGGCGATCCTGCTGATATCGTTGAGAAACGTGGCATGAAGCAGGTCACCGATACCGGTGCCATCGAGGCCGCCGTGGACCAGATTATCGCCGACAACCCCGCACAGGTGGAGAAGGCGCAAGCCAACCCCAAACTGGCCGGCTGGTTCGTGGGGCAAGTGATGAAAGCCACGGGCGGCAAGGCCAACCCCAAGGCCGTCAACCAGATCGTGAGCGCCAAGCTGGGGCTGTAAACCCGGCATCGGTATCACGTCGGTATTACGTCGGTCCCCTGTCGGTGCGCGGCGCGCTGGGAAATGTTTTGCGCCGCGCGACCGCTGCTGAGCGGGTGCGACGCCAGTGTATCTGTGCTGATCCGGAGAAGGGAATGTTTGGCCCGCTTGGTTGTCCGAGCCATGCTTCATGGAACCCGCCGCTTCCGGCCCAAAGCAGCCGTTGGTGCGAAACACGTCTAACGACCGCTCCCAGCCCGAAGCGGACATGATCCATGACGTCGGACGCACCACAAAGCACTCGATAGTGGGCGGAGAGCGGACATTCGCCGAACCGCCCCCCATGAGGTCTGCTGTACGAAACCAAATATGGATGCACCTAAAACTATGTTCCTCAACGCATTGGAGTTCGATGGAGTTCTGAACTATTACTATCCGACCGCAAAGGGAGCACTTAACCCCAGGGAAGCTCAATAACATGCGTCAAAGCTCTTCGCGTCGCATAGTGAAATGTGTTGTAGCTCTCCAAAGTTAAACCTATATTTCCGTAATGTGGCGGGAGGTGGATGTGCGGAAGAGTAACATCTAACGCTCTCTCCCCGAAAATTCACCCTCTGCGTTTGAATCGCAGATTTCCTCCCCTTTCAAGCAGGCCGAGACAAACCCCTGCAATTCGGACAGTACTGCATGATCCTCTAAGTCAATACCACGCCCCTTCTTGACGGGAATATATCGATAACCCTCGAAAGAACCCTTCACGCTATCCAAGAAGTGTATTGGGCAGTCCCCTTCTAATGGAACTCCAGATCCTGGAAAGCTGTAATACAGAGGCGACAGATCAAGGATACTCCCCATTTCGAAATCAGAGATAAAGACGTTGGCAGGCCGGAAATCGCTCGCTCCGGAGTAGTTCCGTAGATCAATGAATGGAGGATTCGCGCCGGAAAAAGATCGGAACACCCCTTCATAGCCAGATCCAAACGATTTGCGCCGCATCGCCTCAAACGTTCCAAAGTGACTTCCACCAAGAGATTTCTTTAGAGAGTTTCCGAGAAGACCCAACGTATGGTTGAAGTCAACATTGGGCGACCGATCGTGTTTAATGTCATTTATTGCTGCGGAAATTTCAGAAACCTCTTCACGTAAATCTCGCGTAATCGTGGCGTGAAAGCCCTTGGCGTACTTAGCTTTGGATAGATCTCCCTCCGAGAAGCGCGAGATAAGGTGCACCAGAGGCCCTGCGCTACGGTTAAAGTTTTCCGGAAATCTAAAAGGCCGCACACCCGAGGTTGAACAAATGTCGCAATAGCCAACATATGCAAAAAAGGTTAACATAGCTTCAATCGCCGTTTTCCAGGCAGACTCAAGTAGATTCCTATCTGTCTGGGCCACATAGACAGCAAGGGGGTGCGAGGCCGGGTAGGGAAGAGCTTCTATGAGATCGCTTAACTCAAGCCATGATTTCTGTTTTGATCTATCCTCGTAGGCCTTTATGTCACTTTGGAAGACAATTGAGGCGGCAGATGTAGCCGTTCCGAAGTCAAGGCCAAGGTAAGAATCCTGCGCTTGGTGTTCTCCTGCATACGTCATGTCCAAGTAGAACGAGTCTCCAGAAACCCTTTCTTCGCGGTCCCCTTTCCCTCTGTTAAAAAGAAATGTCGGAAACGCTGATCCGTCAGAATTAACCCTCAGCTCAACATCAATAGACTGGCCGAATACCCTATTCTTCATGAATACACGGGTCGCCGCTGCATTGTGTAGATTTTCCAGATCATCTGGGTCAAATGAGCTTTTCAAGTAGAAGTATTCTAAACAGTGTCGAGGGGGCGAGGCCAAATTTACTTTCCAAGAGAGGGTCTGATCTTGGTAGGCGCGAAGCGATGCGGCTGAAGGCAGGAGTATTCCATCTCCCTCAGGCGCCGGGAGACCCTGCGTTCTTGGCTTGAACGGGTAGACTTTGGCATTTGTGGAGTCGCTGCTCAGTACAAGATTAAGCCTATTATAGGTTACAGCGCCGAAATCTCCGTCACCCTCGGTGTAGAACTGCCTCGCAGACTCGACGGCCAAGCCTTTTGCCACCACCTCTTGATAATTTTCGGAGATTTCCAGAATTGACGCCCCGCCAAGCGCGCTGGCGACATCTCGCTCTATAAGTGTTTTTGTCCAGCCGATATTGGTTGACCCCCCGGAAAGAAGGACGACAGATATCGGTTTTCCATGAACCTCTTGCTTCGCACGTTCGATCGCTTTGAGAACCGCATCTTTTAGGCGTGCCGTCCAAACGTCCCTTTCAAAAATAGTCCTAATTTCGTTCGCAGAAAGGGAAATGCCAACAAAGTCTCCGACGTCAGAAAATGGGCTTCGCGGAACCTCAACTATTTGGCGAACCTGAAGTGGAATATTCTCTGTAAGGTCCCAATTTCTTATTGTACCACAAATGTTCACTTTAGCCGATTCAACTTCTTCAAGCAAACTTTGAAAGTGTCTTATAAAGTTTGCCTGCTCGGGCGGGTGATCTTCACTGTTCAAAGTCAACCAAGATGAAGCCTCCCCTAAGCTTTTCAAAACCTTTCGAGCAGCCGTTTTCTCGGCCTTTCCAGGAAGCGTCTGGAAGAGGACATATTCAGCAATTTTCTGGTTTATATAAAATCCCCCTACTGGGATCGACTTTGCTGCAAGAGGTCGAGACGCGCGGCCACTTTGACTTATGTCGCCAAATTTGGTGGATTCGATTACGGAGACGTCGAATGTGCCGCCGCCGAAATCTAATACGAGCGCGATATGCGAGGCTTGCTCGCTCAGCAATGGGTGGCGGAGCCCGTACCTGTAGTATTGAAAGACTGCAAATGGCTCGGGTAAAAAGTCTACTTCTTCAAAGCGCCCGTGGAGAGCGGACTTTATCGCATACCTATAGTTCGATAGCCACTGCCCTGACACCTTTCCTTCTTCTTCAATGGATATTGGCTCAGCAACCAGAACTTTCTTAGGCATTTGACGTCCGTACCTTGCGACATCAATACTTATCTCGTCACATAATGCTGTGAGAAAGTCTTTTGCAATACCTAACGCAGTTCTGGTGTGGCCCTTTGAAACTTTCGCCTTTTTCGAAATCAGTTGCTCGCGTGTCTGACGTCCAAGTTCAACTTTGAAATTTCCGATAACCTGAGCATCAGAATTACGATCGGCTCTTGCTTCATGACCGATTTTGAAATTCCTTCCGTCATACCTTATTTTCGTGGGTATTGTCGCTCGCTCTTGTAGCACGGCGACTTTCACTTGGTTTATCAGCAGTTTCTTGTTTGACATCTGATATTCTTCACCTGCTTCTGCGAACGGCGTAAGCCACGGATATTTTTGCGAAAGAGTAGACCAGTTATGATGTTAACCGCAATACTCTGCGGACCACGAACTGAGACCGGCCAAGGGTCCGCTATGGGCTGGGCACGGCCTGAAAGGTGACCACGGTTTGCAGGTTTGCAGCGACCGCTTTCTGCACATAGCTGCCGTTGCTGCACCGCGTAGCTAAGGTCCGGTTTCCGCCCCTCATGTTGATGACGGATGCTTGACATGAACGGCCCATAGCCGCCATTCAGAAGGTCGGGATAGGGTGTCGGTTCTTACGAATTGAAGTCAGCTCTGTAGGTCCAAAGCAAAACATCATAGCAGCCAATGTGCTGCAACAAATAGGAGCTGCCAGCGCATCCTTTACTTGCGCTGGCAGCCAGATCTTTAGCTTGCGTCTTTGAACTCGGCGTATTCGCCGCGCACTTTGACGGTTACGGTCGCATCCTCATCGTCCCGGTTGCGCCAGAACCATCCGTGTTCGCCCGCGAAAGACGCCGTGATCTTACCTTCGGAGCCAGTGGAGCCGCGGCCTTTTTCATAGGTTTCCGATTTGCCGGAACCATGGCCATGTAGGTCAAAGTTCACCCGGCCACCCTCAACCAGCATAACAAACTCGGCCACTTGTTCCTCTTCCATGACAAGCTTCCATTCTGCGGTCTCATCTGGCGCCAGAGTGAACGTGATCTCGTCGCGCCATTCCTCGGCCGGCTCGGCGGTTACTTCCTCCGCATGGGCGGCGCCCACGAAGATGCCGAAGATGTCGTTCATCAGGCTCGACTCCTGCTGGCCGCGCAGCGCTTCTTGCTGGGCTTCCAGTTCCATCAGGCGATCGGCCTCTGCCTCTGCGGCAAGCTGGGCTTTGATCTCACCCATCTCTGAAAGGCCAAGCACGCCACCGATTCCGGTTGGGTCGATGTCATATTCGGCCGGTAGCACGACCGTCACGAGGATAGCGACTGCGCTGGCTGCGGCAATGACTGTCGAGCGAAGCAGTTGGCGGGAGGAGGGAAGCTCGTCGAGGCTTGGTTTCTCTGCATTGAACATATTGTTCTCCTATTTCTTCAAGTTGCTACGAAGTAGCCGGTGATTTGCAGGCCCATGAGGATGAACCCCATGGACATCATGATGACGTTGGCGCTGTAGGCTTGGCGGAAGAAGTTGGGTGATTTCCGCCAAAATCCCATGACGATAAGGATGACGCCGAGCGCCATTAACTGGCCCAGTTCGACGCCCACGTTAAACGCCAGAAGGTTGGCCAAAAGGCCATCCGAGGCGATGTCGTAGTCGAGGATCTTGGTGGCGAGGCCGGTGCCGTGGAAAAAGCCGAAAATCAGTGTTGCGGCCTTTGTGTTAGGCTGCACACCGAACCAACGCTGATAGGCCCCAAGGTTGTCGAGGGCCTTATAGACGACCGACAGGCCAATGATGGCGTCAACGATATAGGCGTTGATGCCCCAGCCGAACCAAACGCCCGCCAGCATCGTGGTCGAATGTCCCACCGCGAAAATGCTGACGTAGATGCCGACATCCTTCATCTTGTAGAGGAAAAAGACGACACCCAGCAGGAACAGGATATGGTCGTAGCCCGTCACCATGTGTTTGGCGCCGAGATACATGAAGGGAATGATGTTCACCCCCCATATCTCTTGGATATACCCCGCGTCGCCGGGGGTGACATTATGGGCCAAGGCATGACCTGCGCTCAGGATGAGCATAGCGATCGTAATGAGGGACAGGATCGCGATCCGGCGTGTGCCAAGATCGGTCCAGCCCCGATGGACTGTGTTCATGAAGTGAACTCCGCAAATAGGGTTGTGATCGAAAAGAAGGTGCCGGACATGGCACCGGTGATCACCCGCGCGGAGGTCTTTCGATCGAATACACCCTTGAGGTATTTGCCGAAGCAGCACTTAATCGCCATGCGGCCCGGAAAACCTCAACGGGCCGAATATTCGGCTCCGGCGCCAACACGACAGCTTGGCTATGATCATGGTCGGCACTGTCATGGCTATGGCCGTGCATGGCCCATGCGAGGTCTTCCTCCAAACCGTGAGAATGACCGTGATCCAAGATCATCTGCTCATGTTCTTGGAGGACATCCAACACAGCAGGGACATGCGACGCCGTAGGCACGACGGACCAGAGCAGCACGGCCACGCAGAAAAGCATCGCGAAAGCGGCTTGTCCGGTTGTCCGTAAAAATTGCATTCGTGCTGTCTGCCTTTTGCCTATTGTGCTGTGCGGCTTCGCCGTCTTGCTCTATCCCCCCGGGGGGGATACGGTCTTAGTATGTCAAACACACACATTCATGCAAGTCATCCCGCCCTTATCGCCCGGCTGAAACGTGCCGATGGGCACCTACGTGCGGTTATTGCAATGTTGGAAGCAGGCAAACCCTGTGTGGATGTCGCACAGCAGCTTCAGGCTGTCGAGAAGGCCGTGACCAACGCGAAACGCGTGCTGATCCATGACCATATCGACCATTGCCTTGAGGTTGATGGCTCAGAGAGTGACCGCGCCGAACTCAAAACCATCACTCGATATCTCTGAGGGACATATGCTGGCTGTTCTCTCGGATCGCACCTACAGGCATCTCTTTCTGGCCCAAGTCGTGGCACTTCTTGGGACCGGGTTGGCGACGATGGCGCTTGGCCTGTTGGCTTACGATTTGTCCGGAGATCGGGCCGCGATGGTGCTTGGCACCGTTTTCACCACCAAGATGGTGGCCTATGTCGGCATCGCCCCGATCGCGGGTGCCTTTGCTGACCGGCTGCCGCGCCGCGCGATGTTGGTCTCGCTGGATCTTTTGCGCGCGGCGGTGGCACTGGCACTGCCTTTCGTGACCGAGGTCTGGCAGGTCTATGTCCTGATCTTCCTCCTGCAATCGGCCTCTGCTGCCTTCACGCCGACATTCCAAGCGACAATCCCGGACGTGCTTCCGGAGGAAGATCGCTATACCCGCGCGCTGTCGCTTTCGCGGCTGGCCTATGATCTGGAGAATATCATTTCGCCTGCGCTGGCCGCCGTGCTGTTGGCGGTGATGAGCTACAACGCGCTGTTTTTAGGAACTGTCGCAGGCTTTGTGGCCTCGGCCCTGTTGGTGGTCTCGGCTGTCCTCCCCAGCCCCAAGGCGACGGAACCGCGCGGGGTGTATGACCGCACCACGAGGGGCATTCGCATCTACCTCGCGACACCGCGTCTGCGCGGCCTGCTGGGCCTCAGCTTGGCCGTGTCGAGCGCAGGTGCCATGGTGCTGGTCAATACTGTCGTTCTGGTGCGCGGGCAATTGGGGCTAAACGATGCGGCGCTGGCCTGGACAATGTTCGCTTTCGGCGCAGGGAGCATGATCGCGGCACTTGCCCTGCCGAAGCTGCTGGACAGGTTTCCCGATAGGCCCGTGATGCTGACGGGTGCTTGGCTGATGGTGGCGGCGCTGCTTGTGATCGCGGTTCTGGTCATGAGCATAGGGTTGAGTTGGTCCCTACTGCTGGCGGTCTGGCTGTTGATCGGGCTGGGCAATTCGGCCGTGTTGACGCCATCTGGCCGCCTTCTGCGCCGCTCCGCCCACCCCGAGGACCGGCCAGCGATTTTCGCCGCGCAATTCGCGCTTTCCCATGCATGCTGGCTCCTTACCTATCCCCTCGCGGGCTGGCTGATGACCGCATATGGCACGGTGCCCGCGCTTTTCGTGCTGGCTGGCGTGGCAGCGCTGGGGATCGGGGTGGCGCTGCGGTTCTGGCCCGCCGATATGCCGGACAACCTTACGCATCAGCACCCGGACTTGCCTCTGCACCACCCCCATCTTCAGGGGCAAGGAAGCCAGCCCCATAGGCATGAGGTCATTATCGATGACCTCCATCGCCATTGGCCAGAACTTAGGTAACATGTTGGCTCTTTTCGGTTTGTTCTTCGCGGCCCTTTTGGCCGCTACCCTGGTGCCTGCCCAATCCGAAGCGGTGCTGGTGGGGCTCCTTTGGTCTGACCTTCATCCTATCTGGCTTCTCATTCTGGTCGCGACGGTAGGAAATGTATCTGGTTCGGCGATCAATTGGCTTCTGGGCCGACACCTCAGTCACTTCTCAGATCGGCATTGGTTTCCAGTGCCCGCAAAGCGGATGGAGCAGGCGTCACGCTGGTATCAGCGATGGGGCTATTGGAGCCTACTTGGAAGCTGGCTGCCGATCATTGGTGATCCACTGACATTGGCTGCCGGGGTTCTGAGAGAACCTGCATGGCGTTTCTTGCTTATTGTGACCTGTGCGAAAGCCGGGCGCTACCTCGTGCTTATCAAAATCGCCTTAGAATATAAGTAAACCCGATGTAATTTCTTCTCTGTAAAGCTGCTTCGAATAGGAGGTCTGTCTGCGTATCGAGGGGGGGGGACAGATTGCGCAAGGCGAGTCCAGCAATTAGCGTCTAATTAGAATTGCCGCAGCGGCATTGTTGCCGATAAATTACTCCCGGCGAAGCCCCCCAGGAAGTCCACACAGCTGACGTTCATGGACAGCGCAGCGAATGGCGGCTCTCCGCCCAACTCCCCCCCCTTCCCTCGCCAGCCTGTAGCCGCTACACCCCTTTACGTGCCCCAAACACAGGACGCGTCGTGAATGCCTCAGCCTGCCCCACAGCCCGAAAATGCCCCGTTTCTGTCCGATCTGATGGAGATCGAGCCGGACTGGATCGACTATAACGGGCATCTCAACATGGCCTATTACACGGTGCTGTTTGATCGCGGCGCCGATCAGGTCTATCCGCTGATCGGGTTTGGGGCGGATTATGCCGAAACGCGGAAGCTGACCACCTATACGGCCGAGTTTCATATCCGGTACATGCGCGAGCTGCATCTGGGCGATCGGGTGCGGGTGTCATTCCAGTTGATTGATCATGACGCCAAACGCTTTCACAGTTTTCAGCATCTGTATCACGAAGATGGCTGGCTGGCGGCAACGGCCGAAGGGCTGACGCTGCATGTGGACATGACCGGGCCGAAGGTGACACCGATGCCGGATGACATCATGGCCAGTCTCGGTGCGATGCAGGCCGCGCATGATGCCTTGCCACGCCCCGAGGGGATCGGGCGCAGGATCAGCATCCGCAACTCGATCCGGCGATAAACGCCCTCGACGGCGCGACGAGCCCTGGCCTGAAGCCTTGCCAGCTGAACCTGAGACGGGGTTAAGTGGCAACGCCGTGCAACAAATCAATATTGTCGGCGTCTCAACGGAAACTCGTATTTCAAGTTTCCCACGAAACGCTCTAAGCTGGGCCGTGTTGGCAGGGTTGCCGACGTGAACACGTGCTGACCAAGGAAGTGACGCGCTCCGCCATGCGACTGCCATGCTGACGCTCCTGCTGCGCCGCCTCGTATTGGGGGCCATCACCGTGGTGATCGTCTCGCTGCTGATCTTTGCGGGGGTCGAGGCATTGCCCGGCGATGCCTGCACCGCCTTCCTTGAACGCGAGGCGCAAGGCGCGCTGCTGGAGAAATGCCGCGTCGACCTGGGGCTCGATCGGTCGGCGTTCACACGCTATTTAGAATGGGCGGGCGGCGCCGTGCGCGGTGATTTCGGCATGTCGGCGGGCGGGACGGAACGCATCGCGACGCTGGTCACCGACCGGCTGAAGAACTCGGCCCTGCTGGCGGCCTGCGCGCTGGCCGTGGGGGTGCCGCTGGCGATCCTGCTGGGGGTGATCACCGGGCTATGGCGCGACCGGCCCGTGGATCTGATCCTGTCCACATCGGCCATTCTGGCGATGACCATCCCCGAATTCGTCTCGGCCACGGTGCTGATCCTGATCTTCTCGGTCTGGCTGCGCTGGATACCGGGCATCGTGGTGGCGCCGGCGGATTATCCGATCTCGGCATTTTTCCCCGAGATCATCCTGCCGATCATCGTTCTGTCGATGGTGATGACGGCGCATATCCTGCGCATGGTGCGGTCCTCGGTGATCGAGGTGATGGCGAGCGATTTCGTGCAGATGGCCACGCTCAAGGGCGTGCCCTACTGGCAGGTGGTGTTCCGCCACGCATTGCCCAGCGCGCTGCTGCCCGCGATCAACGTGGTGGCGCTGACGGTGGCGTGGCTGCTGGGCGGGGTGGTGGTGATCGAGGTGGTGTTCAACTATCCCGGCATGGGGCGGATGATGATCGACGCCATTTCCGACCGCGATCTGCCGGTGGTGCAGGCGATCACGCTGATCGTGGCCGTCACCTATGTGGGGGTGAACCTGACAGCGGACATCCTGACGATGCTGCTGAACCCGCGGCTGCGCACCTACCATATGAGGCGGAGATGAGCGGCGTGGCGCAGGCCCGGAGCAGTGGCCGCATGCAGCGGCTCTGGTGCGTGTTGCGCGACGTGGCGGCACGCCCGTCGGGTGCGGTGGGGCTGTCGCTGGTGGGGTTTCACATCCTGCTGGCAGCGCTGGGACCGTGGCTCGTGCCCTATGACACCGGCGCGATGAGCTCTGGCGAAATGCTGGAAACGCCAAGCATGGCGCATTGGATGGGGACCGATCACCTGGGCCGCGATATCGCGTCAAGGGTGATGCTGGGCGGGCGCGAGGCGCTGATCGTGACCGGCCTTGCCACGCCGCTGGCGATGCTCTGGGGTGGGTTCACCGGGCTGGCGCTGGGGCTGGCGGGCGGGCGGATCGACGAGGCGATGATGCGCATTGTCGATGCGTTCCTGTCGCTGCCGGGCATCCTGATCCTGCTGGTGCTGGTGATGACCTTCGGCACCAGCAACGCGGTGCTTGTGCCGACGCTGGGCTTTCTTTTTGGCATACCGGTCATCCGGGTGGCGCGGGCCGCCACGCATGAGGTGATCGCGCGCGATTTCGTCGCCGCCGCGCGGGCGCGCGGGCATGGTGCCATGACGATCATCGCGGTCGAGTTGCTGCCCAATGTGCGCGATACGCTGATGGTCGAGGGCGCGATGCGCTGGTCCTGGATGCTGCTGGCCTTCTCGTCGCTCTCGTTCCTGGGCTTCGGCGTCGCGCCGCCGACGCCGGATTGGGGGCTGATGATCGCGGATGGGCGAATCTACATGAGCCTGGCGCTGTGGGGCGTACTGGGGCCGGTCATTGCGCTCAGTTCGCTGATCGTCGGCATCAATCTGGCGGCGGATGCGCTGGCCAAATCGCTGGGGATCGACCGCGCGCGCAAGGCGGTGATCTGAGATGGGTGCGTCACCTCTTATCCAGATCAAGGGCCTCAGCGTCGGCTTTACCGGGCTTTCGGGGCGCACGCTGCCGGTGCTGCACGATGTCGATCTGAGCGTCGCACGCGGCCAGAGCGTCGGGCTGGTGGGCGAATCCGGATCAGGCAAGAGCACGCTGGCGCTGGCCGCGATGGGATACCTCAAATCCGGGCTGCGGCTGCTGAATGGGACGGTGCGCTTTGACGGGCACGACATGTTCGACCAGCGCCGCACCGGGCTGGAGGCGATCCGCGGCGGGCAGTTGGGCCTCGTGCCGCAGAATGCCGGGCAGTCCCTGACGCCGACGATCCGCATCGGCAAGCAGATGGCCGAGGCGCTGCGCCTGCACAGTCCCCTGCCCCGCGCCGATCACCGCGCGCGCGCGCTGGAATTGCTGGAACAGGTGCGTCTGCCCGACCCCGAGGCGATCTACCGACGTTACGCTCACGAGCTGTCCGGTGGGCAGCAACAGCGGGTGGCGATTGCCATGGCGCTGGCGGGCGATCCCGATGCGTTGCTGCTGGACGAGCCGACGACCGGGCTGGACGTGACGACACAGGCGCATATCCTGGACCTGCTGCGCGATCTGGCGCAGGCGCGGCACATGGCGATGCTCTATGTCAGTCACGATCTGGGAGTGATCGCGCGCACCTGCGACCGGGTGATGGTGATGTATGCGGGCGAAGTGGTGCTGGAGGGCAGCACGCGCGACGTGCTGCGCGCGCCCGTGCATCCCTATGCGCGCGGGCTTCTGACCTCGATCCCGAAGCTGGCCGACACGCGTCTGCCGGTGGCGCTGGAGGGCCGCCCGCCAGCGCCCGGCGAGGGGCGCACGGGCTGTGCCTTTGCGCCGCGCTGTGCGCTGGCAAGGGATGAATGCCGCGCCGCGCCGGTTGCGATGCAGACCGCGGCGCGCGGAATGCAGGCGCGCTGCCTGCATCACGAGCGCGTGGCCGCCCTGCCCCTCGGCGGGACTGGCGCGGCCCCCGTCCACACGGTACGCGACGGCCCCCCG
>Ga0209344_10002606_pt1 | contig 19607 bp, 24 predicted proteins | sample Cruoilmetagenom6_FD_187293 | JGI IMG/M metagenome (GOLD analysis project Ga0209344, IMG submission 187293) | Oil polluted marine microbial communities from Coal Oil Point, Santa Barbara, California, USA - Santa Barbara Oil Seep Sample 6 (SPAdes)... | ecosystem: Environmental > Aquatic > Marine... | reverse complement strand
AGTAGTTTAGAAACTACTTTTTCTTTTTGTGGCGGTTAGCGCGACGTCTTTTCTTGCGCTTGTGAGTCGCTACCTTATGTCTTTTTCTTTTTTTACCACTTGGCATACTAAAGTCTTTTTTAATGTCCCTCCCCGATCCCGATAACTATCGGGACGGAACGGAACGGGTTATTATTATTATTTTACGTCCACATTGGTCTTTACACCTTCAACAAAAACTTTTGCAGGTTTAAAAGCCGGAATATTATGGGCTGGTATTTTAATGGTTGTGTTTTTTGAAATGTTTCTTCCTGTTTTTTCAGCTCTTGTTTTGATGATAAAGCTTCCAAAACCTCTTAAATACACATTGTCACCACCTTCTAAAGAATTTTTTACTTCTTCCATAAAGGTCTCAACTGTAGCTTGAACTTCATTCTTTTCCATTCCTAATTTTTCTGAAATCTTCGCTACGATATCTGCTTTCGTCATTACTTTTAAGTTTTAATTAATTTTCTTTTACTAGATTTTTTTTAGAGACCGCAAATATACATATTTTAAAATCAATAAATCAAACCTTAATCCTTTAAAATTTAATGGGATATAGATTAATTTTGCCCAATGCTTAAAATAGCCCCTCAATTTTCCAATAAACTCATTTCGTGGTATTTACAGAACAAGCGTGAATTGCCATGGCGAAATACAGCAAATCCGTACCATATCTGGCTTTCAGAAATCATGCTACAGCAAACGCGAGTTTTGCAAGGTTTGCCCTACTATTTAAAGTTTGTTGAAGCCTACCCGAAAATTGAAGATTTGGCCAATGCTCCCGAAGATGAAGTTTTAAAACTCTGGCAAGGCTTGGGCTATTATTCGCGCGCCAGAAACTTGCACGCCACCGCAAAAATAGTTTCGGAAGAAATGAATGGAGTTTTTCCAGAAAATTACAAAAGTTTATTGAAGCTAAAAGGCGTGGGCGATTACACAGCAAGCGCAATAGCCAGTATATGCTTCAACAAACCCGAGGCAGTTGTTGATGGAAATGTGTACCGTGTGCTCTCCCGCTTTTTTGGAATTTCCACTCCTATTAATACAACCACTGGCCAAAAAGAATTTAAACAGCTTTCCCAACAATTGATTGATAAAGATCAACCCGGAACTTTCAACCAAGCTATTATGGAGTTTGGTGCGCGGTATTGTGTGCCACAAAATCCAGATTGCGGAAACTGCATTTTTAATGATAGTTGCGTGGCCTTTCAGCAAAAAAAAGTTTCGGAGCTTCCTGTAAAAATCAGGGCAAAGCCCGTAAGGAAAAGGTTTTTCAACTATTTGGTAATTCTTTCGGAAAACGAAAGCACAATCCTGCAACAGCGCACGGGAAAAGGAATATGGCACAAACTATATGAGTTTCCATTGATAGAAACTTCGGAAGCAATAAATCTTTCAACCCTTAAAAAACTTCCGCAGTTCCAGAATTTTTCTGAAAAACTAAATATTGAGAGCATTACACTTTTCAATGAGAAACCGGTTGTTCATAAACTTTCGCACCAACATTTGAACACACGGTTTTGGATTGTTGAAACTTCCAAAGAAGCTGAAACCGCTGTCCCCATTTCTGAAATAGGAAATTACGCAGTGCCCGTTTTGATTGCAGATTTTGTTTCGGAGTTTTTTGAGAATCATTAATTTTAGTTACTTATAAAGTAAAACAATAGAGTTATGGAACTTTTTGAAGAAATAAAACATTTTCTTATCAGAGAAAGATGGAATTATAATTTTGAATTAAAACATAGCACAAGTTTACAAGATGATTTAAAGATTTATGGCGATGATGCTTATGAAATATTATCAAAATTTTGTGAAAAATTTAATGTCGATCCGTATTCGATTAATTTGAGCGAATATTTTAAACCCGAACCAAGCTGGACAGATATTTTTTCATCAAAGAAAAATTATAAAAAAATAGATATCGGGGACTTAGTGGCAGCCGCTAGAATTGGAAAATTTAACTCCTAGTACTTTGAACTTTCTTGCAGGATTCAGAATACATTATAATACACAAGAAATCAATTCATATAAAAATTTAAAAATTGATTATATTTAAAACGCAAAATCTACCTTTGCACAAATTGAAAGATATACAATTATGAGTGGAACATTGAACAAAGTAATGTTGATTGGGCATACCGGCGATGATGTGAAAATGCATTATTTTGAAGGTGGAAACAGCTTGGGCCGTTTCCCACTTGCCACAAATGAAACCTACACAAACAAAACAACCAACGAACGTGTAACCAACACCGAGTGGCACAATATTGTAGTACGCAACAAAGCTGCGGAAATTTGTGAAAAATATTTGAAAAAGGGCGATATGGTCTATATTGAAGGCCGTTTAAAAACCCGCAAATGGCAGGATGATAAGGGAATGGATAGATACAGCACCGAGATTCACTGTACCGATTTCACCTTCTTGACCCCAAAAGGCGAAAGCAATAGCGCTTCAAACAGCAATGCTGGGCAAAATACACAAAAGCCTCAGCCTTCAGAGGAGCATCAAAACAACAATCCAAATTCTGAAGAAGAGGATGATCTTCCTTTTTAATGTTTAACTAAAACCAATAACTTGGACACAGAGCCCCCTGGTTTACTTTTCTTTTTTAGCGTTTTGGATGTTACCCAAATAACAAGTGGCGTGATGCTGATTGTTCTTTTAGCCTGTTCAGCCCTGATTTCTGGTGCCGAAGTAGCTTTCTTTTCATTGACTCCATCTGATTTTGAGACCAATGAAGAAAAAGCAATCACAAAGAAGCTTGGGATAGTCCAACGTCTGTTGGCAAGACCGAAAAAACTATTGGCTACTATTTTAGTGTCGAATAATTTCATAAACATTGCTATTGTATTGCTTTTTGATTCGTTGAGCGATGATCTTTTTTCAGGAATTCAGTCCAACTTTTACGGAATCGACGTTCGTTTTATTGTTGAAGTGGGCGTTGTTACATTTCTTATATTGCTCTTTGGTGAAATTCTTCCAAAGGTATATGCAAACCGCAACCGAATTTCCTTCGCCGTTTTTATGGCACAGCCGCTTAATGTTTTGGACACATTGTTATCTCCAATTAGCTTGCCGATGCGTTCTGCCACTATCTACCTTCACAACCGTTATGGAAAGCAGAAATCAAACATTAGCGTGGACCATCTTTCACAAGCTTTGGAGCTTTCCAATAAAGACACCACACACGAGGAACAGAAAATTCTTCAGGGCATTGTTACCTTCGGAAATACTGATACCAAACAGGTAATGAAAAACCGGATGGATATTTTTGCACTGAACGAAGAGCAAACTTTTAAAGAAATCCTGCCAGAAATTATCCAGCGCGGTTACTCACGGATTCCCGTTTACAAAGACAACATAGACAATATAACTGGAATTCTATATGTGAAGGATTTGATACCATATACAGACCGGAAAATACTGGATTGGAAAACCCTGAAACGCCAAGCCTATTTTGTGCCCGAAAATAAAAAATTGGATGATCTGCTGAACGAATTCAAGGAGATGAAGATGCACCTTGCCATTGTTGTTGATGAATATGGAGGCACAAGCGGCTTAATTTCTTTGGAAGATATTATTGAGGAAATTGTAGGTGAAATAAGCGATGAGTTTGATGATGAAGATTTGATATTTTCAAAATTGGATGATAATACTTTCATTTTTGAAGGGAAAACTCCACTGAAGGATTTTTATAAAGTAATAAAACCAGAAGATCCCGAAATTTTTGAAGATGAAAAAGGCGAAGCTGAAACTTTAGCTGGATTCCTTTTAGAGGTTTCAAGGGGCTTTCCAAAGAAAAATGAAATAATATCTTTCCACAATTATGCGTTTACCATTGAAGCCTTTGAAGGCAAGCGCATCAAACAAATAAAACTTACCATTGAAAATTTATAGTCTCATTTTCCTATTATTGACCAGTCTTTTTTTCAGTACTTCCTGTGAAGATGAGGTTTTAGTGAAACCTTCGGCTATGCTTCGCTTAGACTATCCAAAACCTGAATACCGTACAATAAAAACAGACTGTCCATATTCTTTTTCAGTGAATGAGAACACAATAATCTCCCGCAAAAAAGCTTGTAACATAAACATAACATATCCAAATATGAAGGCCACTTTATATTTGACCTATAATAATGTTCGGAACAACAATCTAGATTCATTGTTGCGGGACGCACAAAATCTGGCATACGACCATACCAGAAAGGCAAACAGTATTCCTGAGCAACCTTTTGTAAATCCTGACAAAAAAGTGTACGGAATGTTTTATATGATAAACGGAAATGCCGCTACCCAAGCCGAGTTTTACGTTACTGACAGTATAAACCATTTCTTGAATGGGGCCTTGTATTTTGACGCAAAACCTAATTTCGATTCCATCTATCCTGCCGTGGTTTACCTTCGTGAAGACATCCGTAAATTGATGGAAACGATTAATTGGGAATAATCCCCAAATAGCTAATTTTAAAAAGTTAACAAACCATTCACAAATGATAAGTCAAGTTTTTGTAACTTTTGGCTACAAAAACCACCAGCTATGTTCAAAGTATATTCCCGTTATGGCATTTTGATTGCAATAGTTCTAATTGTATATTTTCTTCTTTTAAAATTAGTTGGGCTTCATCAATATCCTATTTTGAGCGCTGCAAATGGATTAATCTTTGGGCTTGGAATATATCTCGCTCTCACAAACTATAAATCTCAAAAGAATAAATTCAAATTTGAAAAAGGATTTGAAGTAGGGCTTCTTTCCGGCGGAATAGCTTCTCTACTTTTTACTATTTTTATGGCCATCTATATGTATCAGATAGACAACGAATTTGCTATTGGCATCTTGAAAGCATGGAGTCTTGAATATAATTCAGGTACTTTTATACTGCTTTTAACTATTTTAATAATGGGCTTTGCCACAACTTTGGTTTTAACCCTTGCTTTTATGCAACTTCTGAAAAGTTCCTGGAATACCAAGGATGGAAACAGGAACACTCGTTGAATAAATTCCAAATCACAAATTCCAAAAAACTAGTTCGAGACATGGATTATTGGGTCTGAAAAGATTAAATAAAAAACACTTTGTTGTTTCCTTTTTAAAAATTATATTTGCACCCGCTTTTATCGGACGGTAAGAGCATTATGTTTAACTAATTTATAAACGATTCGCTATGTACGCAATTGTAGAGATAGCAGGGCAGCAAGTAAAAGTTGCGAAAGACCAAAAGGTTTTTGTTAATCGTTTGCCAGTTGAAGAAGGTAAAAAAGTGTCTTTTGACAATGTACTTCTTATTGGTGACGGAGACAAGATTACCATCGGCGCCCCAGCTATAGACGGAGCTCAAATAGGAGCCAAAGTCGTAAAACACCTAAAAGGTGACAAGGTTATTGTATTCAAAAAGAAAAGAAGAAAAGGTTTCCGTAAGAAAAATGGTCACCGTCAGTATCTTTCTGAAATCGTAATCGAGAGCATTGTAGCTTCAGGAGCTACACCTGCCAAAAAGGAAGAAGCAAAAAAAGCTGAACCTAAAAAAGAAACTAAAGCTGCTGCCCCTAAAGCAAAAGCTGAAACCAAAAAAGCTGAACCAAAAGCCAAAAAAGAGGTTGAGGTGAGTGAAAATTTGGTGACGCGTGCTGAGCACCGCGCTGAGGATGCACATATCGAAATCAATATCGATAAAGTGTTACACAGCATCGGTACCGCTCTTAAAGCTGACGCTGATGATCTAAAATTAATCAACGGAATTGGACCAGTTTACGAAGAAAAATTGAACGGACTTGGTATTTACACTTTCGAACAAATTAGTAAACTTAAAGCCGCAGACCGCGAAGAGCTTTCAGCTATTGACGGGATTACCCGTGAAAAGATTGAAGCTGACGAGTGGGTAAAGCAAGCTAAGGAATTGTTGAAAAACAAATAAACCGAAATTATTAATTAAAAAAATATAAACCATGGCTCACAAAAAAGGAGTTGGTAGTTCCAAAAACGGTCGCGAATCAGAATCGAAACGTCTTGGCGTTAAGATTTTTGGTGGACAGGCTGCTATTGCAGGAAATATCATCGTAAGACAAAGAGGATATACGCATCACCCAGGTGAAAACGTATATGGTGGTAAAGATCATACCTTACACGCACAAGTGGATGGTTTGGTGAAATTTACCAAAAAGAGAGATAATAAGAGCTACGTTTCCATCGTTCCAAACGCTGAAGCATAGTCTTTAACTTTCAAAGAATACGAAAACCTTCACAGCAATGTGGAGGTTTTTTGTTTTAGCGAACCGAAGTTTTTTGAAATTCGGAAAAAGATTTTGGGTTTTTCAAAAGCGTCCATTTGCTATTCTCCGGATAATGGGAAAGAATAAATTCCGAAGGCTTTGCCAAAAACCAGAAATTATCTGGGTTAGTATTGCTGCCGTAGCTTATGGCCCAAGTAATATCAAGCAATAACCAAGTACCGTTCAACTTTACAGCATTCCAAGTATGGTTTGGTTTTTCGGTTTTTCGAATTTTCCCAGAATAATCTTTAGTGAATCCGTGAATTACTTCGGCAGAAATGCCAATATTTTCACATAGACTTTTAAAGAGAAAAGCATAGCCGCCGCAAAGCGCCATTTTTCTTTCCAAAACCTTTTTCAGAACATTCTCTTCGGAAGTATAAAATTCCTTTTGAAGCTTCGGGCTTAAGCGCAATTCATTGTCATAACTAATATTGAAAGTTATCCATTTATAGATTGCAAGTACTTTATCGTTGTCAGACCTTGCGTCTTTTGTGATTGCATAAGCAAGTTTTGCATTGGAAAAAGTAGGTTTTTGTTTTTTGGAAATATATTGTTTATGCTGACTATCCATTCCAATTACAGCACCAATCTGCGCAAAGGAATTTATTCCGAAGAGTAAGAAAAATAGAATAATAAATTGCTTTCGCATAAATCTAAATTGATTTACTTGAAAACGGAATTATTTAAATTATATTGAAATTGAAGTTGTTAAAACTTATTTGAGCAAATTTTTTAAATCATCTTCAGAAACATTGAGCAAGCCGACTTTAGGTAAGCGCCGCGTAAGCTCTCTCCAATTTTCATCCTTTTCATAGATATTTTTAAGCATTTCAGCAGCACGTTCCACTTGCTTATCATTAGCTAATGTTATCGCTGTCCAATATTGCATTTCCAAGTTTTCTGGGAACATTTTCATAGCAGCATTATATTCGTCCATCGCACTTTTCATTTCATTCTTTTCAACATACACATCGCCTTCATTCATATGTTCGTATGCGCGAAACACTTTTAAAAGCCTGTCAATCTCCATTATGGGATTTTCAAAGTCATCAACCCTTAAGTCAATTAACTTATCATTCCAGGGCTCCCCAGAGGCTTCTGCAGCGAAGATCAAGAGTGCAGCGGATTGTTTTCCTCGAATATCGCCTCCAGCATGCTGTGCAACTTGCAAAACTGCGACCATTCTTTCAGCCAAGGACATTTCGCTGTTTTCTTTCCAAGCCTTTTCCATAGCTGGCACCACTTTATCATTGAGCATCATATTTGCCTGCACCGAAAAGTTTTCGCCATTGGAATGGCCTGCATAATCTATACAACTATTGCCCGTATGTGTTGCAACCCTACCCTGTTTATCGAGAATGGCAACTTGCCTAAAATCCCTTCCTTCGTCATCACTCAATAAAATATCCAGTGCCTCTTGGGGCGTTTTTCCTTGCTTTAATAATTCCAACCCACGAATCCCGAATGATCTGTTGGTAAAAGATTGCGTAGCAACAACACCCACGCCAGCTTCGCCCCAAGAAACACCAGTCCCTACACTAAACCAATGGCTCTGTACTGCTACAGCCATCTCACCCGTTTTGGCATCGCGGGCAACTATGGAATAGGTGTGTGCTAATGGATCGTTTGGTTTTACAGTTTGTGAGTTCATTTGAAAAATTGAGAAAAGTGAAATTATAAGTATAAATCGTTTCATAATAGTTTGATTTTCTTAACTTAAAGATACAAAAATTGTGCTTTTGGCATTTCAGAAAAATAACAAAAAAACCCCACAAATTGTGGGGCTGTAATATATTCATCAAATAGAAAAGTTTATCCTTTCAAACTCGCGCTTAAATACTCACGGTTCATGCGGGCAATATTTTCCAGGGAAATTCCTTTAGGACATTCAATTTCACAAGCACCGGTATTTGTACAGTTTCCGAAGCCTTCTTTATCCATTTGCGCTACCATATTTAAAACACGCTCCGTTGCTTCAATTCTTCCCTGCGGAAGTAAAGCAAACTGGCTCACCTTTGCAGATGTGAAAAGCATGGCGCTGGCATTTTTACAAGCCGCCACACAAGCGCCACAACCAATACAGGTTGCAGCCTCAAAAGATTCGTCTGCATCGTGTTTGTTTATTGGAATGGCATTGGCATCTACAGTATTTCCAGAGGTATTCACGGAAATATAACCCCCAGCTTGCTGAATTCTGTCAAAAGAACTTCTATCAACAACCAAATCCTTTATCACGGGAAATGCTTTTGCACGAAATGGTTCAATCACAATAGTATCACCATCGTTGAACATACGCATATGCAGTTGACAAGTTGTAACCAATCTATCGGGTCCGTGAGGCTCGCCATTTATTTGCAACGAACAGCTTCCGCAGATTCCTTCACGGCAATCATGATCAAAAACTACAGGCTCCTCACCTTTGTTTATTAAGTCTTCATTGAGTATGTCGAGCATTTCTAAGAAAGACATGTCGCCTTCAACTCCGTCAATAGGATATGTTTTTAGTTCTCCTTTTGTAGTTGCGTTTTTTTGACGCCAGATTTTTAGTGTTAACTTCATGATGTTAAAAGTTATGTGTTAAGTGTTAGGCGTTAAGCGCTAAACACTTTTTATTTCTATAATTATTGCTTCTTGGCAATCTTTAAATAATTAATATAGCCGTTTAGAATAGCTTTTGTTTTTTCATAAATCTGTCGGAATTCCAACATAATCTCGTCATTAATATAATCCTCATCCCTAGCGATAATAACCTGATTTAATGATTCACATAAAGAACCGCGCGCCATTCTACACGCTTGAATATTCTCTTGAAAATGATACCTTCCATATCCTTCCGAAATATTATCGGAAACTGATCGAGAAGAACGTCTTAACTGGCTTGTAAGGGCAAACTTTTCATCTGCTGGAAATTTCGGCAAAATGCTTTTGGAAACATAGCGTCTTAAGTCGGTTGCCGATTTCCAACACTCTAAATCCTCAAAAGAATTTATATTGCCCACTTTAATTTCCTTTTCAATTATATTCCCTTAACACCTAACACTTAACCATTAACCATTAACTCTATTTATAACTCCTCGATTTAACCTCAATATTTTCGTATTCCAATTCTTCTTTGTGAAGCACTGCATTTCCTGGCTCTCCAGTATATTCCCAAGCGGCGACGTACATAAAGTTTTCGTCGTCACGAAGGGCTTCTCCTTCTTCTGTTTGGTATTCTTCACGGAAGTGGCCGCCACAGCTTTCATTTCTGTGAAGTGCATCTTTCGCAAACAATTCACCTAACTCAAGGAAATCTGCAACTCGTGTAGCTTTTTCAAGCTCAGCATTCATTTCATTCATTTCTCCAGGAACTTTTACGTCTCTCCAGAATTCTTCACGAAGCGATTTAATTTCAGCCATTGCGGACTCTAAATCGTTTGCATTACGTGCCATTCCACATTTGTTCCACATAATAAGGCCCAATTTCTTGTGGAAATAGTCTACGGAATGTGTTCCTTTATTATTTATCAACTTCTCCAAAAGCTCACGAACCTTGTTTTCAGCTTCATCAAATTCTTTGGAATCCGTTGGTATTTTTCCTGTTTTAATATCTTTTGAAAGGTAATCGCCAATGGTGTATGGCAATACAAAATAACCATCTGCCAAACCTTGCATCAAGGCCGATGCTCCCAAACGGTTTGCGCCATGGTCGCTAAAGTTGGCTTCACCAGTTACGTAGCAACCCGGAATTGTAGACTGCAAGTTGTAATCTACCCAAACACCACCCATAGTGTAATGCACCGCAGGGTAAATCATCATTGGAGTTTCATATGGATTCTCGTCAACGATTTTCTCATACATCTGGAAAAGGTTTCCATATTTGTCCTCAATTACTTTCTTGCCAAGTTTGGTAACTTCTTCTTTGGAAGGATTGTGGTTTCCATGCATTGCAGCCTGCTCTTTTCCGTAGCGCTCAATTGCCGAAGCAAAATCTAAAAATACAGCCTGTCCAGTTTTGTTTACACCAAAACCAGCATCACATCTTTCTTTAGCAGCACGTGAAGCAACATCACGCGGCACCAAGTTCCCGAAAGAAGGGTATCTTCTTTCCAAGTAATAATCGCGTTCGGCTTCCGAAAGATCTTTTGCTTTTTTCTTTCCTTGGCGAATTGCTTCAGCATCTTCCTTTTTCTTCGGAACCCAAATTCTACCGTCATTTCGAAGAGATTCAGACATCAAAGTCAATTTACTCTGATGGTCGCCAGAAACGGGAATACAAGTTGGGTGAATTTGTGTATAGCAAGGGTTTGCAAAATAGGCCCCTCTTTTATGAATTTTCCAAGAAGCGGTAACATTACTTCCCATGGCATTTGTGGAAAGGAAGAAAACATTTCCATATCCTCCCGAAGCAATGACCACAGCATGTGCGGAATGTCTTTCAATTTCACCTGTAACCAAATCGCGTGCAATTATTCCTCGTGCTTTTCCGTCCACAATAACCAAATCAAGCATTTCGTGACGGTTGTAAGGCGTGATTTTTCCACGGTTTATCTGGCGGTTCATTGCAGAATATGCGCCCAAAAGCAATTGCTGCCCAGTTTGTCCTTTAGCATAAAAAGTTCGTGAAACCAAAACCCCTCCAAAGGAACGGTTATCCAAATAACCACCGTATTCACGGGCGAAGGGAACGCCTTGTGCCACGCATTGGTCAATAATATTTGCAGATACCTCAGCAAGACGGTACACGTTTGCTTCGCGGGAACGGTAATCGCCACCTTTTACGGTGTCATAAAATAATCTGTAGTTTGAATCGCCATCTCCTTGGTAATTTTTTGCGGCATTGATACCTCCCTGGGCGGCGATAGAGTGTGCACGGCGTGGAGAATCTTGATAACAAAATGTTTTTACATTATAACCCAACTCTGCAAGGGTTGCAGCGGCACTTCCACCGGCAAGCCCTGTTCCTACCATAATTACGTCAATATTACGCTTGTTGGCAGGGTTAACGAGATTTATATCGTTTTTATGTTTTGTCCACTTATCGGCTAAGGGTCCTTTTGGAATTTTGGAATCTAATTTCGACATTGCTTTTTCTTTTAGTGGATTTGATTAAAATGAAGGTAAAGGGCAATGAAAATAAAGCCTAACGGAATAAATATTGCGTAAAACTGCGTAAACCCTCTCAACCCTTTTGAGTATTTATTGTTCCAGCCCATACTTTGGAAAGACGAAGAAAAGCCATGCCAAAGGTGAAGCGCTAACAATACAAAAGCCAAGCAGTACAAGCCTGTTCTTACTGGGCTTTCAAATTTGTGCAATAACTCTGGATAGTAACGCGTAGCATCCAGTGGATTGCTTTCAATGTATTTATAAACTATTTCAGGAAACCAAAAATCGTAAAAGTGAAGTCCCAAAAACGCCAAAATAACAGCACCGCTAATAATCATATTTCGCGAAGCCCAAGTGGAGTTTTTGTTACCCTTAAAGGATTTATAACTGATCTGTCTTGCGTTGCGGTTTCTTATTTCAAGTACCAGCCCCATTACAAAATGAAAAACCACCCCAAAAATCAAAATCGGTTGTGCTATAAATTGCACGACGAAATTGTGCCCCATAAAATGGGACAAATTATTGAAGGTTTCGGGGTCAATGACCGAAGTAACGTTGATGATAAAATGCTGTCCTAAAAAAAGCACTAGAAACAAGCCGGAAAGTGCCATAGCAACTTTTCGTGCAATTGAAGAAGATAATATTGCCATTATGGTTTTATTTCAAGAATAGTTGCACAAAAATACGCTTCAAGTAGCTTGTTGCCAAACATTCTTAATTGTTTAAAATCTATTTAGAATGGGTTTAAATACATTGCGTTACTTAACCTCAAATTCAGAAGTTGCAGACTTACCGTTTACCGAAACTGTAACTTTATATTTCCCTTTTTGAAGATAGTATTTTCCGTTTTCAGCATGCTTCACATTAGCATCTTCCTTCGCTAAAAGTTTGCTTGCCTTTTCTGGAATGGACAAATCATAATCCAATTCATTCACACCTTTTATAGCTTCAGTGGTAAGCGTTTGCAACTCCTTACCATCTTCGGTTTTGATTGTTATTGTTGCCTTTCCGCTTTGTGGCGCATAAAACTGAGCCTTCATTTTTGGTTCATAAACTTCACTCCAAGTGCTCCATTTTCTTCCCCAGCGTGGCGAAAAATTTATGGCTTCCAATTCTGAAATAACCACATCATTTTTATTGGTTTCATTCAGTTTTTGAAGCAAGGCAATATCTGCTACATAAATAGACCTGCCGTGGGTTCCCAAAACCAAATGTTTTGCTTCTGGGTGGATTACCAAATCGTGTACCGCAACATTTGGAAGGTCTTTTGAAAAAACTTCCCAGCTTTCGCCCCGATTAAAGGAAACATAAGCACCGTTATCGGTTCCTAAATACAATAGATTTTCATTTACGGGATCTTCTTTGATTACGTTTACAGGAGAAGCTGGCAGATTGCTGCTGATGTCCTTCCAAGTTGCGCCATAATTGTCGCTTACATATACATAGGGTTTAAAATCATCCCAACGATAGCCGTTCAGCGTAACAAAAACCCGTTCTTTTTTATGGGAAGAAGCAATAACTCGGCTTACCCAAAGATCTTTAGGAAAGGTTGCTGAAATTTTCGTCCAACTACCGCCCGCATCTTTTGAAACATAAACCAATCCATCATCGCTTCCTGCGTAAAGCAAACCAAACTGAAAAATTGATTCGCTAATGCTCGTTAGTGTTCCATAAGCCACATTGCCCGGTTTTCCACCTTGCGTTAAATCTTCGGAAATGGCGGTCCAATCAGTCCCTTGGTTCATGCTTCGCATTAATTTATTGCCGCCCAAATAGAGAATATCCTGATTGTGTGGACTCAACAAAATAGGCGTCTGCCAGTTGAAACGGTACGGACTATCGCCCAATTCGTGTTTCGGTTGGATGTAAACCGGTTCTGCTCCGTTTCTATTCAACCTGTAATAATTCCCGAATTGAAAACCTGTGTAAACTATTTTACTGTTTCGGTTGTCAATCTGCACGTGCATGCCATCGCCGCCCATAATAAACTCATACGGGTATTTACCCTCTTGCATCCAACCTGGATTTGCTTCATAATCGTGAGGGCCAACCCAAACGCCGTTGTCCTGAAGTCCACCGTAAACGTTATAGTTTTTTTCGTTATCTACATTTACGGAATAAAATTGTCCCACGGCAGGGGCGTTATTCTTTATCCACGATTTACCATCATCATAACTAATGTTTACACCGCCGTCGTTGCCGTCAATTAAATGACCGGACATTTTGGGGTTTATCCACAGGGCGTGGTGGTCTGCGTGCACGTTATCTGCATTAATGCTTTCAAAGGTTTTTCCACCATCGGCAGATTTCAGGATTGGAACTCCGTACACATATATTTTATTGGCATTGCTGGGATCCACGTGTATTTTTCCGAAGTAATAGCCGTAAGAATAATACAAATCATCCAAAAACCCTTCGTGGGTTTTCTTCCACGATTTTCCGCCGTCGGTACTTTTGTAAACCTCAGCGCCTATAACGGGAGTATTGAACAAAGCCGAGTTGGCATCTTCCAGATATTTCGCTAAATCTTCAGGTTTTACAGTCCCTACACGCACCATTTGCTTTACGTTTTCGGCACGGTATTTTTCTTGAAACCCGTTCATTTTTAGGAATTGGTTCAACTTTTTATCGTCCAAAGCAAGAAAGGCAGCCGTATCCATTTTCTTGAAATCGTCTTTGGTAAGAATATCTGTTTCCTCTTTTTTAGGCTCTTCTTTTCTGTGGAATTGATTATCCACAATCAAATAAACCGTGAGGTCATCCACCACAGCTGTGCCCATACGCCCCATTCCTTTCCCTATAGGTAAACCACTGTTTTCTGTTGAAATTTTTGTCCAAGTACTACCCGCATCGGTGCTTTTGTAAACGCCGCTGCCCTCGCCACTGCCGTCAAAATTCCACGCCTTGCGGTCTTTGTCCCAAGCGGCGGCATACATTGTATTGAAGTTTTTGGGATTGGTGGAAATTTCAATCACACCCGTTTGATTGTTTATAAAAAGTGTTTTGCTCCACGTTTTCCCGCCATCGGAGGTTTTGAAAACGCCGCGTTCGTCATTGGTGGAATACAAATGCCCCACTGCGCCCACAATAACTTCATTGGGATTTGCAGGATTTATAAGAATACTGCTAATGTGGTGGCTATCTGTTAAACCCATGTTTTGCCATGTATTTCCTTTGTCTTCGCTTTTCAGCAAACCAATTCCTGCGTATGAAGAACGGGAAGCATTTACTTCGCCAGTTCCTACCCAGATTGTTCCGTTTTGCCAATCTACCGCCACACAACCCACATTTTGGGTTGGACTGTTATCCATTACAGGTGTAAAGGAAGTGCCATTATTGCTGGTATGCCATAAACCACCACTAGCGTAACCCACATAGAACTCGATAGGATTGTTTGGATTAACTGCAAAATCAACTACACGGCCGCTCATAATGGTAGGGCCAATGCTTTTAAAAGTTACATTTTTAACAGGAGAAGCCGCTGCCAGTTGTGTTTTTTGAGTGATGCTACTTGACACAGTAGTTGCGGGAGTAGCGGGTTGTTGTGAAAAAGCGACTGCAGTAGCCAGACAGAGTGCCGAAAAGAAAAGGTTTTTCATGGATTAAATTTTTAAAAGTTGAAGGTACTTAAATGGGTCGGGTTTTACAATAGTTGGTTTAGCGAAGAGGAAATTGCGACAAGCGACGAGGGGATTTGTTTTTTGGTATATTTGGAGTTAACTATATACCGCCCTATAATGGGAATAAACACCATATGGTTTTTATACGCTTGTTGTGAAACATTTGAAAAAGACATTTTATATATCATTTATTGTGCTGATTTCAATGACAAATTGTAAATCAAAAAAATCAATTCTGCTGGATTTTACCGGAAAGACGGGATTTGAATATGTAGAAGCGGAAAATGAATTTGAAATGGAATTAACGGATTTTCATCAGAATACATTTTATTGTTACACAGAGGTTGTGCCATATTCTTTACTAATTGGAAAACCAAATAATCCTTCATTACCAGAAAAAATATCCGTTTTATCATATTGTGATGATAGAGTTTTTAAAGTTGGAGATATATTAACTATTACACCGACAGAAAAACCTGCAAGATTAAAAAGTATGGGATTAGTTTATTTTATGAAAGACACTATTATTGACGGAACTAAAAAATATGAGAAAATTGGAACGGAACATAAAGCTCTTTGGGGAGTGCCAAATATTGTGGAATAAAAACGTTTTACAACACTGTATAACCGCAATTACGGCGGATTCGACTGCGTCCGAATCCACGCGTAATTGCTACCGTCGGTATTTATCCGAAAAAAATTAAATTTAATCCCGTAACTGCGGTTATATTAAACGTTGGCAATAATTTTGACCCGAAATAAAAATAGGCTATCAAATGACAAAAATCCAAAAAATCCTTCTAAGTATTCCCTCATTGCTGATACTGATAATAATACCTTATAATTTTTTTGCAGACTTAGAGGGTGAGAATTATAATTTGATTTTTAACGGATTAATTGTCTTGCAAATATTGTATCTGATTGGATTGGTGTATATTATGCTCAAATTATGGAAAGACGGCAGAAAAACTAAAAATACAAAATGGACTTGGACGCTTTTGATGATTTTCTGTATGCAACCAATTACGACGCTTGTATACCTTTGGGCAATTGAACCTGGAAAATAAATGATTCGATATGATAAAAAAATATAGAAATCAAAAATTGATTCAACTGACGCTTGGAATTATATGGCTAGTCTATATTGGTTTCTCCGTGGATTCTCACATCATTCAAATTGGAATGTTTGCTTTTATTCTTTTTCTGGGAATTGCATATAGCACAAAATTATTGACAAATATTGAAAAGAGCGACGGATTTTACAGGTTTGAGACCTACTCAATTATAACCCAAAAGGAAGAAATTAAGATTTCTGAATCGCTACTTGTGGATTTACAATACTATACGGATTCATTCTTTAAATCCTATAATTTGGTTTTAAAGTATGATGGAACGAATGGGGTTATAACAAAAAGACTATATCTGAATGCAGCGCCCCATAGTGAATTGAGATCCCAAATAAATCGAATTAGAAAAACTATTGCCAACAATGCATAACCGCAATTACGGCGGATTCGACTGCGTCCGAATCCCCGCGTAATTGCTACCGTCGATGCTTATCCGAAAAACATTAAATTTAATCCCGTAGCGGTTATACTAAACGTTGTGGTGCATTTAAAAACATTCGCGAAAACTTTAAAATTTATAAGAAAAAAAACTGACTGAATTAACCAATGAACAACAGAACACTTGAACAACAGCGGATTGAATTTATCAATCAAAAATTTCTTGCTACACCATTAGCTGGATTGATTATTTGGACTTTAATCGGATTAATCGGAATCTTTTTCTCAGACTTTGTAGCGGTTTGGTCAATTTTTATTGGAACTGGAAGTATTGTATATCTAGGTCTATTTCTCTCAAAATTCACAGGTGAAAATTTCCTAGATAAAAGTAAACCGAAAAACGAATTCGATACTCTTTTTCTTTTTACAGCTGGACAAGCGATTCTTGTCTATTCAATTGCAATACCATTTTTCCTCATTGACTATTCTTCTCTTCCAATGACTGTAGGAATTCTGACTGGGTTGATGTGGTTACCATTTTCTTGGATTATAAAACATTGGGTTGGAATTTTTCATACATTGACTAGAATAATTACAGTTCTAACTCTTTGGTATCTCTTACCTGAATATAGGTTTATAGCTATTCCGTTTGCAATCGTCTTGATTTATATTATTACATTAATTATCTTAAAAAACAGAAAGAAAACTGAATAAAAACGACACCACAACAACGGCTATAGTTCATTGCGGCGGAATTTTCTGCCGAAAATTGCTGGCGCCAGTTCGCGTTGCTCGTGTCTCGCCGTTTTGCTATCTTTCGGTTTTGCTGCGCACAGTTCGCTTCGCTCGTGTCAGCGGAACCATAGCCCAAACGTTAGCAAACATTTAAAAACCAATTGTTACGAATGAAAACAATATTGATTTTAATATCATTTCTATTTCTGACCAATTCGAATGTAATGCATCAAGATACGCCATTACAAATTGACAAAAATGGAAATATAATTGGTTTACCGAAAGAATTTAGTCCTGCGAAATTTGACTTGAGTAAAAAAATATTGAGAATAAATGACAAGGAAATTGTTTTTCCAAAATGTCTGAATTATTACTTTGAGGAACATAGAAATCCTAAACTGAATTTATCCGCTTCGTGGTATCACTCGAAAGACATTATGCCATATTATTTGAATTTTTCCATTTCTGACAAGAGTGTAAATTATGGATATACAATTTTGGTGGATTTAGAAACATTGGAATTAATCTATGTGGAAAAACCGAGAACAGAAGGAAATACGACATACAATCCTGAAATAGAATTAGAGAAAAAATGTCTGACTGAATATAAAAACGGAATTAAAACTATAAATTAACGGACCAATAAAAAAACGATTTGCTAACACCGTATAAAAATAATTGCGGTTTAGTGCTTAATCAAAGGTCGTTGTGGTTCATTTGACAAAAAATTTCTGAAATGAAAGTTCATCTGATTATTTTTCTTACAATATTTTATTCAATTGGAATTTTCGGACAAGAAAACCTCCCAAATAAATTTCCTGTTGGTTTTTCATGTGGTGAGTCTGGAAACCCCACTCCTCTCGTTGAAGAGATGACAGAATTAATTTATGAAAGAAAGTACTTTGAAATATCTGAATTTTTAAAATCAAAGAATACCGGTAAACAATTTTTGGCAATTATTGTTTTGGAAAGATTAGATAAATACAATTTATATAAATTGAGCGGGGATCAAGAAGATCAAATAAATTTTTTAAAGAAAATTGACTTCTTAGTTTTTAATTGTTGGGGTTGTTCACCTGACTATAATAAGTTAAATGATTTACTTGAGAAAAAGATACACCTGGGATACGAAAATTGGTTAGAAAAAATGATACCAATGAATAAAGCAAAATAATCTGAATAAAAAACACACCACAACACTGGCTAAGGTTCATTGCTACTGTAATTTTTAAAAAATAGTTTTATCTTTCAAAAAAAATAACGTTACATCTGAATAATTTAAACAATAAATACGCAACGAAACCATAGCCGAGACCGTTGTACGTAATTTGAGAAAACCGAACTAAAATAGAAAATAAAGAATTAATTAAATGAGCGGAGGAGCTGGACACGTTGGGGATATGAATAATAGAATGAAACAAAATCGTTCTATGAAAACATCTAATAAACCGAAATTTAAATCTAATAATAGAGATTTGAATTTTTCAAGTGACAAATCTGAAAAACTGAATTTTAAAAAAGTTTCCGAAGAGGAACTTACTCGAATTAAAACTGAAATTAGAAAGAAGGCGAAATCGGAACGAAAAAAGGAAAGAATAATATTTGCCGTGACTGTCTTAATTCTAATCATTATTTTGACTATGTTTTTGAAATAGTATTTTGAAAATAATAATCTGAAAAATAAAAACTACGTACAACATCGCATAAAAATAATGCGTAGATTAATACTTAAACAAAGAACAGTGCACTTTTGCTACTTCTGATTTTCCTGCGGAAAATCCTCGCACGTAAACCCGCAACTCTTTTTAAACCAACCGGTAGCAGCAACTCTGAATGAAAATTATTACTTACATCTTATTAGCTTTTTGTAGTTCCTGTTCGATTACGAAAGAAACCTATACAATCACAAGCTCTAATTTAGAATCGCAAAGTTTTTCGAATTGGAAAACTGATTCTATTAAATCATTTTTATCAGGTGCATGGATTCATTTAGGCACTTTGAAAAATGGTAAGATTTTGCCTGACACTTTATCTTCAAATTTTATGGTTAATAATGATGGAGTTAAAAGAATTGAAATTGTAGATCCGAGCGGAAAATATCATCTCTTTTCAGGCAAAAAAGAATTACAAGATGATGTGCCTGGATTATTTCTTAAATTTAGAAATAATCAAACTGATTTACACGAAGTTGGCTTCAATCCTCCTAATTTCGTAGGTTATAGTTTCGGATTCAATTGCTTTTCAACTGATCTATTAGAAATAAAAGGCAGTAAATTTTATAGGACAACCAGTTTTTGGAAACCGAGAAAAAGAAAAATTGAAGTGCTTTACTTCAATAGCAATATGATAATGATTGAAAATACT
>Ga0209344_10002605_pt1 | contig 19609 bp, 22 predicted proteins | sample Cruoilmetagenom6_FD_187293 | JGI IMG/M metagenome (GOLD analysis project Ga0209344, IMG submission 187293) | Oil polluted marine microbial communities from Coal Oil Point, Santa Barbara, California, USA - Santa Barbara Oil Seep Sample 6 (SPAdes)... | ecosystem: Environmental > Aquatic > Marine... | reverse complement strand
TCCCTTTAATCAGCTAATTACAGAATATCAGGCCCAAGGAGAAACGGTAGATTATTTTGCCATTGGCATCCAGCATCAATCAAATACCAAAGAACTCTTTGATATTGCGACTGACAACCGTGTTCAATATGCAATTAACTACGATTGTGAATCGTCTACCGCAGATATTCAACGCTTACAAGAACGCTTGTTGCCATTTCTTGCCGCAAACGATTATGTGTATATAACTATTGATATGGATGGGTTTTCATCGGCCTACGCGCCTGGAGTAAGTGCCCCATCACCCTTAGGGTTTACCCCCTTTTTTGTTTTTAAACTCTTAAAATTTCTTTTTGACACCAACAAGGTAATTGCCTGTGATATTGCGGAATTAAATCCCGCACTAGATCGAGATAGTTTAACGGCAAACCTCGCAGCGAAGTTGGTAGATTATATGGTGATGATTAGATAAAGGAGCTGGGCTAGTCACCCTAGGTTTTTAGGCTATAAAAAATGGAGAACGTATGGCTCTAATATCGTTAATGCCCAGGGGCTTGTTGACGATTTAACAGGTGCATTTATCCCTCTGTCTATAGCTCAGACGTTAATCTGTTGGGCGATGCATTTTAGACATCACGAGTTCCTACAACGCGTACTTCCGTTATTTATACCTATTTTTGCAGCAAATTACGGGCATGGAATCTTTCGAGGACTTTAAAATATCAAAACAATTACAGTATGCAATAGCCGATCTTGGGTATGAGAAGCCTACACCAATTCAAGTGGAGGCATTTTCTGTAATCCGGAGTGGTCGAGATGTTGTAGGAATTGCACAAACAGGTACAGGAAAAACCTTTGCCTATATGCTACCTATATTACAGGATTTGAAATTTTCAAAAGAGGTACATCCACGAATTTTGATTTTAGTGCCCACCCGTGAATTGGCAATTCAAACCACCGAAGAAATTGAAAAATTCAGTAAGTACCTCAATGTTCGGGTACAGGCAATTTACGGAGGTGTAAATATCAATATGCAAAAGCAAATGGTGGCCCAAGGTACAGACATTATTGTGGCAACCCCGGGACGATTATACGATTTAGTCTTAAGCAGAGCACTTCAGCTTAAAAATATTAAGAAGTTGGTCATTGATGAAGTAGATATTATGCTTGATTTAGGCTTCCGATTTCAATTGACTAACCTGTTTGAATTAATCCCTCAAAAACGTCAGCATATTTTGTTTTCTGCAACCATGACGGATGATGTAGATCACCTGATTCAACAATTTTTTAAAAATGCAGAAACCATTACCATTGCGGTAAGTGGTACGCCCTTAGCTAATATTGAACAACGTACCTATGCGGTACCAAATTTTTATACCAAAATCAATTTAGTACGTCATTTATTAGCCGACGAAGCGATGGAGAAAGTGCTTGTTTTCGTTTCCAACAAACGCAACGCCGATCGTGTGTTTACTGAATTAGAACCCGATTTTGGCGCCGACATTGCGGTGATCCACTCTAATAAAACACAGAATTACCGAATTCGGGCTATAGATAACTTTAATGCGGGACGAGTGCGTATTTTAGTCAGTACTGATATCATGTCTCGCGGATTAGACTTAGATAAGATTTCACATGTAATCAATATTGACACCCCGCGCTATGCTGAAAACTATATGCATCGTATCGGACGAACGGGTAGGGCAGAACAGGAAGGTCATGCGGTTTTACTTTATACCGAAAGAGAAATCCCCGCAAAGGAAGACATCGAACAGTTAATGGAGATGAAAATTCCAACATGTGAATTTCCTTCTGGAGTGGAGCACTCAAAACGCTTACTTCCGTCAGAGCAACCCAAAGATCCAAATGCCACCAACGATCGTCAAATTGAACGAGACCCACAGGCAAATTCCGGGTTTCACGAAAAGAGCTTAAAAAATCAAAAGACCAACCAAGGAGGATCGTACCAACGAAAAATTGAGAAGAAATATAAAAAGCCAAAAACGCGGGGGGACAAAAACTATAATAAACGAAATAAAAAATAGTTATTTTTACTATTCTTTTAGCTTGCAGCCTTAGTTTTGCAACACATCTAACGCATAATCTACAGGGTTTAAGGAGACAATTAAATAAATTCGGATAAATTTGTCCGAAATTATTTTATGATGTATCTTTGGCCTAAATAATAGCACCCATGTTTTCAAAGACTTGCGAATACGGAATTAAATCTACCCTCTTTATTGCCACTCAATCGTTGCAAGACCGACGGGTAAGTTTAAAGGAAATTGCCGAAGAAATAGATTCTCCGGTAGCGTTTACAGCAAAAATATTACAGCGACTGGTTAAGGCGGATATTATTGGGTCGGTTAAAGGACCAAATGGCGGGTTTAAAATAGACCGGGAGCAATTAACACAGCTAAAACTGTATCAAATTGTCCGGGCCATTGACGGGGATTCTATTTATAATGGATGTGGACTTGGGCTAAAACAATGCAATGAAGACCAGCCTTGTCCGCTACACGATAAATTTGTTGCCATTCGTGGAAATTTAAAAACAATGTTGGCAGAAACCAATGTATATGAATTGGCTACGGGTATTGAAACGGGACTTACCTGTTTAAAACGGTAAAAAAAATTTAAACTAATAAAGGACAAAAAGGTCTTTTTATTAAGTCAACTTTAGAATAAAATCAAAAAACATGAGAGGAGGGAAGGGCTTCACTCACTTTAACATGCAAAAAAGAGACATTACCCAACTAGAAGACATTCATGTTTTAGTACATGAATTTTATGCCAAAGCACGCGTTCACCCTTTATTGGGACCCATCTTTAATGGTGTGATAAAAGATCAATGGCCGGTTCATTTAGAAAAGATGGTTCGTTTTTGGCAAACGGTATTACTCAGTGAGCATACGTATGCTGGGGCGCCATTTCCAGTACATATAAATTTGCCTTTAACAGCACTACATTTTGAGCAGTGGATTGCTTTATTTGTAGCCACGGTACACGAAAATTTTGAAGGCGAAAAAGCGGAGGAGGCCATAGATCGAGCACAAAAAATGGCCGTAATGTTCTCATATAAACTGGCCGCCATCGCTAAACAACGTCAACACCCACATGAAAACAATTGACCGCAACGCCTTACAAATAGCGGCCGTATTTATATGGATTGGGTTTGTGTGCGCCATTAGTTTTATGGAAGCTTGGTTAAAATTTACTGCACCGGGCATTAGTATTCCGTTGGGATTAGGGATTGGTCGTATAGTCTTTCATGCCTTAAGTATGGTAGAATGGACCTTGTTTATTAGTATTTTATTGTGCCGTTTGTTTAGCAAACCGCCCCATGTTATCATCACAACGCGCCTTTTACTCAGCCTTTTTATGTTGCTTGGTATTCAGCGCATCTGGTTGCTTCCAGCATTAGATATTCGTGCAGAGGCCTTGATTAATGGCCAAGCCATTACTGCTTCGTATCTACACCTTTATTATGTGCTCCTTGAAATTGCTAAGCTGGTGCTCTTGGGCTGGTTAGGTTTACGCTATATCACTGCAAGACAACCTGCAGTAGATAAACACCCTGAATTAACAAATTAAAAACACCCTATTATGAATGACTTATTAGAAAAAAATATTGGAGAAATAGTAGCCAATGATTTTAGAACCGCCCAAGTATTTAGTCAATTAGGTATTGACTTTTGCTGTAAAGGGAATAGAAAACTTAACACCGTTTGTGCAGAAAAAAAACTTGATGAACAACACCTTATAGACCAACTGACCGCAGTTCAAGCGAATCGTGCTACCGAGGCAGCCGACTATAGTACCTGGGCGTTAGATAGGTTAGCCGATTATATTGTGACCAAACACCACCACTATGTAGAGCAACAAATTCCTATCCTCAAGCAATACCTTGCCAAACTAGTGAAGGTTCACGGCCAGCGTCACCCCGAACTGCACGAAATCAAGGAGCTATTTGAAGCTTCTGCAGATGAATTGACCCTGCATATGAAAAAGGAAGAATTGATCTTATTTCCCTTTGTAAAAAAACTGGAAGCAGCACAAAACACCCAAGCAAAACTAACTGCCCCACATTTTGGAACCGTGGCCAATCCCATTGCCATGATGATGCAAGAACATGCGAACGAAGGCGAGCGCTTTGAAAAAATTGCAGCTCACTCGTCAAACTACACCCCACCAACAGATGCTTGCAATACGTATAAGGTGACCTTTGATTTATTACATGATTTTCAAGATGATTTACACACCCACATTCACTTAGAAAATAATATTCTTTTTCCACGCGCAGCTGCCTTGGAAGAAAAACTGCTTAAATTATCGTAATTTAAGCGAATGAAAGCTACACCAATTAAACGACATATTGCCTTACAAGGACTAAGTCGTGATCATCATCACGGCTTACTCCTCGCTTGGAAAATTCGCAAAGGATTTTCAAAAAATATTCCTACAGAACGTATGAAAAACTATGTAGATTGGTTTTTTGAAACCTATTTAATACCCCATTTTGACCTTGAAGAAGCACACATTTTTCCCGTCCTTGGAATGGAACATGAAGGGGTAGTCCGAGCACTTGCCGAACATCGTAGGCTTATCAGATTATATCGTGAACAAGAGGATTTACACGTTGTATTGACCCGCATTGAGGAAGAACTAGAGCAGCATATCCGATTTGAAGAGCGACAATTGTTTAATGAAATCCAACGTGTTGCCAGTCCCGCCCAATTAGCCAAAATCAAAAACATGCACCAAGAGACCGCTTTTATTGAAAATAATGCAGATGAATTTTGGCGCTAAAATGGGATCTTAAAGAAAGATAAATCCTATTAAAAACATTAGTTTAACAGGGCTTTAACAGAGATTCTTCCTGTTTTTTTGTAGTTTATATCAAACTAAAAATTAAATAAAATTATGGGAATTATTAAAAATAAACGAAAATTTAAACGAACAGAAGAAGGATCAAATTTAACGAATCCAACAAAAAATAAAGATTTAAGGTCAAAAGAAGTAAACCTTGATCCTAAAACTATACTTGAGCAAAAAGAGAACTAGTTTTACGTCATAATTAGTTATAAAAGCGAAGGATGAATTCCTTCGCTTTTTTTTTTAGCAACTGAAAATCATTTGATGTAAAATAATCAGTTTCATTTACCATCTTCAATCATTTGCGTAACTTGTGCCACCTAATACCAACGGCATGTACATCCCGCCCTATTACAAAAACCAAAACCCGGAGGAAATCCGGGAATTCTTGCAATCCAATAGTTTTGGAATTTTAATTAATCAAGCCGCCGAGAAACTCTTCGCCACACATATTCCCATGGAATTAGAGACCGACCAAGAGGGGAGAGCAGTTTTGGTGGGACATCTATCTAAAGCAAATCCGCAGAGCGATGCCCTTGACGACTTGAAGGAAGTATTGGCTATCTTTTCTGGGCCAGACACTTATGTATCTTCATCTTGGTATGAAAGCGAGGAAGTTCCGACGTGGAATTATATGGCTGTTCATGTCTATGGCCATATTGAGCTGCTAACAGAAATGGAACTTAATGCTAGTTTAGATCGACTTGTAAAACGGTATGAGGCACCCATGGAAAACCCCATTCAATTGGCTAATCTATCCGAAAAAACCCTCAATCAGGCTAAGAGAATTAGGGGGTTCAAACTTGTTATTCGTGATATTCAAGCCGCCTTTAAACTATCACAAACGCGGACGAATACTGAAAAAAAACGTATCATTTCAGAATTAGAAAGCTGTCCACATGCTAATGCTAAGGCCATTGCCGCAGCCATGAAAAACCTTCAAACCCCTAAATAGCAATGCCCGAAAATCCCCTACAATTTGCCCTGTACTTTATCAGTAGTTTTGGATTTTTACTCTGCTTGATATCCTATGTGTACGGACGTAAAAATCGTACCAAACCCGCGATCTATTTTGCCTATTTGGCTGCTGTCATCAGTGCAGTTCTTTTTGGAATTGCCCATTATCTGGTAGTTTAATTCAGGCGTTTTGTTCAAGCTCTATATCCGCTTCCCCCGCTCGACTGTAAAGCTTGTTCTCTTCATCTTTAAGTGACTGTGTTGCTTGTGACCTTCCAGGAACATCAAGATCTTTCCCTTCAAAATCTACAGGTTGCTTGCGTTGCTTGAGTTGCTGATCTGCCGCTCCATCATTTCGCAAATTACCCGCACGATCTCCAAGCGCTTTTAAATCGTCCTCAGTTAGGTTTGCCTGTTTAGACTTTTTATTTGTTTTATTTGTAGTATCCATCGTAGTTAATTTGTTTAAGGTTATACATTCGAAATCTAAAATACACGACATAGGTCAGCCTGATTAACACGATTCATTTTAATTTTAATGCGAATGCATTTCATGTGTTTTTACACCCTGCATTAAAAAATTAATACGTTTTGTTGTTATGCATTCCCAATATTCTCGTTACTTAGTTAACCCATGGATGTAAAAGAGTTTAAAGCACGTGTCATTCCCTTGACGGTCAAGATCTATCCACTAGCCATGCGCTATCTCGAAGACGCAAGCTTGGCAGAAGATGCAGTACAAGAGATCATGATTAAGCTCTGGAGCGTGCGAAAACAATTAGCCAAGCACCCAAATATGAATGGCTTTGCCTTGTTAACCGCAAAAAATTACTGTGTAGACTTGGTTCGCAAAAATAAGCCTACCCTGGTGCGTGATGCGTATTTGCTCTCGACCTTAGCATCAGATTCCACAGGAATCCCGCTTGAAGAAGAGGAATTAACTAACTATGTAACAAGGCTCATTAATGGTCTTCCTCCGCAACAGCGTGAAGTGATGATATTGAAAACCGTAGACGGCTTAAGCTATACAGAAATAGAAGCGCTTACCAATTTAAAGGTATCCCATATAAGGGTACTTGTATCTAGGGCGCGACAACGTATTGCCGAGGCCTTACAAAAAACCTATAGTTGATATGGAAAAAAATAACCCCCGTTTAGACCGCTTTTTTGCCGGTGAGACCAGTTTAGAAGAAGAACAAAAAATATACCGAGAAGCACTGGATGAGCAAACCGCTATTAAAGGACTTGCATTTGTAGCAAAAAAGCACAAGATTGTGGCTCCAGAGGAGTTAGAAAAAACAGCTTGGGAGGCAATTGACCAGCATAGAAAGAAACACAAAAAAGCGGTATGGAGACATTGGGCCATTGCCGCTTCTATTGCACTACTCGTGTCCCTAGGAATTGGCTATCTTACACAACACGGCCAGAGCGAAGCTGAAAAAAAGCGACTCCTTCAAGAAGCTTTGTATATAACCAACACCGAACAACAAACTATTCACAAAGAGGATATCCTCTATGAAGATGAACTCATTATTGTCTACTTATCCGAATAAACGATTGCTTTGAATAGTATTAACAGTTAAAACATAAAACTAAACTACAAATGAAAAATTACGCAACAATTCTCTTTTTATGCACTGCCTTATGCACTGGGTATGCAAAACAATCCACTGCCAAAAGTGAGGTAGAAAAACAGCTCAAAATTGAATTTAAAGATACGGCAAAACCCGATTTGTACATTGACGGTAAAAAAACAGATTATGCCGTTTTTGAACTACTCGATTCCGATAAAATCGCTACTATAGAAGTAATTAAAGGTCAACGTGCCATTGATGAATTTCAAGCCCCTAATGGGGTGGTAAAAGTCACCACACATGCCTATGTCAAGACGACGAGCCAAACAACGCCAGCAAAAGATTTATCGCAGCAACTCATCGATATTGCTTCACAACCCCTGATCTTAATTGATAACAAAGAAGTTACACGAGCGCAATTACAAGCCTTAGATGTAAAGGACATTGAATCTATAACAGTACTTAAAGACGCGGCGGCCATGGCAAAATACAATGCGACTAATGGGGTGATTTTAATTACCTTAAAAAAATAGGCGAACGCTAAAAGGACTTAAAATAATTCTTTTTTGACCTGGTCAATATATGAATCGCTTACAGGAATAAGTTGATCTGCTAAGAGCAAATCCCTTCCTTTGAGTCCGTTTACCAAATTACGGTTCACAATATACGAGCGATGAACGCGCATAAACTGCGATGAATCTAAGGTTTTCTCTAAGGCTTTAAGACTGCCATGACTCATAATTTTTTGGGTAGGAGTATGATAGACCACATATTCTCCATCACTTACAATGTATTGAATAGCTGCAATGCTTACCTTAAATAGGTCGTATCCAGATTTTATGGTGAGCGTTGTGATACCGTTTGCTTCTGAGGGCATTTTCACCTTGTTGACCGCTTCTACAAACCGTTCAAATGTTATTGGTTTTAGTAAGTAATCTAAGGCGTTGAGTTCATAGCCCTGCAGCGCGTAATCGGCGTAGGCTGTAGTAAACACCACCTTGGTACTAGGATCAATTAATTTGGCAAAATCTGTCCCTTTTAAATTGGGCATTTGAATATCGAGAAAGACAAGGTCTATTCGCTCTTGTTTTAATACCGTTAAGGCATCGAGTGGGTTTTCAAAGCTTCCTTTAAGGTGCAGCGCATCAATGCGATCTACATACGAGCTCAGTAGGGTTCTAGCTAACTCTTCATCGTCAATTACTATACAATTAATCATGGTGTTCTATTTTTAAATCAACTACAAAAATGCCGTCCTGCTCTTCACAGACCAAGGTATGGGAATTTGGGTATAAAATGGCCAAGCGTTTTTGCACGTTATCTAAGCCAATGCCTCCAACATCATCTTTGGCAATGCTTTCATCAGCAATATTGTTTTTACATTGAAAATGGATGATATGCTCGTTACTTGTTAAGTTAATTTCAATAAAGGTACCTGTAATTTTCTCAATATTACTGTGCTTGAGTGCATTTTCTACAAAGGGAATCAACAACATGGGAGCAAGCATTAGACGTTTATCTACACCGGTATAGTCAAAGGAAATGGGATAGGTTTTACTGCTTTTTAACGCAAAAAGCTTGAGGTAATGTTCAATATAGTCCACTTCTTTTTGCACCGGAACCAAGGGCCGTTCACATTCGTATAAAACATAGCGCAACATAGTAGAAAGGTGACTAATACTGGCTTGGGTTTTTTGCGCGTCTATGGCAGAAAGGGCGTAGATATTGTTGAGGGAGTTAAAAATGAAATGGGGATTTATCTGCGATTTCAACAATTTCAATTCCGTTTGTAAATGCTCACTTTTACGCGCCTTAATCTCGTCCTCTTTGTGTTGAGTATAGGTAGCAAACTCAATGACGATTCCGAGGATATAGGCAATTAAAATAAATAAACTATGAGTAAAAAACACTGGTGGCGGTCTATTGGGCGTGGTTGATACTCCAGTAGGGGGAGGGATGGGGCGTTCTTTGAAAAGAATCATAATCCCAGCGTATACACTTATAGCCACCAAAGAAACAAGCGCAAACAGAAGGTATTTTTTACTGAACAGCAAAAATGGCCCCGCATAATATATAAGCAAAGCAACTAAGGTGATTTGGGCGAGGTATACGGGAAGGTTTTCTAACAGGAAATTAGTTGCAAAGCCTTGTTGAATCCATAGTAAGGTCCAAATAACAAGCCAAAATATTCCCTGAAAAAGTAAGCGTTTTTTGTCGTTCATACTACAAATTAAGTGAATTAAAAATAGACTCGTTCTAAAAATAGGCTAAAAATAGTGCGCCCGATAAGGCGTTTAACCCGCTTGTTGAGCCATTGACTGAAAACTCAGCATCATCCACTGAAAACAGCCTAAATGATTCCAACCAAGCCGCATCTTTGTAGTCTTACAAGCGAACTTTAAAATAATATAAAATGAAGGTAAACACACTAAAAACAGGAATTGCATTCACATTTGCACTCTTGGCAGGAATTGGATCAACACAAGCGCAAGAACGAAAAGAACGACAACAAACGCCCCCATCCATAGCAGAACTTATCAAACAAATGGATGCGAATGAAGATGGAAAATTATCCTTGAAAGAAGTTAAGGGCCCCTTACAAAAAGACTTTAAAAAAATTGATCTTAATGAAGATGGGTTTCTTACCAAAGAAGAATTAGAAAAGGCACCCAAACCTAAAGGGAGGCCACAAGAACGAAAATAATTTAAAAACTTACGCACCATGAAAACGACAAAAAAAACATATTTATTTGGATTCAGCGCAACGCTCCTCTTTGTAGTAATGGCTGTGGCATTTATTGCTTGCAGCAGTGATAATGCAGCAGGAGAAGAGGAGCAAAACGCTGAATTGCACGAGGCATTTACAGCTTTTGATAAAGACAATGTCTCGGTAGTATTAACTGGATCAACCGTCACTATTGAAACCAATGGCCTTCCAAATCATACCAGTCCGTATTGGTCTAACACCACACAGCGCGAAGCTATTGATCCAATGGGAAACCATTTGGTCACTGAGGCGGCCGATACAAATCACCCGTTGTTTGTTGAACCTACAGCAACGAGTTATATGAAAATGGCGCCAGGAAATATAGATGACTTTAATGGATCGTACAGTTTAACCGTATCGGCTACCCCCAGTAAAGCATCAAGCAGCACGTCAACGGGGTTAGGCCCCATTGGAATTGCAGTAAGCGGTGCCATGATTTTTAACGATCAGGAAGGACCTAATGTTCCGTTAGATGATGCCATAGGATCTTTTGATTATTCGGCTGCCCATACCGGCCCACAATCCTATCACTATCATTTAGAGCCTAAGGCTTGGTCAAATGACGACGATGCATTGATTGGTATTATCAGTGATGGATTTTTCCTTTATGGAAGGAAATGTCATGCCACAGGAAGCTATCCAACTGATTTAGATGCCTCCTCTGGACATACCGCCATGACGCAATATAGCAGTGAAGCAGCATATCATTATCACATTTCAAATGAAACCTATCTCAATCAATATTATATCCTTTTTGGAGGTGATTTCCAAGGTACGCCAAATAGTATTCAATAGTGTAGTTGGACTGCTTTGTTTCACCTTTACCGTTGGGTGTGTTGGAAACGACCGCACCACGGTAAGCCAGCATCCAAATCAGACTTCTCAGGACGTACAGGTTGCGCTTGATAGCTTAGTCTTAAAGCAAGAAAAAGGGTTGATGTACTATCACGATCAACCCTTTACTGGAATCGCTATTCAACACTACACTTCGCAACAAATAGCCCAAGAAATAGGGTATCGCGATGGCCTAAAACACGGCGAGGCTAAAAAGTGGTTTACTTCGGGAATCTTGAGCTACCAAGCCAGTTATGATCAAGGCTTGTTGACAGGAACCGTGCGAAGTTGGTGGTCTAATGGGAAGTTGCGAACCGAAGGAAGTTTACGCAATGGAGTAGCCCATGGAATTCAGCGTCAATGGTATCAATCTGGAGCTAAGTTTAAAGAAATCACCCTGGTAGATGGCAAAGAAGAAGGCATGCAAAAGGCCTGGCGAGAAAATGGTAAACTATATAATAATTACGAAGCTAAGAACGGACGAATTTTTGGCTTAAAAAGAGCAAATTTATGTTATGAATTGGAGGATGAACTTGTACAATATCAATAAAATAGCGGCACTTATTTGTGTATTACTTAGTCTTGTGGCCTGTGATACAAAACTTAGCAACAATAGTAGAGTAGCGGCCTTACCCTATTATGAAGATGCTACGTTTAGTCCACAATGGCTTTCAAGCACTGCGGCCGACTTATCAAATTTTCATCGGATTCCCGATTTTGAATTTCTTGATCAAGAAGGTGACACAATTAGTCAAGCCACGATTAATGATAAAATATATGTGGCCGATTTTTTCTTTACGACATGTCCGGGTATATGTCCTAAAATGACGAACAATATGAAATTAATCCAAGAAGCCTTTCAGGCGGATGATTCGGTTTTGCTCTTATCGCATTCGGTTACCCCTGAAATTGATTCGGTAGCTACCTTAAAAAAATATGCTGAGGCTAAAGGGGTAGATGCTTCCAAGTGGCACTTGGTAACTGGTGCACGGAAGGACATCTATACCTTAGGTCGATCCTTTTATTTTGTAGAGGAAGATTTGGGACTTCGTAAAGGCGAGGATGAATTTTTACATACAGAAAACTTTGTCTTGATCGACAAGGACAAACATATCAGAGGCATTTATAATGGCCTTAACAAAACCGCAGTGAATCAGTTAATTGCTGATATTAAAACACTGCAAAAAGAGGGTTGATTGGGAAGGAGTACCTCGCTTATTTCATCGGAAATAGGTGGGGCTCCTTCATTTTTTACTGAGATAGGAAATTTTTTATTAGAGGCTAACAATTAGGGTGCGTCCAATACGCAAGGTAGTTGTTCTTCGAATTCCATTCGCTTTACACAGGGCAGAAATAGAAACACCGTACTTACGCGCAATCGCCCCAAGGGTATCTCCACTTCGAATGCGATGGGTTCTATACTTAATCACTTTCTTGGCACTGGCTTCTTCAAACGAATTAGGTAAGGTAATTGTACTTTGCCGCCTCGATGAATGTAAATGAGGGGTAACCCATTCACTGGTAATCCATATGGTATCTTTACGTATCGCATTGGCCTCACTAAAATCAAACAGATATTCCGGATTAATCTGAACGCCTTTATACATGGCTTCCAGATGTAAGTGACTTCCCCTTGCATTTCCAGTAGCACCACCAATACCTAGAATTTCTCCTTTTTTAATAATATCGTTTTCTTTTACCAGCTGTTTAGAGAGGTGCGCATAGACAAACTCTAAGCCATTGGCATGGCGAACAACTACCGTCTTTCCATGGCCAGAGTGATACTTAACATAGCGTACTTTACCGTCTAAAAGTGAGCGAACAGAATCTCCGGTTACCAAATCAATATCAATTCCCTTATGGGCTCTTCCCCAGCGCCATCCGTACCGCGAGGTAATTACTTTTTTAAAGGGAAGGGGAGCGGTGTAGGTAGAATCTTCAAAGTGGAGGGCAAAAGGTTGGGTAAATGTTTCTTTTGGATAGGGGTTAAAATTCTCTGTATCCCAGGCTTCATGCATGGTTGGATGTACAGATGAATAGGTAGATAAAAGCGCTAATTCTTCCGCGCCTAAACAGGAAATAAATTGGTCGATTTTAGACTGTAAGTCCTGAATATAATTAGGGTTTATTCTACTTTTTTGACTGTACCCTTGTAGCATACAAAGGCTCATAAAGGTAAAAAGAAACACTCGTTTCATAGGCTAAGCTAAATCGTATATCGTTTTAAAGTTACGTATTGAGTGTAGAATTTCGGGCATAGGGGAAATGTTAACTCAAACATAAAGTACAAATGTAAACTTTTTAGCGAAATAACGATAAATTATTGCAACTTTCAGAAAATAACAAAAATACAAACTGCTATTTAGCAAGTAGTTAAGCTAATATTTTAACCTGAATTTAACGATTTCAGTCCTTGACTACCCCTGCCAAGCTTAGGTTCTCCCACCTAGGCTAGTTTTACGTCTTGCGTACGCGCTATTAAAAAACAGGATAAACCCCCGTTAAAAACAGGAAAAACCCTCTTTGATACAAGATTATCTATGTCTAACTTAGTCGCATAAACCTCATAAACTCCGCGCTATGTTCGTATCCGTAGAAAAATTAAAAGCCTCAGACCAGCGCTATACCTCACAAGAGGTGCCTGTTATTAAAAAGAAGACCACAAAACACAAACGTGCGGTGCAGGCGGAGGTAGATAAGACCATTCAAGACAACGTAACCCAAGGCAATATAATAGGGGCCGAAGAGAATCTTAAAAAGAGGAAGGCCTTATTAGCGGTTTCTTCTAAAGAACCTTTAGAGTTTGCCTATGAGCGCGCTATTGGTAAAAACGATTCGGTATACAGTAATTTCATTGAATTATTGGCTGCTGCTAAGCAAAAGATTGGACGCGTAGTGGTAAAAGAAGGCGTACGGAACTTGGGGTTTGCCACGGGATTTATGGTGACTGACACCTTAATGATGACCAATTGGCACGTGTTTAACCAAAAAGAAGATGTAAAAAATAGCACCATAGAATTTAACTACGAATTAGATCGGACGGGGAATCCAACCACCCCGCAAATTTTTCAACTCGATCCAGACACTTTTTTTTACAGTTTTGAAGCCTTAGATTACTGTTTAGTGGCGGTTTCACCGCTAGATATTACGGGCCAACACGCCTTGCAAGCTATAGGGTATATCTACCTTGATCCCAGTATAGGGAAATTGGGGGATGAGCAGGTTGAATTGCTCAATATTATACATCACCCTGACGGGGATTACAAACAGCTCTCGATCAGACAAAATGAATTTGTTAAAATTCTACCAACCAGTCTCTGGTATAAATCCGATACGGCTCAAGGCAGCAGTGGGAGTCCGGTATTCAACGACCAATGGCAGGTAGTAGCCATCCATCACATGGGAGTTGCTGCTACGAATGAACATGGCGAATACATCGATAAAGATGGCGTGGTTATACCCGTAATTAACGGTCAAATAGATGAGGCGAGGGTGCATTGGAAAGCCAATGAAGGAATCCGTATGTCAGTAATTAAAAAGCATGTATTTACACAATTCCCCGATCATCCATTGGTACGGAAATTAGAGATTCCATATCGCCCTACTACCAACCAAGAACTCCCTGAATATAACGGGGGTACCGACAATTACACGGGGCAACTCAACGCAGATAACATCACGATTTCCTTCCCAAGTTCGCTTTTAAACACACAGAAAAATGTACATATCGATATTGGTTCCAATACTTCAAGTCATGCCGGGGGCACCCTCCTTTCTCCTCAAGAACACCCAATTCCCATAGCCACCGAGACTAAATATGAAGATAATTTCGATTATTCGTTATGTACAGGATATGATCCACTCTTTTTAGGGGAAACATTTCGGGTGGAACTGCCCCAACCCATTGATGAAATTAGGGCCTATATGGCTAAAGTTGACGGTACAGATCAGATACAACTTGACTATTATACCTTTAGTGTGATTCATCATGGGTTGCGACGCTTACCCTTACTTTCGGCCATCAATATTGATGGAGATGAAGCGCTACGAAAAGATGTCACTAAGCGAAGAGACCGGTGGATTAGAGATCATCGGTTAGACTATACGGTACAGCTCGATGATGATTTTTACACCAAAAGCGGCTTTGATCGTGGGCATATGAGTAGGAGGGAAGACGCTAATTATGGTGCCACCCCGGAAGAGGCGAAGCGCAACGCCGACTTAACTTGCGTTTTTACCAATGCCTGTCCGCAAGTCCCCAAATTAAATCGCAGCAGCTATTCAGGTCTTTGGGGTAAATTAGAAAAAGCAGTATTAGAAAAAGGTGCTGTAAAAGAAGACGGGAGTACCGGAAGAATTTCGGTTTTTAGTGGCCCCATTTTTAAGTCCGATGACCCCATCTTTAGGGCCGTGCAGGTGCCTGTTAACTATTACAAAGTCATTGTTTGGCTCTCTGACAACCAGCAACTCAATGTGACGGCTTTTATGCTGAGTCAGGCTACCTTGTTTGGCGACATAAATTTTGAGGCTTTAGATCTTGATAAGAACATTGCATTTAAAGAATATCAAGTCAGTTTGCCTGAATTACAACGCCTAACCCAAATTGAATTTTCTCCCTTATTTGAATTTGACACTTTTGAAAACAGTCAGCCCGAACAACCCACACACATCGAAATTAAAGGCCTAAGAAAAGTGGAAAAACATATTGCTACAAGCGGACTTCGCGCCATGGAACGGATGAAGGCTCGGAAGAATTAATAAAAACAATGCGCATCAACTGAGCGCCGGATACTTCGATGAATCCTAGCCTTGCTTATTCGCTGCGCGTGTATACAGGCACGAGACTTTTAGGCTTATGTAGATATAAAACGGTGTGGAAGTGACGGGAAATGTTAGGTTACTACCTACCTATACAACTCATTGCTAATTGATTAAAATACAATAAGGTCTATAATGGGGCGTTAAAATAGAACAACCAAACCATATTAGCCTATGCGATTAGCATTCCAATTTTTACGTTTTTCTCTCCTTTTTACTTTATTAACATCCATGACTCCAGTAGATCCACCAGTAAATGCAGATCGTGGGGGATGGGTAAAAATAGGGTCCCAACCCGTTTCAGACGGGGTATATTACGATGAAATAGAGATTAGCGAAGAAAAAAAGAATGTAAAGCGTCTCAAAATCAAAGCCTTAAAAAATGCCATTTTTATCTCTTCGGTAAAGGTAATTTATAAAGGAAATACCTCAGAATCACATAATATAAACGGCAGATTAGAGAAAGGGAAATCGAGTGATGCCTTTAATCTTATTGGGCATTACCGTACCATAGAGAAAATTTTAGTGACCTATGGTCAAACAACCAGTTCAAACGGAAAAAGCGTGGCTGAATTGGTGGTAATGGCAAAGATGTAGGGCTATACGTTCTCGTTGAATTATATTCCAGCACCCCCGTTAGGGAGGCTGAATTTTTAGGGTAAAGTGTAGTCCCTTTTAAGATATTTACTATCTTCGCAGGGATCTCCCCGCTTTACACATGTAAAAATTATCTCTATGCGGCGAATCTTACTTATTTCCTCCCTTTTTATTAGTCCCTTTTTATCCGCACAGGATATTTCACAACGCCCGTTATTACGGATAGAAAATCTTGTTTACGAAGGCGCTTTTCGATTGCAAGCAAGTGAATTTGGCGCATCCAATTTGAATTATGCTCAAGGCCCCATTGCCTACAACAAAGCCAATCATTCGTTGTATATAGTGGGACATAGTCACGATCAGGCGATTGCTGAATTTGCGATTCCCGACTTAGTCAAAAGCACAGACATTACTGCCTTACCGATGGTTACGCGCCCTTTACAAAACTTTACACAGGTGTTAAACAAGGCCACTGGCGGAAATCCCCAAGGTCTTGATCGTATCGGCGGGTTATTTGCAACCACTTATAATGGAGCACCCGCCTTGGTAGTCAACACCTATGAATATTACGATGCACCAGCAGATAACACGCAAACCACCCTAACCATCCAACAAGCCAATGATTTGGAGACCGCTCAATTTAGTTCATTTAAAACCTTATCGGGAGGGGCTGGACATACTTCGGGGTGGATTTCACCCGTGCCGGCCGACTTAATTTCGGAGTTAGGAGGCACCCATATTACGGGACAATCTAGTGGAATTCCAATTATTTCTCGCACCAGTGTTGGTCCGAGTGCCTTTGCCGTGGATGTGGCAGATATTTTTTCGAAAAGTAACGTGCCAACACAAAAATTATTAGATTTTAGCTTATCCCATCCGCTGCATGCCGATTTGTCAAATACAAGTGGAACCAATGATATATGGACACATTTGTCGAGAGCGGTGGTTGGCCTTATCGTTCCCGGAACCCGAACGTACATGACCTTAGGTAATAGCGGCGGACACCAAAGTGGCGTGTGTTATAAATGTACCCAAAATAACGGAAATTTATGTGGTGGCTATTGTGCCCCAGACGCTGAAGATTACGCACAATTTTATTGGTTATGGGATCTAAACGATTTACGGGATGTTAAAAACGGAACCAAGGCAGCACATGAAGTAAGGCCCTATGCCTATGGCCCTTTTGAAACGCCATTTGCTGAAAATGCCTGGGGCCTAGGAGGAGGGAGTTATGATGAAAGCACGGGGATTTTGTATTTATCCGTACTCAACGGCGATCAAAACCAAGGTACCTATGCGAGGCCACCGGTAATTATTGCCTATAAAGTAGGGAAGACCTTGGATACTGAAACGGCACTACAACAGCAATTACAGTTATTTCCAAATCCAACCAATGGTATCGTACAGGTAAAAGCACCCGCAGGCGATTATCAATTTGACGTATTTAGTCTCGACGGACGGCTATTGCGATCGGAAGCTAAAAGCGGAAACGAATTTTCTATTGACATGACTGCATGGGCCAATGGTATTTATAGTGTACGTGTTATTAACGGTGCATCTAAACAACAGGTCGTTGAGAAAATTATAAAGTATTGAGGTTTCTTCGAGTTTGTTTTAGGCTAATCCTGTATATTTTATAGTTGCCTATCATCATACCATATAAGCGGAAGTACGTGTTTCAAAAAATTCTATTTAACATAATATAAATTATAATACAAATAGTAGTAATTGCCGTATAGCGCTTTTCGAGCTATTTTACGGTTATAGAATTTATCAAACGTACATAATTAGAAATCACAAATCTCAAATAACAAATTCCAAATAAATAACAAAACTCAAAAAGCAAATTCCAAATAAATCTCAAAATTCAAAAAACAACTATGCTTTACTAGAATTTCATATTCCGTATAATCCTCTAGAAATTTTCAACTACGCGATTCTCGTGGATTAGTAAATTTAAGAAATTTAACTAGGAAGCCGCTGTGCGAAATTTGCAATTTCGCTACCACGAATTAAATAACAAAACTCAAATTATAAAACGACAAATCTCAAATCACAAAACGACAAATAAATCACAAAACTCAAAAAGCAAATTCCCAATAAATCTCAAAATTCAAAAAACAACTATGCTTTGCTAGAATCTCATATTCTGTACAATCCTACAGGAAATTTCAACTACGCGATTCTCGTGGATTAGAAAATTTAAGAAATTTAACTAGGAAGCTGCTGTGCGAAATTTGCAATTTCGCTACCACGAATTAAATAACAAATCTCAAATCACAAAACGACAAATCTCAAATCACAAAACGACAAATAAATCTCAAAATTCAATAAAGCAAATTCCATATAAATCTCAAATCACAAAACGACAAATAAATCACAAAACCCAATAAAGCAAATTCCAAATAAATCTCAAAATTCAAAAAACAACTATGCTTTACTAGAATCTCATATTCAATACAATCCTCCATAAAATTTCAACTACGGGATTCTCGTGGCTTAGAAAATTTATGAAATTTAACTAGGAAGTCGTTGTGCGAAATTTGCAATTTCGCTACCACGAATTAAATAACAAAACTCAAATTATAAAACGACAAATCTCAAATCACAAAACGACAAATAAATCACAAAACCCAATAATGCAAATTCCAAATAAATCTCAAAATTCAAAAAACAACTATGCTTTACTAGAATTTCATATTCTATATAATCTTCCAAGAAATTTCAACTACGGGATTCTCGTGGATTAGAAAATTTAAGAAATTTAACTACGAAGTCGCTGTGCGAAATTTGCAATTTCGCTACCACGAATTAAATAACAAATCTCAAATCACAAAACGACAAATAAATCTCAAATTCCAAAACACAAATACCAAAACTTGATTAAAATGTGTTCCAATACCTTTGCTAAATGCTTCGTCCAGCTTTGCAGCATATTTATGCTCAAGGTATTGAATGTTAAACATCGAAGCCGCTGTGCGAAATTTGCAATTTCGCTACCAGTTAAGCAAATAGCAAATTTTTAGAACCTTATTTTTACCTTTAGCAATTCAACTAATTCTTTAGAACCATAGGGATACAGATCTTTAATATGAAGTACTTCAATCTTATTGAAATAACGACTCCCATACTTCTCCTTAATAGCAGTCAAATGTTTCGTTTCCATCACATAAACCCGGTCAGCCTGTGCTAATTGCGCTTCACTGAG
>Ga0209344_10002604_pt1 | contig 19609 bp, 16 predicted proteins | sample Cruoilmetagenom6_FD_187293 | JGI IMG/M metagenome (GOLD analysis project Ga0209344, IMG submission 187293) | Oil polluted marine microbial communities from Coal Oil Point, Santa Barbara, California, USA - Santa Barbara Oil Seep Sample 6 (SPAdes)... | ecosystem: Environmental > Aquatic > Marine... | reverse complement strand
TCCATTTTCAGAAGCATTAACAAAAGACTGTCTTTTTTCTTTTATAGCAGCATCACGAAGCGTGTAAGAGATATCCAAACCAGAATCTCTCATGTTCAACCCTTGGTTCAGCCCTTGTGCACCACAACCTACGATTACAATTTTTTTACCTTTTAAAGCATCTACACCATCTACAAACTCAGACGAATCCATGAAGCGACATTTTCCAAGTTGCATTAATTTATCTCTTAGTGATAGCGTATTAAAATAATTAGCCATTTGTATTTACTTTATTTGATTATTGTTATGATTCTTATTAAAATTCTTTAAGTATTGCTGAAATTTTCATTTCATCTTTTGTAACCGAAATACGACCCGATCTTACAAATTGCATAATACCATAAGGCTTTAGTTCATCGTGCATCTCATCAATTTCATTTCTTCGTCCACTTTTTGCGATTACAAAAAAGTCTCTTGCGACAGTAACAATCTGGGCATTGTTATCCTTTATGATGTTCTGAATTTGACGTTCATCGAACAAAAGTCCAGATGCAATTTTGAACAAAGCAGATTCTTGATAAATAGTTTCATCATCAGTATGATAATATGCTTTTATAACTTCTATTTGTTTCTCTATTTGACCGACAATATTATGCACCCACTTTTCTGTTGTATGTGCTACGATCGTAAACTTAGATACATCGTCAATCTCTGATTTAGAGACGTTTAAACTCTCTATATTAATATGTCTCTTTAAAAAAATACCTGAAATTCTATTCAGTAACCCTACGTTATTCTCTGAATATACCGATATTGTAAACCATTTATTTTCCATAAGCTTTAATTACCTATTCCTTTTTATAAAAGGACTTTATGGTATTATTATAATTAATCTATACTATTTCTTTACTGCCATTATTAAGCCTGTAGACCAATTCATTTTGGTCAATTGTAAATCTTCACGTTGTTCTAAACATGCCGTCAATGTTATCACATTATCCTCATGACCATCTGGCCAATTAGGTTGTTTTGCCATATCATCGATAATATAGAATCCGCCAACTTTTATCAAGTCTAAAACCTCATCAATTTCACTATACTTACCTGGCCATGCATCTGCAAAAATTAAATCGAATTTTGCTCCAGAATAGTCTTTTATCCAATCAGTGCCATCTTTACAAACAACCTCAACCCTATTGTCATCACCAAAATAACTAGTAGCTATTGAAATTAGCTCTTGATCGTTATCTACGGAAATCAATTTAGATTTAGCATCCATACCTTCTATCATCCAAGATAGGCTGAGACCAATACCTGTACCTATTTCTAAAAATCGCCCGCTTGGTTTGGAAGCTATTAAAGTTTTGAGAAAGCTACCCACATACAAATCTGACGACATTGTGAATCCGATCTCATCAGATTTGCGTTTTATCTCCCTATGTATTTTAGGGATGTCCTGAATATTACTATCGTTCATGAGATTCTTTTTTCTATTCTACTGCAACCTAACTTCAGATACAGAAGCACCAGACGGTATCATTGGGAAAACATTGTCTTCTTGTTCCACTTTTACTTCTAAGAAATATGGTTCTTTAGAATCCATCATCTTTTTAATGGTTGATTTTAAATCTTTACGTTCAGAAATACGTTTTGCCTCAATACTATACCCTTCAGCAATTTTCACAAAATCAGGATTCACCATTACAGTAGAAGAATATCGCTTATCAAAAAACAACTCTTGCCATTGACGTACCATACCCAAGTGTTCATTATTCAATACAACAATCTTAACCGGTAGTTTATGTTGAAAAATAACACCAAGCTCTTGAATTGTCATTTGGTAGCCTCCATCGCCGATGATAGCAACCACCTCCCTATCCATTGCACCCATTTTGGCACCAATGGCTGCTGGTAATGCAAAGCCCATTGTTCCCAATCCGCCAGAAGTAATATTACTTTTAGATTGTGAGAACTTAGCATATCTACAAGCAATCATTTGATGTTGTCCGACATCAGAAACTATAACCGCTTTATTATTTGAAGCTATATTGATTTCTTCAATAACCTCGCCCATAGTCAAACCCTCTTTAGTAGGATGAATGTCATTTTTTATAATCGTATCGAACTCAATTTTATATTTTTCCTTGAAGATGTTGTGCCACGATTCATGTCTATTCTCATTCACCAAGGGTAATAATAACCCTAAAGTATCTTTTGAGTTACCTAAAACAGCCACATCTGCGTAAACATTTTTGTTTACCTCCGCTGGATCAATTTCAAAGTGAATTACCTTAGCTTGTCTTGCATAATAATCTAAATTACCAGTTACACGATCATCGAAACGCATACCTATAGCAATCAACAAATCGCACTCATTGGTCATTAAGTTAGGTCCATAATTACCATGCATACCGACCATACCTACATTTAAAGAGTGAGCGGTATCTAAAGCAGATGCCCCCATTATGGTCCATGCAGCAGGAATTCCGGCTTTTTCGACCAATGCTTTCAATTCTTGTTCAGCCTGACCAAGTATTACACCTTGCCCAAAAACTATGAAAGGTTTTTTAGAGCAATTAATTAGATCAGCAGCTGCCTTTATAGTATTCATTTTCGGTTTCGCTACTGGCTTATAGCTTCTTACAGCCGTGCATTTCTCATATGAAAAATCAAACTCATCTATCTGTGCATTCTTTGTAATATCAACAAGAACAGGACCTGGTCTACCAGATTTGGCAATGTAAAAAGCTTTTGCCATTACTTCGGGAATCTCCGAAGCTTTGGTTATTTGATAGTTCCATTTAGTTACCGGAGTAGAAATACCTATGATATCAGTTTCCTGAAAAGCATCTGTACCCAATAACTGTCTAGTAACTTGACCTGTGATGCAGACCATTGGAGTAGAATCTATTTGAGCATCCGCAATACCTGTAACTAAATTTGTAGCTCCTGGACCAGAAGTTGCAATAGCTACACCAACTTTACCAGAAACACGAGCATACCCCTGAGCAGCATGTGCAGCACCCTGCTCATGTCTAGTAAGAATATGCGCTAATTTATCTTGGAACTTGTATAATTCATCGTAGACGGGCATAATTGCCCCCCCAGGGTATCCATACATTGTTTCAACACCTTCTGCCAACAAACAATGAATTAATGCCTCGGCTCCAGAAACTTTTATAGTTTTCTTGGAATCTGTACTTTTTTTCTTCTCTTTTACTGTTTCCATAATTAATAATCAAATTCAAGTATTGCATATAAGAGTTATAATGACCTGATATTATATTCCAACTAGAATTTTCTATAATCTAGCTTGTTTTATTTAAAACTCATCGGTAACACAACCTTTAGATGCCGAGGATACCATACGGGCATATTTGTATAAGCTTCCTCTTTTCACCTTTAACTCCGGTTGTTTCCAATTCTTTTTTCTTTCCGCTAATTGCTCGTCGGTAAGGTCTACAGATATTTCGTTCTTTTCAGCATCTATAGTAATGATATCACCATTTTCCAAAAGCCCGATTGTTCCGCCGTCTTGTGCTTCAGGAGCTACATGACCTACAACGAAACCGTGTGTACCACCAGAGAAACGACCATCTGTAATCAAAGCAACATCTTTACCAAGACCTGAACCCATAATAGCAGCAGTTGGCTTCAACATTTCTGGCATACCTGGACCACCTTTTGGACCTTCATAACGTATAACCACAACATCTCCTTTTTTTACTTCGCCTCTACCAATACCGGCATTCGCCAAGAATTCATCGTTATATACTTTTGCAGGGCCTGAGAAAAACAGTCCTTCCTTACCTGTAATTTTAGCAACGGCACCTTCAGTTGCAAGGTTACCATAGAGAATACGTAAGTGGCCTGTAGGCTTAATAGGATCGCTCAAAGGTTTAATAACTTGTTGATGCTTTAATAAACTAGGAACCTCAGCCAAATTCTCAGCTACGGTTTTACCTGTTACGGTAAGGCAGTCGCCGTGTAACATTCCATTTTCAAGCATAAATTTCATAACCGCAGGTATACCACCTACACGATGAACATCTTCCATTAAGAATTTACCACTCGGTTTTAAATCTGCCAAGAACGGCGTGGTATCACTAATTTTTTGAAAATCATCTAAAGTAAATTCAACATCGGCTGCTTTGGCAATCGCCAAGAAGTGAAGTACTGCATTCGTAGACCCACCTAATAAGGTTAGCAAACGAACCGCATTTTCAAATGATTTACGCGTAATGATATCACTTGGTTTAATATCCTTTTCTAATAAAGTTTTTAAAGCCTTACCTGAATTTATAGCATCGTACTGCTTATCTTTTCCAATTGCAGGGTTAGAAGAGTTGTATGGCATTGCCATACCTAAAGCCTCAATAGCTGATGCCATTGTATTAGCAGTATACATACCACCACATGCACCAGCTCCAGGGCATGCATTCTGAATTACACCTTTATAATCATCTTCATTCATAGTACCGGCAACCTTCTCTCCCCATGCTTCAAAAGCAGATATAATGTCTAAAGTTTTATCTTTAAAACAACCAGAAGCAATTGTACCCCCATATACTAAAACAGAAGGTCTATTTAAACGGATCATTGCCATAAGTGCACCCGGCATATTCTTATCACATCCTACTACAGTAACTAAGCCATCATAATTCATTGCTTGTACCACAGTTTCCATAGAATCTGCAATAATATCTCTAGAAGGTAACGAATAACGCATACCATATGTACCCATTGATATACCATCGCTAACACCAATAGTATTAAAGACGAGACCAATTAAACCACTATCATTAACACCTGTTTTCACCTCTTGTGCCAAATCATTTAAGTGCATATTACAAGGGTTACCCTCATAACCTGTACTACCAATACCAATTAATGGCTTCTTTAAATCTTCTTCAGTTAAACCAATAGCATAAAGCATTGCCTGTGCTGCCGGTTGTGTTGGATTTTGGGTTACATTCTTACTATGTTTGTTCAACTCCATAATATAATTCTCGTATGCTTATCTTGATTTTTTAATACTGTTGAACCAAAGATAAAAGTTTATAAAAATTTCAATTTTTAACAATAATTGACAATACAAATTCATTTTACCAAAAAACACATTAAATCTTTGATAATCAAATATTTATATAGTCATTTTATATCATATTCAATACTTCAAAACTGACTCATATTATTGTATTACCATAAAAAAACCTGTATCAAATAAATCTGATACAGGTTTTTCTATATAATGAAAAGCTATATCATCCCCTACATAGGAATGACAATGACTACTTCAATATTTAGGTTTAATAATTTCATACTACAATAGTAATAAAAAAAACATCAAAAATAAGTCCTTAACAAAATTGAGTTAAAAAGTTTCAAATCACACCAATTTGAAACTAATGGAATCTCCTCCTTTTTTTTGTGCCAATATACAAATTGCCTTATCTGTTAATTGAACAGCTCTGGGGTAACCACCAGTCGTTTGTCCGTCTTTCATCAGTACAATCAATTTACCGACAGGTGTTAATTGTACCGTTCCTGGTATTGTAGCCGAAGTTAACATTGAAATTTTATGTGGAGAAATCGTTTCGGTTAACTGATATGCCATTCTATTATTCTCATGTGCTACAGTAAAAGTTTTAGAAAAAATATCCTCTAACTGTTTATCGCTCAAGATATCGAATTCTGGTCCTTTACTTACTTCAAGTACCAAATTATCAAGAAAAGAATCTACTTTGATTTCCGATATTTTTGGCAGAAACACTTCTTGTGCTTCATAAGAAACCATATCATTATCAATCACCCTATTATATTTCGTAATTGGTTTATAAAATGATCTACTGCCTAACATCTCTTTTGTTGTAAAACCTCCTTTTACTCCTAAATACGAACGGAAGCCTTTTTCTAAACGACCAAAAGAAAGCATATCTCCTATCTCTATAAGATAAACTTTATAATTTTGGATAGGTAAATCATTCAACGTGGCAGACATTTCAGCACCGCCTAAAGCCATATATGTTTCTTTTTCAAAAATTAGAGTCGGACCTGTCATGGTAATTTCCAAAACTGCTGATGATTCTTCGTTTTCTAATAAAGAGTTTATTTTAAAGACCGACATTTCATCCATGACCCCAGACACAGGTACTCCCTTATTTCTATAACAAAACCTACCCGAATCTTGAACGGTGGTATAAAAACCTGCTTTTAGAACCTTAAGCATCCATTATAATTTTTTCAGGTTTATAAATTCCAACTTCAGCTTCAATTTTATTAAGGTCGTGCTCAGCTTTAGAGATTTCATAAAATTCTATATTATCACCCACACTTACAAAACAAGGGTTTTCTTTAGATGCATCAAAAATAGGTACAGCACAATTACCAATTATGTTCCACCCTCCAGGAGACTCTTGTGGATAAATTCCCGTTTGTTTTCCTGCAATACCCACTGCGCCTTTTACCACTTTTGATCTAGGTTCTGCTTTTCTTGGAATTTCTAATTCTTTGTTTATACCACCTAAATACATAAAACCAGGTAAAAAACCTATACCAAATACCGTATAGGTAGCTCTTGTATGCAGGGCGATAATTTCTTCTTTTGTTTTATGGAGTTGATTGGCTACCATTTCTAAATCAATACCGAATTCCAAATCATAAGAAACAGGTAATCGCCATAAGTATCTGTCTGGTTTAGGAGTTTCTTTTAATTGTACGTACCATTGGTTAATATTAAAAGAGAACTTTTCAAAATCGATTTTTTTAGTTCTATTTATAATTAGCAGAGAATTATAAGAAGGTACCAATTCCCACTCCTTATTCGTAAAAACCTCTTTATTTAAAAACCTTTCAAAATGTAAAATTTTATCAAGTATAAGCTCACTAACTTCATTTGGCCATTCAATTAAGACTGAATGTATTCCGAATGATTTTATATTAATTTTAGGTGAATTCACGGTTTTACTTGTAGGTTATGTTTTGGCAAATGATTCGTAAGATACATTAAAATTTGTATTGCAGAGGGTGTATCACCATGAATACAATAAGTATCTGCATCAATAGCGATGCTCTCACCCGATACGGTTTCTACTACTTTATCTACATACATATTTAATATGTGTTCCAAAACTTTTCTTCCTTCAGAAATCAAGGCATTATTTTCCTTTCTTAATACTAAACTCAAATCGGTATTATAGTTACGATCTGCAAAAGCCTCTATCAAAACTTTAAATCCGTTCTCGATAGCTATTCTTTGAATTACACTACCATAGGGCACATATAAATAAACCTGATTCTTAAAGGTCTCAATTGATTTTAGAAACGTTACCGCTAAAAACTCATCTTTAGCAATATCGTTATAGAGAGCCCCATGCGGTTTTATGTGGTGTAATTGCATATCCATATCCTTCAGGATAGATTGAAACAATTGCATCTGAGTTTGAATACTTTTTATTAATTCTTCATTTGATATATTCATTGAGACTCGACCAAAGTTTTTCTTATCTGGAAACGAAGGATGCGCACCAACCTTAACGCTAAACTGTTTTGCCAGTTCTAAACACAACCTTATAGTTTCTTCTGAACCTGCATGGCCACCACAAGCAATGTTGCAAGAACCTATTAAAGGAAACAACTCCTTTTCATTCCCTACACCTTCTCCGACATCACAATTAATATCTATAGTATTTTTCATCTTTTACAACACACCCAATACTGTTAAAATACTTTTGCCCCCCAATAGTACAGAAAGGAGAACGATCAGCACTCCGAATACATTCTGTATCATAGTATTCTTATATTTCCCCATAACACCCACTCTATTTACCACCCATAGTAAAAAAACAGCGATAATAGGTAATAATAGCCCATTTGTAATCTGGGCGAATTTTATTATTTCAATAGGCTTAATTTCAAAAGATAAAAAGAAAACACCCAAAAATAAGATGACCATCCATATCATCCTAAATTTAGCATCTTTTAAACTAGCATTCCATCCAAAACAACTGTTTGCTACATAGGCAGCAGCTAAAGGAGCGGTTATAGATGAAGTAATACCCGCCGCAAACATTCCAATACCCCAAAAATACAAAGCAGCAGACCCATATAAAGGTTCAAGGGCTTTCGCCATATCCATCACACTATTGACTTCAAGAAAATTAATAGCTGCTGCAGATATAATAATACTGACAGAAACTAATCCGCCTAAAACTATAGAAACCAATGTATCTCTCTTTGCAAGTGTTAAATCATCTTTAGATTTCCATTTCTCACTTACCAAAGCTGCATGTAAAAAGAGATTATAAGGAACTACCGTAGTACCCACCAAAGCAATAATAGTAAGTATACTTTTTTCTGGGATTGTTGGTACAAATAATCCTTTCATAAGTTCCCCCATATCTGGCTTGGTCAAAATTGAGGTCATCACAAAAGAAAGGCTCATGATTAAAACAAGAACAATAAATACTTTCTCTAAAGCCTTATAACTGCCAAGATATAACAAAAGAAAAGCCAGACCGCCCAAAACAAAAGGATAGAAACTGCTATACGAAACACCAAACAATGCCTCCATACCCAAGGTAGCACCACCTATATTACCAGCCTCATACGATGCATTTCCTATTATGATTGCAGAAAAAATAAGAGTAATGACACCATTACGAATATATGGGTTATGTAGCTCTTGCTTAATCACATCTGCTAAACCTTTCTGTGTAACTATACCCAAACGGGCAGACATTTCTTGCAGAATATAAGTTGCAATTATAGATAACAACATAGCCCACAGTAAACTAAATCCAAAACTGACCCCCGCCAATGTACAAGCAGTAACAGTACCTGGACCAATAAACGCTGCTGCTACAAGAACACCAGGTCCTAATCTCTTAAACATCTAGTAAAACTTTCATTCTTGTAAATATAATTGGTAATTATGAATTTGCTCACTATACCCAGCACCATTTTCACCACAATTTTAACATTTAAAAGTGCCGTTAATCTAAAAAAATGTAGTTCGTCTAAAACTTGGAAGTCATTCATCGAGAGAACATAATAATCCAAAAATAACTGGGTTATAGCTATCCCCAAACCTTAAACTTAACCCTATTAATGATTTGTTTAGAATGTAAAAAAGAACTCGGTTACTTAGATTACAAAAATGCAATGGAAAGTGCGGGTGTTGAGCTTTGTGCCAAACACCATGAACGAATTAAATTATTGATTAATAAAAACAATACACCATTAGAAGCTATACAGCTTTATTATGCTCTTAAAAAAGCAGGTGTAAATTCAATGTTAGAATGGTGGGATGGTAAAAAATCTATCGATATAGCTATTTCTCGTGTAAAACTCAATATTGAAATTGACTCTGAATATGATAAGCTTACAGAACATGAAGCCATCAACAATTTAGAAGAAGCAATGCACTCATTTAAAAATGGTTTTACCACCATAAGAATTCCACATATTGTAGTACGGAATTATTTAAATGAAACTGTAAGCAACATTATCGGAATAATACAAGGTCTAAAAGACAATATTAAAGTAATCAACTAAAAACCAGATATGGAAAATTCTAAAAAAGCATTTAGAAATCCTCTTAGGTCGGCAATAGCAGCACTTTTTATAGGATTAGCTATGCGAATACTTCATTGGCCCTTTTCAAAAGGGGTAATTTTCATCTCATTCGCTGCAATTCTTGTTTTATATGCTATACGCTTTTCGAGAAAAAAAGAAAAAAAGGCAGTTGATTTAATTAAAATGGCTTTGGTACTTTTTTGGGCTACCAATGGACTTTTAACAATTTTAGACTATGCCCACACCCTATTTTTTCAAATAGGTACTGCATTTACCTTTATTGTATGGTTTGCAATGGAAGGTACCTCGTACTTCATGTCTAAAGACAGAAATGTTAAAAATAGTATGACAGAAATTATTTGGAATTTTGTAATGGTCATTGGTGTGATTACTCTTATCTGTGGAGGACTAATGCATTTATTAAGCTGGGAATATTCGATACCCACACTCACACTTGGTCTTACCATCGTAACCAGCTATATACTTAAAGATATTTTTACCGCACCTAAAAATAACGAAGACGATATTAATAATGAAGAGCTATACTCTTAAGCGAAATCCCCCTTATTTCAGATAATTTTACCCCAACCACCCCTCTCTGTCGAGTGAACGGTATTGAATTGCCTCTGAAATATGATTACCGTTCAATGCCTGCTCACCAGATAAATCGGCAATAGTTCTTGCTACCTTCAAAATTCTATCATAGGCTCTAGCAGAAAGGTTCAATCTTTCCATAGCATTTTTCAATAAGGCTTTAGATTTATCATTTAATTTACAATGTGCACGAATCTGCTTGGTGTTCATTTGAGCATTATAATGTACGTTTTCCAAATTTTCAAATCGCTTCGTTTGAATTTCACGAGCCACGGTTACACGTTTCCTAATCTCTACACTACCCTCCCCTTTTCTTTCTTCTGATAGTTTTTCGAACGGTACCGGAGTCACTTCTATATGAATATCTATACGATCCAATAGCGGACCAGATATTTTACTTAAGTACCGTTGCATTTCAGCAGGTGATGAGGTCACGGGAGCATCTGGATCATTAAAATACCCTCCCGGACTAGGGTTCATACTAGCTACCAACATAAAACTACTTGGGTAGGTTACCGTAAAGCGAGCACGAGAAATGGTTACTTCTCTATCCTCCAAAGGCTGACGCATAACCTCTAATACACCACGTTTAAATTCTGGAAGCTCATCTAAGAACAAGACTCCATTATGAGAAAGAGAAATTTCTCCTGGTTGTGGGTAAGCTCCGCCTCCGACTAGTGCGACATCTGAAATTGTATGATGAGGGCTTCTGAACGGTCTTTGGCTCATTAAGCCCATATTCTTAATCTTACCAACTACACTATGAATTTTGGTTGTCTCTAAAGCCTCATGTAAGGTCATTGGCGGTAAAATAGAAGGCAATCGTTTCGCCAACATGGTCTTACCTGCACCTGGTGGTCCAATTAAAATAATATTATGACCTCCTGCAGCGGCAATCTCCATACAACGTTTTATACTTTCCTGCCCCTTAACATCAGAAAAATCAAATTCAGGAAAATCTAAATTCTTATAAAACTCTTCTCTTGTATCAATAATCGTTTGTTCTAACGGTATGCCTTGATCAAAGAATTCTAGAACTTGTTTTATATTATCTACACCATACACCTTTAAATTGCCAACAATGGCCGCTTCTTTTGCATTAGCAGTTGGCAGAATAAAACCTGAAAATCCTTCTTCCTGCGCTTTAATAGCAATAGGCAAAGCTCCTTTTATAGGCTGTAAACTTCCATCTAAAGACAATTCGCCCATGATGATATACTTCTCAATATTCTCAGATTTAATTTGATTTGATGCTGCTAGTATTCCAATTGCCAAAGTAAGATCGTATGCCGAACCTTCTTTTCTAAGGTCGGCAGGTGCCATATTTATGGTAATCTTTTTACCTGGAATTTTATATCCATTATTTTGTAGTGCAGCTGCTATTCTATAATTACTCTCTTTAATAGCATTATCTGGCAACCCTACTAAATGATAGCCAATTCCTTTATCAATATTAACTTCAACAATTATCGTAGTGGCCTCAACACCAAATACTGCACTCCCATAAATTTTTGTAAGCATTTTTAATCCTTTGGCTTAAAAGTAAGGATTTCTTTACTCTTCTGAATTTCAACCTTATTCATCATCATTTTTCTGAACTCTCCATTTACATACATTTCTGCCTGATCTCTATAATGTTTACTAAACGGATTGCCCGATTGCCCGGTAGGTAGAATACTAATGCTATTTTCTACATCTGAAAAATCTACAATTCTTCTGGTTGAAGGTCCAGAGATGGTTTTATAAAATCCGGTATTATCATAGCTAAAAGCCAAGTTATTTATTACTTCTCTTGTACCATTAACCGGAAAAGGTCCTACATTAAAAAAGGAACGTAATGCTGCTATTTGACCAATAGGATGAGGATGTTCAATACTATGCACTTTCTGCCATCGCCAATAACTGATATTGTCACCAAAATCCTTTTCTAATGAAGCTATAGCTTCCATAAAAGATATGTTGACAATGCTCACCATATCTTCTTGCTCATTTATAGTCTTTACATCATCCCACCAAACAGAATCTTCATCTTTAGACAAAGGTAAAATTAGTCTTTTCATAAAATGAGTACCCAAAAACTGATTAAACATTTCATCACCCATCTCATCTTCAAAAGTATTCAACAAGAGATAATAAACCCACCTATTATACATAGTTGCTTCAATTGATGATAATTCATAATCACCGGTCCACATTTTTAAACTATTAATTGCTTTCAATCCGTTTACACTTAATAATGAAACATCTATATACTTAGATAAATTGGTGACAATTTCTGGATCCACAGCTGAAATGACGTCAGTAATCATTTCACTTGCTGAATCTAAATTCCAATCTTTTTTGGGCTCTAACAATTGAACTATACGCTTTCCTCTATTTTCGGGCAAATAATAACCCGGATAAAGCATGCCGGCTATAGAGTCGGGCTGATTATTGGCAGAATACACGTAGTTGTTTGGTGGATTAATAGCCTGAGGATTTTCATTAAAGGGTATAAACTCTTTTTCTACCGGAAGTCCTTTGCCAACCTCATAGATCAACTTCGTGTTCAAGGAATCGGGTATTTTATATAATTGAGCTGTGGCAAACCAAGCTACATTACCTTCATCATCTCCATACATAATGTTTAACCCGGGCGCATGAATTTTTGGTAAAATAGTTTTAAATTCGGCAAGGTTATTAGAATGACTTAAACCATATAAAGCATCAATTACCTTATTATCCATTTGGGTATAGATCCAAGACATCGCGATTGGTCGCTCTCCTTGAACTTGAGTTGCAATTCCGTTTAAAATTGGTCCATGAACTGATTTTTTATACGAAAATTCAACTTCAGTCGAGTCTTTAACTTGAATCGTTTTATGTACAATTTCATAATTTACATAACCGTTATCGGATAAATATTGATTCTCATTATCAGGATTATTCTGCTCAAAATAAAAATCAACATCGTCATTCTCGAACATCGTTAGTCCGTATGCAACTTTCCGATTATGTCCTAATAGCGGAAACGGTATACCTGCAATATGATATCCATATTTAGAATAAGTAGGTGTTTCAATATGAGCTTCAAACCAGACTGACGGCTGGGCAAAACCAATATGAGGATCATTGGCAAAAATAACCTTGCCATTCTTTGTTTTCTCAGATGCAATAACCCAACTGTTACTTCCTTCAAACAATGGTATGTTTAGAACCCCTAATGCCTTGTTAACTGTAGCGGTAAGATTATTTTGAATAGAGTCTGATGTTGATGGGTTATAATTCTTAATCCATTCGGTATCTACAGAAGAGCCAACGTGTAAATCATTTAAATATTCAGTTCCTAATTCCGTATGAATTGTAGTCAATAACGGATCTGTTTTATGAGCCATAGCAAAACTAAAAGCCATATAGCCTATAGTATTATATACATCTTCTAGAACAAATTTTTTTTTGTCAATACCCGTAAGATAAAATTCGACCGGTGTTGGTCCTTCTTTTATAAATTGATTAATGCCATCTAAGTAAGCTTTTGCCAAAATTACACCGGCATCGTCGGCATCAGATTTTGCAGCTGTCACTTTAGATTCATCAGCTATACCAAGTGATAAGAAGAATTTATCGGTATCTAGCAAATCTTCACCAAAAACTTCTGATAGTCCGCCACTAGCAATTCTTCTTAATAGCTCCATTTGCCAGAGACGATCTTGCGCATGCACATAACCCAAGGTTCTAAATGCATCTTTTTCATTCTCTCCGTAAATATGCGGAATTCCGTATTCGTCATAATAGACGTTTACTTCTTGTTTCAGGTCTACAAGTTCTTTTTCACCAGAATAATCTGGTTTTAAGGTGTACACAAAAACTCCAATAACAATAAGCAGAAGGGTAACGACCACTAATAGTAGTACTCCTATTTTTTTTAATGTTCTCATAGTTTAGTTCGGGGGACAGTTTCCCCCAAGTTAAAACTATTTTTACAATAAACACGTCGTAGGTCTGCTTTTTATTGACAATAGTCAACACCTTACAATACCTATATTCTATTTATTGTTTCTTAGTCCTTCTAACAACCAGTTCTTATAGGTAGATATATCCGAATTTTGAATAGAGGTATTCAGCACTTCTAAATCAGGAGAAAGCAACACATAAAAGGGCTGGGAAATAGATCCAAAATTCACATCTTGAAAAGTCCCCCATTTTTGGGCAATGTTATTAATTTCCTTTACGCGACCACTATCAAACTGAAAATTAAATTGTTCAGATTCTGGTAGATCCTCTCTATCATCGGTATATAAAGAAATCAAAACGTAGTTATCTTTTATGATAGGAAACACTTCGGCATCACTCCAAACATTTTCTTCCATCTTTCGACAATTTACACATGCCCAACCTGTAAAATCTAGAAGTATTGGTTTATTTACTTTTTTTGCATGAGCCAATCCTTCATCAAAATCTTTAAAACAATCAATACCTAACGGGCAATCACTTTCTTGTTCAAAAACACTATAAAATTCAGGTGGCGGAAAACCACTCAACAGTTTTAGGTTAGTAACTTTCGTAACACCCAAAATCATATAAATGGTAAATGCTGCACTTATAAAAGCGGTCACTTTTCTACCTACAGATAATTTTTTAACGGGACCATCATGTGGAAATTTGTACAAACCAAATAGGTAAAGTGTCATTGCAATTCCTAATACAATCCAAATCCCTAAGAATATCTCTCGCTTTAAAATTCCCCAATGTCCTACTAAATCGGCATTCGATAAGAATTTTAAAGCCAATCCTATTTCTAAAAAGCCAAGCACTACTTTCACCGTGGTCATCCACCCACCAGATTTTGGTAATGAATTTAACCACGCTGGGAATAAAGCAAATAGTGCAAACGGTAATGCCAACGCAACACCAAAACCAGTCATACCCGCTGTAAGGTTATAAGCTACTTCACCTTCAGCTAAAGTAGTACCGCCCAACAACCCTCCTAAAATAGGTCCTGTACAAGAGAAGGAAACAATAGCCAACGTCACCGCCATAAAAAAGATACCCAGTACACCACCTACCTTAGAAGATGCAGCATCCATTTTATTCGCCCATGAGCTTGGTAATGTTAACTCGTAATATCCAAAGAAAGAAAAAGCGAAGAATATAAAAATCAAGAAGAACAATAGGTTCAACCATACATTGGTCGCAATTGAATTTAGAATTTGAGAATCTACCGAATCAAACAAATGAAAAGGCAGACTCAACAAAAAGTAGATAAGAATTATAAAAAAGCCATACAGCAATGCGTTTATAATCCCTTTAGATTTTTTCTGAGAGTGCTTGGTAAAAAAAGAAACCGTTAAAGGTATCATTGGAAATACACACGGAGTCAACAAGGCTATTAACCCACCTAAAAAACCTAAGCCAAAAATTACCCAGATATTGGTACTTGTGGCTATTGTATCTTGACCTTGGGTAAGTAGCTCCCTATTTTTTAAATCTAATCGTAACTCCTGTCCTAACGCTAAGCTTCTATCATCGACAGTCGTTACCATTTCTTTAGCTTCAGAACCATCTAAGGTAAATAAGAACTTTTTATCCATAGGGATACAAACCTCTTTGCAAACCTGAAAAAACAAATCAACGTCAATTTGGTTTACTGTTGGATCTAGTATCCTAATACGCTGCTTAAAGATTGCATCATCTTTAAAATAAGTTTCTTCTACTTCAAATATCTCACTGTACTCCTTTATAGTTTCACTTTCTAAGGTACCATCGATCAATTCGTAAATTGTACCACTGCCATTATAGGTAAATTCACTTGGTAATGAACCAAATTCAGAAGTAAACTGAGAATACATGTGCCACCCATCAAGTATTTTGGCCTGCATTACCAATTCGTATTCAGTTTCGGAAATTTTATTGACTTGATGTTCCCAAACTACCGGTTCATCTTCTGTTTGTGCAAAAGTGCCAAATGGCAAAACAACTATAAAAAGTAGTAACGCAAAAAATCTAATCATGTAATTTCTATTTTTAATATCTCTTGGGTAGCATCTTCAACTCTATAACGATGGTCTGCACGCATACCAATAACCCAAACAATTCGTCCATCTGAACACAACAGCCAAGTTTCTTCTTTTGTCAACACATCAACCTTCTCATCTTTAAAGAATTTTGACAACTTCTTTTTACGATTTAATCCTATCGGATAAAAGTAGTCGCCAGTTTTCCATTTTCTTACCGTCAACGGATACTTTAACGCACTTTTCTGAACAAAAATGACTTTTTTCGTATTAACATAACGTTCATTAACCTCTGAAAATTTTAATGATAAAGGAAGATTTAAAGGTACTTCATCCTCATCAATCAAATACTCTTTAAATACCATTTCAGAAGAACTGTTCGGCGTTAATAAAAGCACATCACGATTCTTTACCAATACATGAGAATTAGAAAACAATTGTTTACCAGACAGCCCATCTAATAAAGCCTCCAAATTATCCATTTCTTTAAATCCGTAGGCATTAAACAGACCGTACAAATATGTTGAAAGTGGCTGCAACTCTTTAAGCTTGCTAATTTCTATTTCTACTTTATCATTATTAGCGATGAAAAGCTCATCCTTCAATTTTTGAAGATATGTCGAAGCAATGGTTTCTGTCTGATGTAAATATTGAAGGGTATGTATAAAATTATCTGAAAATGTAGGATGCAGTTCGTTCAGCTTCGGGGTAATCTCTAACCGAATCTTGTTGCGCAAATACTTAGTTTCGACATTACTGGCATCTTCACGCCAATTCAATTCTTTCTTCCTTGCAAAAGACTCCAGATCTTCTCTCATAAATGGCAATAGCGGTCTTCTTAGGTAATTGATCTTTTCCGGTATTCCCGTTAAACCATCAATACCAGTACCCCTAGACAAATTAATTAAAAAAGTTTCTACATTATCATTCGCATGGTGAGCGGTTAAAACATATGCGCTATCTCCTTGAGACAAAAGCTGTTCAAACCACGAATAGCGCAACTCACGCGCTGCCATTTGCACAGAAACCTTGTGTTGGTTCACATAGCCCAATGTATCAAAATGAGTTACATATACTTGCTTATCGCGACTTTGGGCTAACTCACGAACGAAAGCTTCATCACCGTCACTAGCAGCATCTCGTAATCTAAAATTACAATGTGCTATAGAAAACTGTAAATTGGATTGGTCGCAAAGTTCCATAAGTACAGTACTATCAAGACCACCACTACATGCAATTATGAAATGATTGTTTAACAATTCCGGAAACGAACTTTCAATATGTTTTTTGAACGCTTTTAACACGCCATAAAGGTAACGAAGTCCCTTAATTTAATAAGGTAGACTAAGAATAATTTAACTTAAAAGTATTGGCTACAATTTAAGATATAGCTTTTGCAAAAATGCTTACTTTTTCTTTTAAAACTTTAGCTAATTCTACATTTGTTATTCCTTTTTGCTCATCAAAATTCTCGCCGTACTTTGGCAATGAGAAAGAAGCAACAACAGTCCCTTGAAATCTAGCTATCATTTTCTCTGCAACTTCTAATGCTCCTATTGCACCACGACCACCGTTTGAAGTGGCCATCAATAAAATCTTTTTGTCCGCCAAAAATTTATTATCTAGCCTAGACAACCAGTCCATCGTATTCTTAAAATACGCAGATGGGTAACTATTATGTTCGTTTACGGCAATTATTAAACCTTGCGCATTACCGATTTCATTTTTAAATTCTATCAATGAATTAGAAAAGCCATTCTCCTTTTCATCATCTTGACTGTACATCGGAAAAGGATATTTAGACATATCTCTCAACCTAACTTCTGTTTCACCTAATAATGTCGAAGTATACTTTGCTAATTTATAATTAATGGATACTGAAGAATTGCTACCTGCAAATGCTAAAACATAACTCATAGACCTATTTTAATGTGTTATTGCGAATTTAATTCAATTACGATGACCCTTAGAATATTTTATCTAATTTTACGGCTTTAAACATCTAAACATACTGTTTTATAAGTATATAGGATATTTTTGTTATAATGAGCAACGCTAAGTCAAGATTGTTTTTTTTAGATGCCATAAGAGCGTGGGCCATCTTAATGATGTTACAAGGTCATTTTATTGATGGTTTGTTGGATAATGCATTCAGAGACAACTCAAACATGCTATTCAGTACTTGGAAATATTTTAGAGGAATTACCGCTCCGGTATTCTTTACCGTATCCGGATTCATATTTACATTATTACTAATTCGATCTAAGCAAACCGGTTGGTCGAACCCCCGCGTTAAAAAAGGAATCAAACGCGGATTCGAATTATTGGTCATTGCATACCTTTTACGTATGAACATCTTTGGCTTGTTCAAAGGTGAAATTTACGATTCGTTTTACTTGGTAGACGTGTTACACTGTATCGGTCTTTCACTATTATTCATTATCGGATTTTATATTCTGACGTTTGCAAAACAAAAATGGGTTTTCCCAACTATACTGGTATCCAGTACTCTTTTGTTATTTGCATTAGAACCTATTTACAAAACATCTAACTTCGATTTTTTACCACAAGTATTCGCCAACTATTTAACTAAAGCAAATGGTTCTGTATTCACTATCATCCCATGGTTAGGTTATGCAACAATAGGTAGTTTTATGTCCGTTATATTCTCTAAATATCAAGACAATAAAAATCTATATAATTACATCGTACCGGCTTACATAGCAACCGGATTAATATTAATATTCCTTTCTTCGGATTTCTTCCTTTCGGTTTATAATGCTACAGAAATACAATTGTTTCAATCTATATTCAGCAACAACTATTTATTCATCCGTTTGGGTGATGTGCTTATTGTTTTTTCCATATTCATAGTTTTAAGAAAATTCTTGATGAACGCTACTTGGCTAAGAATAGGTCAAAGCACCTTATCCATTTATGTTATACATTTCATCATATTGTATGGTAGTTTTACGGGTCTAGGCTTATATCGGTTCTTTCATCATTCATTGAATCCGTACTTTGTTGTACCAGGTGCACTACTTTTCATGTTCGCGAGTACATTTTTAGCTTTAAAATATGAGAACCATAAAGTAGCGATTAAATCTAACGTACGCTCAGTTTTATTTTCTACAAGAATTTACTTAGAGCAGTTTGCTATTATCGCTTTTGAAGTTTTAAGAACCGTAACAGAAAAAGTATTACGTGTTCTAGGGCTTATTAAAAACTAACATATATCAGTTAGGCCATCTGCTTATTATAAAACAAAAAAAGGCAGCCAATTGACTGCCTTTTTCATTACTATCATTTTATTTACTTACACATGCAATGCGCGATCATCAGTAGCCGCTAATGCCGCTTCTTTTACCGCTTCTGCATATGTGGGATGAGCATGGCTCATTCTAGATATATCTTCAGCAGACGCTCTAAATTCCATAGCTGTTACAGCCTCTGCAATTAAATCTGCA
>Ga0209344_10002603_pt1 | contig 19616 bp, 15 predicted proteins | sample Cruoilmetagenom6_FD_187293 | JGI IMG/M metagenome (GOLD analysis project Ga0209344, IMG submission 187293) | Oil polluted marine microbial communities from Coal Oil Point, Santa Barbara, California, USA - Santa Barbara Oil Seep Sample 6 (SPAdes)... | ecosystem: Environmental > Aquatic > Marine... | reverse complement strand
CCAACAGCGGTGCCGATGCGATCGGTTTCGTCCTCGCGCCCGGCAGTCCCCGCTTGGTCAGTGCAGACCGCGCACGCATGATCGTGGCTGACCTTCCAGAGTCGATCGAGACGGTTGGGGTCTTTCGCAACCAGCCGATCGAGGAGGTCTTGGCGATTGCGCAGAGCTCTGGTGTCACCACGGTGCAGCTTCATGGCGACGAAACGGATGCGGAGTTTGAGCGTGTTCAGGCGGAAGGGTTCGGCACGATTCGGGCGATCTCGGTCAACGACTTCCGTCGACGCAGCCGCGCGGGAGAATTGCGCACCGCTGACCGCCTACTGATCGACGCGGTCACGCCGGGCGGCGGCGCGACTTTCGATCCCGCTTTGCTTGCCGGCACACCCCTTCCGGATTCATGGATTCTCGCTGGCGGTCTGAGTCCCGATAACGTTGCTGAGCTCGTTCGCACCGTGCATCCGGGCGGAGTGGATGTCTCCAGCGGTGTTGAAGCGAGTCGCGGTGTGAAAGATGTCGACCTCATCCGCGCTTTCGTTGCGGAGGCGCGTTCCATCTAGTGCGAAACGGGACCCGGGCTGCTCGACCGACGTAGCGTCTCGAGGAGATCGGTTACCGCTGAACGGCCGTCGCCGTCAGGAGGCGAGGGCGATGAGCCCGAAATAGGTTGCCGCAGCAGCGCCGATGCCAGCGACGAGGTTGGCGCCGATGCTGAGGGCTGCCGTTCGTGCGTGCTTGCGATTCATTAGCTGCATTGTCTCGACACTCAAGGTGCTGAACGTGGTCAGCCCTCCGCACAATCCGGTCAGCAGGATTACTTCGAGATTGGCATCGATGGTGCCGAGGTGGGCAAGGCCGGCGAGCGCGCCACCAAGTGCAGAGCCAATGACGTTGACGGTGAGAACAGCCCAGGGAAAGTTGTGAGACGATGCGAAAGCGCGCGTCGTGAGATAGCGCAGTACGGCCCCGGCTGCTCCCGTGACGAGAATGGCGACTACGACCCCGGCGTTCACTCGTTCACTGGCTTTCGACTGCGCGCTCGATTAACGCCGAGGTAGAGCCCGAAGGCTGCGGCGGCGAGCCCGAGCACAAGCGTGGCGGCGACGTAGATGAGCGCGGGGAGCCACTGGTCGGCATCGATGAGGTGAACCGCAGCGATCGCCAAGGCGGAGAATGTGGTGAACGAACCCAAGAGCCCGGCGCCCAGTCCGGCGCGAGCCCAGGCGGGCGATGATCGCCAGAGTTCAGCAACGATGAGGGCCAGGGCAAAGCTGCCCGCAATGTTGGCGATCAGCGTGGAGACGGGAAACAGGCCGTCCTGCGTGGCGAAAGCGAGATCGAGCGCAAAGCGCAGCCCTGTTCCGATGGCCCCGCCCACGGCGACGGCAGCAACTTCACGAATCATGCGCTGCCTTTCGTGGGTCATTCTCAGGCGGGTGCTACCTACACGATCACCTTAGGGCAATGGCTGTGCACTCGGCACCAGGTGATTCGGCGGCAGTCACGTCGCGGCGAGCGGTGAGGCGGGCGCGCAGTCTCGTGCTTCGCCGCGCCCGCAGTCCTAGACTGAAGCCATGACCCGAACTGCTGCGCGCCGCCGCCGTTGGCCGTGGTTCGTGCTCATCGCTGTTGTGGTGCTGTTCGTCCCCGTGGCCATCGTTATGGTGCCGATTCTCACGCACGAGAGCGCTGGACAGTCGAGCCAGCAACTTGTTGATGGAGAGTGGCCGCTTTCGGTGACAGCCGAGGGGGATGACGGCCGCACCCGCACTCTCACCTTGGCGGGTGAGAACGGCGAACCCATCGACACCGAGGGGCTCGTTCGCGGCGAACGAGTTGTTGTGACGGGAACCGGCTATGACGGCTCTCAAGGGGTCTATGTTGCCGTGTGCGTCATCCCGCAATCCTCTGCGGAGAAGCCGGGGCCGTGTATTGGTGGCGTCCCGAGCCAGCAGCAAGAGAACGTTGCCGCGGGCACTGTGCAGTGGGCGGCCAGCAACTGGATCAACGCCGATTGGGCGTGGCGACTTTTCGGCGCTCGCAGCTATGACGACGCTTCGGAGGGCACGTTCACTGCCTATCTCGAGCTCGGCGATCCTCGTGGTGAAGACGCGGACTGCATCGCGAATAAGTGCGGTATTTTCACCCGAAATGATCACACCGCGCTCAACGATCGTGTGCAGGACGTCTACGTTCCTGTGAAATTCTCGGAGTAACATTCTTTCGTTGTCTGGGCTATCAGCTCACCACTTGACATTGACGTAACGTCAACCTCTACCGTCGAGGTATGGCACACGACAGCACCGAACCCACGGAGCGCTCCATTAACGACGTCGCCCGGATCACGGGCACTACGTCGCGCACGCTGCGGCACTACGACGACATCGGGCTCCTTAACCCGAGCCGCGTCGGGGCCAATGGCTACCGCTATTACAACGCGGATGCCCTCGCCCGCCTTCAGCGCATTCTGCTGTTGCGCGAGCTCGGGCTCGGCCTTGAGGCCATCACCGAGATTCTCGCCGGACACCGCGATGACCTGAAAGCGCTGAGTGACCACGTGCGCCTGCTGGAAAGCGAGAAGCAGCGCATCGATCGCCTCATTGCTTCGGTGACCAGCACCATCCACAAGATTGAAGAAGGAGAACCGCTCATGGCGGAAGAAATGTTTGACGGATTCGACCACACCGCCCACAAAGACGAAGTGGAGCAGCGCTGGGGTTCCGACTCGTATGCGGCGAGCGACACCTGGTGGAAGGCAATGAGCGCCGCTGATCGCGCGACGTTCGTGGCAGCGCAGAAACAGCTCGCGGCCGACTGGGCTGCTGCTGCCAAGCGCGGCGATGACCCCGAGAGCGACGAGGCTCAGGCTTTGGCGCAGCGGCAATTCGACGGCCTCGTGGCCATTCCCGGCACGCCCAGCGAAGGCAAGGCGGGGCCGCCGCGCGAATACTACCTCGGCCTAGCCGACATGTATGTCGCCGATGCTCGCTTTGCACGCAACTACGGCGGCCAAGCAGGGGCGGAATTCGTGCGTGCCGCCATGGTTGCGTTCGCGCTGAAGCATTGGGGGTAGGGCGCCAGCGCGTTACTCCGTTTGCGCAGCAAGCCTCGTTCGGACCCTCAGCTGACTGGGACGTCGGGGTGGGGTTTTAGAATCACGGCGCTGACGGCAGCGGGCACCATGAGGCGTGGGATCGTGAAGTGCACTATGGGACCGATGAGCAGTGCGAACGCGAGGGTGCCCCAACCGAGGTTCCCGCCGAGGATCGCACCGATCGTGAGAACGACGATTTCGATGCTGCTGCGCACGATCCAGATTGTGCCGCCGTAGCGGTGATGGATGCCCGTCATGAGGCCATCGCGCGGGCCTGGCCCGAAGCGAGCGCCGAGGTAGAGCCCGGTGGCGATCCCCAGGAGGAGGAGGCCAGCGACGAAGACGAGGATGCGCAGCGCAAGCCCTTCGAACTCGGGCAACACCCACAGTCCGACTTGGGCGCTCGGGCCAACGAGCGCGACGTTGAAGATCGTGCCGATTCCGGGTTTCTGGCGGATCGGGATCCACAACAGCAGCACGATCAGGCCGATGATGTTCGTGACGAAGCCGAAGGGGATTCCAGTGGAGAGCGAGACGCCTTGACCGAGAACGTCCCACGGGGCGACGCCGACCTCGGCGCGAATCATGAGCGCGATGGCAAAACCGTAGAAGAACAGTCCAAAGGAAAGCTGAACTATTCGTCGAGCCATGGTTGCGCGGGGAGTCATGCTTGTATCCAATTACGGAATTGGACTCTAGACAAGGGTCCAATCCGGGTATTCTGGCCTCATGAATAGCCTCTCAGCGCGCGCATTGGTCGTCATGATGGGCGAGTGGCGTGCAGTTGGCTCCACCGCGGCCTATGCGGCTGTAGCCGATCGCGTTCGACTGCTCATCATGGATGGGCGCATCCTCACCTCCACGCGGTTGCCCGCCGAGCGAGAACTGGCTCTCGCGCTGGGCGTAAGTCGCACGACGGTGACGGCCGCGTATTCAACGCTGCGCGAGGGCGGCTATGTGGAGAGCACGCGGGGTTCGGGGAGTGTGGCGCAGTTGCCGCACCGCGCAAGTGCAATTCCAGATGCTACCGCGCCGCAAATGCTCGATTTCAGCAAGTCCACCATGTCCGCCGCTCCTGAAGTTACCGTCGCCTCACAGCGTGCCGCCGAGCAGCTACCGGCCTACCTCGGAGAGTCCGGTTTCGACCCAGTCGGGTTGCCGGTTTTGCGGGAAGCGATTGCGCAGCGGTATGCCGATCGTGGCTTACCCACGAGCCCCGACCAGATCATGGTGACGTTGGGCGCGCAGCACGCCATCGCGCTCATCTCCCGCACCCTCATGTCTCGTGGCGATCGAGCGCTCATGGAAAACCCGAGCTACCCGCACGCTCTCGATGCGCTCCGGGCCGCTGGTGCGCGGCTTGTTCCTGTGGGGGTTTCGACGGAAACCGGCTGGGATGCCATTGCTGTTGAGCAGGCCATCCAGCGCACGAGCCCATCACTGGCCTATCTCATGCCCGACTTTCACAATCCCACGGGCCAGTCGATGCCCGATGAGCTTCGCGAGAAAGTGTTGGCGCTGGCGGCGAAGCATGGCACGGCGGTGATCGCCGACGAGACCATGGCGGAACTCGATCTCGACACCAACGGCACGCGACTTCCTTTCGCGGCACACGGCACAGCGATTTCCGTGGGTTCCGTAGGCAAGACGGTGTGGGGTGGCTTGCGCACCGGATGGATCCGCGCCGACCACGCGACGATTCGGCAACTCGTTCGCGCACGCTCCGCGGGCGACCTCGGCACACCGCTTCTCGAGCAACTCGTCGTCACCAACGTCATGCACGACTTCCCGGCCATCTTGGATGCTCGCCGCACCTCACTCCGCGCGGGACGAGAACATCTCGCCTCTCTCCTCGCGGAGCGCCTCCCCTCATGGCACATGCCGTACACCCCCGGTGGAATGACCGCGTGGGTTGGACTAGGTCAGCCCGTGAGTTCGCAGCTCGTTCTCGCTGCCCGCAACGAAGGACTCGTTATCGCCGCCGGCCCAAGGTTCGGGATGGATGGAGCTTTTGAGCGATTCCTGCGCATTCCGTTTAGCGGGAACGCCGCGGAATTGGAACAGGGCGTCTCCGCGCTTTCGGCAGCGTGGTCGACCGTGATGCGGCATCCGTTCTCGCCGGTGAGCAGCGAGCTTGCCAACGTGGTGTGACCCGAATCTCGAGTTGGCCAAGAAGTAATCTCACGAGAGTACGTACAAGTACGTGCATGCTGCGAGAATTGGGGTAACCAGCATGTGGATTTCACACATCACCCACGTTTGACAGCAACGAAAGTTTCCCTGTGCACCTGCTTTCCGTTTTCTCCTTGCGCAACCGAGCCCTCATCGCGCTCGTCACCATCGTCATCGGAATTTTCGGTGGGGTGGCGCTTACGTCACTCAAGCAAGAGCTCATTCCTTCGCTGTCGTTGCCACAGATTTTCATTGTCTCGACCTACCCCGGTGCCTCGCCCGCGGTCGTCGATAAGGATGTTTCGGCCCCCATCGAGGCTGCCATTCAGGGCGTTCCCGGGCTTGAGTCGACCACCTCGACCTCGAACTCGAACTTCTCCAACATCTCGGCGTCGTTCGAATACGGCACCAACATCGCCACGGCTGAGCAAAAGATTCAGCTCGCGATCAACCGCATCTCGGGTCAGCTGCCCGATTCCGCCGACACCCAGGTCTTCACCTTCAACTTCACCGATCTCCCTGTTGTGCAGATTGCCGTGTCGAGCGACCTCGATCCGCGCGAACTGTCACGCAAGCTTGAAGCGTCCACTCTCGTTGAGCTCAAGAAGGTGGATGGCGTCAGTGACGCAACCCTGCTCGGCACGTCGACGCAGCGTGTGGTCATCACTCCCGATGCCGACGAACTCTTCGCGAATGGTCTGAACAACCAGGACATTACGGCCGCGCTCGACGACAACGGTGTGCTTTTGCCCGCCGGTGAGATCACCGAAGATGGACAGACCCTCACGGTGCAGGCCGGTAACCGCATCACGACGGTTGACGCGATCGAAGCATTGCCGTTACTTGGCGGTTCGAACACCGAAGTCATCACCCTGAGTGATGTCGCCACGGTCGAGGTCATCGATGACCCCGAGACCGGCATTTCGCGCGTCAACGGTGAGAACGCCCTCACGATTGCCATCACCAAAAGCCCGGCAGGCAACACCGTTGCCGTCTCGCAGGCCGTGAATGAGCTGATTCCCGAGCTCGAGAGCGCGCTCGGCAGCAACACCCAGTTCACCGTCGTCTTCGATCAGGCACCGTTTATTCAGGAGTCCATCGATAGCCTCACGACCGAAGGTCTGCTCGGACTCGTCTTTGCCGTCATCGTGATTTTGGTGTTCTTGCTGTCGATTCGTTCGACGCTGGTCACCGCGATCTCGATTCCGGCATCCGTACTCATCACCTTTATCGGTATGCAGGTCTCGGGCTACACGCTCAACATCATCACTCTCGGAGCGCTCACGATCTCGATTGGTCGAGTGGTGGATGACTCGATTGTTGTTATTGAGAACATCAAGCGTCACGTCACCATGGGGGAGCCGAAACTGCAGGCCATCCAGACTGCGGTGAAGGAAGTTGCGGGAGCCATCACGGCATCCACCGTCACGACCATTGCCGTGTTTTTGCCACTCGCGTTGGTCGGCGATGTTACGGGCGAGCTCTTCCGTCCGTTCGCGCTCACGACCGCGATTGCGCTCGCTGCCTCGCTCTTCGTGTCGTTGACGATCGTGCCCGTGCTCGCGTACTGGTTCTTGGGCAATAAGGCCGCGCCGCGTCACACCGAGGCCGCTGTCGAGCACGCCCATGCGGCTGGACTTCCGCAAGAAGAGAAGACCACCGCTCTGCAGCGCGGCTACCTTCCGGTGATCAAGTGGACCCTCAAGCGTCCGCTTGCCACATTGCTCGCCGCCGTGCTTCTCCTTGGCGGCACTGTGGCGCTCGTGCCGTTCATGAAGACCAACTTCATTGGCGACAGTGGCCAAAACACTCTGACGGTGAGCCAGGCGCTCCCGCTGGGTGCCAGTCTCGAGGAGCGCGACGAAGCGGCCAAGAAGGTCGAAGAGGTCTTGATCGACCTGGAGGGTGTCGAAACCGTTCAGCTCTCGATCGGTTCCAGCGGTGGCTCACTGCGCGCGGCATTCTCGGGCGGCGGAGCAAGCTCATTCTCGCTGACCACTGACCCCGAGGTTGATCAGGTTGAACTTCAAGCGGCTGTGCGTGACGCTGTTGCTGACATCGAGGATGCCGGCGAGATCACGCTCGATTCGGCCTCAAGCGGATTCGCCTCCAGCGACATCGAAATCAACATCACCGCCACGAGCGATGCAGAACTGCGCGAAGCGTCGGATGCCCTGCTCGAGCAAGTGCGTGACCTCGACGTCGTTGCCGAAGCCACGAGCAACCTCTCGGAGCAGCAGCCATTTATCTCCATCACGGTGGATCGCGAGAAGGCTGCGAAGCTCGGCCTCAGCGAGATCGCTGTCGGTGGAATTGTTGCCGGCGCCATGAACCCGAGTGCTGTCGGCAGCGCCGTCATTGACGAAGCGACGCTCTCGATTTACATCCTCAACGAGATCGCCCCGGTCACCATTCAGGAGCTGCGCGACTTCGAAATCCCCGGCGCCACCGGGCTGGTTCCGCTCACTGACGTCGCAACTGTGGACGTGCAGGACGGCCCGGCCAGCATCACCTCGGTCAAGGGAGTGCGTAGCGCCACCCTAAGTGTGACGCCGGGTAGTGACGATGTAGGTACGGCATCCGCTCTGGTTGCTGCCGCCGTCGATGAAGCCGACTTGCCCGCCGGTGCCTCGGCAGCCCTTGGCGGTGTGGCAACTGAGCAGGCGGATGCGTTCCAGCAGTTGGGGCTTGCTCTCCTCGTGGCGATTCTGATCGTCTACGTCGTAATGGTCGCGACCTTCAAGAGCCTGCGCCAGCCGCTGCTCTTGCTTGTGTCTGTGCCGTTCGCGGCGACCGGTGCCATTGCGCTTCAGGTGATCTCGGGTATCCCGCTCGGTGTCGCCTCGCTCATCGGCGTGCTCATGCTCATCGGTATCGTCGTCACCAACGCGATCGTGCTCGTCGACTTGATCAACCAGTATCGTGCGCGTGGCATGCGAGCTCGGGAAGCGATTATCGAGGGCTCATCGCGTCGACTTCGCCCCATCCTGATGACGGCAGCGGCAACGATTTTCGCGCTGCTGCCCCTCGGGATCGGCCTCACGGGAGAGGGTGGCTTCATTTCGCAGCCGCTCGCGATCATCGTGATCGGTGGGCTGGTTTCCTCGACGCTGCTCACCCTCGTGGTGTTGCCGGTTCTGTACTACGTCGTCGAAGGGGCCAAGGAGCGTCGCGAAGACCGCAAGGCTGCGGGCACCGATCGCAAGAGCCGTCGCGCTGCCAAGAAGGCAGGCCCGGCTGTGGGCATGATGGGCTCCGCGCAGTAACTGTTCACGCGTTTCGATTTCCTCTGCGTTGCCTTAGGGTGGTGTGGGGGAAATGGAGAATCTGTCATGAATTTTGCTGGGGGAAACAGCGCTGTAGGCCACTCGATTCCGGTGCCGGTTGTGCGCTCGAATCACTTCGCTTGGGCTCAGAAACGATGGGCGGCTCAACCGATCGTGTGGCCCGCGACGCCGCCACGATTCGCGCCGCTGACCGTGGCCACTCACCTTCTACTTGCGCTCCTTCTGCTGGCCTCCGTTGCGGGATTCGTGCTCTTTAGCTGGCAATACCTCATCGCGCCCGTCGAGCATGTGAATCGCCAACTCGCTCTGGGCGCGATCGTCTTAGAAATCGCCATTGTTATGGGGGCGACGATACTTCGACGAGTGAACATCGCCGTGGGGTTCGCCCGTTTACTTCTCTTGTTCTTTGCTCTGACGGCAGCTTTAGGGCTGGCCTTCTCCGGACTGCTCTTCTTGCGTATCGAAGGTGCCGCGGACCAGTTCACCCTGATCCCTTTTGTCGCCAATCTGCCGTTGCTTGTTGCGGGGGTGCTCTTTGTGGCACTAGCGATTGCTGTCTGGAATCTGCTCAACGATCAGGTCAGCAGTTTTGCGCACTGGCGAGGCAACGTCATCGTTGCTGCTCGCACCGTGTTCCCCGATGGGATGAGGGAGCGACGATTCGCCGCGGCCCCGGTTGTGCTTCACGAAGAGTCGGGTGAGCTTGAGCGGCGACTGGCTGTAGCTGAGCGATTGAGCGCGCCACTGCTCGATCAACTGCTCATTATGCCCGGCGTCACGATCGTCGACGGCATCGCTTTTCCGGGTTCGAGAACGGCCCATGTCGGACATGCGGTGGTAGCGGGTAACAAGATCGCTTTGATTGATTCCCTGCTCTGGATGCCCGGGCAGTACGTTCTAGATGCTTGGGGACGCGTGGTGCGCGACGGCAAGATCGATGAACATGTCGACGTGACGACGGCGATCGCAGCCCAGCGCTACGCCGCAGATCGGCCGCAGTTGGAATTTGGGTCATGGGCAGTAGTGCACCGGTTGGCAGATGCACCCATCACGATCGCGAGTGAGCCGCAGAATGCGGTGCGTCTCGTGACTCCCGAAGACCTGGTTCGGGAGGTCGGGGAGTGGTTGGCCCCCGTGGGGGAACAGGTCGACACTTTCGCGTTGCAGTTTGCTGTGAACGCCCGCCTCGCGTAGCGACACGAGTCGTCGAGCAGGGTGGGAGCGTCTGGCCTGCGTGGATGCGTTCCTCGCAATTGTGCATCCAATGGAGTAACGTAGTTAGGTCGGCTCAAGACAGCGCGAAATCTCGCGTATGGGTTTGTAAGTCTTGCGGGCCGGTTTGCCAGTCAATCCAACTGGTGACAATCACACGAATGTATGTGACGGCCTCGGTCAAAGACTGCCCGGGTTCAGTAGTGCAGCGCACGAATACTCAAGCTAAAAGTTACTTGGTGAGTGTTGGCGTGCGCGCGTGCTCCACGCACTAGATGTGTTTCATCTAAGAACAACCCGGAAAGAACAATGCCTAATTTCAATAAACCTGCCACAGGCCGTGGCAACAAGAATTTCAACTCGGGTGCTCCTAAGCGCGGCGGTTCACGCAGCGAAGGGCACCGCGGATTCCGGCCCGACCAGGGTGAAGCACCCAAGCGTCGCTGGACTGCGGATGACCGTGCAGCCCGTACCGGTAACAGTCGCCCAGGAGCAGCTCGCGGTGGACGCGGCGACAGCCGTCCCGACTGGACTCCTCGCGAAAAGCCCGCCCGTGGCGGACGCCCGGAGTATGGCGACCGCAACGAGCGTCCCTCGTATGGTGACCGTCCGCAGCGCAACGAACGTGGTGCATACGGCGACCGCCCGCAGCGCGATTCGCGCGGTGAGCGTCCCTCATATGGTGACCGTCCCGAGCGTGGGGGCCGTCCGTCCTATGGCGACCGCAACGAGCGCCCACAGCGCGGCGAGCGTCCCGAACGTGGAGGGCGTCCGTCTTATGGTGACCGTCCCGACCGTGGGTCACGCCCCGAGCGCGGCGGTTACGCCGGCCGTTCGGAGCGCCGCCCTTCCTACAGCGACCGTAACGATCGCGGCGCATCCGCTGGACGCGGCGAACGTCCTGCCTACGGTGACCGTCCTGAGCGTGGTGGCCGTCCTTCATATGGCGACCGTCCCGACCGTGGGTCACGCCCCGACCGTGGCGGCCGTCCTTCATACGCTGATCGCAACGAGCGCCCACAGCGCACCGAGCGTCGCGAAAGCTCCTACTACCCCAACCGTGACGCTAAGTCGTCGCACTCCGCTCAGGAAGACGTCGTTCTCGAGCGTCTCGAAGCGAAGGTAGTGACCGCAAGCGACATCGAAGGAAAGACCTTCCTTGACCTCGGTATTGGTTCGAACATTTCGCGTCAGCTCGCATCCATGGGTGCAGAATCGCCGTTCCCCATTCAGGCAGCAACCATCCCCGACGTTCTCGCCGGTAAGGATGTTCTTGGCCGCGGAAAGACCGGATCGGGCAAGACAATCGCTTTTGGTGCGCCACTCGTTGAGCGCCTGATGGAGAACAACGGGGGCAAGAACCGTCAGATGGGCCGCAAGCCGCGCGCTCTCATCCTGGCTCCGACCCGTGAACTTGCTCAGCAGATCGACCGCACCGTTCAGCCCATCGCTCGCAGCGTTGGCCTGTTCACGACGACCATCGTCGGTGGCGTTCCCCAGTACAAGCAGGTTGCTGCGCTTCAGCGCGGTGTCGATGTCATCATCGCGACCCCCGGTCGTGTTGAAGACCTCGTCGAGCAGGGTCGTCTCGACCTTAGCCAGGTGAAGGTCACTGTTCTCGACGAGGCAGACCACATGTGCGACCTCGGGTTCCTTGAGCCCGTTCAGCGCATCCTGCGCGAGACCAGCGATGGCGGCCAGAAGCTGCTGTTCTCTGCGACTCTCGACAAGGGTGTTGCCACGCTCGTCAACGAGTTCCTTGTTGACCCGGCCGTGCACGAGGTTGCTGGCGAAGACCAGGCTTCCTCCACGATCGACCACAAGGTTCTGCTGATCGAACAGCGCGAAAAGCGGGCGATCATTCGCCAGCTTGCTGGTGGCGACGGCAAGACTCTCGTCTTCACTCGTACGCGTGCGTTCGCGGAAGAAATGGCTGACTACCTGGAGGACGCCGGAATTCCGGCCACGAGCCTCCACGGTGACCTCAACCAGTCGCGTCGTACCCGCAACCTGCAGCAACTCACGAGCGGACGAGTTAACGTGCTCGTCGCCACTGACGTTGCAGCCCGCGGCATCCACGTGGATGACATCAGCCTCGTTATTCAGGCTGACGCTCCCGAGGAGTACAAGACGTACCTGCACCGCGCTGGCCGTACCGGTCGTGCAGGCAAGGTCGGAACCGTGGTCACGCTCATCAACCGCAACCGTCGTCGCAAGATGGACGAACTCCTCGGCCGCGCCGAGATCGATGCTGAGTCGATCAATGTTGCTCCTGGAGATGCTGTAGTCGACCGGCTTGCTGCGCTCTAGCTAGCGCGCAGCTCACTCGAGCATAAGAAAGCCCCGGATGCCCCACTCACGTGGTCGGCATCCGGGGCTTTCTGGGTCTCGTGAAGAACGAATTTCTCCACGGGAGTGCCGGAGCGAGCGTAACTGCGTCTAGTGGTTGCGGAGCATTTCGATTAGTTCGGCTTTGCGCCGCTTCGAGTAGTTCGACAGCCCGAGTTCCTTGGCACGGTTCTTTAACTCGTGGACAGTCCAGTCTTCGTAGCTCTGGGAGTGGCCGCCGCGAGAACCGACCGTTGAGCGTCCCTCGTTGGCGGCTGCATTCGAGATGCGTGCGGCCTTCTCTGCGCTGGCACCGTTGTCTCTCAGGGATTCATACAGCTCTGGATCTTTGAGGCTGTTGTTTGTTTCGCGAGGCATGTGTTTCTCCTTCCAGCCCACGGCCGAGTGGTTCCGTAAGGCGGCATTCGCCGTGAAAAGGACTAATTCGTCAAGCGTTCTCATTGTGACCCAGCACCCCACGCACTCGCGGGGGAATGCAGCCAACTCTCAACTATCTTGCAGGTCGTGTAAAGAGTTGCGTGGGTAACGTGAAGAGTCCGACGCTGCGGAATCTTCAGCTACAGAACGGAGAAACGATGATTAGTGACCAATACACCTTCGACAATCCAAAGACTCGGTACAACGCGATTTCTGCGCCGGAACAGCATCAAGTTGAACCGGGTCTCGACTCGGAACTTATCCCGATTCCCGATCTGGGGGAGCGCAGCTATCGGGGGAGTGGGCGGCTCGAAGGCCGCAAAGCTCTTATCACGGGTGCTGACTCTGGTATCGGCGCGGCGGTCGCAATCGCCTACGCGCGCGAAGGAGCCGATATTGCGATGGCGTATCTTCCCACGGAAGAGAGCGACGCTCGCCGGATTGCGGGCCTGATCCGCGATGCTGGAGTCGAGGCATATTTGTTCCCCGGCGATATCTCCGACGCGGAGCATTGTCGAACGCTCGTTACCCAAGCAGCCTCGTCCCTCGGTGGTGTCGACATCCTGGTCAATAATGCCGGTAAACAAATCTCGTGTGAGCGATTGGAAGATCTCTCCGATGAGACCTTCGAGCAGACGTACGCCACGAATGTGTTTGCCATGTTCTGGATCACCAAGGCCGCGCTTGCGCACATGGGGCCCGGCTCAACAATTATCAATACGACATCGGTGCAAGCCTACAAACCGTCGCCGAATTTGGTGGATTATGCCTCGACAAAGGCAGCAATCAACGCATTCACGAAGGGGCTCGGGAGCCAACTCGCCGAGAGGGGGATAAGGGTGAACGCCGTCGCGCCTGGACCAGTCTGGACAGTTCTCCAGGTCACTGACGGGCAACCCAAAGAGAAGCTCCCGGAGTTCGGTCACGATACTCCACTGGGGCGTGCCGGCCAGCCGGCGGAAATGGCTCCAGCCTTCGTATTCTTGGCTTCAGCAGAGTCGAGTTATGTTATTGGCGAGACCCTCAATGCCAATGGAGGAATACCCACGCCGTAGCGCCGCACGCGGTGGTGCGTGCTGGTTGAGCGGGATATTCTGGCCGATGCGAACATAAGTGTGGCGGTCGTCGCAAAAGTGCAATAGGGTGTCGGCATGTCTGGTAACCACAGCGAGCGCGCCCTAGAAGAAGAGATCGTCACCGACTTTAGCCAGCGGATGAGTTACGGCTCGTACCTAGAACTCGACACGCTGCTGAGTGCCCAGACTCCGCAAAGCACGCCCGAGCATCACGATGAGATGCTGTTCATCATCCAGCATCAGACCACTGAGCTGTGGCTCAAGCTCGTGATTCACGAACTTACCTCGGCGCGCGATCTGATCGCGAACGACAATTTGTCGATAGCGCTTAAGCACATTGCGCGCGTCAAGCACATTCAGCGCACCCTCACCGAGCAGTGGTCGGTGCTCGCGACCCTTACCCCGAGTGAGTATTCGCAGTTCCGCGACTACTTGGGTAGCTCATCCGGATTCCAGTCGTATCAGTACCGCGCGGTTGAGTTTCTGCTTGGCAACAAGAACGCGGGCATGCTGAAAGTGTTCGAAGCGCATCCCGAAGCGCACGCCCTGTTGAGCAAGTTGCTTGCCGAGCCGAGCGTCTACGACGAATTTTTGCGCTACCTCAGCCGCCATGGCTACGAGGTTCCTGCTGCGGTTCTCAACCGCGATGTCACGCGCGGCTACGAGCAAAATGACGACCTCATTGAGACCTTCCGCCACATTTACGACAACGAGAGCGAACACTGGCTTGCCTACGAAGCCTGCGAAGAGTTCGTGGACCTCGAAGATAACTTTCAACTTTGGCGCTTCCGTCACATGAAAACCGTGATGCGCATCATTGGCATGAAGCGTGGCACCGGCGGCTCGAGCGGCGTCGGCTTCTTGCAGAAAGCTCTCGATCTCACCTTCTTTCCTGAGCTCTTCGCCGTGCGCACCGAGATTGGCCGCTCGTGAGCCCCGCGAACACCCACGCTGCGCTCGAACCCGACACCGAGTCACCCACGGTTGACTACGCCGTCGACGGCTACTGGCTGCGCGAGTGGCACGGCCCAGCAACAGTGCGGGTGAGCGACCACGGCATCCGAGTAATCGCGGACAGCGCGCTGCCAACAGCACGTCGGCTTTCCGGGGTGCTACTGCCGGGTTTCCGAGACTCCCACGTGCACCTCGGACTTACCGAGCCACGCGCTCTCGTCGCCGGCGGCCTCGCTGCGGTCGATGACCTGGGTGGGCATCCGCGTCGCTTGCAGGAGTGGGCGAACGACGACGCGGTATCAGCACTTCGCTACGCTGGCGCATTCCTCACAGCTCCCGGAGGTTACCCATCGCAGCGCGCGTGGGCGGCCACTCTAGCGGTGGCTGAAATTGCGACGGGTGAAGAGGCAATGGGTGCCGTCGTTCAACAGCTTGCCGAGGGTGCGTCATTCGTGAAGGTTGCCCTCAACGCCGACGACGGACCCGTGATCGATGACGAGACGCTGAACGCTCTCGTGGATTACGCGCACAGTCGCGGGGTCGAAGTCATCGCTCACGTGCAAGGGGGAGGGCAAGCTCGACGCGCTTTCACCGCCGGTGTTGATCGCTTCGCGCACACTCCGTGGACCGAACGGCTCGATGACGCTCTGATCGGCGCCATGGCGCAACCCAACGCCCGCTTTCTTGCCGGGCGGCATTGCTGGGTCAGCACACTCGACATCCATGGCTACGGTCAGGGCGGTCCCGACTTCGAACGTGCCAGCGACAACCTGCGCCGCTTCCATGCCGCGGGGGGCACGGTCCGCTACGGAACTGACATGGGCAACGGCGCCTTGCCGCCCGGGCTCAATGAGCGCGAGCTTATCGCTTTGCAAAACTCAAATATTCGCTACGACGCCTTGCTTCGGGCGCTGTGCCTGCCCGGTTTCGGCAGCACGCTGAGCTACCTACCAACGGTGCCTCGAGCAGACACTGACCTCGCGCACTGGCTGATGAATGTCACCGTGCTGACAGCGCGCGAACTGCTCCACCCGAATCTCGTGACCACCTTCGACAGCAACACCGCCACAGACAGCGCTGATCACGCTGAACCCGCCGGTACCCGCCCCATCCCAACCACATGGAGGAACCACGCATGACCGACACCAGCACCAGCGCAGCCGCCGCACTCGATGCCGCAGACCCGCTTGCGCGCTACCCTGCAAAGTTTGTGCGCTCGGACGAGGTGCGGGCATACCTCGACGGCAACTCCCTTGGGCGCCCCACCCTCGCCAGTGCTGCCCGGCTTGAAACGTTTGTCACCGAGCAATGGGGCGGCCGCCTCATTCGAGGCTGGGACGAGTCATGGTACGAGCATCCGCTTGCTCTGGGGGATCGCCTCGGCGCGGCCACCCTGGGTGCCGCTGCCGGTCAGACCTTCATCGGCGACTCCACAACAGTTGTGCTGTACAAGCTCATCCGAGCTGCGGTGAGTGCGCGCCCCGATCGCAGTGAAATCGTCATCGACTCGGGAAACTTCCCCACCGACCGGTACATCGTCGAAGGCATTGCTGCTGAGCTGAACAAAACATTGCGGTGGATCGAACCCGCCCCTGATCGCGGAGTCACCGCTGACGAAGTGAAAGCAGTCCTCACCGAGAACACCGCTCTCGTCGTGATCAGTCACGTTGCCTATCGCTCGGGCTACCTCGCCGATATGCCCGGGATTACGGCGCTTGCCCATGAGGCGGGGGCGCTTGTGCTGTGGGATCTCTGCCACTCCGCCGGCGTTGTCGAGACTCGGCTCGACGAATGGGGCATCGACCTCGCCGCCGGCTGCACCTACAAGTACCTCAACGGCGGCCCCGGTTCCCCGGCCTTCGGCTACGTGCGCGCCGAGCACATCGACGCGATGACGCAGCCGATCCAGGGCTGGATGGGCAGCAACAACCCCTTCGAAATGGGTCCTGGCTATGCGCCGCATGAGGGCATCCGTCGCTTCCTCAGTGGCACTCCATCTATCGTCGGCTCTCTGGCGATGCAAGACATGATCGGGGTGATTGAAGAAGCGGGCATTCCCGCTATCCGTGCCAAATCGGTGGCGCTCACCGAGTACGCGCTTGAACTCATTGACGAACTGCTCGTTCCCTTAGGCGTCACCGTGAGTTCGCCCCGAGATCCCGCCGAACGCGGAAGCCACGTCACGATTGATCACGAAAGCTTCGCCGCGGTGAATGCCGAACTGTGGAAGCAGGGAATCATTCCTGACTTCCGACGGCCGCACGGTATTCGGTTGGGGCTCTCACCGCTCACGACGACCTTCGCTGAAGTGCAGCTGGGCGTCGAGTCGATCCACGCCGCACTCACGAAGTAGCAGCCGATGATTCTGGATGACTTCGACTCTCGACCCGGAAGTGCGACTTCTCTGCTGCGTACTTTTGTGGGCTCGCAACTGCGTCAGCTTGGCGGCTGGGTCTCGTCGGCGCACCTCGTGCGCATTATGGAGGCGCTAGGAGTGCCGGCCAATGGCGCTCGCAGCGCTATTGCTCGCGTCAAATCGAAGGGTTTGCTGGTGCCCGAGGTGGTTGATGGCCAGCAGGGTTACAGAGTGAGCGCAGATGCTGTGCCCATGTTGGAGAGCGGTGACCGCCGCATCTTCAACTATCGCCAGCAGCGCGAAGAGGACCTCTGGTGTCTCATCTCTTTCTCGATCCCCGAATCGCGACGAGATGCTCGTCACCAGTTGCGTCGACGACTGGGATGGATTGGCTGCGGAACCGTCGCAACCGGGTTATGGATTTGCCCCGCTGCGCTCAAGCCTGAGGTTCTCACGATTCTCGATGACCTGAATTTGCGCGAGTGCGCGACACTGTTTATTGCGGGTGCCCCCGAGGCGGAAGGATCACTCGCAGAGACAGCCGCGCAGTGGTGGGACCTCGATCGTCTGCGAGACCTTCACGAGCGGTTCCTCGCTCAACATGCGCCGAAGGTTGGTCCCGTGATGACGGATGCCGAGGCGTTCGCTCGCTACATTCACGCGCTGGATCAGTGGCGGGTCATTCCCTACCTTGACCCGGGCCTGCCAAATTCGGCGTTGCCGGAGGAGTGGCCGGGGCAGGCAAGCCTCGACCTCTTCGGGAGAATTTCGCGGTCGCTTGCCGCACGTGCCCATGGCTTTGCGCGCGCAACGACGCGCTGATCGTCACCTTATTGCTCCCTGATCGCGCTCTGAAACAACTCTGAAGTGATTCTGGGCTGGCGCTGACCGCCAGTTGGGGGCGCAGAAGAACAGTCGGTTACGCGCACATGAGCAATTCGTCAAAACCCTTGGAAAGCGCTGTAGGCAGGGCTATCGTCTCTCATACCCCTAATGGGGGTAGACCGCAGGTTTCACCATTCTTGAGGGGATCGCCTAACCATGCATCAATCCAGTTCGAGGTCAGCGCGCTTCACGTTCGGGGCTTTGGCCACGTCGTTCGCCATCGCGCTCACCACCATCACAGCACCGGCCGCACTCGCTGCCGAAGCAACAGCAACGATTGCCGATGTTCAAGGCACTTCAGCCGCCAGCACCATGGTTGGCGACACCGTCACCGTCGAGGGTGTCGTCACCGCCGACTACCGTGGGGCTTCCGGCTACCGCGGCATTGTCATCCAAACTCCTGGTTCGGGTGGCGCAGACGATGCGACTCCCGGCGCCTCCGACGGAATCTTTCTCTATCTCAACAACGCGAACCCACCTGTCGCTATTGGCGACAAGGTCACCGCAACGGGTCCTGTCGATGAACGCTTCGGTCAGACTCAGATCGGTGCAGGTTCCTCGCCCGCGACGGTCGCGCTAGTCACCGCCGCCGCCGACCTCGATCCGGCCGACGCTGTTGAGCCATCCGCCCTCGATGCGAGCGTTGTCGGCGCCGACCGCGAATCCCTCGAGTCGATGCTCGTCACCCCCACCGGCGACTACCTCGTCAGCTCGAGCCACCAGCTCTACAACTTCGGCACCCTTTGGCTCAGCCCAGAAGAGCTTGCCGTCAAGAGCACCGAGACGACGGATGCCGGAGCCGACGCCGACGCGATCGCCGCCGCTAACCGTGCCAGCCGCATCCTTCTCGATGACGGCTACAGCATCCAGATCTCCAACGGTTCTCACCCTGGTGAGCAGCCCTACTTCTCGGCCGACACCGTTGTGCGCAACGGCGACACCGTCGAGTTTCCGGCCAACCCCTACGTTCTGAGCTACGGCTTCGACGACTGGCGTTTGCAGCCGACCGTCGCGATCAACGACGCGAGCCCGGCGGAATATCGCCCCACGTTCGAGTCCACGAAACCGCGTGAAGAGTCGGCTCCCGTTGTTGGCGGAGACTTCACGGTTTCGGCCTTCAACGTCTACAACTACTTCACGACCCTGAAGAGCGAAGATTCGGATGCTCGTGGTGCCGATACCGCTGAAGAGTTCGCTATCCAGCAGTCGAAGATTGTTGCGGCGATCAACTCCCTCGATGCGGATGTTGTCGGTCTCATGGAGATCGAGAACTCCATCAAGCTGGGTGGAGACCTCGACGAAGCGCTCATGGATCTCGTTGGTGCGCTCAATGCCGCCGCCGGCGCCGGAACGTGGGACTACGTTCGCACGCCAGCAGCGCTCAACGATGCAGCTATCACCGACTTCATCACGAACGCGATCATCTTCAAGCCGGCCGCTGTGACGCCCGTGGGCGACAGCTTCACGCAGGTTGACGAGACGGTCTGGGACATCGCGCGTGAGCCGATTGCTCAGACGTTCGAGTCGAACGGTGAGCTCATCACGGTGATCGCTAACCACTTCAAGTCAAAGGGTGGATCGGGCACCGAGCCGACCGACGGTCAGGGCTTCTTCAACACGGAGCGTGTGGAGCAGGCCAACGCCGTCAAGGATCTCGTTGACTCGATCGCCGCTGATGAAGCCAAGAGCGACCAGGTCGTTCTCGTTGGAGACTTCAACGCCTACTCCGAAGAAGACCCCATTCAGGTCTTCACCGAGGCGGGCTACGTCGACACTCTCGCCGCCGAAGGCGACAACGAGTATACGTACACCTTCGA
>Ga0209344_10002602_pt1 | contig 19617 bp, 20 predicted proteins | sample Cruoilmetagenom6_FD_187293 | JGI IMG/M metagenome (GOLD analysis project Ga0209344, IMG submission 187293) | Oil polluted marine microbial communities from Coal Oil Point, Santa Barbara, California, USA - Santa Barbara Oil Seep Sample 6 (SPAdes)... | ecosystem: Environmental > Aquatic > Marine... | reverse complement strand
TTTTCATTAAAGTTAAATCGAAACAATTTTTGATTCTTTGTTTTCGGATTGATATATTTTAAAACAAGAACAGGAAATCCATCTGCATGATCCATATTATCTAACCAAAAATCGGCAACCAAATAGTCACTAGCATCTGTTGTATTAAAAATTTTATTTTCAACTAAAAACGCTTTATCAATGGTGTTATTAAAGACTTCTTTACTGTCTTTAGATACTTTTATATCTATTAAAATAGCTCTATAATAAGTTTTTAAATCTGCGCTATCTGTAACAATAACGCCAGTTTTCATACTCGAATAAAACTTGGTATGCATTTGATAACCATTGTTAAATATAGTATCGGTAACGTTTTCAAAATAATCTTTTGGAACCGTTTTAATAGGTTCTGTAAAGGTGTCTAAAATTTTATTTTCTATTAAATCTTGTTGTGTAGTTCTACTTTTTTTACCGCGACCATCACAACTAGATAGTGCAATTGCAATCAGTAAAAAGAGTAGTGGAAGTTGTTTTTTTAGTCTAAACATCTAAGTCGAAAGTTTTTCTTAATAATTCGATATTCGGATTTTTCTCCATCAATTTCTCGAACTTATCTTTTGTGCTGTAGGCGTATTTTTTATCCAATTCCTCATTAACAGTAACGGCCAAAGTGATATCATAGTTGTTCACTTGTTTTCTAATAAAACCTAATAAGGGATATTGTTGACGTTCTATTTCAATCTTGTTGGTGGCATTCGGATATTCCACATGAATGGTGGTTCCGTTTATTTTTGGTTTATCAATAGATAAAATGGACGCTAGATTATGCTGGCCGTTTTCTTCCGTTTTTTTAACAAAAGCATACCAAGCAGCAATAAGCGCTTCTTCGGTAAAGTCATCCGATGGTAAATCTTCTTCATCCAGAACCACATCCATTTGTTTAATTTGGTGTTCTTTCTTTAGTCTAATGCTTTTTAATGAAAGTCCGGAAGACCTTTTCGGTTGTTTATTTAAAAGAATATTTGGTGTTTTCTCGGTGCTAGCTTTTGGCGCAATTGGCTGTGGAGCAGTAGCGGTTACCGGTTTGTTTTCTTCTTTCTTCGGAAGTGTTTTCTCTTCTACTTTGGGCCTTTGAACAGGAATTGGTGTAATTCCTTTTTTTACAAAGTAGGAAGCAGGAATTATGTAGTTTTTGCTATTTTTTTTTTTCTCCATCAAAAGTGATAGAGGCAAGCTGCATTAGAGTTAGTTCGACGAGTAGTCGCTGATTCTTACTACTTTTATATTTTAAATCGCAATCATTAGCGAGCTCGATTCCCTTTAAAAGAAAGTCTTGAGGCGCTTTTTTACTTTGTTCTAAGTATTTTGCTTTTGTTTGATCTCCAACTTCTAGAAGCTCTATGGTTTGTTCATTTTTACAAACCATTAAATCTCTAAAGTGACTTGCTAATCCAGCAATATAATGATGCCCATCAAAACCTTTAGATAAAGTGGTATTAAATTGAATTAATAATTCTGGAATCTTATTTTGTAAAATAAAGTCGGTACTCGTAAAATAGGTTTCGTAATCTAGAACATTTAAGTTTTCTGTTACGGCTTGACGTGTTAGTTTTTTACCAGAAAAACTAACCACTCTATCAAAAATGGAAAGTGCATCACGCATGGCTCCGTCTGCTTTTTGAGCAATAATATGAAGCGCATCATCTTCCGCGTCTACTTCTTGTTCTTTAGCAATATACTTTAGGTAATTCTTTGCATCCTTAACCGTAATTCTTTTAAAATCGAAAATCTGACAACGCGATAAGATGGTTGGTATAATCTTATGCTTTTCGGTAGTTGCAAGAATAAAAATACAATGCTTTGGTGGTTCTTCTAAGGTCTTTAAAAAAGCATTAAAAGCGGCCTGAGATAACATGTGTACCTCATCAATAATATATACTTTGTATTTACCAACTTGTGGCGGAATACGTACTTGATCGGTTAGATTTCTAATATCATCTACAGAATTGTTGGAAGCTGCATCTAATTCAAAAATATTAAAAGCAAAATCTTCATCTGGCTTTTCTGTACCATCACTATTTATCATTTTGGCAAGAATACGTGCACAAGTTGTTTTACCAACACCACGCGGACCTGTAAATAATAATGCTTGTGCTAAGTGATTATTTTCTATTGCATTTAGTAACGTATTTGTAATAGCTTGCTGACCAACAACATCTTTAAATGTTTGTGGTCTATATTTTCTAGCCGATACTACAAAGTGTTCCAATTTTTATTTTTGTTTTAGCATCCTAAAATGCTGGTTTATGAATAGAAGAACAAAGTTAAAAATTACAATTGAAATGGACTATTTTAGAATTAAAATTTAACAGGAGTTATTAACAAAAAGGAAGGTGAGATAAGCACTTAGTAGTTTGGCTTTATGCTATCTTTTTGGGGCTTAGTTTTGTGAATGCCGCAGATTGTTAAAACGAATGCCCCTATGAAATAGAATGTACTCATCTATGTATAGATTTGTTGTTTTAATAAATTCTTATATTTACGGAGTAACTACAATTAAAAAAGCACCATATCCCAATTTGTTATCTATACATCGATAATAAAAGCTAGGATGTAACTAGTTGGCAATAATAATGAAAACAAAGTTAACCATCTTATTTCTTTTAATAATGAGTGTTACTTTTGCCCAAAAAGTAAGCATTATTGGCTTTGTTAAAAACTCAAAAAAATTAGGACCAGAAATTGAAATTATTGTAAATGATACTTTAAATAAAATAATTAGTTCTGAAAAATTGAAATACCCAGAATATGAAAAGGTATTCTACGACGAAAACTATAGAGTAATAGCAGACAAGAATGGGAAATTTGAAATAAACGTAAAACTTACTGATTCCCTTTACTTCAGTTCTTGGGAACATATAACAGAATCTTACCTTGTAAGTGACTTATTAAAGAAAGAAAACATTGAAATTAAACTAAAGCCTGAACCTTGTGAGGAATATATTCCTTGCGAAGAGAAACCTAGTAAACTATACGTTTTTATTGGTGAAAAAATTAAAGTAGATTATTCAGACTACATAAAGTATTGTGATAGGATATCCATGGATACAAAGTATGATGCTGAATACGCAATTCTTGAAAGCCTGTATGGGGATTTTCCAAAAGACACAATTAAATTTGTTTCTTATGACCATGCTTCGAGAAAAAGATATGACGAATATGATACTGTTTTATTATACGTCACTGCATATTGTGGAAATTTAATTCATGTAAAATATCAGTATCATGATTTATATAAAACTATAGAAGGAAAATGGGCTTCACTATATAATTCTATAAATTATTATAACGTAGACTCAACCTTTCATATAAAACCTAGAAAAATTGAATTTGAAAAGCCTATTGAATTTGAATTCAATGAAGAAAATATAGACATCATTAAAGAAAAATATCCTGAACCTTACTTTGAGATTAGTAATGGAAAAGTAAAAACTTTATATGGAAATTATCCAAAGGAACTTTTTGAACTCAAAAAAATGAATTCTTTAAAAATTAAAGGTTTTGTTGAATAATTAATTATTGCTAAAAACGTGTATAATTGATTGCTAGTTCTAGTCTACTTACAAAAATCCTTTTGGATTTTATATTCCGTTTTTATTTGATATATTAGTTACTTAAACTCTGCACTAATCATAAATGAGACCGTTGGCGATAATTTCAGCAAACCAAACATTAAAGAAAGAAATGAACGAATATTTAAAATCATTTAATTTATTTACAAACATAGAAATTAATGATTTCTTGGAATTATCTGAACCCATTTTATTAAAAAAAGGTGATTTATATATTAATAATAATGAAATTTGCGACTCTATAGCTTTTGTTAAAAGTGGCATTTTTCGTTCCTATTACTTTTCAAATAATGACGATGAGATTACGTATTGTTTCACTTTTCCAAACAAACTATTAATGGCTTATTCTTCTTTTATTTCACAAAAAAAATCGGAAGAAAATATTCAAGCTCTAACAGACGCCGAAATAATAACAATACCAAAAGAAACGTTAGAAAATTTAGCCAAATCAAATAGTAATTGGTTACGTTTTTTAAAAACTATTGCCGAAAAAGAATATGTTGAATTAGAAAAATGGATATTTAATCATCAAAAAGATAAAGCACAACAACGCTATTTAGATTTAATTACAACACAGCCTGAATATATCAAAGAGATTCCGCTACATTATATAGCTTCCTACCTAGGCGTTACGCAACGTCACCTTAGTCGAATAAGAGCTAATATTACGTATTAGACAAATGTCCTGTTCTTAAACCTTTAGTGCTTCATAAATTTGCATATAATTTAAAAATAAATTTTATATGAAAACAATAATTTTAATTGGAGCAAACGGAAAAATGGGACAAGCTGCTCTTACAGGTCTAGGAAAACACAAAGTTATAACTGCTGGACGTTCTGCTGATAGCTGTGACTATCAAGTTGACATTACTAGCGAAGAATCCTTAAGAAAGCTTTTCAAGGATGTAGGACATTTTGATGCTGTTGTAAATACTGTTGGTGTATGTGAATATGCCAATTTCACAGAAATGACGGAAGAACAATGGATGCATACCATTTTAAGTAAAATGATGGGACAAATTAATATTGTGCGTATAGGGCAAGAATACATTGCAGATAACGGTTCTTTCACATTAATTACGGGAATTCTAAATGTTAAACCGATTCCATTTGCTATCGCAGACGCAACTACAAGTGGAGCAATTGATACATTTGTTAAATGTGTTGCTTTTGAAATGCCAAGAGGAATCCGTATAAATTCAATAAACCCAACTGTTTTAGAAGAGGCTTGGGATGTTTATGGTGAAATGATGCCAGGTTTTGAGCCTGTTCCTGCAAAGTTAGTTGGTAAAGCATTTGAACGTTCGGTTGATGGGTTTATTACTGGTCAAGTAATTTTTGTAGATGCTTAAATAAATACCACCCATACTACCTTATATAAAAGATAGTAGTTAAGAGCTAAACTTAAGTTTAGTACTTTTCTGCTATCTTTGTTTGTATAATTTCTAATCTTTCATAGCGTGTATAGTAATAAAAAAACGATAGTAAAATAAAGAGTGTATGAAAAAAATAGACTGGAATCTTCTGAACGATACAATATTTTGGTGGGAAAAAAAACGAATTATTTTTAATATTGTCGTTGGTCTATCTGGATTACTATCCTTGATTGTAGTATCTCCTTACTTTTTTGGAATTATAGAAATAATAGGAATTTTAATTTGGGCTATCCTCGCAAATATTCTTTATTCAAGTGGCATTTTAATTGAAATTATTAATTTGTATTATTATAGTAGTGCGGTGAAATTTTTTAAATATAGATCAGGACTTTATGTATTTGGATCATTTCTTTATTGTGCTGTGACATTCTTTTATCCATTTCTTTACTTTTTTCCAACTTTTGATTAAAAACCAGTGCCCTTAAATAACAAGTAAACTTATAAAATAAAAGTACTTTTCCATTAAAAACATAAAATTGTTTGTTGTAGTTTTGCAGCAAGTAATTCGCCTTATCGCTATTTGGAGCAATCCAAATGGAGGAAAGTCCGGACACCATAGTGTAACATAGTGGTTAACAGCCACCAGTCGTGAGGTTAGGAAAAGTGCAACAGAAAGTATGTACAGGTAATGCTGTAGTGAAACCAGGTAAACTCTATGTGGTGCAATGTCATGTAAACTAATGTTTGAGCGTACACGCGCGATGTTAGAGGGTAGGCAGCTAAAGTGTATTGGTAACAATGCACGTAGATAAATGATAAGGGCTTTTTCTTTTTAGAAAAACGTACAAAATCCGGCTTATAGATTTACTTAATCAAACATGCCCTTTACGTAAGTAAAGGGCATTGTTTTTTGCTATAAAATCAACTATTCCTTGGGAGGAATAACTTTGTATCCTAAAGAAGTAACTTTGGATAGATTCTCAAAATATTTTAATACTTTATGGTTTTGTTTGTTAATAACTGAAAGATAGTAAAAAAGCTAATGCTAAAAACGTAGGTAGTTGAATTTCAGTGTATTTACGTAGGAAAATAATTACGGTATAATTTTATTCCACGTTTGTATTTTCAAAAAAACTAAACATATTACCACCATAACTTTTAGAATGTGAATAGTTTTGTAAATGAGATAAATCGGTATGTTTTGAGTGTTCTATAATAAGCAAACCTTCGTCTTCTAATAACTCATTTTGAAAAATTAATTCTGGAATTTTAGAGAATTTTTCGACAGGGAAATCATAAGGTGGATCTGCAAAAATAATAGTATGTTTTGTCTTCGTTTTTGCCAAATAGGTAAATACATCACTTTTTATGGTTTGTATTTCCATGTCAAAAGCTTCCGCAGTTTCATTAATAAACTTAATACAGCCAAAATGAGCATCTACACTTGTAATGTCTTTGGTTCCTCTAGAAGCAAATTCATAGCTTATGTTTCCACTTCCGCTAAACAAATCTAGTACCGATACATCCTCAAAATAATATTGGTTATTTAAGATATTGAATAAAGATTCCTTAGCCATATCAGTTGTTGGCCTAATAGGTAGTTTTTTTGGTGCAGTTATTCTTCTGCCTTTGTATTTTCCTGAAATTATTCGCATTAAAAGCTATGCTTTAAAATATAATTAGAATGTTTTGTTTCTTGTGCTACTAGGTAATTGGTGTTTGGTTTCCCAAATTGTATATGCCGTATATACTTAAATACCATGTTGTACAGGACATCATTTTCAACAATAGATCCTAAAAGTACTAGTTTTAGTGTCTCTGGATTCAGTTGTAATTGTTCTGCTGTAAAGAGAATATAGTATATAAAATCTTCCTTTGTGGTATACGTAAAAGTATTATATAATGTTAAGTTTCCGGTATTTGTAACTATAATTTCAAAATGGGTTTTATTTACATGCACATACATTTTTTTGTCTTCTGCATGTTTTTCAGTTTGTAAAATTTCTTCCAATAAAATAGTAGAAAAATGCTTGTATGCAAAGGTACCAAACCTTTCGTATAAATAGTTATTAATGTTCATATAAGGCACATAAACATTTATACTATCGTTTATTGCAATCGTATCATGTGCAATAAAATCGGTTTGCAGAATCTTAGAATTAAATTTTAAGTAGTCTGCAATGGCATCTTCGTTAAATAGAGGTTTGGGTACAAGTGTAGCCAGTTCGTTGATATAAACAACGTGTATCGCTCTAAAATCACTTTGTAGCTCTATGGTGTTTTTAAATATTTTTTTTAACTCGTCTAATACTTGAAATGGGGTTTGTTTTTGAGTTCCCTCAAAATGCTTTAAATAACTAATAGTATTTGTATCTCTTTGAAGTATACAAAAAGAAAGTCCATTCAAACTTATTTGAATGGACAACTCTTGGTTAATTAGTATGTTTGTTTTATTACTCGCTGTCGCCATAAGTTTTTGGCCAGTTACCACTAGTATTTATTTCGTTTAAAGATCCAACTCTAATCGCATCTCCATTAACACCATCTACAGAAATTGTTTCGTTTTCTTGTGCTAATAAATCTTTGTTTTGATCGGCTAAAATGATGCTCTTTAATAATTTTGCTTCGAAAACAGGAATTTTATTTGCTCCTTCTTCTCCAAGTAAACCAGATTTCATTTCGATTTTAGCACCATCAACATTCATCATTGTTTTATATCTATCAGATTTTTTAAATAAAGAATCTTTTACAGAAACATACCCTAACGTATCAATAACAGTAATATCTTTCATGGTTTCAACACCACCAAAAGCTTTTGTTCTTTCTACATCAATAACCGTTTCTATTCTACGTTGTGTAATAGTAAACTTGGCTGTATCTATAAATTTGATTAAGTTTTCAAAGTTTGGAGCAAAATTACCAATAACTTGTCTGTGCGCTAATTGAGCATCTCTTACATCTACCATTTTTTCAATTACAGCAGCATAACGCTTTTCTTTTACTTTATTAAATTTAATAGGCTCATAGATAGAATTAAATGTTTGGTAACCTAAGAAGGCTATTAAAGCCCAAAGAGCTATCATTAAAACTGGTCTTAACTTAGTAGGAATAAACTTATCTATAAGCCAAACCAATCCAATAGTTACAAGAATTACTGCAATCGCAATTAATATTAATTTCATAGTATGATTAATTAAATTTTAATAAAGGTCTTTCGCAAATCTACAATTTTTTTTTAATCGTTAAAACCAAAGTGCATAAAAATCATCACTATATTTGAGGAAATTTTATTAGACAGCCATAATTAATGAATGCTACCCAATTTTATTCCCTTGTAAAACAACAGTTTCCGTTTAAACCGACGCCAAAACAAGATATTGTTTTATTGCAACTTTCTGAGTTTATTTTTTCGGAAAGAACAAATGCCCTTTATTTACTAAAAGGGTATGCAGGAACCGGTAAAACCACTATTATTGGTACTATTGTTGCACATTTAGGGAAAGCAAATAAAACCGCTGTGCTAATGGCACCAACAGGTCGAGCAGCAAAAGTAATCTCTAATTATTCTAAAAAAGTAGCATTTACTATTCATAAAAAAATCTATTTTCCAAAAAAGGATAAGGGTGGAGGTGTAAAATTTGTTTTGCAACCAAATAAGCATAAAAACACCATTTTTATCGTAGATGAAGCTTCTATGATTCCAGATACTCCTGGAGATTCTAAACTTTTTGAAAATGGATCTTTGCTAGACGACTTAATGCAATACGTGTATTCTGGGCAGCAATGTAAACTATTACTAATTGGAGATACGGCACAGTTACCACCGGTAAAATTAGATTTAAGTCCCGCTTTAGACGAAAACACGTTAACGCTAAACTATGACAAAGATGTTACTAGAATGGAATTAGACGAAGTGGTACGTCAAGGACAGGATTCTGGAATATTAGAAAACGCTACCATTTTACGAGAAGCCATATCTAGTGCTTTTTCCGAAACCTTTAAGTTTGATTTAAAAGACTTTAAAGATATTGTTAGACTAGTAGATGGTTACGAAATTATGGATGCTATTAATGATTCGTATAGCAACCTAGGCAACGAAGAAACGGCCATCATTGTTAGAAGTAACAAGCGTGCAAACATGTATAATCAACAAATTAGAGAACGTATTTTATTTAATGAAAACGAACTTTCGGCTGGGGATTATTTGATGGTGGTTAAAAATAATTACTTCTGGATTAAGCCAACTACCGAAGCTGGTTTTATTGCCAATGGTGATATTATTGAGGTTTTAGAAATATTCTCTATTCAAGAATTATATGGTTTTCGCTTCGCGGAAGTAAAAATACGCATGGTAGATTACCCGAATATGATTCCTTTTGAAACCGTGTTACTTTTAGATACTATTACAGCGGAAACACCTTCCTTAGCTTATGAAGATTCTAACCGATTATATCAAGAAGTGCAAAAAGATTTTGTAGATGAAAAAAGTAACTATAAACGATTTTTAAAAATTAAAGGCAATAGCCATTTTAACGCCTTACAAGTAAAATTCTCGTACGCAATTACTTGTCATAAATCGCAAGGAGGACAATGGAATACCGTTTTTGTAGAACAACCGTATTTACCAAATGGGATAGATAGAGATTATCTACGTTGGCTATATACTGCAGTTACCAGAGCTAAAGAAAAATTGTATCTTATTGGTTTTAAAGATGAATTTTTTCAAGATGCGCAATAAATCGGAAACAATTAAAAAATAACAGCTAGAAACAAATAACAGTTAGAAACAAATAACAGCTAGAAACAAATGACACCAGAAACAATTTTAAGTATTTTTTTAGGTATCGGACTTGCAGCTTCTGTAGGTTTTAGAGTTTTCGTCCCTTTATTTGCTTTAAGTTTAGCTGCGCATTTTAATGTTTGGGAGCTTAATGAATCTTGGCTTTGGATTGGTAGTTGGACAGCCGTAATAACACTTGGTGTGGCAACTATTGTAGAAATATTTGCCTATTACATTCCGTTTGTGGATAATGCATTAGATACTATTGCTGTGCCTTTAGCCGCAATAGCGGGAACCGCAGTAATGGTTTCTACGGTTGCAGATTTAAGTCCGGTAATAACTTGGGCTTTAGCAATTATTGCTGGCGGAGGAACAGCCGCCGCAATTGCAGGAACTTCTAGCGTTACCAGATTAACGTCCACAACCACAACAGCAGGTTTAGCAAATCCTGTAATCTCTACTTTAGAAACAGGAACAGCAATTGTAATGTCTATACTCTCTGTATTTGTTCCTGTTTTGGCTATTATACTTGTCGTAATTGTACTATTTATAATTTTCAGACTTTATAAAAAGTTTAAATCTGGTAAGGCATAATCACAAAAATATTTCTCTAAGCATAACCTTGAGATTTCCATAAAAATTGTCATTCTCACGAATGTGGAAATCTAAAATACAGATTTCCGATTTTTATTACTAAAACTAAAATCCACTAAATATTTCTATTGCTTCGTCAGGAAAGTATTTGGCTTCAAAAAATCTTTATTTCTATTTTAAAAGTTATATTTTTGTAATAACATTAATAGTATATATGAAAATAATTTCCATGATTCCTGCACGTTATAGTGCTTCTCGTTTTCCAGGTAAGCTCATGCAAGACCTTAATGGTAAAACCGTGATTCTTCGTACTTACGAAGCGACTAAAGCAACCAATCTATTTGATGATGTTTTTGTGGTAACCGATAGCGAAATTATCTTTAAAGAAATTACAAGTAATGGAGGCAAAGCAATCATGAGCATTAAAGAACATGAATGTGGTAGCGATAGAATTGCCGAAGCTGTAGAACATCTAGATATAGATATTGTTGTAAATGTACAAGGAGATGAACCGTTTACCGAAGTAGCTTCCTTAAAAAAGTTAATCCAAGTTTTTAAAGAAGACAAAGAGAAGCAAGTCGATTTAGCTTCTTTAATGGTACATATTACAGATGAAGAGGAAATTAAAAACTCGAATACCGTAAAAGTAATCGTAGATCAAAACAACTTTGCTTTGTATTTTTCACGAAGCCCAATTCCGTTTCCAAGAGCAACAGATGTTGGTGCAAAGTATTACAAACACAAAGGGGTTTATGCATTTAGAAAAGATGCATTATTAGATTTTTACAGATTACCAATGTTACCATTAGAGGCTTCCGAGAAAATTGAATGCATTCGCTATTTAGAATATGGAAAACGTATTAAAATGGTAGAAACCGATGTCGAAGGTGTAGAAATTGATACTCCTGAAGATTTAGAAAGAGCTAAGAAACTCTGGAAGTGACAAAGTCATTCCCTTGAAAAAGGGAATCTTATACATTTAAATTAAAAATTTGTAAAAGAATTGAATACAGAATACCAAAATATAAAAGTAATTGGCTTTGATGCAGATGATACACTTTGGGTGAACGAAACGTATTTTCGGGATGCAGAGTTAGAATTCGCAAAACTTTTAGGTGGTTTTGAAACTGCTAATAAAGTAGATCAAGAACTCTTTAAAATGGAGATGAAGAATTTACCTTTATATGGTTATGGGGTAAAAGGATTTGTTTTATCTATGGTAGAGATGGCTTTAGAATTATCTAATTATACCATTTCTAATAAAACCATAGAAAAGATTTTAAACATTGGTAAACAAATGCTTAAGGAGCCAGTAGAACTTTTGGATGGCGTAGAAGAAACGCTGAAAGGTTTATCTGGAAAGTATAAATTAATAGTTGCTACAAAAGGTGATTTATTAGACCAAGAACGTAAGCTGGAAAAATCAGGTTTGTTAGATTATTTTCATCATATTGAAGTCTTAAGCGATAAAAAAGAAGAAAATTATTCTAAATTATTAAAACATTTAGATATCAATCCTTCCGAATTTTTAATGATTGGAAACTCCTTAAAATCGGATATATTACCATTAGTAAATATACATGCAAAGGCTATTCACGTTCCTTTTCATACCACTTGGGCACATGAACAAGTAACCGAAAAGGAAACCAATGGTAAAGCATATAAAACCGTGAAAAGTTTAAAAGAAATTTTAAATCTATTATAGCAATTTGAAAAAGATCAATTTAGAAACATGGAATAGAGCAGAGCAGTTTCAGCATTTTAATAAAATGTTTGATCCTTATTTTGGGGTTACTATTCCGTTTGATGTTACAAAAGCATATCAGCTTTCTAAGGAGAATGGCATTAGTTTTTTTGGAAAATATTTACACGCATGCATGCAAGCTATCAATAGTGTAGATAATTTGAAATATAGAATTATAGACAATGAAGTAGTTGCTTATAATACCATTCATGCGTCTCCAACTATAATGAGAGAAGATAAAACCTTCGGATTTTCATTTGTCAATTTTGATGAAAATTTAGACGTGTTTTTAAATAATTTAGAATCCGAAAAGACAAGGATTCAATCCTCTAGTAATTTGTTTCCAGAAAGAAATGGATTAGATTGCATACATTGTTCGGCATTACCTTGGGTGAATTTTTCAGGGCATAAAGAACCATTTTTCGGAGAAAAAGATTCAGTACCTAAAATAGCATTTAGTAAAGTAAATAGAGAAAATAAAAAACTAAGCATGAATGTAGCAATATCTGTTAATCATGCATTGGTCGATGGTTATCATGTTGGTTTGTTTTCTGAAAAGTTTCAATATTTTTTAAATCAATAGGAATTTTAGCAATAGTATTTCTATTTTTGTTAAACAATTATAATAAATGAGTTATAAAAATTACCCAATGGTGTCCAGAGTAGTTTATGGGCGTGGAAGTTTTAATCAGTTAAATGAAATTTTATCGCCTAAACGTAACGGCGTTAAAGCACCATTCATATTTTTAGTAGATGATGTATTTAAAGGTAAACCTTGGTTAACCTCTAGAATTCCATTGTCTTATGATGATAAATTATTGTATATCTCTGCAGAAGAAGAACCAAAAACTTCGCAAGTAGATGCCTTGGTAGAACAAATAATTCTAGACTATAAAGAAAGACCATCCGGAATTATAGGAATTGGAGGAGGAACCATTTTAGATTTAGCTAAAGCAGTAGCTTTAATGTTAACTAATAAAGGCGAATCTAAAGATTATCAAGGTTGGGATTTAATTAAAAATCCTGCAATTTATCATGTTGGTATTCCTACCATTTCTGGAACCGGAGCCGAAGTTTCTAGAACTACTATTTTAACAGGACCTGTTAGAAAACTAGGAATTAATAGTGATTATACACCTTTTGATCAAGTTATATTAGACCCAGAATTAACTAAAGACGTACCAAAAGACCAATGGTTTTATACGGGTATGGACTGTTTTGTACATTGTATAGAATCTTTAAAAGGAACGTACCTTAATGCATTTAGCCAAAGTTATGGTGAAAAGGCATTAGAACTTTGTAAAGAGATTTTTCTAGAAGATACATTAAGTGAAGAAGAAGCTGCAGATAAATTAATGATGGCTTCCTGGCATGGCGGAATGAGTATTGCATACTCTCAAGTTGGTGTTGCTCATGCCATGAGTTATGGTTTAGGCTACTTATTAGGTGTAAAGCATGGTGTTGGTAATTGCATTGTTTTTGAACATTTAGAAGAATATTATCCAGAAGGAGTTGCCATGTATAAGGAAATGCGCGAAAAACACAGTATTACTATTCCGCAAGGTGTTTGTGCAGATTTAAACGATAAGGAGTTTGATATCATGATAGATGTTGCTTTAAGTTTAGAACCTCTTTGGGAAAATGCCATTGGTAAAAACTGGAAAAAAGTAATTACCAGAGAAAAGCTGAAAGCTTTGTATCAAAAAATGTAATTTTTTATGCTGACAATTATATACAAATTTATTTACTTCAAAATGATGAAGTGGAAACTCGTTGGCGAGTTTCCTAAAGAATTGAAGAAGTACGTGATAATAGCGGTACCGCATACCAGTTGGCATGATTTCTACATCGGATTATTAATCCGAAAAATAGCCAATACAAAAATTAATTTTCTTGGTAAAAAAGAAATATTCATCTTCCCTTTTGGTTATTATTTCCGAGCTGTAGGAGGAAGATCATTGGATAGAACTCCTGGTCAGAATAAAGTGGAAGCTATTGCAAAACTTTTTGAAACTAATGATGAATTACGTTTAACATTAGCTCCAGAAGGTACTAGAGATAAAGTTTCCGAATGGAAAACAGGTTTTTATCATATAGCAAAAGCTGCACATGTACCAATTGTGATGGTGACTTTCGACTTTGGAAAGAAACAAAACAAAATTTCAGAACCTTTTTATCCTACAGATAATATGGAAGAAGATTTTGCCTTTATGAAAAACTTCTTCAAAGGCGTAAAAGGTAAAGTTCCAGAAAAGTCCTTCTAAAATGTAAGGAACTCTTTTCTAAGAGTTAGGCATTAGATAATAACAACCGTTAACCATTTTGGATATAAAATTTCTTCAAACCATACGTTAACCTGCTGCAATGAATTTATATTAAGTAGCAAATTACTTAATGAAACATAAAGTAAACAATGCAAATTGTCTATAAAAAGAAACATTAACGAAGTAATAAAAAATGAATTCTAAATTTCATATAGTATTTCAGTTTGCTGATTATCAGTGAGATGTGTGATTTTTGTTGTTTTATTTTTACTTTAACGGCGCTTATGTAACATGTTGATTTAAAGCGGATTGTAATTTGATTATATATTTAATTAATTGATTGTCAGTTAATTATGTTTGTGGTTTTCATAACTTTTATTACATTTGTGCTTTCTTCCTAACTATTTTAGCTGTATTTCCTAAAATACACATACTGACAATTACTATTAACTCTTTTAGTGGCATTAACTTTTAAAACCATAAATAATGGGAAAGAAAAAATCCACATCGGGAAAACCTGCTCCGAGGAAAAAGACAGTTTCAAAAAAGGTTACTAAAGCAGCACTAGAAAAAGTTGAAACGCGTAAAAAAAACCTTAGTAAAACCAAGTTCGTAACTGGTAAAAATTCCATTTTAACAGCACTAGAATCTGCTTCTTTTAGAAGTAAAAAGTCGGTAACAGATGCTGTAAAAAAATGTAAATACAAAGCAGTTGAACTTGCTCCTGCAGTACAAATGCTATTTAAAGAAAGCGAAAACAAAGCAGTTAAACTATCCGAATCTTACGCGAAAACCATTAAAGACCATAAAGAGCATAGAGCGTTTTTTCAAGGCGTTGCGCAAATGGAAAAAAAAGAACGATGTGCTGTTATTAAAGGCTATCGTAATGCAAACCAAGCAAGAGGTGTTGTACATGCTATGAGCCAACTGCCAAGGCAACAATGCAGGACTATAATGCAAGATTTTGTATTGGATGACAAAGGCAAAAAAGATGATAAAGGTGTTAAAGATGTTTTGTTATGGCTTCGAGATGCTGGAGCACAAATGCGAAAAATTGAAGGGCAAACACCTGTTTTTCCAGATGGAGAAACAGATGATGCTGTAGTTGAGTTTTTTGAAGATGTTGCTGATGCAATTTCAGAGGCTGTTACCTCCATTGTAGATATTTTTAAACAGACCTTAAATGGTTTTGTAGAAGCGTTTAAGCAAGCTGTCGATTGGGTTGTAGATGAAATAGCTAGCCTAGCTAGATCTTTACTAGAAGCTGGTCAACAAATTTGGGAATTCTTAAAAACGGCCGCAGATATCGCTGTCGAACATGTAAAAAAATTTGTGGAAGCGGTGCAGCGTATAGGAAAAACATTTACAGAAATATTAGAAGATGTTTTTGCCTTTGCTAAAGGTATTATTGAAGCAGTGATTGATGCTATAGATAAACTAGGGGAGGTTTTTGCAGATTTATTAAGTTGGTTAGTAGAACAATCTTACGAATATATTAAAGCTGCTATCGAAGCATTAAGAAATATAGGTAAAACCATTGGTAATATTTTAAATCAAGCGCTTAATGCTGCGGCCAAATTAGTCCGAAATACGGTTAGAGCACTTATAGAAATTGGTGAAACTATTGGTTCTATAGTAGCAACCTTAGCATCCTATTCTAGGAGAGTACTCCATGAAGTGGTTAGAGCTTTTACGGAATTAGGAAATACCTTAGCGGATATTATTCAGGCTACCGTAAATGCAGCCGTAGACTTTGTAAGTGAGGTGATACGAGCTGCCGTGACCATTGGTACTGCATTAGTCGAATTTACAGATTTTATTATAGATACCACAAAAGAATTGGCTGCTAAAGTAGTGGAAGGATTATTGGCTGCAGGTAAAACCTTAGTCGAGTTAATTTCTACGATTGCAAACAAAAGTATTGCTGCCATTAAGAAAATTGTAGAGGCTGCTTTCGAGCTTGGTAAAACCATGATAAACATTCTAAAAGATGTGTTTGATTTAGCAGTAGACTTATTAAAGGAAACCATAAAAGCCATGATAGATATTGGCCGTGAAATAGCCGAATTCACAAAAGCAATGGTGGAATTTACATACAGAAATGCGGCTAGATTTATTGAGGCTGCACTTGCAGCTGGAGCTACTATTGCAGATATTTTAGAATCTGTAATTGAAGAATCTTATTTTGTATTTAGAAAAATAGTGAACGGTGTGCTACAAGCTTTGGGTCCTGTTGCAGATATTTTTGAATGGCTAATTGCAAGAGGCGAAGATTTGGCCTCCGAGATTTGGAGACAAGCGATTTTAGCAATTCGTTTTGTAAAAGAATCCATTACAGAGATTATGGATTGGGCTTTAGAACAAGCAGATGCTGTTTTTGATAAACTTTTAGAATTAGTCGAAGATATAGGAAGTCGAATTTCTGAAGTTATCGATTGGGCAATCGCGGTAGGTGATGCCGCTTTAGAATTATTAGGAGAAGCTACAGAACGATTAGGGAACTCTATTAGTTATGTGCTTAATTATTTAGAAAATGACTTTATTTCTGGTATTCGAAAATTTGTAGAAGGTGCTTTAAATGCAGCAAGTGCATTAGCAGGATTAATTGCTTGGGTAACCAATAAAACTTTTGAACTTATGCGAGAAGTTGTTATTGGAGCTTTAGCTGCAGGCATTGGTTTAGCGACTTTATTAACCGAAGTGATGTTGCATCCAGATCAAACACTCGATCTATTTATTGCGGCAGCCAGAGATGTAGGAAATACTATTCAGGATATTTATCAGTCTGTTTTAGATACTGGTGAAGAATTTGTAGAAGAAGTAACCGAAACGCTTAGAGAATTAGGAGAATCTATTGATGATATGCTCGAGGCAGCCTTCGAGGTTAGTGCAGGAATGCTTGGTGCCACTATATCCGTTCTTTTCGAAATGCTAGGTAGTTATAGAAATTTAACGACGGCTGAAGAAGCAGATGGTCGTTTTGTTTTTGGAGATTCTGTGGATTGGAATAATACCTTTATAGCAAAAGAAGGTGCGCTAAATGATATTGTTTTTGGTGTTCAAGATTTTGTAACTAGGAAACCAGAATCTCGTGCTTTTGTAACAGGGAACTTAATTAATTTTGATATTGGTGACGATTTTAGTAGAGCGACACTAGTACATGAATTAACACATGTTTGGCAAAATCAAAATGTCGGCCCCGTTTATTTAGCACATGCGGTTAGCGCACAATTAGTTGGTGCAGGTTATAATTATGGATATAATGAAGGTCCAGCAGATGTAGGGATTAATATTCCAAATGCATTTTTCACACCAGTTGGAACGCCACCATCCACATCGTTGCTAGGTGTTTCTCAAGGAAGATTTACTGGAGCAGGAGGAGAAACGGTTTTAAATGATGCAACATCTATTCATGATTTTAATGAAGAACAACAAGGTCAGATTTTAATGCAATACTTTGTTAGAGCGCGTTTATTAGGACAAACAGGAACAGATATTAATATATTTCAACCTTTTGTAGATGAAGTCAAAGCAGCATAAAACCATTTTAATTGTAAAACCACAATTTTCTTCCGATGTCAAATCGGAAGAAAATTTTACGTTGCTTAAAAACACATATATTAAGCATAATATAGAAGTACATGTAATGGATTATGAAGTAATACCAAGTTATAATCAAATTCGAAGTCAAGTAAATAATCAAGATGCCGTATTATTAATTGGGGATGTTAAATGCTTTCCGAAAAACGTATTAAAGTTTCCATTTATTAAAACAATGGAAAATAAGAAAATACCGATTGCTTGGTTACCCATTCGAAATAGTGCAGATCTCTTTACCTTTTCTAAAACTATTGATGAAGTGCATGGTAGAAAACAAGAACAATGTGCCATCGCATTACTTTCACAAAAGCATCCTAGGTTTGTTAGAATTGTAGATCGTATGGCTACCATTTTAAAAACACCAAATTTGTTAGCATACAAATGGAGTAGTGATTTACTATTTAGGGAAAGTATGATTGAAGGTCTTGAAAGTGGAATTGGATTGGCAACCTATTTCGGACATGGAAGACCAATTGGTTGGGTTGGTTATTATGGTTTGCGTTCGCATCATTTTGAAAATAAAAAGTCAAAACCTGTTGGTGCTTTACTATCCTTATGTTGTAAAACCGCAAGTAGAAAAAATACAGAAATTTCCTTTTGCGAGCAATTGGTTTTAGATGGTAAAACAGCAGTTACGTTTGGTGCAGTAGACAGTACTTTGCATACAGATAATACCAGATGGTCGGTTGGTATTACCAAAGCATTATTAAGTGGGGCAAGTACTATTTCCGAATTAATTATTCAAGCAACTCCAAAAAATATTTCGTCATACACGCATTATAGATTAATTGGAGATCCGTTAGCTCCAATTTATTCTTCTAAGGAAACCGCATTATTTGCTAATACTATAAAAACATATCCATGAAAAATATTATCATAAATACCATTTTAACGCATTTTAGAGATGTGAAGCCTAAATTGGAAATCGATTCTAATGATTCTAATTTTAAAGAAGAATTGGGTGTAGATTCTTTAGATATGGCAGAGTTTGTTGCCCGAATAGAACAGGAATATCGCATAGAAATTCCAGATACCGATTGGTCACAAATTGCAACGGTAAATCTAATGGCAGAATACATTCATAATGTACAGCATTAATAAAATTGCAGTTACCGGATTAGGTGTTGTTTGTTCTTTAGGAAATACTATCACAGATTTCTGGAATGCACTATTAAATGATAGTTCTGGTATTAAAAACTGGGAGGATTTAAAGCACGCCGATTTTAAATATATCCATGCTAGTCGCGTAGAAAATATAGAATGTGATCCTTTACAACGCGGTTTTCATTTTTCTGTCGCTGCAATAGAACAAGCTATAAAACAAGCAGGCTGTTCCAATACCGAAAAATGGGGTTTATTTCTAGGAACTACTATGGGAGAATCTGCTGCTTTTGAAGCCATAGCCGAAAAGAAGCAAATGCTAATTCCAGAAGCATATACTGGTTTTGGGATTTGTAAACGCTTAATGAAAAAGTATCCTGCAATGCATAAATTTCAATGTTTTGCGACTGCATGTGCCGCAGGAAATTATGCGCTTAAAGCGGGAATGGATGCTTTACAAAAAGGCGAAATTTCTATTGCTATAGTTGGAGGTGTAGATCCTTTTTCTAAAATAGCCATGACTGGTTTTAGTAGGAGCAGAGCAATG
>Ga0209344_10002601_pt1 | contig 19619 bp, 20 predicted proteins | sample Cruoilmetagenom6_FD_187293 | JGI IMG/M metagenome (GOLD analysis project Ga0209344, IMG submission 187293) | Oil polluted marine microbial communities from Coal Oil Point, Santa Barbara, California, USA - Santa Barbara Oil Seep Sample 6 (SPAdes)... | ecosystem: Environmental > Aquatic > Marine... | reverse complement strand
CACTCCTTTCGGGGCAGGCGGTGAATTTGGTTGTGCCTGCCCCTTCTAAGGAGTGCTTCCTTTTTTGCCCTTACGCAACCGCGTCGCACACCGCCTCGATCCGCCGAAGGTGGATTGCGTTCAACCTAGGTGTTGCAGCGGACCACGACCCGCGCGAGCGCGGTTCGCGTCCGCTGAACACCGATCGTTAGGCTCGGAATGATGTCACGCTGCAAATGCCTCACTCGTTATTGGATCGATGTCGCGGAGTGGACGGGCTACGGCGTCACCGCAACCTCTGAATCCGAGGCTCTGCGTCTAGCTCGCGACGTTGCGGCTGAAATTCACGAGGGCTTCACGGTTATTTCTGTCACTCCAAACGTCGACGTTCAGGCGCTGGATACTGGCCATGTAATTCCAAACATGGGTCCGCCAAGCAACTACGGTGTCTGGTTCCCAAGGCGAAACCTATGAGCATCGGGAGTTTTGTCGTGTCGCTTGGTTCGATACACTTTCAAAATGTGCCTAACTGGCTCAATCAAGCGGACCGGAACCCGCGCGTTGCGCGGCTCGGGTCCCGTGAACTCCAATCGTTAGGTCAACAGTAGTTCGTCCGTTAGAATAGTTTTGGAGGCTACGCCATGAAATTTAAGGTCGCCATTCATCCAGACGATGACGGATTCGCCGTCTCCGTTCCTGGTCTGCCGGGTTGCTGGTCGCAGGGCGATACGGAGAAGGATGCTCTATCCAATATCGAAGTAGCGATTCGCGAATACCTCGAAGTCGTTGAGGACCTTCTCGAAGGTTCAACGGTGCACGAAATCGAGGTCGCCGTCTAGTCGTGCCCCGCATCCCAGGAGTCAACCATCTCGATGCCATACGGGCGCTCAAGAAGGTTGGATTCGGCGTCGCACGTCAAGGCAAGCACACCGTCATGACCGACGGCACCCGAATCATCACGATCCCTCGGCACAATCCGGTAAACGCCTTCACCATGGGCGGAATCGCCCGCGACGCTGGACTAACGCCCGATGAATTCAGAAAGCTCCTGTAGCCCACGACCTAACGAATAAGGGTTGATGTCGCGCGCAGCCGCGACATCACCTGGTGTTAAACGCACTCCGCCTGGTTGGCGTCGAGGCGTTCAACCCATCAATCAAGCGGACCCAAACCCGCGCGGGTCCCCGTCCCCTGAACACCGATCGTTAGGTCCGCAGGCGCTTGACAGTGGGTATAACCAGAGTCATACTTTTCTTATGAAAACCGCAATCTCCATTCCAGATGAGGTGTTCGTTGCTGCAGAGGGTCTTGCCGAACGGCTGGGTATGAGCCGAAGCCAACTTTACTCCTCAGCGATTGCTCAGTACATCGAGGCACATAGATCAAAGGGCGTAACCGCTCGATTGAACGCCGTTTACGAAAACAATGTCGCTGAGGTCGACCCCTTGATCCTCAGCATTCAGGATTCTTCGATTCCCGCCGAGGAGTGGTAGTGCAGCGCGGCGAAATCTGGTGGGCGTCGATGTCCACACCCAGAGCGTCGGAACCCGGTTATCGAAGACCGGTCCTCGTCATTCAATCAAATGCCTTTACCGCAAGTCGTATTCAAACCGTATTGGCAGCCGTTCTCACATCGAATCTGGATCTCGCAGCGGCTCCAGGAAACCTGATCGTCAGGCGTAAGCAGTCTGGATTGACCCGCGACTCGGTCGTCAACGTGTCACAAGTGGTCACCTTGAACAAATCCTTTCTCACGGAACGGGTAGGGGCGCTGTCCCCGAAAATGATGAACGCAGTCGATGAAGGACTAAGGTTGGCACTGGGATTGTGAACTTAACGAATCGTCTCAGGGGATCGCAACCCGCGCGAGCGCGGATTTCGTCCCGTAAACTCGAACCGTTTGGCTACCTGCAAGTTGTCTCGTGCATCATCTTGTTGTATCTTCATTGTAGATACGGAGGTGCCATGAAAACCCAAGTCCAGAAATGGGGAAACAGCCTGGCAGTCAGGATCCCAAAGGCGTTCGCCAGCGATCTCGGCATCGACCAGGATTCCACCATCGAACTCGCTCTCGAAGAGGGTTGCCTGGTTCTGAAACCAACAGCGATGCCAACGTACGAACTCAGCAGCCTGATTTCGAAAGTGACCGACGACAACTGCCACAGAGAGTACGATTTCGGCGGTCCAACTGGAAGTGAACAGTGGTAGCCGAAGACGAATCGCCTGCCCGTGGAGATCTTGTGTGGATCTCTCTCAATCCCCAAGCAGGTAATGAACAAGCGGGTCGCCGCCCGGCATTGGTGGTTTCACCAATCGAATACAACCAGAGGGTCGGTCTTGCGCTCATGTGTCCTATCACGAGCAAGGCGAAGGGATACCCTTTTGAGGTTGCCCTTCCCGAAGGCCTCGAGATTACTGGTGTGGTGCTGTCTGACCAAGTAAAGAGCCTCGACTGGCGAACTCGTGAGGCTCAGATCGCAGACGTTGCTCCCGAGTCAACCACTGCCGAGGTGATGGGAAAACTCAATGTCCTGCTGTCGTGAGCGAAAATCAGGACTCGGCCTAACGAGTTCCCATCCGGAAACTCCGCTGGGGACGACGCAGTTCTCGATTCGGAAACGAGTGGATTTTGTGCAAGGTCAAGGAAGATAAGGATTTACGCGGAGGCGTACTCCTGTACGCCGCACAAGGAAATCCGCAATCTGACGCCGAGATTGCCGAAAACCGCCGTTTCCGGACGGGAACTAACGAATAAGGGTTGATGTCGCGCGCAGCCGCGACATCAACCCTTATTCGTTGGGCTTGGGTTTGTCCACCAGACCTCAATGACAATGAGAATCGACAGGAGTAGCCGAAATGCGTGAATTCTGGTTTGAAGCCGAAGGCAGGCCGCTATTCTCGGTCGAGGATGGCGAGGGCCCGGTTTTGGTCATGCTGCACGGCGCCTTGGCGAATCACCAAGCGTCGTGGCTACGAGCTCTTTTGTCGTCCTCGTACTCATTCTGCGAGCCTCTGTAGTGGTCGGCTACTACCCAGTTTTCTGGGGAGTCATCTACGGCTTACTCAACATCGTTCTCAGCCTGGCGCCATACGACGGATTAGTAGGGGCGTTTACTCAAGGCACAATCTCAGGTGTCCTGTGTGCCGCGCTGTTGTACGTGCTCTCGCTGGTCGATGGGAGACCGATCATCTGTTGGGTTGTGCTTGCTTCTGGTTTCATCATTCCACTCGTATCTGGCGCATTCGGTTAGTTGATGATCGCCGCCATCTTCATTACGCTGATCACGAGATAGGTGAATTCGAGAGCATTGGCGACTCCAGCCGCGCGACCGTGTAGTCTGACAGACGGCGGAAGTCCCCATGCGCAACCAGATCACGAAAGAAACCGACGAGATTGGAGTTGATGAGATGGCCAAGGGTCAAGTCAAGAAAGAGAAGACGAACAAAGCAAAGCTCTCGCCCAAGGAGAAGAAGAAACTGAAGGCGGCAAAGAAGGCAGCCAAGGCTGCAAGATAGATCTGCCACGACGGTTCAACCAAGAGGGAAATCCAGGAAGACTCAGAACAAGACTGACTCAACAGTTGACAGCCACGAGTTGATTCCATGATCGGCGATGAGCGAGGCTCCGGCCCGGGGTCTGCTACGTTGCGCCCGAATCCGGATGATCCCCGAGGAGATGAGAAATGAATGCACCTGGTTTGAACCTCCGCATCGCCACCGTCGAAGACGTCGGGACGATCCTCACCTTCATCAAGGAGTTGGCCGAGTACGAGAAGCTCTCACACCAGGTCGTCGGTGATGAGGAGCAGCTGAGAAAGACCCTCTTTGGAGACCGACCTGCGGCCGAGGTGATCATCGCCGAATTCGGGGGAGCTCCGGCTGGTTTCGCCCTCTTCTTCCACAGCTACTCGACCTTTCTCGCGCGTCCCGGTCTCTATCTCGAGGATCTCTACGTCAGCCCGAAGCTCCGTGGGCACGGCATCGGCAAGAAGCTGCTGTGTCGACTTGCGGAGATCGCCATCGAGCGCGGGTGCGGTCGCTTCGAGTGGTCGGTCCTCGACTGGAACGAATCGGCCATCCGGTTCTACGAAAACCTCGGGGCCGAACCGATGGAAGGGTGGACGGTCTACCGTGTCGCCGGCGACACCCTCGAGAAGCTCGCAAAGTCGGAGTAACGCAGCGCCGATCCCCTCTTCTTCGCCGTTCTGCTAGAGTTTGAGAAGTCGATTCTTGAGTGAGTGGTTTCGAGGAGGATTCATGGCTCTGCTCCCGGGAGAGGCGATGTCGAATGTCGACGCCGCGTGGCTCCACATGGAAGACCGCACCAATCTGATGACCATCACCGGGGTGTTGTCTTTCTACGAAAAGCTCGAGTTTGTCAAGCTCAAGGAGCTCATCGAGGATCGTTTCCTCAGCTATGACCGGTTTCGTCAACGGGTCGTCGAACCAAAAGTCCCCTTGGCCGGCCCACGATGGGTCGAGGACAAGTATTTCAACCTGAACGCTCACCTGCTGCGGGTCGCGCTGCCCGATCCGGGCGGTCAGGAAGAACTCCAGGAGATGGTCAGCGGGCTCATGTCGACTCCCCTCGACCCGTCAAAGCCTCTGTGGCAGTTTCAGTACATCGAGAACTATCGCGGCGGGTCTGCGGTGGTCACCAGGATTCACCATTGCATCGGTGACGGCATCGCCCTGATCAAAGTCCTGCTCGGGATGACCGACGACTCGCCAAAGGGATCGGCGACGGTGCGGAGGACCCGGCGCAGGCGGAAGCCGCTGGGTGACGGACCGTGGCTCCCAGAGGTCGTCAACGATGCTCTCTATACAGTGCGCAAGGCAACCGGCAAGGTCGTCGATGGAACCCTCGAGACAATCCTCGATCCGGCACGCGCCGCCGGGATCGCCGGTGAGGGCGTGAAGGCTACCGGGGTTCTCGGTCGACTGGCTCTGATGTCTTCGGATCCGGATACTGTGTTCAAGGGCGACCTCGGCACAGCAAAACGCTGCGCCTGGTCGAAGATCCTGCCCCTCGACGAGGTCAAGGCCTACAGCAAGGCTGCGAACGCGACCATCAACGACGTCTTGCTCTCAGGTGTTGCCGGCGCTCTCCGCCGCTATCTTCTGGCACGGGGCGAAGAGATCGACCATGCCCTCGATATCCGCGCCATCATTCCCGTTAATCTCCGACCCGAAGATGCGGTGGAAGAATTGGGGAATCGATTCGGTCTTGTCTTCCTGGCCCTACCGGTGGGGTTGAAAGACCGGATGGAGCGGTTGCGGGAACTCAAAAAGCGGATGGACGGCATCAAGAACTCCACAGAGGCGGTGGTGACGTACGCGGTTCTGAACGCCATCGGCACTGCCAGTGCGGCCGTCGAGAGCCAGGCCGTGCGCTTTTTCGGTTCCAAGGCCACGGCGGTGATGACTAACGTGCCGGGTCCCCGCGAAGAACTCTACCTCGCGGGCAAGGCCATGCGGAGCATGATGTTCTGGGTTCCGCAGTCGGCCCACCTCGGTCTCGGCGTCAGCGTGCTGAGCTACGCCGGACAGGTGCGGCTCGGCGTCGCCACAGATGTCGGACTGGTCCCGGACCCGGTCGCCATCATCGAGGCGTTTCAGGATGAGATGGCCGCGACCCTCGCCGACGCCCCGGACTGAGCACCCGAGCGGCGCCGGTCTTTTTCCCGGGGGAGATCAATCGACTCGCTCGCTCCCGATGACACCCAACAGTCACCCTGAGCAAGCGCGAACGATAGCCTCGTTCCTTCGGGAGACCCTTCGACTCTCTCGCGGACTCGTTCGCTCAGGGTGACATGTTGTTTGTGCCCCAGTCCGACAGGGATTTCGGTATGATGTTGCGAACCCACGGAGGACGCCATGCCATTGGAACTGAGTGAGCGACAACAGAACACGGTCGCAGCGGCCGTGACCATCCTCTCGACGCTGATCATCATCGCAGCGATCGGATTGATCTGTTGGCTCATCGGGGCATTCGTCAACCACTTTTCGAATGTCTTTCTGCCTCTCGCGGTCGCCGCCGTCGCTGCGCTGGTCTTCAACCCCTTTTACGACTGGATTCGCGCCAAGCTCAAGGCCAACAAGGTCGTGGCCCTGATTCTCGTCTTTCTCGCGGTCGTGATTCCGGTGGCGGGATTGGTCTTTTTCTTTGGGGCCGTCGTGGTCGACCAGGTGACGGATCTGATCAGATCGGTTCCGGCCATGTGGACAAAGGCGGTGGCGTGGGTCAAGACAAACGCCCCGGCGGTCAACACCTTTCTGCACGAGAATCCCTATGCTCAGGAGATCACCGCAGGGATCGAGGGACAGGGTGCGGATCTTCTCGGTGGTCTCGGGATCGTCGGTCGAGGGGCGCTGTCGGCCGGGGCCGGCGTCGTCTCGTGGGCTGTGGGACTCGTCGGGTGGGCGGTCTTTCCCATCTATTTCTCGTTCTTCCTCATGACCGAAACTCGGGACATGTCCCAGTTGGAGAGATTGCTCCCCTTCCTCAAATCCGAAACCCGCAAGGACATCGTTTATCTCTTTGGTGAGTTCATCAGCATCATCGTCGCGTTCTTCCGCGGACAGCTGGTGATCGCCACCATCCAGGGCATGCTCTTTGCCGTCGGTTTCAGCATTGCCGGCCTCAAGTACGGCGCCGTCATCGGCATCACCCTGGGGTTCCTCAATATCGTCCCCTACCTCGGCAACATCGTCGGTCTCGGAACCGCACTCCCCATTGCCTTCTTCCAGGATGGCGGAGGCATCGGCCGCGTGGCCGCTGTCCTCGTGGTCTTTGCCATCGTTCAGGCCTTTGAGGGGTATCTTCTGACACCGAAGATCATGGGTGACCGTACCGGACTTCACCCGGTTGTGATCATCATCGCCATCTTCTTCTGGGGCACCGCCCTCGGAGGGATCGCGGGGATGATCCTCGCCATTCCGCTCACCGCATTCCTCGTAGTCTTCTGGCGTCTCGCGCGTGAGAAGTACTTCCGCGAGCTGGTCTGATCCCGACTAGGAGCTTGCACCGAATAGATGACGGATGGATTTCGGAAGCGCCGAAGTGCCATCTGACGCGGGTTTTCGGAGCAGTACTCTAGCCCTTCCTGCTTCGACTCCTGCTCTTGAGAGCGAGAATCCGCCGGACTGTCCGAACGAGTTCATCGGGATCCACCGGTTTGCAGACAAAACCCTCGGGAGCGGTGACGGGGCGTTCGTAGATCACCCGGCGAAACTCCGGGTGGCCCGTGACGATGCACACCGGGATGCTCGCGGTCTGCGGGTCCTCACGAAGATCGCAGAAAGTCGTCACTCCGTCGCGGCCCGGCATGGAAAGGTCAAGAGTGATGAGATCGGGTTTCCTGACTTTCGCCACTTCCATGGCCTCGTCGCCATCCGCGGCTTCGCACAGCCCGGCGCCGTGATCGGCGAAGAGAGCGAGGAGAAAGGTCCGGATGTCCTCGTCGTCATCGACCACCAGAATGACCGAGCCCGACAACGGACCTGGTTCGACCTCGAAGCTCTTCGTGTCGAGAACTCGTTCCATGTGACTCCCCTCGTCAAATGTAACGCGCGTGGTGCGAGGTTTCAATGGTCGAGTGGCCTGGGTTGAAATCCGCCGGCCTGGCTTTTCCATGCCGTGGCGCCGGGCCCGAGCCATTCAGGGTAGAGATCGGGCCGACGATCTGGGAGGAAAAGCTTACGGGCGTGGGATGAGGCGACCTCCTCCAGGTCGAGATCTGCCATGAGAATCTCCTCGGTCCCGGTGCCGGCGCTCGCGATCACCCGGCCGTCAGGAGCGCAGACAAACGACTCACCCGCGAAGATCAGACATTCTTCGGCTCCGACCCGGTTGCACAGCGCCGTGAAGTAACCGTTCTGAAAGGCGGCGACCCGGAGTTCGGCCTCGTAGAGACCATCCGGCCACTCACCGACCGCCCCGGCCTGAGGCACAACAACCACCTCGGCCCCCGCGAGGGCCAGGGCGCGCATCTGCTCGGGATAGTGGCGGTCATAACAGATGGCGACACCGATCTTCCCGGCGGCGGTGTCGAAGACGGGTGCCCCGGTGTCGCCCGGGGTGTAGTAGCCCTTCTCGTGGAAACACTCGTAGTCGGTGATGTGGACCATCCTTGATCGGCCCAACAGAGAACCGTCTGCATCGATCACGGGCGAGCAGTCAAAACACCGGTCGTCATCGCGCTCGAAGAGGTTCAGGACAACGACCACTCCGTGTTCTCGCGCCTTTGCGCAGAACGCGTCGGTGACGGGCCCGGGCACTTCTTCGGCGAGACCTTCAAAACCCGGTCGGGCATGATTCTGGGGATAGAAACGTTCAAATGCGAGTTCGGCGAAACACACGACATCGGCTCCGTCGGCGACGGCTGCGTCGAGGGCGGAGAGTCCGCGTTCGAGGTTGACATTCTTGTCGATGGTGGCTTTCTGTTGAACGAGTGCAATACGCATCTGATCCCCTTCGGAGCCGGCGAGCTTGACTCGCCCGATCTACACGCTAGGGTAACCCACATGACGAGTTCCTCCATCACTGCTGCCTTGATCACCGAAGTCTTTGTCAACGACCCGGACGGACTTCGCCTCAGCGGGCGCCTCCGGGATGCCCGAGAAGGGGGGGCGGAACTCGCGATCCTCCCCGAGCTCCCCATGGATCCGTGGATCCCGAAACGTCGGGAAGCGGACCCGAACGATGCCGAGGGACCAAACGGCCAGAGACAACAGGCGATGGCTGTGGCGGCGGCCCGCTCAGGCGTGGCCGTTCTGGGGGGCGCCATCATCCGCGACCCGGCCACCGGAAAGCGACACAACACTGCTCTGCTCTATAAAAAGGACGGCTCCCTAGTTGCCGCCTACCGCAAGCTCCACCTGCCTTTTGAAGAAAACTTTTGGGAGGCTGCCCACTACGAACCCGGGGTCGACCCGCCACAGGTCATCTCGGGTTTCGAGATTCCGCTGGGGATTCAGATCTGCTCCGACTCGAATCGAACGAGCGGCTGCCATCTGCTCGCAGCGCAGGGTGCGGGGGTGATCTTCGTCCCACGGGCGACTCCCGAGACCAGTTGGAATCGGTGGCGTCTTGTGTTGCGCGCCAACGCCGTCACATCGGCCGCCTGGGTCGTGACGGTCAACCGGCCCCCGGAGGGTGATCCATCTCCCATCGGAGGACCATCCGCGGTGATCTCACCCACCGGCGAAATGGTAGGAGAATCGACTCACGGTGTACTGATTGCCACCTTGGATCAGAAGGCCGTCGATCAGGCGCGAAAGGCATACCCGGGCTATCTCGATCACCAACCCGAAGTCCACGGGAAAGGCTGGTCGGCTCTCGGGGCGCAACGTGGATAGAACTGGTGGGACTGCCCGCGAGCTTTGACGTCGGAATGACTTCGCGGTCTGTACTCGTTAGCACTGATGGAATAAGATACGTCCAACGGCACTCCTCCACGTGCGCCGCTCCCCCCCGAAAGGACACCGCCTCAATGCGTCACCGCCTGATCACAGTCTCGATTCTCATGATTGCCATCGCTGCGACCGCCTTTGCCACGCAGACCTCACCGAGCAGCCGATCGGAGGCCATCGACGCGATGTTGGGAGCCGTCGAAGCCGACGTGGCTCTGAACCCGGTCACGGGAACCGTTCGACACGCGCGCTTCACGAGCGGAAGTGTCGTCCCTGAACCGGCCACCAAACAGGAGAAGGCGGAGCACTTTCTCATCCGTCACGGCCGAGCCTTTGGAATTGACGCTCCCGGATCACAGCTCGAACTCAAACGCGAACAACTGGATCAAATCGGCCATAGCCATCTCGTCTACGATCAGTTCCATCGCGGGATTCCGGTCTTTGGCGGTCGGTTCGCGCTCCACTTCGATGCAACCGGCGAGCTCATCGCCGCCAACGGTTCGGTCCTTCCCGATATCGCAGTCGGGAATGTCCGACCCGACCTCAGCGATGTCGAGGCGCGGGAAATCGGGCGATTGGTTGTCGCGAAGCAGCACGACGTAGAACTCGCATCCCTGGGGATCGAGTCCGTCGAGCTTGTCATCTTCAACGACGGGATCAGCTGGGGTCGCGCCGGCGCCTACCACCTGAGCTGGAGCATGGAAGTCACCAATGGCGAGACGATTGCCGAACAACTCTTCATCGATGCCGGCAACGGTCGGATTCTGAACCAGATCAACCACATCGAGAGCATCGAACGGTTGATCTACGAGAACACGAGTAGCAACCTGATCTGGCGCGAAGGCGATCCGCTCCCCTACAGCGGCAGCGGCACCTTCCGAGACGAGGAGATCAACAACCTCATCACGGTGGCCGAACAGACCTACAACACGTTTTTGAACGTCTCCGGCGGGACCTACCTCTCGTGGACCGGCGATGACGGCGCCATGCGCAGCACCTACGACCGCACCGGCGACAGCTGTCCCAACGCCTACTTCAACGGCTCATCCACGACCTTCTGCGTCGGAACCGCAACCGACGACGTCGTGGCCCACGAGTGGACCCACGGTTACACGAGCCGGACGCACGACCTGGTCTACCAATGGCAGTCAGGCGCTCTCAATGAGAGCTATTCAGATATCTTCGGTGAGATCGTCGATCTGCTCTATGACTCGGGAACCGACACCCCAAGCACCGTTCGCGAGAGCGAGACCTGTTCATCGGCCACCACCCAGGCGGATACCGAGTTCGTGGTGGTTGCCCCTGCGGCCATCGCCGGGCCCATGAATGCTCGAGGAGCGGATTTCAACCCGTCCCCGCCGTGGAGCGTGACCGGCGAGGTCGAACTGGCTGACGATGGTGTCGGCCTCGGCAACGACGCCTGCGATGAGCTCATGGATTTCACCCCCGACAAGATCGCCCTGATCACCATGGCGAACTGCAGCGAGCGTTTTCTCACACCGGTGAGCAATGCCGAGGCAGCCGGCGCCATTGGCGCCATTGTCGTCAACCCCCTCAATGACGGCGTCACGACCATGTCCGGATCGGGGCGACTGGGAATCCCGTCGATCTTCCTCGGACGCAGCGACGGCGACATCCTCCGCGACGCCATCGACGATGGCCTGACCGTCACCCTGAGCGCCGGCGGAGACGGATCACTGCGTTGGCTCGTCGCCGAGGACAGTTCCGGTTTCGGCCGCGCGATCCGCGACATGTGGAGTCCCGAGTGCCTCGGAGACCCGGGCCGGGTCTTCTCCGATCGATATTTCTGCGGAAGTTCGGACAACGGCGGTGTTCACAGCAATAGCGGTGTTCCGAACCACGCGTTCGCCCTCCTCATGGATGGCGGCACTTCCAACGGGATTGCGGTCCCCGGGATCGGAATGACCCGGGCCGCTCATATCTACTGGCGGGCCATGTCGGTCTATCAGTTCCCCGTCTCAGATCTTCGCGACCACGCCGAGCTTTTGGCCGTGAGTTGTCAGGATCTCATCGGAGCACCGCTGCCCGATCTGCTCACAGGCCAGGTCGCTCCCGAAGTCATCACGGCTCAGACTTGCGCCGCGGTTGACGCGGCCATGACCGCAACCGAAATGACTCAGTGGCCGACGCAGTGCAACTTCGAAACCATCCTCGATGACAACCCCCCGATCCAGCCCGGCTCCCTCGAGGTCTTCGCAGAGACTTTCGACAGTCAGCCGGCCGGGTGGGCCCTGAGCAACGAAGGGGTCTACGAAGAATACGAGCCACGTGACTGGGTGTGGACAGAGGCCGTGCCCGAAGGCGGCCAGGGTGGTGCGTTCTATGCCATCGACAGCCCAACCGCCGGGAACTGCCAGGCGGGCTCCGATGACCAGTCGGGAGTTGTGCGCCTCGCCAGCCCGGCCATCGAACTCCCCCTCGCCACCCGGCCGATCCTTCTCTTCGACCACTATGTCGCCACCGAAGATCCCGTGGACGGCGGAAACCTCAAGATCAGCGTCAACGGCGGGCCGTTTGAGGTGGTGCCGTCCAAAGCCTTCCTCTTCAACCCCTACAACGACGAACTTCGTCCGTCGCAGTGGAACGACAATCCCATGGCAGGCGAAGAAGCGTTCATCGGCACGGACGCTACCACCTACAAAGGCTCCTGGGGACAATCACAGGTCCATCTCGGCTCGCTCGTTGTCGGAGGCGACACCATCGTGCTCCGCTTCGATTTCGGCACCGACGGCTGCGCCGGTCAGGATGGGTGGTACGTCGACAATGTGCGGCTGATCATGGAACCACGGGAGCGCCAGAGCGGACCGCGGATCACCGCAGCACCCTGACGCTGACCACAGGGCAAAAAGAAAAGGGAGGGGCATGACCCCTCCCTTTTTCATTGGAGCGGTGTTCTTCAGCCGTTGGCTCCGGCAACCCCGCCTTCGGTCAGTCTGGGCAGCAGGATCGAGTTGAAAAGCAACTTGAACGTAGTCGGGGTCGAGAACCTGAACTGCGGATAGAACCCGAAGAGGACCATCTGTCCCTTCCCGGCCCGAACCCAGACCATGGCGGGCTGGTCGGCGACCAGTTCGGCTTTCTCAGCATAGCCGCTGAGCAGGATGTCGTCTGCAGGGAACGACCCGATGACACGTCTGTCGGTGTCGAGTACGGGAAGACTGGTGCCCAGGACCGGACGACCGCGGGTGAAGACACCGGTGGTTTTCGGCATCCCCCACGTCAACGGGTGATCCTGGAGAAGCTCGATGGCCAGGAGCGAACCGGGTGCGTAGAAACCTCCGTCGCTCAGTTTCGAGGCCTGGTCGTGGACCGGGAGATCGAACTCCCTGGCGTCATCACCCTCGCCGAATGTCTTACTGCCGAAGAAGAGATTGGTAGATCCGCCCCAGGAGACGATCTTGCCGCCCGACTCGAGAAATGCAGTCAGAGCCTTGACCCCATCTTCTCCAAGGCCCTTTCGGTACTCCGGCCTATAGTCGTTGACGCGATACTCGTTCTTTGTCTTGTAGGCGCCCTTTCTCAGGATATTCTCATCGGCGCCCGGGAAGATCACGACATCGAAATTTGCTTTGAGGTCGGCGTCGACCACATCGCCGGGACGCAGAACCGTGAACGGAATACCGTAGTCCTCGAGCAGGAAACGAGTCCAGCCCGCATCCATGTCGTGGAACCAGGTTTCAACCAAAGCCACCCGAAGCTGTTGAATCTCGGTCATCGGCGCTGTGGGACGCTCGTCGAGCGGGTGGATCCTCGCCGAACCGGCGTGGTCCGGAAGATCAACCATCGAAGCCTTGACCACGAAGGTCCCGGCCGGAAGTTCGGTCTCATCCACCATCATGCTCTCGCTCGTCCGATGGATCTTCTTCCCATCCTCGAGAAGTTCGAAGACGACCCGAAAGCTCGCGTTGTCCCTCGGATCGAGAGCGAGACCCCAGGATCCATCAGCGACCGGCATCGCGACCCTTTCAGTCCTGGCCACGAGAAGGTCTTCGAGGTCGGGTGATCTGGTGTCGACTTCAATCGCGGTGACTCCGAGATGGAGGGGAAGCGACCAACTGGTGATGTCATAGGGTTTGACGATCTCTCCACCCGGGGTGTAGTGGCGCACCGGGTAAGTCTGGCTTTCCATGACCTCTTTGGCAAACGGGCGATAGGCCTGCGCCATGGATACCACGATGTCTCCGGCAGCGAAATGGTGTTCGTCGACGACGACCGGACCGGAGAGCTGCTCAACCTCGACACCGTGGTCGACAAGCATCGCCACCAAACGATCGCGCTCGCTCGGGTCGTGCTGTTGCTCAGGAACAACGAAATAGTATGGTGCTTCGGTTTGACCTCGTTTGAACTCCTCGCGGCAGAGATCGTTGCGGAAGGTCAGGATTTCATCGCGCAGATTGGAAGACGTCTTGATCGCGCCTCTCCACGACGCGAGCTCGTAGTTGACGATATCGCCGAGTCGCCACCACCCACCGGGCCACGGACTCGGCATGTTGACGCCTTTTTTGTAGTCGGAAAGGCCTTTTCCGCGAACTTTGCGTTCACTCTTTTCGACGAAGACCGGTGTCGCCACCCGGCAGCTTGCTGCCTCGGTCAGGATGCTGATCACACCCTTCCAGTGTGACGTGGTGGTTGCGCCCGGCCAGTACTCGTCAAAGGCCCAGTTGGTCGCCACGCCGGTCAACCCGTCGTAGCCGATCTCCCGAGCCATGGCCGATCCGAAGACATCGCACCAGGTCCACAGCTTGCCGTCGACGTTCTCGGCGATGGGATCGTGATATTGGGGGACAAAGTACCGGGGTCCGGTCCGCCCCATCTGGTGCTTGTCCAACAGAACCTGTGGATACCACTCGGTGGAATAGGCTCGGCTCACGGCTCGGCTTTCGGCCTGACTCAGGGTCACGAAATCGCGGTTGTTGTCGTGGCCGACATAGTGGTGGTAAAGCCCGGGCATGGACCCGCCTTCATATGGGGTGCCCAGATTCTCCCGATAGTGATGGACGATCATGTCCATCCCGTCCGGGTTGAGACTCGCAACGACCATCACCACGACATCGTCGAGATAGCCGAGCGTCTCTTCGTCGTTGGCGGTGGCCAGGCGATACGTCAAGACAGGCAGCGTCTGGGCAGGTGCGACTTCGGTGGAATGCATGGAAAGCGTGGCCATGACGAAGACCCGCGCGCTTTTGATGAGTTCGGAGCGCTCGTCATCGGGAATCTCCGGATCCATCGCGAGGCGGTGGTTGATCTCCTTGAGTTCATCCAGACGCCCGAGGTTTTCTTCGGACGAAATGAACGCCATCATCATCGGACGGTCGAGAGTCGATCGACCAATCTCCTGGAGTTGGACTCGTGGCGACGCGTCGGCGACCGACTCGAGATAGTCGATCAACTCTTCGTAGTCGATGAGCTTTCGATCGGTTCCGGGCGAAAAGCCGAAGACCGACTCAGGGGTCGGAATTTCAGGTACGGCCTCTTGAGCCCCCACCGGCTGGGCAACGCACATCAACGCGACGCACAGACACACACATCCAAGGGAATGACGCATTCTCAGATCCTCCATCCGGGTTTATTCTACCTAAACTGAGCGACTCTGCCGGATGAGAGAATCACCCAATTTAGGTTGTAGGCTTTCCCAAGGGGGTGTTTCAGGACTCGTCCTCCACCCGCGACACCCCTGGGAGTGCGGCCGCACGTTGGAGGAGTTCGAGTTCGCGCTGGTACGCCGCCGCCAACAGCCGGGCGAGTCTGGGATTCTCGGGATCGCGCGAGAGTTCGGCTGAGATGGCCGCGATCTGGGTCTCGATGATCTGCAGATTCTCGGCGACCGTGGTCCGGGCCTCCTCCGGCAGTTCATCCCGGCGCGCGTCGAGCACCTGGAGGAGTTCCGATCGAGCGGCCTCGAAATCGTCTTCGTCTGAACCCAATGCCACCAGCGCTGCCCGCGCGGCGAGCCCGATGCGTGACGACAACGGCGACGCGGTCTCCGTTTCGGCTCCACCGCGCTGACCGAGAAAGACAGCAGCCACCAAGGCGACGGCAACCAGACCCGCGGAGGTGACCGCCACAGGAAACCACCAGCCATCGCGGCCGGGGTCTTCACGGTCTTCGAGTTTCTCTCTCGCCATATCCCTCCGTGTCTGAGATGTTACAGCACGGGGTTTGGTTGCACTGCCCCTAGGAGGCCGCACCGCCTAGACCCTCAGGGAAGCTGTAGAGCCGCCGGAGCAGAACTTGGTGAGGGTCAATGCGGTGCACACTCCTCTCAGCCTGCCGAATTCGCCTCTTCGGCGACGGCCGCCGCTTCTTCCTCCAACTGGATCCTGGCAGCGACAGCCCGGCCGTTATCCAACATGATGGCAATGGGTCGCGTTTTCTCGCTCGACTCCAGGATGATCTTGATGATCATCGTCAGCGGCACCGACAGGAGCATGCCGACCGGTCCGAGAACCCAGCCCCAGAAGACTAACGATAAGAAGACGACCAGGGTCGACAGACCCAGGGTCCTTCCGATCACGTTAGGTTCGATGATGTTCCCGAAGAGTATGTTGACCACCATGAAGCCCAGACCCACGGCCAGAGCGCTGCCGGGTCCGAGCTGAATCAGCGCCAGAAGGACGGCGGGAACGGCAGCCAGGAGCGAGCCGATGGTGGGGATGAAATTAAGCAGGAACGCGAGAAGCCCCCACAACAGGGCGAAGTCGAGACCCAGGAGAGAGGTCCAGATGGCGACCATCGTGCCAGTTGAGAGGCTGACGATGGTTTTGACCGCGAGATAGCGCTGGATCTGGGTGGCGGCGTGATCGACCTGGAGTACGGCCTTGGAGTCTTCACCGAAGGCGACCTTCAGTTTTGTCGGGACCCACACCCCTTCGAGGAGCATAAACACGACGATCAACGAGATCATGAAGGTGTTGGAGAGAATCGCGGCAAGGCCTTTGAGACCGCTCCCGACCCAACTCATGACCGAACCCGGGTCGATGATTCCGAGGATCTCCCTATCGTCGATCTCGAGTTCGAGCGGCAGGCGATCAATGAGGCTCGGGATCGAGTTGACGAGAGCATCCAGACGCGCCTGGTATTGCGGAATCGCCGCCACAAACCGATTGATCGTTCCACCGAGTACGACTCCGACGATGGTGAGAACTGCGAGCAGCACAATCACGACCAGCAGGACCGCGACCGCCGCTGGGACCCGTTTGCGTTGCAGCCAGTTGACCAATGGCGCCGCGATGATGGCGAAGAACAGGGCCAGCATGAACGGCACGACCAGCGCCTGCGCGGCACGAAGACCGGCGATCAGGATGACCGCCGCCGCCAGACTGACAAGGGTCAGCGGAATCTTCGATCTCAGGGCGGATAACTCATTCGTCAAAAGGAAATCCCTTTCGTAATCTACCCTTCGCCGTCACCATGTCTTCGGCGGTACATCGGTGCCGTAGACGTACTTGTCGAACCACGGATGGTAGTCCTCCCCGGTGATGGCTGAAGCAAAGAGGATGACATCCTCGGTGATGACTTTCATCCCCGGTTTCTTGGCCGCCTGGGTGGTGAGGAAATAGAGCATCTTCTTGAAATTGGCATCACCCATATCCTGTCGCAGTGCATGCAGGACATAAGGGCCCTTGCCATAGAGCAACTGTGTGTAGCACTGCTGGTGGCCACGGGAGCCGTTGAGTGCCGAAGCTCCATAGATGCTGGAGAATTCACTGCACTCATCGACATCGGTCTGCCACTCCCGGAGTTGGACTTTGGCCTTTGTCTTGTCTTTTGCCCCCTCGGACATGAAGAGATAGGACAGGTACTCCGCAAACGACTCGGAGATCCAATTGTCGTACGGAGTTCCCCAGCTGATGAGGTTGCCGAACCACTGGTGGGCGATCTCATGGGCGTACCGGCTGTTCTGACCCTTCGATGCGTACCGTTTGATGATGGTGTTGAGATCGCTCGAATCACCGCTGATCGGGCTCAGTCCCTCTGAAGTGATCTCCACCAGTCCTGCCGGAGCCTGCCAGAAGAAGTGCCTGTAGTACGGGATTTCGATGACCTCGAGTTCCTTATAGGGAAACGGTTCCATCCCGTTGGAGTAGAAATCGAGAACGGCCAGGCCGTTGCGAATCAGGTTCTTGGCGCCCCGTTTTTTGGCGCTGGCATAGGAGTAGATCCTGATGTCGAAACCCTCGTGTTGCTCCTGTGTCACCACGAAGTTTCCGACGACGACGAATGGAAACGAAATCGGCTTCTCCTCGATGGACTCGACGCAGTTCAAGCCATTCTCGGACCACCGGCGGACGGTGCGTCCGCACGCCATGGGAAGGAAGGGCTCTTTGACCTTGACCACCGAGTGGAAGCTCGCCGCGGTGTCATAGATCTCGAGCTGGGGGAGATAGGCCATATTACCCAGCACGAGGTAGGCGTCGCCACTGAAGTTCTTCAGAAAGGCGCCCTCCGCTTCTACGGTGAGGGTGACTGAGGCCCCGGGATCCAGCGCCTCGGGAAGCAGGATCAACAACTCGTTGTATTTGTGCGAGAACTCGAGTTCGGCCCCGCCGTCGTCCGTGACCTTGTTCACGACAATGGAGACCTCCTGGTCGTCCCAGGGACGGTATCGCTCGGAGCGTCCGTTCATCAACGAGAAGTTGATCAGTCGAACCGGGTGGGCGCCGGCGGTGAGAGTTGTGGTCGTGACCTCGGTGGCCATCACGTTGTCGAGAGAAACCAACTCGAGATCAATGGCGGTCTGGACGAGGCTCGGCTGAGGCCGTTCCTTCAGATCAAAACCGGCGGGCAGCTGAACAACGACATCGAGGTAGTGAAAGCTCCCCCCGACGCCGCTTTCCTTCTTGAGTCGACCATAGAGTTCCTGGTGTTGCCCCACCGGGTCGTAGAGGAACAGGGAATCGTCGCTTCCCTCCCAGAGAATCGCGGCAACGATCGGCTCTGAATAGTCTTCGAAGACGTAGGACACGAGCATATGGTCCAGCCCCGAGTAGCGGGTCTGGCCCCAGCGCTCGACCGAACGATCGACGATATCCGCGAGTCGTGAGCTGGTCACGTTCTCACCGCCGAAGAGGTCTGCAGGTACCTTGTTCGTGAAGAACACCCCGCCCTCGAACTCGGCTTTGAAGACGCCCCCGGTGACGCTCTTGGCACCGATTTCATCCTTGATCGTGGTGAGGTTGGCCTGGTGGAATGGACCTGGTGGAATGGTAACCGCCATGGTGCCTGCGCCTTTGAAGGCAAAGCCGACCACCGTTTCAGCGCCGAGGACTCCCTCGACCTCTCCATCGATCGTGAAGACGGCGTTGCCATAGCGGAACTCGAATCCCTCGACGGTTTCGGCGTTGCCGGCCATGGTCGGTTTGGCCAGGCTGTCGAGGGTCGGTCCGAGGGTGCCGCCGGTCGCGACAGAAGCTGCAAACATGAGCGTGACGACGATATGACTGCGCATGGACAAACTCCGGGGTGAATCGGTCATGGACAGAAGGGTACGACGACCCTGGCACGGGATCAAACGTCGGTGTCGCCGGCCGGACCCGGCAGCCGAATATCAGAACAACGTATAGATGAACGGCGCCGCAGCCGAGCCCGAAAGCACAATCAGCAGGGCGACAAGCAACAGGACGATGATGATTGGTGTCAGCCACCACTTCTTGTTGTTGAGCAGAAAATCGAGAAACTCGGCGAGCAGTCCCTGCTGTGGCGCCTCGGCCTCTTCTTCGAACCTGCTCTTGGAGGATTTGTCATCGACCATGTCACACCTCAGAATTGACGGAAGTAGGACTCGGGAGTTCTATCTGTCTCGCGTTCGACCCAACGGCTCTTTTGATCGGGATCACGCCGGCGGGTCATGGGATCATACCCGAAGAGTCGCATGCCCAACCCGATGGGTGTCATCATCAGGTAGTACACCATCGCCAATACGACGTGGGAGACGACGAATCCGATGGGCCAGGCCGCATAGGACATCCCGACAAAGACCGCGCGCATGAATACGGGAACCATCCAGCCGATGGCCGGCACCACAACGGAGGAAACCCAGAGCACCGTGGCGGCGGTCTGCGAGTGGAACTTGAACCACGCCACGGCACCAAAAAACGCCAGAAATCCGAGCCAGATGAAACCGAACTGGTTGAGCTGACGGCGGGTCGGGTTGCGGTTGACGGTGACGAGGCTCATCCGGTCACCTCAGTCCAGCTCGAAACGGG
>Ga0209344_10002599_pt1 | contig 19630 bp, 22 predicted proteins | sample Cruoilmetagenom6_FD_187293 | JGI IMG/M metagenome (GOLD analysis project Ga0209344, IMG submission 187293) | Oil polluted marine microbial communities from Coal Oil Point, Santa Barbara, California, USA - Santa Barbara Oil Seep Sample 6 (SPAdes)... | ecosystem: Environmental > Aquatic > Marine... | reverse complement strand
AGTTGGTCGGCATGGATCGTCTTTCCAAGGAACGGATACTTGAAAGCGCTGACCAAAACGAAGTCTTTGTTCATCTTCGCATCCCAGATCTGCTCCTTGAATTTCAGATAATTATGCCGGTTGATTTTGACGGTAAGCGTCCCGTTAGGATCCTCCAGATACAATGTAACGCTGTCTTTCAGTTCTGGATTCTTGACCGTCGCCGGGTCGAGGTCTTCACCCGTTCTGGAGCGGTGGTCTTCGAACAGATCCTTCAGGTTTCGATCCTTCAGACGTCCGAGCACGACGCCGCGCCATTTCACGTCCTCGTAGGGAACGTCTTCGGCGGTTGCTCGTGGCATCGGAAGCCCGGGCAACTCGTCGTCGCGGATGGCCTTCTTGATCGCGTCTACAGAGCGCTGGATCTCGCCAATTCCGAAGGGGTCGTCGCCGCTGGCGAACTCGCGAATCTTGTCAACCGTCTTCGGACCAAATCCCTTGATCTGGGTCAGGTCGTCCCACTCTTGAATTCCAACTTCGCGCTCGAACTCTTCGATCAGAATAGCCTTGCTTTCGCCGACCCCGGGGATCTGCGAGTAACCGGCGCGAACTCCCGACTCGTGGTCTTCACGAAACGGCTTCCAAGTCATGCCGGTTCCGACCGAAGGAGGGCGAACCTTGTAGTCGCGGTCGAAGCGCTTGTCGGCCATGTCGCGCATCAGGATTACCTGCTTGTCGACGTCCTTGGTCTTCTGCAAGGTAGCGGCGTAGAACTCAAGCGGATGATGCTGCTTCAACCACATTGCCCAGAAGCCGAGCATGCTGTAGGAAACACAGTGCGCAATGTTGAACGCATAGGTTCCGGCGGTCACCATTCGCTTCCAGATTTCCTTGGCTGTCGGCTCGTCGATTCCCTGACTGGCAGCGCCCTCGTTGAACTGCTCCCAGAGCGCGTTGAACGCGGACTCGCCCTTCTTGGAGCTGATGATCTTTCGGATGGCCGAACGGTGTGTCCAAGGAAGCTTCCCGATGTCACCGCAGATCTGGAGAATCTGCTCCTGATAAATGATCTGCCCTTCTGTGAATTCGCAGATCTTCGAGACCATGGGATGGAGCTCTTCCTTCTCCTGCTGCCCCTTGCGAATCGCTAGATAGTCGCCGGTGCTTCCCGAGTGCAATGGACCCGGGCGGGACAGGGCGTTGATGGCTGCAAGATCCATGAAGTTGTTGGGCGACATCTCTTGGCAAACCATCTTGGTTGTGCGACCCTCAAACTGGAAGATTCCGACCACATCCGCACGCTTGAAAGCGGCGAGCGTCTTGGGGTCGTCCATGGGCAGGTCGTACAGGTCTTCGAGGGTCATTCCGAGCATGTCAATCGCGTTCCGGATCATGCCCATCGTGGTCAGCCCTAGCGCGTCAAGCTTCATGAGCCCAAGGTGCTCCCCGTCGTACTTGTCGACCGACAGAACCCGAACCTCCTTGGCCGCTACTCCGGTGCCAACCTTCTTGGCATAGGTGGCCACGTACTGGTCGAGCGGCTGTGCTCCGATAACCAATCCTGCTGCGTGAACGCCGAAGGACTTGTAGTTGCCCTCAAGCTCCATGGACTTGTACAGCGCCGGATACTTGTCAAAGATCTCCTTGACCACCGGGAACATCTCCACCGTGTCGCTGATGCCAGCGTCGAAGCGGGAGTCACCACCAGAGCGCTCAACCAAGAAGTCCTTCGCCCGGGCAACCTCGAACGCCGGAATCTGATAAACGCGAGCCACGTCGTCGATCGCGTTCTTACCACGATAGCGGGTGAACGTTCCGATGTTTCCAACGCGGTCGATTCCGTACTTCTCGATCATAATGAGACGAACCTCGTCCCGGCGCTCGTCCTCGAAGTCGAGGTCGATATCCGGCTCGTCGTTTCGGTCTGGTGCGATGAATCGCTCGAACAGCATGGAGGGATACTCCATGGGATTCACTTCGGTGATTCGCCAGAGGAAGCAGCACAGCGAAGCGGCTGCGGAACCACGGGCTGGACCAACAAGCACGCCCCGGTCTTTCGCCGTCCGAACAACGTCGCCGAGCACCGCAAAGTAGTCGAGGAAGTCCTTGGTCTCCATGAGGCCAAATTCGTACTCTACGCGCTCCTTGTACGCCGCTTTCGTCTTCGGGCTGAGGTTGTTGAATCCTCTGTACTTCCATCCTTCGTTGAGCCAGTGTCGAAGGACTGTTCTCGTGTCAACCGGGGCGGCTTCTTCTTGGGCGGCCACGGCTTGAGATCGTCGACGGTTCCGGGGTATCGGATCCGATCCATTTTTGGTAGCTCTACGTTGCATCGTGACGCAACCTCCTGTGTGTTGTCGATAGCGGCTTCTGCATCCCGCTTGCTGAGCCCGGTGGCTCGCAGATCGTCGAATATTTGCTTGTCGCTGGTTGGGTAAGTCAGCAGGATGTCGTACTCCCATTCGGCTTCCGCTGCGGCAACGGTTCCGGTGTTTCGCCCAGCCGCGTGCAGGATCTTCTGCATCTCGTTTTGCTCCGGCTTCGGATAATGAACGTCGCTGGTTGCGAGGAGCGGAACCTTGAACTCCTTGGACCAGATTGCGTACTGCTGATTGATGAGCTTGGTGCGCTCCAAGCCGGGGAATCTTTGGGTCTCCAGATAGAACCGGTCGCCAAGGATTCGCTTGTAAGCTTTCAGCACCTTTACAGCCGCGTCGTAATCCGGCTCCAAGCCCTTACCGCCGAGCAGTTGCGAAGGGATATGTCCGTCTGCGCAACCAGAGGTCATGATGATGTCTTCTTGATTGTCTTTCAGGTTTGGAATAGTGACCGTTGGCCAGCGGTAAAAGTCATCCGCCCAAGCCCGGGTCACCATCTTCATCATGTTCCGATAACCGTCGAGATTCATTGCCAGCATGGTCTGGTGCCACTTGCGCTGGTTCTGGGTCTCTCGCATGTCTGCCATGGCCGTGTAAGCCTCGATCCCGAAGATCGGCTTCACATTGTGCGCGAGCGCCGCCTGTTCCAGCTTCACGTGCGAACTAACGTTCCCGTGTTCCGTCAACGCGACGGCGCTCATGCCCAACTCTTTGATGCGAGCCACGTGCTCTTCGGGCAAGCCGAAACCGTCCATGTACGAGAATGTACTGTGTCCGTGTAGCGATACGTATTTCATGCTTCTCCAATGAGCCGTGGCTGGTTAGCCGAGACCGGTTTCAGACGCTCCGAATGGGTCGCCTTCTTCGTCTCGTTTTTCGAGCATTTCTTTGTCCAGCGCTCCGAGGATTCCAAGGTATGGAATCATGTCGAGAAGGCTGTCCGGATGCCCCTCGTCAAAGTTGACAACGTATCGCGTCAGCTTGACGATGATGAGCTCGAAGATGTGCCAGCGGTTGTAGTCCTCTTCAGTCTTCAGCCCGGGGCGTCCTTCAGGGAACAGCGCCGCCATCGTGCGACCAACGAGCTTGTAGTTGTCCTTGTAAACCGAGGAGCGATCCTCGTAGGTGTCCTGAGCGGTTGTCAGGATGTGGAGAACTTGCTTCTGGTGTTCGGAGTGTTGAGCTATCCAATAGGGGCAGCCTATATCGCAGTCCTTGCCGAAGTCGTGACTGTGCGACATCACGAGTTGGCCTCGATCCGCTCAATGACCTTGGTGCAAACGCCGAGCGTTGCGCGTGTGTCGTAGATCGTGTAGTGATAGGTTCGACCGGTCGAAAGAAGGTACTCGTTGGTGTGGCTGGTCGTGTAAACCTCTTGGATGATCGGCGCGTCGAAGGTTGGTGCAGGCTTGTCCGCTTCGGCGTGGATTCCGTAGTGGCAGATATGACCGCCCGGGATCCCGTCTGCGTAGTTGTCGCCGTCAGTATATCGGAGGATCTCGACTTCCATCCCCATGTCGTAGTTGAACAGGAGCTTGGCTACGTTGGTCCCTGCGTGGCCTTTGACCGTTCCCGTGGCCACGACGTTGTCCTCAACCCACTTCGCGTCTGACAGCCCAAGCTGAGCCTTGATACGGGCTTCGTCCTCGTCGTTGTACGCGATGAACGCCAACTGGTCAATCTTTCCATTGAACATGTTACTTTCCTCCATTGATGGTGATGGTTGAGCCATTGAGGGCTTCTGGTCCAGTGAGCGCAAACAAGACGGTTTCTACAACCTCCTGCTTGGCCACTCTTCGTCCGAGCACGGAACCGGCGTCCTCGTACTGGCGAGCTTGTTCCGGCGTCCAGTTTCGGAACGCCGGGATCTCTTCGGCAAGCGCCCTTGTCATGGCGGTGTCCTCCACCACGCCCGGGGAAACAGCGACCGTGATCCAGCGCGGCGCAAGCTCCCGAGCCATGACGCGAACCGCCATCTCGAGACCGGCCTTGCTTGCGCAGTATGCGATGCTTCCGCGCATGGGCGTGTCAGACGCGTCTGAGACAACTACTGCGCAACGCACTTCGGCTTTCGGCCACTGGCGCTCGTGCACCGAAGCGACCAGAACCAAGCCGGTCAAGTTGACATCGATGACCTCTCCGAAATTGAAGACGTTAGTGTCGCGGATCCAGCTAAGCTTGGACATCCCGGCTGAGTAAACGATCTCGTCGAATGGTCCATGCTTGCCGATGTAATCGTCGATAGTGGTCTCGTCGCGAACGTCAAGCTCGCGCACGGTTGGCTTGTAAACCATCCATCCAATTCTTCCACCACTACTGAGCAGGGTACGGGCAACCGCGTCGCCGATACCGTCTGTGTGTCCTCCGATGATCAAAGTTTTCATGCGCCCTCTCCTCTGTGTTCTTCGATGAGATCCCAAAGCTGGATCCCCATTTCAAGCGTGCTGTCGGCAACCGGAACGCCAGTGCGAACCTTGCGGAACGCTTCGTTGTGTCCACCGGCTCGAAGGATGGCCGGGATCCCGAGCGACTGGGCTGCGATAACGTTCTCCGGAAGGTCGTCCACCACACCAACGATGCGGTCAACTCCTACGATGTCTCGAAGGTCGAGATACTTGTCTTCGCCATAGATGACGCCGTCAACCCGTCCTACGTTGTGCTGGAGCCAGAACTGGGTATCGGGGTCGATGTTGTCGAGCCGCTGCCAAGGGCGAGTAGTGGCGATCCAGACCTGCACACCAGCCTTCTCGCGGATGCCCGTCACCATGTCGCGGATGCCCTTGAACGGCGGGATGGAGCGCTTCATTCCACCTTGGCGATACGCCAACTTGATCTGGCGATAGGTCGTCTTGTCGAGGTTGAGCGCTTCGCTGAATTCGCCTCCTTCGGCGAACTCCCATTTCACCTCGACCGGGCGTTGCAGATACAGTTCTGCGAACCAGCGGAAGTGCTCGTAGTAATCGGCGAGCGTCCCGTCGATGTCGAGCGCCACAACGGGCGCAAGCGGGTGCAGTCTCATTCGTCTTCTCCTAATTCAAACAGTTTTCGTGCAACGTTGGTCATGAATTTATCACCAACAAAGTCTCGCCACGGCTCGCCGTAGCGGTCAGCCGTAACGATGCCGCCCTCGTGAAGCTTGAGCGTGTACTTGCCACCCTCGAAGTCCATGGAAAGCGGATAGCGCCGCCCCGGGATCGCGACCCCGGCTTCTAGCTCATCGCCCGTCACGCCGTCGCCTCCTTGCCATCGAGAATGTTCTGGACAACCTCAGCCGCTTCGAAGTACGACTCATGGCTCAGGACACCCTTCTCCCAGCGCCCGTAGCGACCCATGCGGATGATGTCTGGATGGCAGGTGCAGGTGGTGGAGAGAGGCTTGCTAACGGCGTGAACCTTGCCCGGGTAGTTGGGGCGAGCGCTGTCGGGGAATTCGGTGTTCTCCCAGCCATGGATTCGGCTCTGGCGATACCACCAGTCACCGGCTTCTCCCGAGCACACAACGAGGTTGTCGCGAAGCTCGCCGTCCGAGCCGAATTCGAAGTCTCCAAGCGACTTGATCGTCTCTGTAACCCAGACGTTCTGCGATGCAAAAGAGTGCGTATTCGGACGGTCGCAAAGCGCGTTTGCCGGGATGGTCGAGACTGTTGCGTCGAACATCTTCTCTCGGATGGAGAGCACCGATCGCCCCGCTTCTGTCGACAGGTCTACATTGGTGATGTAGCCCTTGTAAAGCTCCCAACCGGCGTCGTAAGCTTCGCGGATGTCCCAAGCGTCCGAGACACCAACGAGCGTGGACGGGCTGACCAGAATGTCGCCCATGTCTCCGTAAACCTTCTCGCGATATCCATCAACGGTTCCGTTGAGCTTGTACTCAACCTTGAACGGGTCGCCGGACAGCCCGGGGATGGGCATGTGGAGGTACTGAGCGCCTCGCATGAAGCTCTTACGACTCTTCGAAAGAATCACCGGCGTGTGACCGGCTTCCGCGACGGCGTGAGCGGCGAAGATTCCCGCTGGTCCGCAGCCGAGAATTCCAATCTTGAGCTTACGCATTCTCTATCCTGTCTTTCATTTGTTTGGGGATGGAGCGCTCGCCCTTGGCGATGAGCGCTTTGTCGTACTTGCTGAGTCGGAGTTCATACCCTCCGGCCTCGTCGCAAACTGGCCACAAGTAGGGCAGATTGGTTGGGGTCTTCTTCCAGTCGTAAACGTCTGGCCAGCGGCGCATAAGGTTGCTCCGGTGTGATCGCAGAACGTCTGTGTCGGCGACCCATGGCGGAACTTGGAACGCGGCGTCTTCGCCGACGACCTCTCGGAGCGCCGTTATGGTTGCCGCAACCTCCAACGACGAGTGGGCGGCTGTTACACCATGCGCCACTAGCTTGGCCGCTGCCGCAACAGAATAGGCTCCGAGCGCCGTCTCATACCCTTGCCACATGAACTTCAGCGGTGCTGGTGCCTCCTCACGCCCGTCGTCAGGTTCGGCGTAGACCAACTCGTTCAGGAGCGCGGCTGACTCGGTATGAGCCAAGGCAAGCTGCGGAAGGGCGAGCGTTTCAACTGAGTCGAACAGCGACATGTTCGTCATCCATGTCATCATCAGCGCACCCGCTTCGAGTTGCGGTGATCGACGACCATCTTACGATTCGGATAGCTCCGGCTCCAGAGTTCGACGAAGTAGGTTGTGGTCATGGTGCTGACGCGGAAGCCGTTGATTGACCTCCACACGAAGCGGAATTTCGTGCTCTTCAGGAACAAGCGGCTTGTGGTATAGCCGATGCCCGGTTTGCCGTAGTTGTTGGCGATGATAATTTGCATTTTGGGATCCTCCCCGGTCGTAGTCCTTTACGGGAGCCGGTCGTTGAACCGGCTCCCGCCTAGCTTACTCTATTTCGGATTAGGTTACGCGTCGTCCCCGTCTTCCTTCATCTGAGTGGCGAGCGCCTGAAGCGCTTCGATAGCAGCTTCAACCTTGGCAAGCTCCGGGTAACGGGTCTGCGCGATAGCCGCAACAGCGCGGCCAGCCGCGACGCGGATCCTCTTCTTGCCAGCGGTTGCTTCGTGAGCCGCTACGATAGCCTCGATGATCGGGTCGCCAGCGGTTGCGATGTCGAAGCTTTCGCGATTCCATTCGCTCTGTCCTTCGAGGCGGTTCTTTACTTCGCCTGTGCGGAAGGAGTACTTCGAGGTGTCGAGCAGGAGGCGGTATTCAACACCCTTCGCGGTCTCAACAACGAGGCGGCTCTTCAGAACCTTCTTGACCGTGAGCTCTACGAGGCGAACGGAATCGACCGATCCGTAACGAGGGGTGATGATGCGAACGAGCTTGTCCCCGACACTCAGGTCAGCGGCGTTCATGTTGTTGTAAGCTTGTCCGTTTACGTGGCTGGTGAAGTTTTGCATTTCGAAGTCCTTTTCGAGTTCAGCCTCCGACCTTCGGAAGCGGTGATATAGATAGTATGCATGATGAATTCGAATAAAGCAAATCTATTATTCATTAAACTCTTCTTCCAGCTCGCGAACAGCCTTCAGAAGCATCGGCGTCATCATGATATCACCACGGGATTTCAGCCTAACTAGGTTCCATTTCAGGAGCGCTTGAACGGCTTGCTGAGCTTGGGAATTCTCCATCCCGCCGAACTCTTCGAAGTTCTTGGCACGGAAGGTATTGCCACCAACCATGCGCAGAGTCAGGAGCACGCTGTCTTGGTGCTCCCGGAGATATGCAACGCACAGGCTGTACTTCTCATGAGCCTTGGCATCAGCCGTGATAGCACGCTTGCTCGCTCGGGCATAACCCATAGCCGGTTCCTCGTAGACCTTGTCCAAGAATCGAACCGCGTCGCGGATGTGCTCGGCGTTGACGAGGAGCTTTCCGCGCCGGTTCACGCTGAAGGTTCTGGCTGCGATAGCGGCTGCAATGCGCAGGAGCTTGAAGCGCACATTCTCGCTCTGGATCAGAGGTGGATCGCTGATGTAACGCTCGCCCATTTCCATGGACGATTTGATGACCTGCTTCTGAGCCGCTTCGGACACCACAACGTCGTTCCGAGTTAGCGACCAAACCCACTTCACGAGAGTCTCGGATGCTTCGCTGGAGTACTCCGGGCTGTGGTGCTCGGAGAACCCGGCGTTGATGACCTTGGTGTCGACATCACCCTTCGCGGTTGCCATGACAAAGTCGAACCGGGCGACGTCTTCCGAGTTCGGAACGACGGTTCGGATAGCGCCCATACCGGCCATCGGATTGTCGCCAACCATAGATCCATCGGCGGGGTTCATTATCCACGCCAGACGGGTGCGTGCGCTGGTCTCCTCGGATGCGATCTTGGTCACCTGCGCAATGCCGGAAGAGCGGATGGAAGACATCTGCTCGATAACGTCCTTCTCCTTCAAGCCAGAGACCTCATCCAAGATGACTAAGCGCCGGTCGTTCATGGGGATGACGCCCCAAGTCATATGCCAGCGCCCGTCAATCTGCTGGACACCACCAACCAGACCGGCGAACGACATACCCTCGCAACTTTGGAGGGTTCCGGATCGGTAGTGCTTGATCAGTCGAGCGCCGATCTCCGACTTGCCCGTTCGGGTGTCTCCGACCACGCCCATCTCCAGCCAGCCCTTGTCGATAAGCATGTCGCCGATCTTGAAGCTGAGCACGCTGTGCCAGACCAAATCGTAGCCAACGTGGAGGATGTCTCGTCCGTAGATGTGGGTAACGTTCTCGGCCATGTCCGCTGCGATCTCGAAGCACTTGTCGAGCGGTGATTGGTCGGCTCTCGGCTGGAAGGCTTCCAGCATGGTTTTGCGCTCCGGCGTCATCTCGAACTTGTCGATGTCCATCTCAACCGGCTCGTTCAACCAACTCATGAACCGAAGCTTTCCGGTCTTGGGATCCGGAACGTTCTTTCCAACGAGCCGAACCTTGCGATTGACCGTGCTCGCGTGTGTGCTAATGCTGAACGCGGTTCGGCGAACCGGCTGTTGCGTTTCGTCGTCGCGCCGGTCGTCAACTGAAGGCTGGACCAGAAGCTCTTCGACGTGATAATTCTCGTCAACCTCGAACTCAACCCGGTCGGAGCAACGCGCTCCGGTGATTTCGCGCAACAGGATCTTTCGGCGCTGTTCGGCAACGTCGATGAACCGGAATAGCTGGTCGTCGTCCTCTCGGATTTCGATCTCGGCTTGACCGTTGCGAGCGGCGATTGGACACATGGTGCAAGCAGCGCCCTTGCTCTGGTCGCAGGTTGCGGTGATGAGCTTCGGCGCGGTGTACGGTTCCTGCTGCTTGCCGGCAATGGAGACTGTCAGTTCGAGAACCTTGTTCTGATTGCCCTGCGACATGCTGTCGCCAAGGTTGGCTCGGTCGCCGGTCTTCGCGACGGGCGTGCTCACGGTGGCAACGCCGCCCCGGTCGAGCGCGTCCGACATGAGCTCGCGGAATTCCCGCTCGCTGTGCCCCTCCAAGTGGATGTAATCCGTGATGTCAGCGCCCTTGGTTGTCATCGGCAAGTTGATGACGAACACGTTCCGGGCGAACTCTTTCAGGATGGATTCAACCCGCTTAGCACCCTTGCGACCGGCGTCATCCGCGTCGTAGCAGATCCAGACATCCTTGTCCACGAAGCTCTGCGCCCAAGCTGCTCGAAACGTTCCCGCCCCGGCTGTGTGCGTCACCGCTGGAATGCCGGTCTGGTTGAGCAGGATGCAGTCGGTCTCGCCTTCTGTGATAACAACCTCTTGTGCGTCGCGCAGGATGTCCGGACGGAACAGAACGGCGGTTCCGTGACCGGGCAGATTCAGCATCTTGTTGCTGTGTCCCCCGCCCATCTGATAACGACGAACGTTGACCAGATCGCCGTGCTCGTCGCGAACCGGAATCGTGATGCGACTTCCGTCCCATCCAAGCTCCCATGCGATGATCGTCTTGCGGTCGAAACCGCGCTGGTCCATTACGGCTTTCAGCTTGGTCTGATTGGACAGGAGAGCCTGAGCCCACTTCTCGATCTGGGACTGCGGTGGAAGCGGCGTTGAACTGTTGCCCAAGCGCTCCTGCACGGCTTTGGTGTAGCTGGGATCGGAATGGCGACCCCGCATGCTCTCGGCGCGGATGTCGAAGCCGCGCTCCTTCTTCAGATCCTGGACAAGCGCATAGATGCCACCGCCATGATTACCCTTCAGGCAGTTCCAGACACCCTTGTCTGCGTCCATGGAGGCGCTAGGCGTCTTGCTCGATTCGGGGTCTTCGCAGATGGGGCAGAACATGCGCTGCTCTCCATCTTCGCTTTCTTCACCTACTGCGTAACGGCTGAAAGCGGCGCGAACGGTATCCGGCTTGTACTTCTTGTCCTTGGTGCTTGTTGCCATGCTGTTAATTCGCTCCTTGCATATTGGCCGAGTCTGCTGATAAAGAAACACTATAGAGAGGTATATAAATCTCTCTCTCCTTCGTGGAAGTTAGTGATGTAGTTCATAAGTCCGGTCGTGTTAGCCCAGCCGAGTCCGTCGCCTAGTCTACTCCGGCCTGAAAGTTTTCATCCCCACAATCATCCCACAATCCCCACAATCATCCCCACAATCGAAAGACGGAATTGTGTGAGTGTCTTCCGATTGTGAGGGTGATTGAGGGATGATTGAGGTGCTATTGGGGATTATTGTGGGATTATTGTGGTGATTGAGGAATCCTCTTCACCTAAGGCTCCCGGGGCGACGACGTCGGCACTCGGCTGTCGCAGCCCGTTGTTTCTTGCGCGTCAATGAGGAGGATGGCCAGAGACTGGGGATAACCGCACCGGGGCTACTTGCTCCCCAGATCAGATTTCCGATCAGCCTCTGGCCATCCTAGTGGTTCAGCCTAGAAAGGCGTCTCGTCGCCGAACTCGGCTTCGAGGATTGCGTTGACGAGATCCTCGTCGGAGTTGCGCTTCAGGATGGTGTAATCCGGTGCAACCTCCTTCAGAATCTTACGAAGGGCGGGACGGGCGAACTCGGAAAGTTCTGCACGACGCTCTTCTTCCTCGTCGTCGTCTTCCTCTTCGTCGTCTTCTTCTTCCTCGTCGTCCTCTTCGATCTCTTCGACATCGTCCTCTTCGACTTCTTCTTCGTCGTCGAGCACCTCGGCCTCGTCGCTGAATTCGGCGTCGAGGATCCGGTCGATGATCTTGTCCTTGGTTCCCGAGATTGCAACTCCGAGTTCCTTGGCGATCTTCTTCAGAGCGGGGATTCCGAGACCGGCAAGCTCCTCGGCTCGCTCGTCCTCTTCAGTCGCCTCTTCTTCGATCTCGTCCTCGGCGTCGTCGTCATCGGCGTCTTCGAGCAGGTCGTCGTCCTCGGAGACCTTGGACTTGCCCTTGCCAGAACCAGCCTCTTCCTTGAACCGGAAGAGACCTCCGACAGCGGGGCGCTTCTCCTCGTTGTAGGTCTCGAAGCCCATGTCGATGTTTACGACCATACCAACCGGGTTCTTGCCGTCGATCTTGAGGACGTCAACAGACGCATTCTCGTCGCCCTTGGCGAGCACGATCGTAGGGTCGTCGCCGGAGCCGACTGCGGACAGAAGGTTGGCCAGATTGCGCTGAGCACCCTCCTTGAGAGCCGAGCCATCTGCAGTCTCGGTAATGATGGATCGCGAGAACATCGGGTAGCCGTCGAACCGGGCGTGGTCCTTGGGGTCGCCTGCAGCCGCTTCGAGTTCGAGCACGATGAAGAATCCCATCGAGCCGGAGTTGTTCTTGCCGAACTGGATCTTCTTGATTACCGAGCGGTAGAAGCCACGCTGAGTGGGCTCTGGTCCGTCATAGGGTTCGAACCCAGACTTGACTTCCTCGGACTTTGACTTGATCTTGATGGAGGGCATTACTTGCTCCTTCTTTTCCTTGGTGTTGCGGTTGTGGATGTTGCGGTACGCTTTCGCGTGCTCGCGGTTGCCGACGCGCTCTTACGCGCCGGGGTCTTGCTCGTCGCGGCCTTGCGCTTGGCAACGGCTTTGTCGATGATACTTTGCATCCTGGGCAGCGTCAGGTCAACCCGCTTCTTGCCTAGGGCGTTGAAGCGATCCTTCCCTCTGAATGGACCATTCTGCGCGAAGTGGAGGACGCGGTGTTCTACGCCTTCGTCATCCTCTACGACCTGCCCGTAGCCGACCACATTCATGTAGCCAGCAACCATCTGGGCAATGGCACCCTTCTGTCCGTGGATGGCCGGGGCGAAGTACTCCACGCCCTCGTTGTCCTCGTGTGTCTCGATCCACGCCGTGTAGCCAACGTTGATCGGGAGATCGTTGAACTGCTTCACGAGCGCCAGCAGCATGTTCTGTGTGCGCTGGTAGTTGCCCTGAGTTGGGACGAACTGGTCGATGTGTGGCTTGCCCTTGCGCTCAAGCTCGATGTTCAGCAGCTTGGCCATCTCGCTTGCTTCCGAGATGTTGTCGATGACTACCCATGTGATGCCCAACTCTTCGATGCCACCGTCGCGCAGATACTTGTACGCCTCGATGATGTCGTTGTAGTCGGTCACCGCCCACTCTTTCGCGTTTGAGCCCTGCATCCAAGCGGACACAGTTCCCTCCGGGTCGGTAGTGATGTACAACAGCTTGTCTTCGGAACCGTAGAACACGGTCTTGCCGAAGCCCGGGCTGGCACATATCAAGAGATGGATGTACTGCCCGGTGTTGCCAAGCGGCTGCACCTTATCGGGGATCGCCATTCGATCCTCCTTCCAGAATTACGATGCTGTCTACTCGCTCCAGGATCTCGTCCAAGCGCGATGTGATGTAGTTGCAATCTTCCTGCCCGATGTCGCCCATTGCGAGCGACCTGATCGTCCTCTTCTTGACCGCAGCGAGCTCACCCGGCGCGGCCTCTAGAATTGACTTCATTCTGCACTCTTCCCACGATAGACCTCGTAGGGAGATTCCCGATGGTACATGGTTTCCTTGAAGGTCTCCACCGACGCCTGATCGCCCTGTTCGTCCAGCTCGCACATGCGACTAAACGGGCACCAGCTACAGTCGCGAGTTGGCGTCTTCGTTAGCGGAAGATACCCCTTGCGATAAGCCTCCGAGAACACGGCTTCCTCTTGGATTCGACGGAACTGCTTCTTGCGTTCCTCCGTGGTCCGATAAAGGTCGTGTCGCTCGAAGTAAGCTGGTGGTTGCGACTTGGATACTTCACCAAAGACTTGAAGTCCCTGCGCATCGGCAAGCTCCTGCATTTGCGCGATGGTCATCTTGGGCAAATCCTCTTCCCAAGCCTCCATCTCCTCCGGCGGGGAATCTTCCCCATAGAGGTTCATGAGCGCGTTGATGTAGTGCTGCTTCATCGGCTTGTTGGTGTAGTGCCCTTCGGCGTTTCGCGGTCGCTCGTCGCGCATGGCTTTGCGCAAGAAGTTGTAGCGGATTCCAACGATGTTCTCGTTCCTCTTGAGGATGCCCTGCTTGCGCAGTTCGTACGAGGCAATCGCCCAGTAGCTTCCAGCTTGGTCGTCGAGCGGAAGATGTGCGAGGCTGATGGCAGCGGCTGTCTTGTGCTCCATCAGATAGATGTTCCCGTCGTCCAGATCCCGGAAGACTCCATCCCACGTGTAGTGGTAGCGAAGCCAGTCCTCTTTGCGAGGCCGGGTGCGACCGAAGATCTTCATCTCTGGTCGCGGTAGAACGATGCTTCCTGCGTGCTCAGTAGCGATGACCGACCAGCGGCTATCCTTACCGTAATGTTCGACGTAGCGTTCCAGCATGTCGATACCCAATGCACGCGCATCTACGTAGTCGCGCTCTTCGTCCTCGTTAGTCACGAGCATGGAGCGCTCGCCCTTGAGGAACTTCTCGAAGGTTTCGGCGGGGTGTGGACCACGCTTCAGACCTTTCAAATACCAAGCCGCCAAGCCCTCGTGAACCGCCGAGCCGAACCAAAGCGGGTTCGCCGCCCGGTTGGGGCGTAGCTCTTCGACGGAAGACCAATACCATTGCTGAGAGCAGTGCTTCAACGAGCGGCGCTCGCTGGTACGCATCTCCAACGTTGTCATGGTTTCTCCTTTGGGTTTTGACTAACGGAAGATGAGGAGCCGGTTCGCGACCGACCCCTCATCCGATTAGAAATCTCCGTCGGTGGCTGCAGCCTTCGCGGGACGACGACGGGTGGTCGCCGGAGCAGCCTTGCCCTTGGCAGCTACCTTCTTGGCTGCAGGCTTAGCAGCGGCCTTCTTGGTAGCGACCTTCTTGGGCTCTGCAGCTTTAGCCTTCTTGGCTTCAGCAGCGGCTTCAGCCTTGGCCTTGCGGTCAGCGGCACGCTGCTCCTTGTTGGCCTCGCGCTCAGCAGCCTTAGCCTTGCGAGCTTCCTTCTCCTGCTCGACCTCGATAGCACGAGCGGCGATCCGCTCCTGGTTCTCGTCGCTCTTCTGGAAAGCGCCACGGAGAGCCGAGCCGAGGTAGACCGAACGGGCGTCTACTTCTTCGCCGGTCTCGCGGGTCAGCCAGTCGGCGAACTCTTGGATGCGAGTGGGGATTGCCTTCTCTGCGTAGTTGGCGAACTCAGGCTCGCCCTTCTTCTTTGCGCGGCGTCCTGCAACGTCAGTCTTCGAGGTTGCCTTCGCAGCAGCAGCGGTCTTCTTTGAAACGGCCATGATGTCGTACTCCTTGGTGAATTGAATTTCGGATTTGTTTTGTAAAGACAGGGAGGATCGGAACCGTCCGCGTTCCAGTTTGATCCAGCCGCGATGCCGTAGCGCCGGATCCTCCCTGTCTTGCTTACGAGGTCTACTATGCTCCATCGAAAGGAGTTTCGCAAACTTAGTTCAGACTTTGTTCGAAGTTTCTTTCAGTTTCTCTTATTCCATTCGTCCCTCTTCTGCGAGATATGGGCGGTCGAAACTCGAGAATGCCCATTTGTGGGTTTTTCGAATCCCGGGCGAGTTGCACGCTGCCCGTCGCGCTCCGGCTCCACTCTCGTGAAGACGGGCTTCTCGCGATCCACCTTCGCCTTGTGGTGCTCGTAACCCAAGCCGAAACCAAGCGCCCCGGCGACTGCCATGCCAATAGCGGCGAACACGAATTCCATCTATCCATCTCCTCTGATAAGGTGCAGCGCCCGTTTGACGCCGCGTCGCCCGTCGAGCAGCTTGTGCTGCAGATCGTGCTGTGTCCAGTTGCGCTCGGCAATGGTCTGCTCAATGGTGCCTTCGGTGCGGAGATAATGCCACATGCGGGGTGACACCCGACCGCTTCGGTTGTTGATGCGCCCTTCAAGCTGCACATGGTCGTCTGCGACCCAAGTCTCGTCGGTTATGACCATCTCGTCGCACCACGCGTCGAGGTCGATGGAGACACCACCAGTTTGCGTTTGGATGAGCATGACGCGGTACTTCACGTCCAGGCTCTGGAACTTGGCAACAGCCTGTTCCCTTCGCGCTCCGGTTACGCCACCGGTGATCTTCAGTGTCGGGATCTTTCGCCGGGTAAGCTCTTCCTCCATGGCGTCGAGGATCTCGGTGAATTGCGACGCGATTACATACTTGTATGCGACGCCCTTCTCTGGCAACCACTCGCTCGTCTTCTTCCCGGTTATGCCCCGGGCGCTGAGGAACTCCACGATCCATTCCCACTTGGGGGAGTTCATGCTGGGAACGAGCTTGCCACCAACAGACCGCCACTCGCCCCAAGCCAACTGTTTGAGCCGGGTGAGCTCGCTGAGCAAGCCCTGTCCGCTGAGCGTGCCACCAAGGATAGAGGCTTCTCCATCCTCCTCGAACTGGGCATACTGCTTCTTGTGCTTGGGGCTCATCTCGACCATTACGTCGACGCGCTGCCCAAGCGGGAGATCGGGGCGTGCCTCTGAGCGCGTCCTGCGGATGACGTAGCGGTCGACGAGCTTGTGGAAGTCCTCCCGGCGCTCAGGATCGATCCCGAATACCTCCATGCCGAAGAAGCCCTTCACGTGCTCCATGTAGTTCTCGACGAACGCCCAATAGCCTCCGGTCTCGGCTCCGAGCCAGTCGAGCGTTCCCCACAGATTGACCTCCTGACCTCGCAGTGGAGTTCCGGTTAGCGCCATCCGCTCTTGCGACTTCAGATCCAGCATTCCCTGCGTGGACAGGGTGATGTTCGACGGCTTGTAGGCGGCGAAGATCTCGTGGCTCTCGTCAACAGCAAACGTCGTCCACTCGTGGTTTAGAATCTCTGGCCAATCCTCCTTGCGCACCGTTCGCTTTGGGATGTGTCCCCGGGTGATGTGGTGCTCCTTCTTGAACTTGGCCTTGCCCGCTTTCACATCCTCTTCCCAGACATCGCAAGCCTTGCAGAGCTTACCATATTGACGCCGGAGCATGGCCGGATTCACGACGAGGAACTTGGTCTCAGAAGGATCGTCGAAGAACGCCTTGATTGTGTCCCGGCGCTTCGCAGCACCCTCCGGAACGCCATACACGGTCGCACCCGTCCAAAGTGTGATCTGGCGAACCCATGTGCTGTAGATTGCCGTCTTCGGACACGACACGAGATGGGTTCCCTTCCACAGACCGCTTTCCATGATGCCGGCAAGCATCGTAGCCGTCTTGCCAAGCCCGGGTTCGTCAGCCAGAAGATATGAGCCGGTCACCTTCGCGAACTTGGCTGCTGAGCGCTGATAGGTTCTGTCCTTCATAGCCTCGGCGAGCTTGGGCGCTATCTTGGCTACGTTGGTCGAGGTGGCGTCGTGGTGGCTCGCGTATCCCTTTGCCCGTCGTTCCTTCGTCCGTTCAGCCTTAGCCCAACGTAGCAGCGCTGGTGTCGGTGCAAGCTCCTTGCCAAACACACGACGCATGCGACGAAGCGTTGCCATCGACAAGGGGTATGTCCACGCCTTCTTTGTCGGCGACCAGTTGTGCCCCGGGATGGACTTGCATTCTTCTGCGATAGAGGGTCGCCACCCGGCGCGAAGTTCAACCCGCTTGTGGCGCTCGTCTATGTCGATATGGATCTTCATAAATCTCCTTGGTGGAAGAGAACGGGGCGGGGAGATTGCCCCTCTCTCCCCGCCCGCATCCTTATCTTACTTGACCGTAACGATCTCGCCCTTGACCGGGCGGGAGAACCAACCGAACTCGACATCGTCCGAGCTAGCTGCAACGGTCGCAACGAACTTCACGACGGCACCCTTGGCCATCGGGAACCATCCGTCTTCGAGGCCGCGCTCTTCAAAGTCGTCCTCGTCCAAAGCTGCGATCCAGCGGTCGTAGAAGTCGTCGATGAGGTTCTTCTGGAGCGTTCCGTAAACGCGGAATCCACGGTTGTCTTCAACAACAACTTTGACCGTCGTTCCGAAGTCGCTTTCCTTGTTCTTGATGGAGATGATCTTGCCCATGACTTCGATGCGACCCTCTTCAACATGAACCTTGGGGCGGTTCTCTTCTTCGAGGCGCTGGTTCATGATCTTGCGGACGGCGGCGATCATCTTCTCGCTGAAGCCCTTGTTGATGGAGTCGTGGTGGTTGAGCGAGTTGCGGACGTCAACGAGGAACTGGCTCTTCTCGCGGTTGGGGTTCAGGTCGCTTCCGTCGGGAAGGAATTCTTCCATCTCGAGACCCATGAGGAATTCGTAGACGTCGGGAGCTTCGGTCTTCAGCTTGTTGCGCTTGGCTTCCATCTTCTCTTCGCGAGCCTCGAATTCACGCTCGCGCTTGCGGGCAGCGGCCTTGCGACCAAGGTTCAGCTTGTGAGCCCACTTGGTTGCTTCTTCCAGCGTTCCAAGGTGCGCTCCCAGCTTGCCAGACGGGTCGTTGCGGCATACGTAGCAGAGGCTGTCGAAGCCATCGAATGAGTAGTGCCCGGTTCCGCCACAGCGCTTGCATCCCTTGAAGTGCTCGCCGTTGTGAACCAGTACGGGGATGCCCTCGATCTCGATCGTCTTGGTGTTAGTCATTTTGGAGTCCTTTCCAATTCTACTTGTCGGTTCTTATTCTTCTTCTTGGCGCTCGTCGCACTCGGAGCAGATCGTGATTTCAACTCCGTTGTCGTCGACTCCAGCGGTCTCGATGGCGGAAGATTCGCAGTTCCAGCAGTTGTCCATTTTAAGCTCCTTGGTTGGGGTGTAGTAATAGTATGCTCCATGTTTTGCTATTTCGCAAATCGGGTTGGAAAGAAGAACCCCGGCGCACTCGGCAACCGGGGTTCCGCTTCAATCTACTTTGCGTCGATCCAAGCGCCGTTTACATCCTGGATCATGGTGCCCTTGTTGACACTAGTGGCAACCTTCAGGTCTGGAGCAACGCCTTTCCAGAAGCCCTTGTAGGTTGAGATGGCCACGACGAACACGAGCAGGATCGTGGTGACGACTCCGGCTCCCGTGAACGCTCCGGTCAACAGCGCGGTGACTGCGCCAACCACGGCTGAGAACAGGAACGCAACGATCGACTGGATGCGAGTGGACCAGCCCGTCTGGATGATCAGATCCAGAACGATCGGCGAGAAGAATCCAACAACCAGCGACCACATAGCCGCATCGGTCAGCCCTTGGGGGATTTCGATATTCATGGTGTTACCTTTCGTTTTCGCTGCCCAAGTCGGGAAGCGTTTGTTCAAGGATGAGGAGATCTTCATCATCCGGCCATGGCATGGGGTGTGGACCAGACCAAGCTGTTGCAAGCTTCATCAGATAGCGACGAACCGCCCCGAGGAAGGTTTCCTGATGATGCTTCACGCTGCTCACGTCATCCACCGCTTGGGCAATCTTTTCCTCCATGGACTTCATCGATTCTCTGAGCGCTTTGTTGTCTGCGATAACCAGCGACATGAACTCGTTCTGGGTTCCAGTGAAGTGCTCCAGAGCCTTGCCGGTGTCGCCAGTTGGAGGCTTGGTCTTGCTCGGCTTCTTCGAGGAATACATGACGCCCAGCAGCCCGATGATCGCGACCCCGATTGTGCCACCGGTGGCCACAAGCGCTTTGAGTAGCTCTACGTTTTCAGGAGACATGACGTGCTGGCCTCAATTCTCTCGATATGTCGAGGATCCGCCATGCTGTTAGGGACAGCAGGACGAGCGATATCGGGAGGGATGGAACTCGCAAAGTCTCTCCGACGACGGCGGCGACCACCACCAAGCTTATCGCGAAGAGAAGGAGCAATGTAACGAGGAACACGGCACCAACCGCTTCGACCCATGGCGTCTTGTATTCCGCCACGATACCGAACAGCGCAGTCGCTCCAGAAACGAACAAGCCGTAGCTCCATATGTCTGCGTAGATTGGGCCAAAAACATATCGGATGCTGCTGGTCGGCGAGTCGAGAATCAGCAAGCCATACGCCAT
>Ga0209344_10002598_pt1 | contig 19643 bp, 29 predicted proteins | sample Cruoilmetagenom6_FD_187293 | JGI IMG/M metagenome (GOLD analysis project Ga0209344, IMG submission 187293) | Oil polluted marine microbial communities from Coal Oil Point, Santa Barbara, California, USA - Santa Barbara Oil Seep Sample 6 (SPAdes)... | ecosystem: Environmental > Aquatic > Marine... | reverse complement strand
ATCATGGCGGCGAGGAAGGCGTAAAGCGACCAATCCATAAAGGCAGCCATCACCAGCAATAGTATGCCCACTGCCTGACAGCCCGTTGCCAACTGCAGGATACGCAGTGACGGTAGCCTGGAAAGCAACACTCGATTGAGAATGTTGAAGATAAGCATCGCGACGATATTCGCCGCAAACAGCATCGAAAAGCTTGAAGGCGACTGGCCGAAATGCCCCTGATAGATAAATGACGCATAGGTGATGAACATCATCAGGGTGGAAAAAGAGGCGGCCTGCCAAACGATGAACGGCAGGGCAGGCTTTGTCGACAGCACCAGTTTGTAACGCGCCAGCAGGCTCATCTTAGGGCTTTTCGCACGCGACACCTTGCCCGTGCCGGTAAAGAGCACCCGCACCAGCAATGGCACCAGCAGCAGAGCGTACACCGCCAAGGCAAAGAAGATATAGTGCCAGGAGCCCAACAGCAGAATCGCGCTGCCTACACTCGGGGCAATGCCCGGCGCCAACACCATGATAAAGCCCATCATGGAGAACAGTTTCGCGGCGTCTCGGCCCGCCACCCGGTCGCGCACTAACGCCGGTACCGAGACCAGGGTCAAGCCAGCGCCAATGGCCTGAATTGCCCGCCCGCCGAGCAGGGTGTTCAAGGAGTCCGCCATACCAATGACAACGCTTGAGAGCGCAAAAATCGCCAACCCGCTCATCAGCACCCGCTGGCGCCCGAAGCGGTCTGAAAGCGCACCGCCGATCAACTGACCCAACGCCAACGCAAATACATACACCGAAACACTCAACGATACCGCCTGCTGAGAAATCCCCAGCGATTCACCAATGACCGGGAAGGCTGGCAGATACGTATCCATGGAAAACGGGCCCAGCATCATGGTCATTGCCAGGCTCAGCACCACAATGAAGGGCGTTTTAGATTGGGTCATAGAAGCTCGCGGTAAAAGGGCGTAATGATGGACAACACCCACGATATGATACCGACTGATGCCATCATGGCAATCGAATAGAAAATGAGGGGGTGGGCTGCGGGGCGGTAATCGACTAAACACCTAGCCAGTTTGTTATCGATTTGCTCGGCCATGCATTAAAAACTATTCTTAAAACCAAGTTTAAAACCATGCTGAAAGCACACCCCCAACGAGAAATGAGGAGGCAAGGATGTCTATCCCCCAGCCAGAGCAACTTCATCTCGACAGCGATGCAGCGACCGGCTACCCCAACTCCCCTCTACCGGTGCTGATTTATCGTCAGGTTCTCGATATCAGCAATGCAGAGGAGCGGGCCGATGCCTTTGAAAGCATGTTCAAAAAGCACGGCTGGCCACCTGCGTGGCGCTACCACCTGTATGACTTTGACCACTTCCACTCCACCGCCCATGAAGCACTGGGCATCTTCCGCGGGCGGGCCCGGGCACGGCTGGGTGGCCCTAACGGCCAGGAGTTGATGCTTTACCCAGGCGATGTGCTGGTGCTGCCAGCGGGGGTCGGGCATGCCAGCCTGGAGGCGGATGATGATTTCTGCATGGTAGGCGCCTACCCACCCGACCAACAACCGGAAATAGAGCGCGGCGACCCCGCACAGCTTGCGGCGGCACAAGAACGCGTGGCTGCCGTGGCCTTACCCGAGGATTCGCCGGTAGGTGGGTCGCTAGTAGGGCTGTGGGGGTAAGCTCTTAGAAGATGAAAGGCAGGCAGCAATATAATGGGAGAAATGCCTATAGTGTTGAGCATTGCTATGGCGTATCTTGCCAAAGCGAACAATAGCGATGAAAAGCTATCACCCACAAGTTTTGCGCTACCATCCACAACTGAAACAATAAGGGACGCTGTTGCCATAAATCCTATTCCAAATGTGACCGTTCGCCCCCTCACTGTTTTCGGATATAGCAGGTACAGCGCCTGTCTCGGTAGTTTCTTGAGTTACAGGAGGTGACGCAGGTTGTTGACCCGCTTTCTATCATAGGAACTGGATAAAATGACCTCAACGGCTGTGATTTTTGATATGGACGGTCTTTTGATCGATTCAGAGCCTTTCTGGGCGAAAGCTGAGAAAATGGTATTTTCATCCGTAGACGTGGAATTATCAGACTCATTGTGTCGAGAAACCGCTGCAATGACGACCCGGGAGGTTACCGAATTCTGGTATCGGAGTTTTCCATGGAGGCACAGATCCATCGAAGATGTCGAAAACGATGTCATTGACTGCGTCGACGAATTAATAAGAAAGCATGGCGAGCCCATGCCAGGTGCCCAGCAGATAGTGAGCTACTTTTACAGTAGAAACTGCAGGGTCGGTTTATCGACAAACTCACCCTACCGATTGATCCATATCGTTCTGAAAAAGCTTGATATTGCCCAGTGCTTCCACGGAATTTCGTCATCAGAGCACGAGGAACGCGGAAAGCCTGACCCCGCTGTCTATCTCTCTACGTTGCAAAAGCTAGGAGTTCATCCGGAGCATTGCATTGCTTTTGAAGACTCTTCATCAGGAGTTAGGGCAGCAAAGGCGGCAGGAATCAAGACTATTGCCGTGCCACCGGCACGCGAGTTTGATAAGCCAGACTACTCCTTGGCAGACAGTAAATGGCGATCTTTATGGGAGTTCTCAGAGAGAGCCTTCTATTTGACGTAGCCTCATTCAGCCGGGAGCGACCAGCCTGATCGTTTCTTGTTCCAGGAGATCGCATAGATCCTGAGCAGCGGGCGAAGCACTCGAAGAGCGAAGCAGCTTCAGCGAAATCGCTGGAAGTTTGGGAAGGCCAAATTTCTCACCAGAGCACTGAACTCCTTCGGGCATGCCATGTTCAGTTCGCACGGCAAGCCCAAGGTTTGAGCGAAGTGCAGCCCAAATGCCCGGCAGGCTGGGAGTGGTAACCGCCACACGCCAACGTTTACCAGCTTTTTCAAGTGCAGTGAGAGCCGACTGACGAAAGAGGCAGGGATGGTCGAACAGCACCAATGGTATCTGGTCAATCAGGGAATCGAATACAAAGCTTTTGTGCGCCATCCATCGCATAGGCAGCTTACCGATCAATTCGCCACCACTTCCAGATGAGCTTTCTGGGCAGAATGCAATCGCAGCGTCCAGCCGTCCAGCTCTAACTTCCTCGGCTAGAACATGATTGGGACCCGCCAGCACCTCGACATGAACCCCTGGATGCATGCGTGAGTATGCAGACAAGGTTGCCGGCATCACATCCTCAAAGAAATCCTGAGGCAGGCCCAGCCGAACCGTTGCCGTGGTTGCTGTCGCGCCAAGCGCGAGCGCGGCTTCATCATTGAGAGCGATGATGCGGCGGGCATAAGCAACCAGTGCTTCGCCTGCATCAGTGGCAACCAGAGTTCGACCTTTGCGGACGAACAGTTGAGTACCTGCCTGCTGCTCCAGCTTCTTCAGTTGCATGCTGACTGCTGACTGTGAGCGACCAAGTTGTGCGGCCGCACGTGCGAAGCTGCGCAGATCGGTTCCGGCAACGATGGCGCGTAACGCATCAATATCAAAGGTTATATTCACTTCACAAATCCTAAACTATAACTTCAAATATATTCATTATTCAAAAGTTTATGCCAGTGCTAGCATTGGTGTCAATTCAGGTGCGCTGTACACCTTATTGCCAATCAACCCTCCTTGAAGGTTCAGGGAAAGAGAGTGAGATAGCTATGAGGCTTCAAAAAACCGGTTTCCCAGTATCGAATCAGGGGATAATGCCAATCGTGCTTGCAGGTGGCGTTGTACTGGCACTGTCATTTGGAGTTCGAGCTATCTTTGGTGGTGTGGTTGAGCCACTCTCGGATGAGTTGTTCGGTGGCAGTATCAGGGTATTCTCGCTTTCCATCGCCATTCAGAATTTGGTGTGGGGGCTCGCACAACCGGGCTTCGGAATGGTCGCCGACAAGTTTGGTGATCGGCGCGCACTATGGCTGGGGTTCATATGCTATGTGCTTGGGATGATGGTTTGCGCCCTGGGTACGACACCATTGGTTCAACACTTTGGCGCTGGAGTGCTTGTCGGTATGGGGGTCTCCGGTACTGCATTCGGCATCGTTTTAGCCGTGGTTGGCAGAGCCGCGCCCGAGGACAAACGCAGCTATTATCTTGGTATAACATCGGCCATGGGCTCCGCCGGTCAAGTCGTTATGCCATTAATGGCGTCGTGGTTGACGGAATGGCTCGACTGGCGGTTGATGATTATTGTCATTACCGGCGCACTTCTACCCATTGCTATGTGTATTCCTTTTCTTCGTGTGAATGAATCACCGTTGCGCAGTAGCGCTGATTATGCTCCAGTCACTCAAACGGTTCGAACTGCATTTGGCCACCCGAGCTATTTGTTGCTCAACATGGGATTTCTCGTATGTGGCTTTCATCTCGCGTTTATCACAGCGCACCTGCCTAACTATGTACAGCACTTCTGTGTTTCCTCTGCTTCTCCGGATGAATTGCGTGCTTTGGGTCTTCAGGCCCTGGCTCTGGCTGGGTTGGCAAACATCTTTGGCACGTTGCTCGCTTCGCAGCTTGGCATGCTGTTTCCCAAACCCTATGTGCTATCGGCGATCTACGTCCTTAGGGCTTTGGTCATCCTCGTATTTATCTCACAGCCTGTCACACCAGTATCGGTGATGATTTTTGCATTGGTCATGGGAGGACTATGGCTTTCCACGGTTCCATTGACCAGTGCGCTAGTGCTTACCATGTTTGGTTCTCGTGCTATGGGGACTTTGTTTGGTTTGGTATTCCTAAGTCACCAACTTGGAGGCTTTTTTGGAGTCTGGCTGGGCGGTGCCCTGTTTGATCGCTATGCCAGTTACGATCAGGTTTGGTACCTCTCAATTATTCTGGGTGTGCTTTCGGCCATTGCCCATCTTCTCGTACAGGAACGACCAGCACCTCCAAAAGGTTTGGCCTATGGTGGATAACATCCTATTACTTTTGATGGCTGCATTCCCCCTGATGGGTAGCCCAGGCCCTGCAACCCTGAGTCTTGCAGGCATTGGCTCTGCGTATGGTTTAAGGAGGGGGCTGCGCTACATGTCTGGAATTGTTCTGGGGACGGTAGTGGTCTTGCTCATGATTGCTGCCGGTATCACGGCTGTGGTTCTCACCAAGCCATTGTTGCTCGTGGCTCTGTCGAGTTTGGCTGGGATCTATATTCTGTACCTAGCTTTCCGAATAGCCACGGCGCCCGTCGTTAAGGATCCGAAGTGCTTTGGCAGTGCGCCGGCGTTTTTGCCTGGTTTTACACTTGCAGTGATCAATCCAAAGGCTTTCGCCGCCATTGGCGCCGTCTATTCGAGTCATACGATTGTAATTGATAATCTGCCGGCTGATACAGGCTGGAAACTGTTGTTGCTGTCCTTGGTGATACTTATATTCAGTATTATCTGGCTTGCCTTTGGTGCAGCATTTGCGAAGTTTCTAAGAGATCCGGTTATCGGACGAGCAACAAATATTATCTTTGCCGCCATGTTGGTTTTGTCGGTGGGGGCTCTGTGGTTAGGAAGGTGAGATGATTACAACATCACGCGCTAAACATTAGATGCCCCACCTGCCTAATCAGTCGGTCTACTTGGCCTTTTTGCCATCCACGCTTGGCTTAGCCAGACAGTCTCTTGCTCCAGCGTCACCTCAAAGTGTACTTGTCCATCTTCGCTGGTGAATATCTGTATTTGCTGACCATTAATAAGTGTTGCCCCCTAGGTTTACATCAAGCCCTATGCATCTCCAAAACATGCACCTCCCAAGCAAGCATCACTCAATGCAGCAATATTCACCTTTGTACACCAAAGCAAATACTCAAGCGCACCTGTTATAAGAGATTAAGTAAACCTTGACACAATAACTGTTTATTAATATAGCAAAACCAGCGCCAGCACCATTGTCAACAATAGCAGGTACACTCTGGCATGAATGCGATCAGGGATCCGCCCGCCTTGCCAGGAAGATGGTCACCGGTATCGAGGCCAGATAAGCACCGAATTCAATGAAAGTGGCAATACTAATTTGCAGCTGTTTTAAATCCCCCATTTCTTGAATAAATGTCGGAATAAGCAATGAAGTAAGTGTCATTAGAACGCCAAATAGACAATTACCATGCAGATTTCGACATTCCAGCCACTCAGACCGATCAGCTCGCAAAACCTGTTTCCCTTGATTATTGCTGCACGCACAACAGCTGAGAAAAAAACCACTCCTTCACCTGCCAAAGCGGAAACGACGAGCCCAGAGTCCCACCACCCCAGGTGTTCGGCTGACATGATCATTCCCATCCACCTTGGGTTCGCGTTCCGCACCGGCTTGATCAGCGAGAGCCGCTGCTTGAGAGACACGTACTTGAGCCAACCGTATCTCAAGGCTCTGGGAAAGCGCTTGATCTATCAATGTATTCAAACCGGGATCACGATAACGCTCGCACCAATGAGATGATTGACGAAACCACCCTGTCTCTATAGCCCTCAATGATTCAGGGGTGTTCAAGGTGGATAGGGGATTTTCTACATTCCCCATTCTGGCGCAGCCCGAAAGCGCGACCGCAAATACCAAGCTCCAGATGTATCTCATTTAGCAACACCAATCTAACGATGTTAGCCAGAAATCCCGCATGCTAGACTAACACCGTTAGATATCAACCATCGAAGAGAAAGAACATGGCGACAAAGGCACCTAGAATCGAACGATCCAAGGTCATTGGAACCGCTCTGGCACTACTAGACCAGTATGGGATTGAAGGGCTGACCATGCGCAAGCTGGCACAAGCGCTCCAGATACGAGCACCTTCGCTGTATTGGCATTTCGAAAATAAACAAGCACTTATCGACGGCATGGCCGATGCCCTGGTTGACGCTGTTGCAGTAGATCTATCTGAAGCACAGCCATGGGAGGAACGCGTTCGACAAGTCGCCGTAGAACTTCGACTAGCTCTGTTGCAGCATCGTGATGGCGCACGGGTATTCACCGGCACCTTTGTCGTTACTGACAATGTGTTGCGCACTGGCGAAGCCATGATCTCCGCTTTTATGCAAGCGGGGGCAGATGCGGAGCTCGCCGTCACCTCCAGTTTTACTGTTACCTACTATGTCTTGGGCCTCGTGATGGAGGAGCAAGCACTGGTTCCCGAAAGCACTCTGGATCTGGCTGCACGCAAACAGACTTTTCTCGACTCGGCGCGAGAGCAGTATCCATACAGCTGGGCCGCACGCGAAGTGATCTTCTCAGAGGATTTCAATACTCGCTTTGAGACTGGCTTAGACTTGCTCATCGCAGGAATCAAGCAACGAATTGCCGCAGATCATAATTGACTGTAATCATTCAGAGGAATGTTATATGCATATCGACACCAGCCACTTTCCAAGGGTTTGGATATCTTCTATTGGATCATCCAATTGGGAACCGGAACTGGATGGTTTGCTGCACCAGGGCGACCGGTTCGTCCTGCTGACGCACGAGGTGCCGGGCAGAGGGCAAGATGCCGCAAAAGAAGAGAGAAAGCGCGCCGCCCTATGGCTCAAACGCAACCGGGAACAGCTTAAGAAAGTATGCGCAGGCAGTATCGTCGTCGTCGAAAATCAAGCCGTTGCGCTATCCATCAATGTCGTCTTGGCACCACTTAGCAAGGCATTTGGGCACCCTGTTCGGGGCGTAGCAGAAGGCCAAGTTGATGCCGAAATCAACAAGTTACTCAAGGACTCTTGACTCGGGTTCTTCTGAAAGTGGTTCGTGTAAGAAAAATAAGTATCTGCAACTGCCTAGCCTACCGACTCGGCAGGGGCATCTCTCCTTGTTAATGGGTAGATAGTAACTATCTGCAGAAGCACGAATAACTTTCAAGTACATGGCCAGCATCTATACCACCCTCTTGTATGGAATGATCACGCTGCCATTGTCCAGCGTCAGCGAGTGTGCAGCCTTCGTGAAAGCTTGGCCCGATTCAACGCACAAAAACCATCACCACCAGCACCATGCTCAGCAATAGCAGGTACACCCTGGCATGAAGACGGTCAGGAATGCGCCCGATCCAGGTCGACGCCAGGCGGATTCCAAGCCATGAGCCCACTGCGAGTACCAGCAAGGCGCGCAGATCCACATAACCGGCATACCAGCCCCCCAACGCTGGGTGATTTGCCGACAGCAACACATACGTCGCGGTGCCACTCACCGCCATGGGCAACGACAACGGATTGGCCATGGCAGTGGCTGCCGTCATACTCGCGCCTCTACGGCGCATGAGCGGTACGGTCATCACGCTGCCACCCACGCCCAGCAAGGCGGCCACCGCACCAATCAATGTCCCCGTCATCGCCGTTACCCCACGACCCATAGGACGCACATCACTCTCCGCCTGATGCAGAAAACCGGGCCGCAGAACGGCATCCGCAATCGTAATACCCAGATAGCCGATAAACGCCCAGCGCACCCACTCGCCACTTAACGACACGGCAGCCGCCGCGCCAAGCACAGCGCCCATGGCAATATAGCCCACCAGTGGACGCACCAGATGCCACTGCACGGTCTGCCGTAGATGGTGGCGCCATGTGGACAGGGAAGCCGCAAACACCATCAACGCCGTCGAGGTGGCCACCGCAATATGCATGGCCGCCTGACCGATACCACTTTCCGGCCCATGGACGGCAATCAGCAGGGTATACAGCAAGGGAACCACCACGAACCCACCACCGAAACCGAACAATACGGTGGTCACTCCCGCAACCCCGCCACAAAGTAGCAATACGCTATACACCGGCACTCTCCTAATGAACTCAATAGGAGAAACGATATTCCGGAGAGGGCTGGCCGACATTCGCCATTTGGACAATAATCATTGTGTTTCGGCCAAGTTGACGACAATGCTCAATACACCCCTGTCAGACGTAGACCATGTAGCACGGCCCCTGGTAGCCATCGGCACTGATTACCGCCCCGGCACCCTCCTCGACTTTCATACCCATCGCCGCGCCCAGTTTCTGTATGGGATGACAGGTCTTATGGAAGTCGACACGGATGACGGCACCTGGATGGTGCCCCCTTTCAGCGGCGTCTGGCTGCCCGCGGGCAAGCGCCACCAGGTGCGTATGAACGGAGTTAGCACACGAAGCCTGTATATCGAGCCCTACGTTGCGCCACGCGCTTCGCCCAACTGCGAGGTGCTGGTCGTGACGCCTCTCCTGCATCACTTGCTGCTGGCTTCCGCCCACATCCCCGCGCTCTATGACGAAAACGGTCGCGACGGTGCCCTGGCTCAACTACTCCTATACGAACTGGAACAGGCTCAGGCCCTGCCATTGTTTGCCCCCCTGCCCCAAGACCCTCCCCTCGCCCGCCAGTGCAGAGAGTTTTTCGGCCAGCCGAGCATTCACACTCTTCCGGAGGAGTGGGCGCGGCAGTTACATTGCAGTCAGCGCACCTTCAATCGCCTGTTCCGTCAGCAGACCGGACTCTCCTTTGGCCGATGGCGCCAACAGGCCTGCCTAATGGCGGCGATTCCCAGGCTGCTGTCCGGCAGTTCCGTTACTCGAACCGCGCTGGAACTCGGCTACGACAGCCCAGCCGCTTTCTCCAATATGTTTCGCAAGGTACTCGGCCAATCTCCAACGGCTTTCGTCCAAGCGGCTAGCCGCCAAAAGGAATAACTGCCTTAACATACCTAGCTTTTTCAGTTACTCTCCGGCAAGGTGATAACCCCTTTCAGATAAGGCGCCACGCGGCCTTTGATAATCACGCGCTCGCCTTCCACGACGCAGCTCAGCGCGCCTTTGCGGGCACCGCCCTTGCGTGCGGTTAGGGTTTGCTTGCCTAACCGCTTAGCCCAATAAGGTGCAAGCGACGTATGGGCCGAGCCTGTCACCGGATCTTCTTCCACGCCCACCTTGGGGCCAAACCAGCGGGAAACAACGTCCACCTCATCGCCTTTAGCGGTGACTGCCACACCCCGCCCCGGTAGCTGTTTAAGCTGTTGCATATCCGGCGCTAACGATTCAATCAACGTCGCATCATTCACCACCACCACGATATCGTCAGAGATCAGCAGCTCCTCAATGTCGATGCCGCCGAACGCCGCCGCTACCTCAGCGTGCATTGCCAAGGATTCTAGCGTTTTTGCGGGAAAGTCCATAGCCAACTCGTCACCCTCACGCTTTACTGATAAAAGCCCACTGCGAGTTTGGAATTGCAGGGTTTCTGCGCTGTCGCCTAGAGCATTAAAAATTACCCACGCAGCAGCTAGGGTGGCGTGACCGCACAGATCTACTTCTACCGAAGGGGTAAACCAGCGCAGGTGATAGCCGGATTCTGTCGACACAAAAAAGGCCGTTTCAGACAGGTTGTTTTCCGCGGCAATAGCTTGTAGCAGCGCATCATCCAGCCACGCTTCCAGCGGGCAAACCGCCGCGGGATTGCCCTCAAAGGGCTTAGAGGCAAACGCATCCACTTGGTAAAGATCAATGTTCATCACAGATAGCCTTATCTCACTTCAGATATCACTTCGGGGGTGGTGCTAAGCACATCCAATTCCACAATCAACTATCCTTCAGCAGTATAAAGTGCTCAATCAAACGGATCATTAGCGTTTTCTGATCAGGCAAGCTTTCAGCCACTAACAATGCTAACGCCACCAAGGTGTTGTCATTGATCAATTGCTCAACGGGCCGGGCCAGCAGGGCTGCGTTGCGGCGTAAGTACCATAGAAACAGAAACGATCCACAGCGCTTATTTCCATCGGCCAGAGGATGATTCTTGATCACGAAATAAAGCAGGTGTGCCGCTCGGGTGGCCACATTGGGGTAAAACAGTTCGTCGCCAAAGCCCTGTTCAATGGTGGCCAAGGCTGATGTCAAACCGTCGCCCCGCACCTGCCCAAACAGATCGGTTGCTTCGCCTTTAGCGATTAAGGTTTGTTTTAGGCTCTCAAGGCTTCTTCCAACGCCAGTGAGTGCATACCAGGCTGCTTAATACTAAGCTCGGTTAATTGCTGCTCATCGTAGCCCTGCAGCAAGCTCCAGGAGCGTGCGTAATCGCTAATCACACGCTCTACGGCCTCGCCTTCTGTTGAAACCAAGCCTTGATTAGTCAGGGTGCGGCTGAGCAAACTTACCGCCTGCTCGAATTCTATGCCACGCTCGGTTAAGCGCCGCTGGTTCAGGGTGTAGCCTTGAACTAAGTGATCTTTTAGCACCTGAGTAGCCCACTTGCGGAACTGCACGCCTCGATAGGACTTTACGCGGTAGCCAACCGAAATAATGGCATCTAGGTTGTAATGATCTATTTCTCGCTGAACCTGACGTTTTCCCTCTTGGCGAACTATCCGGAATTTCCGGATGGTTCCCTCTTTCTCCAGTTCAGCTTCTGCATATACATTGCCAATATGTTCGTTAATGGTTCGAACATCCTTGCCAAACAACTCGGCCATCTGCGCTTGGCTTAACCAAACGGTCTCCTGCTCCAGCGTCACCTCTAGGTGTGCTTGCCCATATAACGGTGAACACAAAACAATCGCCAAGTTCTCGTCGAGCACGGACATTTACAGCGTCGTGAAGGCGGAATATATCGCCATGAAGCTCGCGGCTTTGTGTACCCTCAATGTCGCCCCTGTCTCAATGATCGCGGCGGCTGGCAAGGACGTGCTGCTCATCGAACGCTTCGACCGCATACAATCAGCGGCTGGCTGGCAGCGCAGAGCGATGGTGTCGGCTCTGACGATGCTCGGCCTTGACGAAATGATGCGCGCTATGCGTCTTATGAAGATTTTGCCGAGATCATCCGTCACCGCTTCAGTGAGCCAAAGGCAACGCTGCGAGAGCTCTACGGACGGATCGTCTTCAATATTCTATGCGGCAATACGGACGACCATGCCCGCAACCATGCCGCATTTTGGGACGGCAAGATGCTCACCCTGACCCCTGCCTATGACATCTGCCCGCAAGGGCGAACCGGCAACGAGGCGACACAGGCGATGCTGATCAAGGGTGAAAACCGTATGAGCACGCTATATAGCTGTCTCGTGGCCGCTCCTGATTTCTTGCTCAATGATACAGAAGCCAAGCGCATCATTGAGTACCAGCTCGCAACGATTGCCAGTGAATGGAACGGGCTCTGCGAGGAAGCCAAGCTGACCGAGACCGACCGGAAGCTCTTTGCTGGCCGGCAGTTTCTGAACAGCTATTGCGTTGAGGGCTTGGGGGTTGAACATAGCGCGCTACTTGAAGGCTTTGAGGCCGCGCGCGCACAGTTACTCGGTTAAAAAGGCGACCAGCTGCGCCGTTCCCAAATAGACATGAGCCGATTAAGGTTTATATTCGGCTCATGGGTCAGTGAGGTGGATACGTAGAATAGCAAGGGCCACTCTACGCTGATGAAATATCAAAGTGCCCCATGGCACGAAACCAGTCATCCCATTCCAACCAGGCCGCCGGGGCAGCGTTGTGGTGCAGTAGCAGCTGGTTCAGCAAAGCGTTGAGACTCAAAGGCGTAGTGGCCCGCAACTATTCGGCATGCGCCTTTGTGAGGGTAATGAAGTGCAACGCCCCCACCACCACCGAGCCCACCAAAAAGCCAATCACCGCAGAGCATAGCGTATTGAAACTCCAACCCAGCATGCCGCCCAAGGCGCCGGTTGCCTCGCCAATGCCCTGCTCGATATGGTGAACCCACGCATAGGGTGCGTTGAACCACCCCGTGCCATCGGCCCCCAGATTGACCATCAGAATATGCCCACCCACCCAGAGCATGGCGATGGTACCCACCACTGAGATGGTCGCGAGCACCTTGGGCATGGCCGTCACCAGCCCACGGCCCAGGGTCTGAACGCCCGAACTCTCCCGCTGGGCGAGCTTCAGGCCGATATCATCCATCCTGACCAAAAGCGCCACCACGCCATACACCAGAAGTGTGATGACAAACGCGACCACCACCAGGCTCGCCAGCTGTGACCAAAACCCTTGATGGGAGACAGTGGCCAGCGCGATCACCATGATTTCCGCAGACAGAATCAGGTCGGTTCGAATAGCACCACTCACGATCTTTTTCTCGGCCTCCGGCCCCTTCTCTACCGCTGGTTTGTCGTCCTCATGCTTGCCGGAGAGCTTGTGCCAGACCTTCTCCGCGCCCTCAAAGGCCAGGTAGGTGCCACCCACCATCAGGATGATCGGCAATAGCGCGGGCAAAAAGTGATTCAGCAGCAGCGCCACCGGCAGGATAAAAATCAGCTTGTTGCGGATCGACCCCAGCGCGATCTGCTTCACAATCGCCAGTTCACGCTCCGCTGCCACCCCGTGCAAATATTGCGGCGTCACCGCCGTATCATCCACCACCACCCCGGCCGCCTTCGCCGTCGCCCGCCCTGCGGCGGCACTCACATCGTCCAGTGATGCTGCGGACAACTTCGCCAATGCGGCAATGTCATCCAGTAATCCTATCAAGCCGCCTATGGCCATGGATGCTTCCTCCGTGAATAACAGTTACTGATAGTAGAGCATATCCCTGCTTGGGCGGAGCGCCGTTTTTCCCCCAAGGGCAGTGTTGATTCATTCTCTTAAACACCTGCCACCCCATAAATCCACTCAGCAACTCAGCACCTTGATGTGCCGTTTGTTCAGCGCGGTGGTGACATGGTGCTCAAAATCAAAGTTTCTTAAAGAGCGCAATATGCGCTGCGTTAAGATCGCTACTGGCGTTATTTGCCCAGGGATCAACTAGACTTCCCAAGGATTAATGACGGCCACCTTGGCCGCTTCAAACGGCGCCATATCGCGGGAAGCGACTTGATAGCCTTGTGATACGGCAATAGCGGCAATGTAGCCATCCGGTACAGGAAAGCCGCGCCCAGCGGTTCTGGCCATCACGGCAAGCTCGGCATACTGGCGAGCGGCGTCTGCGTCAAAAGGCAAAATGCGCCCTCTGAACAGCTCCATAAGGCCGTCTAAAGCCTCGCTCAGCATATCCTTGCGCTTCCCGTTGGGCAGCGCCGCAATGCCAAATAACAACTCTGCAAGTGTGACAGTAGTCAGATACAGCGTTTCAGCCGACTGCTCGTTAAGCCAAGCTCTGACGGCTGGATCAGGTGCGGGTTTCATCGCCTCGGAAACGACATTGGTATCCAGAACGATCATTCAAACCTCACCGGTTCAGCCGGCGTCTTGTCACTCACCTTTTCTAAGACCGCAACATCTTCATTGGTCAGCCCGACCTTGCGGCCCAAATCCGCCAGGGCGTCGCCCATTTTCAGACGGTTTGCTGGCCGCGTGGCCTCTTCCAGAATGGCCCGCACTTCAGCTTCAGCGCTGCGGTGGTTCTGCTTCGCGCGCGCTTTCAGTGCATTGTGTACTTCGTCAGGAATGCTCCTGATGGTCATCATGCCCATAGCTCACTCTCCTACTGCATATAGTAAGCGCTGACTGCGCTCTATTTGCATTCACTATAGTATAATGAATGCATAAGGCAAGCATGGGAAAGCGGTTATAGCAGAAGGCAAGCTCACTGAGGAGGCAGGTGTCACCAAACGTTGCAGGTGCCCTGGGTTCAGGGAATAGGGTAATCGAGAGCAGCAGTAAACAAGGGTGCCACTTTAGCTTCCCTACCCTAGCAACACTTCCAACTTTCTCCGTTGCTCAGCATGCTTGGCGGCATTTTCGTTTTTCAGTTTTTCCAGATTGATAAGCTTCCAGCGAACGGTAGGCAGATCCGCCGCCCGAGGGCGATCAATAGCATCAAAATCGGGCGTAACATCATGCAGGCTCATTAGGAATCGCTTGGTGTTCTCATCGAAGCGGGAATGAATATCTGCAAGCAATCGTATACGGGTGTCCAAGAACTCTTGGAGACTGACAGAAGCTCTGGTCATTCCCTCAAATTCTTGGTGGCCATCGCGTTGTTGATCTCGGAAAGACTATCGTTTCGATCTTTCACCGGCAGGTAGGTCAGGTCGATATCGACTGACAAACGCGGAAGATCACGATAGAACAGGTTTATCGCCGTGCCCGCCCTTGAGCGCGAATACATCTTCCTTAGCCACATGTGGAAGAATGTGCACAAGTAGTGCGACCTGTGCTTCATAGGTTTCACGCGCCATCATCTACCTCCGCCTTTACGAACGCTTCCGGCACCATGATGCGATAGCGCGGATGTATCTTGCCCCCTGTCACCAGTGCGCGGTCGCCACTGCCAAGGTTGAACTCTGCAGGATCGAGGCGCTTGCGCCAGGGGTGGTCATGGCGATCCGCAAAGACAAAGAACAACCGCTTTACCTTGATCTTCTTAAAACTGTGCAGCAGAGCTGACAGTAGTTTCGGGCGCAGCGTTGTCAGGTTCTCAAATAGCATATCGAGATTGTGCAAACTCTCATGGTCGGGCAGCTCGTCCATAGCTTCCATAATTGCCCTTTCGGGTGTCGACGTCTTAAGCGTCCAGTCCCATGGCAGCGTGTCTTCGGCGTTGATGTTGTCCCTGGCCAACCCAAGTGATGGGTCGACGAATAGTAAGGTGCTACGGGTCTCGACCGTTGCGTTTAGTGGCAGTTTGCTTAGCCAGTTGGGTGTGGCCTCACCATATACCCAGACAGAAGCATTGCTACCCAGACGCAGATAATGGTCGTAGCCCTTGATTCACCCAATCAACTGAAACCGACATATGAGCTTTGGAACATTCGCCGCGAACATTGGCTACCGCCATTTCCAAACGTGGAGCGATACGAACGAGATCGGGAAGTTTGAGCAGGTACAAGGGCTGCCGCTTAGGTCAGAAGGCAATCGATCAGCGCTTACCTCCAAGGCGCAGTTTAACCACTTCATCTAGCACCAAGCCTGTCGCTTCAGCAATCTGCTCATCACTCAGCACCCCCAGCTTGAGCAGATTACGGGCTGTCTTCTCGATGCCCAGCTTTTCGCCTTCCTCGCGTTCTTGCTGAGTCCAGTTTTCCAAATTTTCTGCCAACATGTCTTTATTCTCCACCAAACGATTGAACTGCTGGCTACGCGGTCAGCAGCTCTATTTCCTCGCGGCTACGAACCGGATGGCGGATCGCCTCTTTGGCTATATTCACTTCTAATGCTACTTTCGCAATATCCAGCACGCCAACATCCATTTGGTAGCCCCCTCGGGCCATCAACCAGTCAAGCACTTCCGCCAGGAGCCAGATTGAGGCACTGCCTTCGTGAACCGGCACAGGAAACGTCGCTCGGTGGGTGAGCATCAGCTTCGCATTGCCTGACGGGATACGCCCACAACGTCTGCTACATCCGTCAGGCCAACAAGATCCGGCGAAGCCTCGATCAGTCGCGCAGAAGGGATCGCTTTTTTTACGTCAACCAACGCAGTGCGAACCGCTTCCTCGGCGCTGCCCGCTTCACGCGAGAATTCCAGCGCCAGGCGAACCGGCTGCCCCACGCCCACCAGAGCATCATCGCAACCAGCAGTGCCCAAACGCTCCACCAGCGCATCTAGGTCGGAGTCACTATCAGCCAGTTGGTATTTCAGCGTAAAAACATATTCCATCAATCCTCCGGCTCCGCATCGTCTCGACGCTTGTGGGTCGAGCACTTGTCCGCCACTCTCCGAATTGCCCGGGCGTGGCTGCCGAGATTTTTCGGTGTACTCCACACGCTCGCGATACAAAACTCACCACAGCGGCATTCATCATCATTATAGGGACAGTAAATCTTGCCCCAGGCATGACTACCGCCGACTTCAACTCGCCAGCCCTCCGCTTCCGCATGTTTGAGGGCAGTTTCGATCTCTTTTTTCGGATGTGCTTGCCTACGCTCATTTAAATAGACAAACCCAAGTGTTTGCCTCTAACCACCCTAATAAAATTTAAGGAAGAATATCAGTGAGTGCAACACTTACCCTCGCACTGGGTACCGGCATCAAATACAAACGAGACAGCAGCAAGACGGCGATAGCACCGTGCTGGGGCGATGGTGATGGGTGTCTGGAATCAGTGAACCACTACATAAAGCAGTTTAGTGCCGTAAGGTTGGCGCGGATCCTTGTGTCAACCAACTACTCCCCAACCAATGAAATTGTCTGGGCAAAAAGTTATTATCCAGCTAATTAATTTTTCTATCGAATTCATGCACTGTTATATCCTCAAACTGGACACTCTATGCATAACCTATGGATTCCCGTCGTCGCCATTTTCGTCGTTGCTGGCCTGGTATTCGGTAGCCAGGCCTATTCCGAGACTCAGCGTGATGCCCACATCGCCGCGACTATATCTGAACGCCTCGACAGCCAGGCACCGGCCGAAATTTCCCACTTGACGCAAGTCAACAAGGGCTATGGGGTGTGCGGCGACTATGAGCTTTCAAGCGCCGAGTCCGGTCGCTTCTACTACAATCACGCCACCAAGCGCCTAGTGTTGGGCACCGATGCTCCGCTGTATCACGACAACTGCGAGGGCGTCTCTGACTGACCCCTTAGCACCTGTTCACGATCTTTTCAGCAGTAAAGTGATTGCGCACAAACCCATGCCCCTCCTCACGGAGCGCTTTCCTATGCCGCTGCTTTAGTGGCCCTTTTTACCCCTCGAAACTTCCACCATATTCTTTCGGGACAAGATCAGTCTCCTCGTCGCCAGTCCTGATAAGGTTGACGATCATTTGCGCGACCAATGACGGTGGGTGAGCTATCGAAGTTGCCCCAACCTCTTGCTCCTGTGCGGTGCTCAGGCCTGATTTCACCGAGCCATAGAACTCGGTCGCTGTCATGAAAGGGTGTATCAACGAGACGGTGATGCCTGCATCCGCCAGCTCAAGCCGTGCAACTTTCGAGATCATGTTGAGTGCTGACTTTGAGCTCGTATAAGCAGCCGAACCGGGGTAAGTCGCTAAGGTCGCGCCCGAGCTAACATTGACGATGCATCCGGCGCCTTGCTTGCGCATAAGAGGGATCACCGCTTGCATCATAATCAGTGGGGCAACTGTATTTAGATTGAGCAGTCCCCGAAAATCTTCAATGGCGATGTCTTCAATCGAGGCATATAGCCCCTGTCCTGCATTGTTGATCAAGACATCGATTCGACCATACCTCTCCTGAGCAATCTGGACAGCTTTTTGAACCTCGACTGGGTTGGTGACGTCGCAGGGTAAGGCAAGAACATTATTTCCCAGTTCTATCGCCAAAGCGTCGAGCCTATCTTGACGTCTCGCCAACAACACAGCACACGCGCCAGCTTGAACGACCGCGCGAGCTGTCGCTTCACCAATGCCTGATGAAGCCCCCGTCACAAGGACTACCGAATTTTTAATTTCCATAGCGTATTCCCTTTCTGTAAGACATGAAGTTATGAAAATAAACAGGGCTGTAACGCTAGAGCGTCCATTAAAGAGCCCAACGGGATCGTCAATATTTATAACAGCGCACCTAAACGGTGGCGTGTCTATTCCAGCCTATAAATTGCACATTCCTGCTTAATTCATGGATGCGCAATGCAGGCCATGCTAGAAGTAATGACATGAATAATTCGATTGAAAAACTAAAATCGCTTGTAGAAAAACGTGCGAAAGGCGTGCTTACCCAAACTCATATCCCGCGTTTGGATATTCTCCGGGTTTGCGCACCGACCGAGCTTTTTCCTGAGATCTATCAGCCCCTGATTAGCCTGATCCTGCAAGGTAGCAAGAGGATTGTCATCGGAGATCAAGTCGTCAACTATCAGGCAGGCCAAAGCTTTATTTCATCCGTCGAGCTGCCAGTGATTGGGGAAGTCGTAGAATCGAGTCCGACCACTCCCTACCTGGCTTTGCGCCTATCTCTCGACCGAGCGTTAGTCACAGAGATATTGTGCAAGGTTGATAGTCCTTTGAGCATGTCTGAGACGAGAGGCTTCTGCATTGACCACGTGAGTGACGATCTTGCTGATGCTTGGTATAGGATGGTTCGCCTTACCGATCAGCCGGAGGATATAGCCTTAATCGCGCCTCTCATCGAACGCGAGATCCTGTATCGAATGCTGCGCGGCCCACAAGGTGCGGTGCTAAGACAAATAGCAGGCATCGATGATCGCTTTTTCCAAATCAGAAGTGCCATCACCTGGATTCGGCAAAATTACGCAACGGCATTCCGGGCTGAGGAGCTTGCGGCGACAGTGAATATGAGCCCTTCGGCTTTTCATCGACGTTTCAAAGCGACGGTTAGATTGTCGCCTCTTCAGTATCAAAAACAGATCAGACTCTATGAAGCGCGCAGAATGCTCTTCACTGAATCTGGTGGTGTCACCGCCGTCGCTTTATCGGTGGGCTACGAGAGTCTGTCACAATTCAGTCGAGAATATTCTCGGCTGTTTGGCGCGCCCCCTGGGCGCGACATAAGAACGCTTCGCTGCCTGTGCGTTGAGGGGCGTCCTGGCGTTTGTATAGGGTGATGGCATTCTGCAGAGGCAAGCTTTCTGCCACCGGACGAATCAGTTCGCCACTTTCCATTAGTCGCTGTGTCGTCCGCCGCCAGACCATTTCCTGAACGTCTGATCTGCGAAAAGCTCAAGGAAAAGCCTTCAAGCATGGAGGGGGTGCTTAGTCCCTACCGCTTATTTAATCACCCGGGACTCAACACATAGATAGGAAAGTATTACCTCGACCGCATGGGCACGCCGCTCAATCAACCAATCCGGGTCAGCCAGATCCTGCTCGAAGATGATGGATAGCGTGTCG
>Ga0209344_10002597_pt1 | contig 19649 bp, 19 predicted proteins | sample Cruoilmetagenom6_FD_187293 | JGI IMG/M metagenome (GOLD analysis project Ga0209344, IMG submission 187293) | Oil polluted marine microbial communities from Coal Oil Point, Santa Barbara, California, USA - Santa Barbara Oil Seep Sample 6 (SPAdes)... | ecosystem: Environmental > Aquatic > Marine... | reverse complement strand
GCCGACCAAGATGCCGCCCTTGCCCGTTTGATTGATCTGCTGCGCATCGAAAGCATTTCAACCGATCCGGCCTTTGCGGGCGAATGCGACAAGGCCGCCGATTGGTTGGTGGATGATCTGAAATCGATCGGGTTCGACGCAAGCAAGCGCCCGACCCCCGGTCATCCGATGGTAATGGCGCATGGATCACAGGAAAACGGCACCCATGTATTGTTCTACGGCCATTACGATGTGCAGCCCGTTGATCCGCTTGATCTGTGGGATAACCCGCCGTTTGATCCGCAAATTGAAGATACCCCGAACGGTAAAGTTCTGCGCGGTCGCGGATCGTCCGACGACAAGGGCCAGTTGATGACATTCGTAGAAGCCTGTCGCGCTTGGAAAGCGGTAACGGGGGAATTACCCACCAAAATCTCGATCTTCTTTGAAGGCGAAGAAGAAAGCGGTTCCCCTTCATTAGTACCTTATATGGAAGCCAATAAGGATGAATTAAAAGCAGATGTTGCCCTGATCTGTGACACGGGCATGGTGGAACGCGACACGCCATCGATCGTGACCATGTTGCGCGGTTTGGTGGGCGAAGAGATTACCATCACCGGGCCATCGAAAGATTTGCACAGTGGCATGTACGGCGGCCCGTCGATCAACCCCATTCGGGTCCTGACCAAGGCACTGGCCGCCTTGCATGATGACACGGGCACCGTGACGCTGGACGGGTTCTATGACGGTGTGCCGGAACTGCCTGCGAATGTGGCGGCACAATGGGCATCGCTTGCTTTTGATCCCGAAAATTTTATGAAAGAGGTTGGATTATCGGTACCTGCAGGTGAGGCAGGTCGTTCAGTGTTGGAACAAATCTGGTCACGCCCCACGGCGGATGTGAACGGCATTTGGGGTGGCTATACCGGTGACGGCTTTAAAACCGTGCTACCATCGCAAGCACATGCCAAAGTCAGCTTTCGTCTGGTCGGGCAACAAGACCCTGTCAAAATCCGCGCAGCGTTCCGCGCCCATGTAGAAAGCTTCCTGCCAGCAGATTGTTCCGTGAAATTTCATGAACACGGCGGATCTGGTGCATCCAACATGGCAATAGATCACCCCGCCTTTGAGGCTGCGCGCGGAGCATTGTCACAAGAATGGGCCAATGAAGGCGTCTTTGTCGGTTGTGGGGGCTCTATCCCTATCGCAGGGCATTTTCAGGATGTTGTCGGTATTGAAAGCATGTTGATCGGTTTTGCCCAAGATGACGACAGTATCCATTCCCCGAATGAAAAGTATGATATCCGCAGTTTCCACAAAGGTGTACGCAGCTGGGCCCGAATATTGGCTGCCCTTGCGTAAGTTACGCCTTAATTTAGCCACATTTTTAACGTTATATAGACACACAAAGGGCGTATCTGCCTTTATGTTGACGATTATATGTCGATAATTTGCCGCTTGTATGGCAGATTTTTTAAAGAGTGTAGGAGTATGAAATGGCGTATGAATTTCCAAAAATCAAACATGCCGCCGAAGCCATTATCGATTGGCCGGAAAAGCTGAAATCTGTGGAAGACGTGAAAATGTTTGAAGATGTGCTGATGTCTTTAGAGATAGAAGACGCGCAGAAACCGACTCCGACGGATACGAACCGCACCTCGTAATACCTTGGCGTATTGCAAAAAAAACGTCAGCCGGGTGTTGTAACTTGTGTATTCATCACTACCTATAAACCAGCCTTGGGATAGCAGGCCCGATAGTGTGGGGTAAACCTTTGGCCGTATTGAGTACCGTTGCTTGTGGATTAGGGGGTTATGGGTCTGCTAGATTACGATTGCGTACGCGCACCGCGCCCGCCACGCCTTTTGCCCGCATTTTTTGACGTCTTCAGCCCATCCCTGATCACTTGCGTCATTGGATGGTTTTCATGATTTACTTGATATTCATCCAAAAGCTCTTGCAGATAGGCCTTCATATTACCCTGCGGTGTGTTCATTGCCCAATCCAGAAAGATCATGCGGCATTCTTCCTGCGTCACATCCTGTATACGGTAAGACTCATAGATCATACCACGTGGGTCGATCTTTAGATTTCCCTTAAAAACAGCCATGGAAAGCTCCCTATATCAGATTCTCGACAGATACTTTAAAATAGTCGCCTCTGCATCCCTTGTTTTCGACATCATGGCTGCCTCTAACGTCACTTTGTCAGCAAAACCGGTGGTTGTCAGGATATGCGATACGCCGGCCTTGCCCAAAGTCTCTATATTAAACACGCCCGTTACCAACAATCGGCTTATGTGCTGGATTTGGCTAAGCAAGCTATGGGTTTCGATAAGCTTTGTCGCATCACCTGCATCAAGCAATCCACGCTCGGAGGCTTGGGTTAACTGACCTTTCGGGTCATTTTCAAGTATGTTACCGATCAGCGCACAGGCTTGTGCCAACAGCTCAATATCCAACAACCCACCTGCGATTTCTTTGACTTCCCAAACAGATTTGTTTTTTGATTTTGCCTGTGCCAGGCGATCACGCATTTCGGATACTTCGGTCATCACCTTCGCCTGATCATGTTGCGTACTTATAATTCCTGCGCGAATGTCTTCTACCTGTTTGATCACATCAGGCGCACCTGCAACCGAACATGCCCGCGACAAGGCAAGATGTTCCCAGACCCACGCTTTCGTTTTTTGGTAACTTTCAAAGCCCGCAACACTTGTCGCCACAGGGCCGGAACGACCAGAGGGGCGCAAGCGCATATCCACCTCATACAACTTGCCTTCGGATGTGGGTGTTGTCATTGCCGTCACCAATGCCTGCGTCAAACGCGCGTAATATTGCACTGTCGCAAGCGGACGCTTGCCGTTCGAACCCTCCTGCCCTGCAGGATCATAAATTACGATCAAATCCAGATCGGATGTCGCTGTCATTTCGTTTGACCCGAGTTTACCCATTGCCAAAATGGCCAAACCGCTTCCTGCTATATCTCCGTGCTTACGAGAAAACTCTGCCTTGACCACGGGCAGCAGACAAATCAAGCAGGCCTGTGCCAATTCGGAATAAGCCAGTGACGCTTCGAACGCGTCCGCGATATTACGCAGTTGCAAAACGCCCAACCGAAAGTGATGTTCTTTTTGCCAACGCCGCGTAATATTCAGCTTGTCCTCATAATCATCCGACGCCGCCAGTGCCTTTTGCAACTCTTGCACCAGTGTCGCCTTATCTGGCAGTGGTTGAAAAAAAGCACCCGACAAAACCGCATCCAGCACGGATGCATTGCGCGACAGATACGTAGCCAAAGAAGGTGCTGTGGCGACAATATCCAAAACCAGATCCAGTATCTGCGGATTACTGTCGAACAATGAAAACAACTGAACGCCGGACGGCAAGCCGCGCAGAAAGGTTTCAAAATGGGCCAAAGCCTCTTCTGGGTTTTGTGATACGCCAATACCCTTGGCGATTTTTGGCTTTAGGCGTTGAAAAATATCCAACGCACGGGTGCTACGAAAGGCAGGCAGTGTTTCCCATGTGACAAAAACACTTTCATAATCAGTACCTTCGGCGTTATCATTTTGGTCTGGCGCAAAAAACGCTTCGATTATGTCGTGTACCGATTGCAATCGTTTCCTGATCTTATTTTTCAATACATCGGTCTTTTCATAACCGCAGAATCGCGCGAAACGGTGCATTTCCACGTCCGTATTGGGCAAATTATGGGTTTGCAGGTCACCAATCATCTGAATACGGTGTTCATGGGTGCGGTGCATGGTATAGGCCGTGATCAACTGATCGGCTATGTTTTCTGCGATCCAGTCGTGTTCCGCCAAATTCCGTAGTGATTGAACCGTACCCCGGTTGCGCAAGCCCGCATCGCGCCCACCTGCAATCATCTGGCGGGTTTGGGCAAAAAACTCGATTTCACGTATCCCGCCACGACCCAGTTTCATGTTGTGGCCAGCAAGATCAATTTCACCTGCCAACCCTTTATGCGCACGAATACGCAGGCGCATATCATGGGCTTCTTCAATTGCAGCAAAGTCCAGATGTTTGCGCCACACGAACGGGGTCAGATTTGCCAAAAACCGCTTGCCAGCCGCAATATCACCCGCACAACTGCGCGCCTTGATAAAAGCCGCGCGTTCCCATGTCCGCCCTTCGGTTTCATAATAGCGCATCGCTGCGGTATCAGAGATACAGACGGGTGTAACAGACGGGTTGGGCCGCAATCGCAGATCAGTGCGAAACACATAGCCGTCAGCCGTCACATCAGACAGGATTTTGCACATGCGCTGGATAATACGGATCAGATGTGGGCGTACCTCGCCTAAATCTTCTAACTTGTAGCGACTATCGTCGAAAAAACAGATCAGATCAATATCCGACGAATAATTCAACTCATAAGCGCCCATCTTGCCCATCGCCAACACGAAAACACCAGCGCAATCATCGGCATCACCGCCTGCTTCATCGGGTAGTTTCCCGCGCTTTATATCCGCCTGGACCATAGATTTCAGGGCAGTATGAACTGCAAAATCCGCAAAATCCGTTAAAGCTTTGGTAACGGCTTCCAGCGACCAGACACCGCCAAGATCGCAAAGGGCAGTTAGCAGTGCAACACGACGTTTGGCACGACGCAAGCTGGTTGCAAGGGTATCAGGGTCAACCCCTGCCAAAATATCCGTGAATATCGTTTCAGGGGCTTGAACCCAGATATGCGCCAACCAATCGCTTTCTTTTTGCATAAGCCCGCGCAAATATGGGCTGCACCCAGCAATACCGACAATCAAATCGTAAATAGGTCCGTGATTAAGCCCACAAGCCGCTGCAGTTTCAGTGCCAAGGGCCAATTCATAAGGGATCGGCGCCTGTGTGATTTGATCTTTTAATACCATAGGCATTTGTGGGCAGTGCTGTTAGCAAGGTCAAGATGAATAAGGATGCAAAGATGAGTAAAAGCCTAAAACGCGTGATCAAACACGCCGCAGATTTGGGACTTCAAATCAATGTCATCGAAATGCTTTCCCCCACCAAAACCGCGCAACAGGCAGCGGATGCAGTGGGCTGTAATCTGGATCAAATCGCAAAATCGATTATTTTTCTGGGGGAAACCAGTGGTACCCCGGTCTTATTTTTAACCGCGGGCGGAAACCGTGTTTGCGCCAACAAAGCCTCAAACACAGCTGGCGAACCATTGGGTAAGGCCGATGCGGGACTGATCCGTACCAGAACAGGTTTCGCTATAGGTGGCGTGTCACCGATTGGGCATCTTAATCCCATTAGATGTTTCGTTGACCCTCGGTTGATGGGTTTTGATACCGTGTGGGCTGCTGCAGGCACACCGAACCATTTGTTTTCAATAGGTTCGGACAGGCTGCTTGCCGCAACAAAGGGGGTTATTGCCGATTTTTGCGAATAGCTGCCAGAACCGATTTTGCAGCGCGTAACCCCGGTGGATCGCCCCCCTCGCCCAATTGCTGCATCGTATCACTCAGTGCCGCTACTTGGGCATCCCGTATCTGTTCATCATTCAAGATATTCAATAACGCTTCGGCCACGGCCCCGGTGGTGCATTTTTCGAACAAAAATTCCGGCACGACATAGCTGTCGGTGGCAATATTGATAAGATTGGCCCGATCAATCTGCGCCAACCGTTTGACTGCGCGTTCTGTCAACCAACTGGCCTTATAGGCCACCACCATCGGGCAGCGTTGCTTGGCCAAGTCCAGTGCAATGGTACCCGATGTGGCAAGCGCTGCGCGGCTTGCCGCATAGATTGCACGTTTGCGATGTTCCGCTTCAAGCGGGGTAAACGGCGTGGGATCAAGGATTTGAATAGGCAATGTAACGTCGGACAGATGAGATTTTAATTCTGACAAAATTGGGCGTGCAGCAGGCAGCACAAATTTTGTTTGCGGCCGATCTTTCAAGATAAGCTTAATCGCTTCCAGATAAATCGGCATAAGCCGTTTGATCTCAGATCGCCGTGATCCCGGCAGAACCGAAATGATTTCATCACTCGGCTTTAAATCCAGCGCCCCCAGAACCTTTTTTATATGTGCTTTAGTCGGCGTATCTTCGGTTGTGGCAGGATGGCCAACGAAATCGCACGTCATGCCTTCCGCGATCATATATGGGGGTTCAAACGGCAATAAAGCCAGCACATGATTAACCGTTTTAGCCATTTTAGCAGCCCGTTCCGGGCGCCATGCCCAAACAGACGGAGCCACGTAATGCACGGAAAACTGGTCGGGATATTGCGCACGTAGCTTTTTGCCTACACGCAGGCAAAAATCAGGGCTGTCGATGGTAATCAACACATCGGGTCGCATATCGATTGCGGCTTTTGCAGTTTGTGTGATGCGTCGTTTTATCTTTGGAATTGACGGGATGACTTCAAACAACCCCATGATCGTCAGGTCTGACATCGGAAAAAGTGTTTTTAAACCAGCAGCTTGCATCATTTCGCCGCCAACGCCGCAAAATTCGATTTGCCCCTTTGTCAGGGTTTTCAAGCTTTCCATCAGGTTTCCGCCTAGCTTGTCACCCGAAGGTTCACCTGCGATGATAAAAACCTTCAACGTTTCAGCCATCAGCAATATCCTTGGGGTCGAACCCGTGAATAAACAGCCCCAATCTGTCAGCGGCAGCAACGGTATCTTCCAACCCCAAAACTAATACACCCTGCGCCTGAACGGCAATACCGCTTAGGCCCGCTTTTGCAGCATTTTCAACCGTATCGGGGCCAATGGCAGGCAGGTCAATACGCCAGTCCTGCCCCTGTTTCGGAGCTTTCAACAGTACACCTTGCCCCGCATTTTCATCAGGCCGATAATCGGCAGAGGTTGTTGCTACAAAATTCAACATAGCATCCGTACCCTGAATGGATTCAACCCCCAGACACAAGCCCTGGGCCACAACTGCGCCTTGCCCCACATCGGCAATACCCACTTGCGTTACAATGGCATAAGCGCGCTTCATATCTGTAAAATCATCTGCTGACGGGGCCGCTTTGGTCAAGGTGCCACCGACGGCCAACAAGTCTTTCAGTATTTCATGTGCGCCTAGAATTTGTAGCCCTTCCGCTTCAAAAATCGACCTTATGGCGTCCAAAGTAGCCGTATCCCCGCTTTTCAGTTTCGGCAGCAGTTTGGCTGCAACCGAAATCATTTTCAGATCGAACTTCAGTGGGTTGATGCGCGGCCTGATAATATAACCTGCAAAAACAACGTCGCGGCAACCCGCAGCCTTGATTGCTTTGAACATGGTGCCGGGTTTTTCAAAACGGGCTTCGATCAGTTGTTCGTTTGTTATCCAATCGGGCCGGAACCCATTGAAACACACTACAACAACCTTACGTCCGGCTTGCACGGCCGTCGCTGCAAGCATTTCCGGTAAACGGCCTTTGCCTGCAAGGATTGCTAAAGGGGTCTGCGGCATATGCTAATGCCCTTTTGGTGCAGTACAAAGCCCACGCGAGGTATCCGATTGGGCGAATGCCACCATTTGTGCAACAAGACCACTGTCAGGGTAATCGGTCAGTGCTTTGGTTAAGCGTTTTTGCAAAGTTCCCGTATCTTGAAAAAACACATCTTTGAACGCCGCGCGCAAGCTGTGAATATTAGCCTTTTCATAACCGCGTCGCTTCAGCCCGACCAGATTAAGACCGGTTAAATCCGCGCGGTTACCATGAACCATTCCAAACGGGATTACATCTTCGGCAACGGCTGCAAACCCTGCCAGCATTGCCCCTGTCCCGATGCGGCAGAACTGGTGAATTGCAGAATGCCCGCCCATGATCACATTGTCTTCAACTATAACGTGGCCACCCAAACTGACGCCATTGGCTACAACGATACCACTACCAAGAATGCAGTCATGTCCAATGTGGGCATTAACCATCAATAGATTATTGTCGCCAATTTTCGTCAATCCGCCACCGCCGGCCGTGCCGGGATTTAAAGTAACCCCTTCGCGGATGCGGTTTTTGGCGCCAATTTCCAACTTCGTCCGCTCGCCTGCATATTTTAAATCTTGTGGCGCGTGCCCGACAGAAGCAAAAGGGTAAATCAAAGTGTCATCGCCGATATCGGTCCAACCGGCTACGACAGCATGTGACTTCAAGATACAACCAGAGCCTAAAGTTACATCCGAACCGACATGTGAAAAAGCCCCGATTTCGCAATTTGGCCCGATAGTCGCGCCATCTTCAACAATTGCACTTGGGTGGATACTTGCAGAGGCATGAATTGCCATATTCAAGCTTCTTCGGGCGGGATGATCATTGCGGCAAAATCCGCTTCGGTTACGATCTTACCGTCTACAACCGCATCACCATGGAATTTCCAGATTTTACCACGTCCGCGAATAACTTTCACATGCAACTCCAGAACATCGCCCGGGCCGACCAGGTGACGGAATTTACAATTATCAATTGACAGAAAATAAACCAAAGCACCGCTGTCTTCCAATTCAAGTGACTTGCTGACCAATATACCTGCGGTTTGCGCCATTGCTTCAACAATTGTCACACCGGGCATAACCGGTTGTGACGGAAAGTGCCCCTGAAAATGCGGCTCGTTGGTGGTAACATTTTTAATTCCAACCGCACTGATTTTTGGGACAAATTCGCGGACTTTATCAACAAAAAGAAATGGATATCGATGCGGTATCAATCGCTTGATCTCTTGAATATCAATTGTCGTGGAAATGATTTCGGTCATGCGTCTGGGCCCTTGTTTTTGTTACTTATGATTAGCAATCAATATACTTTAGATCAAGCGATTGGGTTATTCTTGGGGCTGTAAGTTTCCCGTACCCAGAACCCGGTCTATATGCTCGATTGCATTATCCGTGATGTCACCCGAAGTTCCGGACATAAAAATTGCCTGATCATTTAAAATAAACTGAATTCCACGTTCTTGCATCAACTTAACGATAACGGGTTGGGCTTGCACAAAAAACGTCCGCTGTGCCTGAATGCGCGACGCATTTAAAACATTCAGCTTTTGCGCTTGATCGCGGCGAATTATTTCGACTTTTTCATTGAAAATAGCTGCCAAAGCACGAAATTCTGTATTAGAAAGCTCTTTGCGTTTTTGGGTTAAATCCGCCTCTTCGTCCGCCAGCTCTTTTTCAATACGGCGGTTTTCTTCTGCCAGTGTATTCGCATCATTTTGGAATTTTTCATTGAAGTTTTTACCAAAAAGGCTGCCTGAAAATAATCTGTCTTGATTGATCGTTGCAACCGATAAAAACTGCTCAGACGTAGGGTAGCTTTGCGCAATCGCCGCAGTTGGCGATTGCAAGCTTAAACAAAGTGTAAATAAAACCAGACTGTTTCGGATACGGCCCATTCGTCGTTAGAAACGTGTCGCAATTGAAAAGCGGAAGCTTTCAGTTTCATCAAAAACTTCTTTGTTTATGGCTTTGGCAAAATCGAACCGCAGCGGGCCAAGTGGCGATTCTATAAAGAAGGTAACCCCAACGGATGTTCGCAAGGATGACGAATCGTCAAATCCGCCCGTAAAATCCAGCCCCCAAAGTGATCCCGCATCAAAAAACACACCGCCGTGAATACCGTACTCTTCCGGCAATCCAAGTGGGAAACTGGCTTCAGCCCGAAATGTGAAAAACTGGTTGCCGCCCAGTGCCTGATCCACAACCGTATCGCGCGGCCCCACACCCTGTTGTTTAAAACCGCGTAGATTGGCGCCGCCTAGCATAAAACGTTCTGTGATCAATGTTGCATTGTTGGACGATATGATCGCACCACCTTCGACTTCGGCAGATACGATCACTTCTTCATTGAAGAAAGACTTGAAAAACTTTGCATTGGCCGTTGTACGTGAAAATGCCCTGTCCCCGGTCAGGCCGGCAAATTCCTGCGTGATCGAAAAATTGTAACCGGAACTTGGTTGAATGACCGAGTTGCGTTTATCCACGCTATACGTCAACCCGATCAGACCCGTTGTTGTAGATCCAAAATCCGGCTGCATAACAATCGATGCTTCGCCAATGTCAAAATTCGCGGGCGCAACACCGTTATCCGTATCCGAATTTGTTTCAATTTTATCAGCAGAAAAATTGGCGAAAAGCCGCAGGCGGCCATTCTGACTGATCGGAAACGCAAGGCTTGGGGAAAAATTGATTGAAGATGTATCATATGGCGTATTATCAAGTTCCGTTGTTCCAAAACCGAAGTTCAGACCGAATGCAAGGTCGCGGCCCAAAAATGCAGGTTCCAGAAAACTTGCCTGAAAGGCGCTATCTTCTGATGAGGCTGTCAGGGCGGCACCCACAGTTTGCCCACGACCAAGAAAGTTTTTCTCTTGTACGTTGACGGTAAAACCAAGACCGCTATCCGTACTGGCCGTAATCCCAAACCCAAGAGTTCCTGTTGGTTGTTCTTCGACATTTACGTCCAAAACAACTTGTTCGGGGCTGGACCCTTCACGTGTCTGAACATCTACATTCTTGAAAAAACCGGTTTGACGTATTCTGTTTGTTGCCTGTTTAACTTCACGACGATTGAACGTGTCACCCTCAGCGGTATTGAATTTACCGCGAATAACCCGGTCCAATGTGGTAGAGTTACCTTCAATATCAATCCGTTCAACGAACAAACGTGGCCCACGCACAATGCTGATTTCAACATCAATTGTACGGTCGGTATCATTTCTGGTGATCCGCGGTGTCGATTGAATAAAGTTTTTGCCAAGCGATGACGCTTGATGGTCAATCCGTTCCAGAACAGTATCAATTTCAGTAGCTCTATAGGTAGAGCCCTGTTTGATTGTATTCAGTCTTTGGTATTCTTCGGCATCAATATCACTTTCAAGGCTGATAATCGTAACTTCGCCAAAGTCGTATTGCTGCCCTTCTTGAACATTCAACGTGACATGAAATGAATTGCGTTGTTTTGCAAACTCGGCAGTCGTGGATTGCACCTGAAAGTCGATATAACCGCGTTTTTTATAAAAATCGCGCAAACGTTGTTTATCGACTGCGATCCGATCTTCTATATACGTATCGCCCTTGACGACGCTGCGCAACAAGCCTGCCTGTTTTGTCGCAAGAACACGCTTCAAACGCCGGTCGGAAAACTTCCGATTGCCCAATAGGGTTACACGGCCGATTTCGGTAATTTTACCTTCTTTAACTTCGAAGACCAAATCAACACGATTGTCTGAACGGCGAATAATTCGGGGGGTAACGCGTGCTGCCAAACGTCCCGATACGGCGTAAGCATCCGCAATGGCCTGTGCATCGGCCTCTGCTAGCGACGGTGAAAAAGCGCGTCGTGATGTTGAACGCACCAAAGTCATAAGGGGTTCGTCTTTTAACTTTTTGTTACCTTCAATGCGAATAAGATTGATTGTTGGGTGTTCGACAACATCGATCACCAGACGTCCACGTTCAGGATGAACATCAACCTTTTCAAACAGACCAGAGCTGATCAGGTTCTGCGTTGCTGCATTCACCTGACCGGGCGTCACCCTTTGACCGGGAGTAATCCCCGAAATCGACCGTATAGTATCCGATGCGATGCGTTCATTACCGGCAACATCGATACGACTGTAAACGGCAGTCGCTTGTCCATAAGCTGTATATATTTCAGGTGTAGCATGAAGCGAAGCCGCGCCAACCACTATTATAAACGCTGTTGATTTCAGGATGGTGTTTAGGCTTTGAGTGAATTTAGTGGTTGTCATTAGATTGGCTCTTGTCTTCTTACCCCGGTTGGGGCGGTATAACACGAGAATTTCAGTTGCACCATCCTATTTTGACGACCGTTACAATAACCTTACAAAGTCATTAAAAGTAGCAAAGACCATCATGGATAAAAGCAGTGTCAGCCCCATTGTCATAGCAATTTGAACCACCTTTACACTGGGCGGGCGCCGAAAAACCGCTTCAAACGCATATATCACCAAATGCCCGCCATCCAAAACCGGAATAGGCAGCAGGTTCAAAAAGCCAATCGCGGCAGACAAAAAAGCAATAAGTTCGATAAACGACACCAAACCTTTTGACGCTGTATCACCGGACATTTGCGCAATTCCCAACGGCCCTTGCAGGTTTTCCGCCCCCACTTGCCCCGATGCAATCTGATAAATACCGTTCAAAGAGCCCGAAATGACAAAATATGTGCTTTTCGCACCAAAACCCACAGCATCAAGTACCGAGATATTATTGCGTGGCGACTCAAACGCAAAGGCGCCGGAGACGCCGATCATCATACGTTTTTCGAAGGTATTCCGACTGATTTGCAGGTCTCTGAACTCCGGTGAAATGGCCAAAGTCATTTCCTGGCCATCACGCCAAACTCTCAGGTCAATAGCACCTTTGTCGGATGCCTTGATAACTTCAATCAATTGTGAAAAAGCACGCAATTCTTGACCGCCTGCAGATAATAAAACATCGCCTTTTTTAAGACCTGCTTTGCTGGCAGGTGATACGGGCATGACCCAACCAACCAAAGCCGGTGTAAAATACGGGCCCGTTACTTGCTGTTCACGCCCATCACGCTGAATGAGATAAGTGGTGTCTACAGAATGATCCAAGCCGCGTGACAATTCAATGATCTCAGAGAATTTTTCTACTCTGGTACCGTTTATCGCAAGGATCCTGTCCCCTTGGCGCAAATTATATTGTGTTTGCGGCAGGCTCGCCAATTTTCCGATCACGGGTTCATTCGAGACAGTTCCGCTGGCAAACATAATGCCCGCAAAAATAATTGTCGAAAGAATAAAATTGGCCGCAGGGCCTGCAAACACGGTCAAAGCGCGTTTATATAATTTAGCCCCATTCAAAGTTTTATGCTTTAAAGCCGCATCAACATCTTGCCCACTCGGACGACTGGCTGCATCGGCGTCACCCAAAAACCGCACATATCCGCCCAATGGTACTGCCGCCAATTGCCATTTGGTGCCGTGTTTATCCTGACGTGAATATATGACCGGACCGAAACCCAGCGAAAAGACCTCTGCATGTATCCCACACCAGCGGCCAACGATGTAATGGCCATATTCATGGATCGCGACAACAATGCTTAACACAATGACAAAAGGTATCACGGTAGTTAATAGGTCACCGATAAGGGGGATATGGATAAGAAAATCAAACATTACTTGTTACTCATTTTAAACAGTTTCAAAATATACTCACGTGACCATGTATCAGCTTTTAAGATTTTGTCCATTGAATCAGCATCACAATTTCCTAAACTTTCAAGTGATTGAATGGTTTTGTTAACTAAATCCGCCATATCCAGAAAACCAATCCTGTGATCAAGGAACAAATCAAGGCACTGTTCTTTCGCCGCATTAAACACGGTCCCTGCAAGCCCACCACGTTTCATAGCCTCATGCGCGATAGCAATTGCGGGAAAACGATCTGTATCCGCAGGTTGAAAATCCAGCTGTGACAATTTGGAGAAATCCAACCTCTCCACACCCGTATCGGTACGTGTCGGCCAGTATAAAGCATATCCTATTGCCCCACACATATCCGTAGGCCCCATTTGCGCGATAATTGCCCCGTCTTTAAACCCGACCATGCTGTGAATGATGGATTGTGGGTGAATAACGACATCTATTTTATCACCTGATATTCCAAATAATTCTTTTGTTTCAATAATTTCCATGGCTTTATTGAACATAGATGCGCTGTCAATTGAAATGCGTTTTCCCATAGACCAATTTGGGTGGTCAGCGGCCTGTTCCGGTGTCACATCCACCATTTCTTCTATTGTGGAATGTAAAAAGGGCCCGCCCGAAGCTGTCAGGATCACACGTTCAACGTTGTTTATATCTTCCCCGTTCAAGGCCTGAAAAATTGCCGAATGTTCACTGTCTACGGGTAAGAGTGTGGTGCCTGCACGCTTACAGGTCTCGTGTAGCAATGCGCCGCCACACACAAGGCTTTCCTTATTGGCCAAAGCCAGTGTTTTGCCGTTTTCAGCAATTTTAAGGCTGACCTCCAGCCCCGCAAAGCCGACAACCGCAGACATTGCCCAATCTACAGAATCGGCGGCGGCGGATAATAGCGCATCACGCCCTGCCTTTACCGCGATACCAGTCCCTTTCAGGCGTGATTGAAGATCATCAAGACGTGTAATCTCTGATGTCACAGCAATCTTGGCATTCAATGCAACCGCAATTTCGGCCAGTTTCTCAATATTTTTGGCGCCTGTAACAGCATGAACATCAAATGCACCCATATTGCGCTGAACGATTGAAACAGTATTTTGCCCAATAGAGCCCGTTGCACCGAAAATTGAAATACTGCGCATTAAAGGTATCCCATAATACCGGCCAGAAAAACAATCATACACACACCTATAACACCGTCGAAACGGTCCAAAAGCCCGCCATGCCCTGGGATCAGATTGCTGCTGTCCTTGACCCCTGCCCGACGTTTGATCGCAGACTCGATCAAATCACCGATTTGGGCAGCAATAGCCACCAGTACAGACGCCATGATCAACCAGACAGGTTGGTCTAAAAAAATTACAAACAACACGCCTATACCCGCGGCCAGCACCCAGCCACCAAGCGTTCCCGACCATGTTTTTTTCGGACTGATACGTACCCATAGCTTTGGACCACCAAAAACCTTTCCTGCAAAATAGCCGCCTATATCACTGGCGATTACGCATAAAAGCAACCAAAGGGTCAGGATTAGACCCTGGTCTTGGCGGAAATTTCCCAAAGCTGTTGTCGCGAATATAACAATAAGGACAGTCAAAAAGACCGTAACTTTCGACGTTCTATGCGTTTCGGACATCAGCAAGGCCACTAAGATTTGCGTACCCAATATGATTGTTGGCGAAAAGCCCAATGGAAAGAAGGTCAAGAAAGTGCAAAAGCCGACAATAATTCCGGATACAACTGCAAGTTTCATACGCCCATCGTGGATACGGCTTATTTCCCATCCCATAAGGGATGCCGCCATAATCAACAGTGCCTTGAAAACATCACCGCCTTGCCCGATCGCAATTCCAGCAACCAACAACATAACAGCGGTTGATATCGCGCGTGTCATCAAGTCGGAAAAGTCAGCTTTGGTTTTCATTTCCCGATCACTGACCCGAAACGACGTTCACGCGCGCGAAAATTACTGATCGCCTGTTCGTATAGGGCAACGGTAAAATCGGGCCAAGATTCATTGATAAATGCGTATTCAGCATAGGATGATTGCCATGGTAGAAAGTTTGATGTGCGGTATTCGCCGGAAGTACGGATCACCAAATCAGGGTCAGGTGTTCCTGCAGTGTCCAGAAAACTGCTGACTGTTTCTTCAGTTATATCTTCTGGTCGCAACTGGCCTTTTTGCACCGCAACAGCCATCTTGCGACTGGCGCGCACAAGCTCATCACGGCCACCGTAATTCAGGGCGATCGTCAGTTGCAGGGCAGTATTATCCGCCGTCTGATCTTCGATCCAACTCATTAGTGACACCAGTTTATCATCCAATTGATCACGCTGCCCGATGAACTTCATCCGCACACCTTCGGCTAGCATGTCAGCAGATTCGGACAGAATATAGCGCCTGAAAATACCCATCAACCCTGCAACTTCTTTTTTGGAGCGATTCCAGTTCTCGGTTGAAAACGCATACAGTGTAAGGTTTTTTACGCCCAAAGTTTTTGATGCGCGCACGATTTTTTTTACCATCCGGGCACCGCGCATATGGCCCTCTAATCGCTCCAGACCACGCGCTTCGGCCCAACGGCCATTACCATCCATAATAATGGCGACATGATTGATATCTTTAATAATAGGCTTCGTCATAAATAATACTGCAAAGAGATTTCCCTTACACCTGCATAATTTCAGATTGCTTCACTTCCAATGCACTATCTATATTTTCGATGGCGGCATCCGTCAGCAATTGAATTTCGTCTGACCAGATTTTCTGGTCATCTTCGCTCATCCCGTCCGCTTTGGCTTTCTTGATTTGATCCATACCGTCGCGGCGCACATTGCGAACAGCTATTTTGGCGCTTTCAGCGTATTGCCCTGCAACTTTTGCAAGCTCTGTTCTGCGTTCTTCGTTCAGTTCCGGAATAGGCAGGCGCAATATCGTGCCGTCCACCACCGGGTTCATACCCAAACCACTATTGCGAATAGCTTTTTCAACCGCGCCCAACAGACCTTTATCCCAGACATTAACCGTTATCATACGTGGATCAGGTACGTTAATCGTACTACACTGGTTTAGCGGCATCATCGCGCCATATGCGTCCACCATAACAGGTTCCAGAATTGTTCCAGATGCACGTCCTGTGCGCAAGCTGGCGAATTCCGTTTTCAACGCGGTCATTGTCCCATCCATACGCCGTTCAATGTCGTCCAGGTCAATCTCTATTTCTGACATTGCTGCCCCCTTTAGTATCGGTCTTTGTTATCCTACAGTTGTATATGTACCTTGTCCGCGCAAAATACCAGCCAATCCACCAGGTGTGTCTAATGAAAAAACAATAATTGGTAGATTATTGTCACGCGCCAAAGCAATGGCGGAAGCATCCATAACCCGCAGGTTCTTTTGCAAAACCTCGTCATAGGATACATTTTCATAGCGAACGGCATCGGAAAACTTATTGGGATCCTTGTTATAAATCCCGTCTACCTGCGTGCCTTTGAAGATCGCTTCACAGTTCATTTCCGAGGCACGCAATGTGGCCGCCGTATCTGTCGTGAAATACGGATTGCCCGTACCTGCCGCAAAAATACAAACCCGTTTCTTTTCCAAGTGGCGCACGGCACGGCGGCGGATATAGGGCTCACAAACCTGATCCATTGGTATAGCCGAAATTACGCGCGTGTGAACTTTTAACGCTTCCAATGCCCCTTGCATTGCAAGTGCGTTCATAACTGTTGCCAACATTCCCATGTAGTCAGCTGTGGTGCGCTCCATCCCTTGTGCCGATCCTTGCAAACCACGAAAAATGTTACCGCCACCGATTACCAAACAAACCTCGACATCCATGTCGTGCAGGGTTTTGACCTCTTTTGCAATACGTTCAACTGTGGGGGGATGTAGTCCGAAGCCGGTATCGCCCATAAGGGCCTCGCCGGAAATTTTTAAAAGAACCCTTTTATACGCTGGTTTTTCGCTTTCCTGCGACCCATCGGACATAATCGACTCCCTTTTTTATGCGGTTGCTGCAAATAATCGGAAATAGGCGTTTGTTGCAATGACAAACTGGGGATACTTGCGCTAAATATCATCCAGAAACCAATAACGAGCAATTCTGTGGCCTCATATCTGTCCGACAACAAACCCATCTTAATCGCAGGCCCGACTGCATCGGGTAAATCCTCATTCGCGATTGAGATTGCCGAAAAGACAGGTGGTGCAATCATAAATGCCGATGCACAACAGGTCTATTCAGGCTGGAATATTCTGACTGCCCGCCCGCCCGCACAGGATTTATTGCGTTGCAAGCATTATATGTACGGTCATGTTGCAATGGATCAGTCATATTCTGTAGGGACATGGCTACGCGAGATTGAACAACAGTTGAAACATTGTGCAAAGCATGGAGAGCGCCCGATTATCGTTGGCGGTACGGGATTGTACTTTACCGCTCTGACACAAGGCCTGGCTGATATACCGCAGGTGCCGACATCGGTGCGCCGGCATGCCGACCAGATGGCCCGGGAACTAGGGCGCAATGTTTTTGCGGAACAACTGAAAGATAGTGATCCCGATACTTACGCCAAGATAGATATCCAAAACCCTATGCGTACACAACGCGCATGGGAGGTTTTAACGGCGACGGGTATTGGCCTGTCCAAGTGGCAGAACAGCCAAAAAACACCGTTAATCCAGGAACGTGACGCCCATATGATTTCACTGATCAGTGATACGGATTGGTTAAATGAACGTATCGACAAACGCTTTGACATTATGATCGACCAAGGCGCTTTGAATGAATGCCGCATTGCAATGGACAACTGGTGGGATGAAACTTTACCGTCATGTAAAGCCATCGGCGCAAAAGAGCTGATTTTACATCTTAAAGGCGACTTAAATTTGACCGACGCTGTCGAAGCTGCCAAACTTCAAAGCAGACGATATGCAAAACGACAGCGAACATGGTTTCGCTCTCGCATGAAAAATTGGGTAAAATTGCACATTTTCGACACAAAAATGACTTAATTCCATTATTTCAGCGAATAATTGCCGTATATCAACATTTTGCAACATTGATCCTTTTGAAATTTCGCAGAATCGTTTATTTGTGAATCAAGCTTAAACTTGGACAATATCATTGACACATTCCCATTTAACACAAAGTGAACAGAAGGTATGGGTTGGCTCACTAGCCTCTAGTGTACGCAGCACCAGCCCCGAATTGCGGCTTGATGGCCAAAACGGTTTTCACAAATTTATGTGGCTGTCCAAAGGGCACGCGCGCGTGGTGATCAACGGCATTACGCGCGGCATAGGTCCAAACACATTTATTTTTGTCCCAAACACCACCCCACATGTTTTCGAGGTCGGACTGCATACCTACGGATCGTTTGTTGCCGCCAGCCCGAAAATTGACATTAACTTACCCACTCAGGCGTTTGTGTTTCCCGTTCTCAATATTATGCAACAAGCGGAAACCGCCAAGTATATTGATAACATTGTTTCCGAAGCATCATCAGATGCCCCCGGCAGATTTTTAGCGGTTGAGGCTTATGTATCGCTACTGCTTGTTCATATTTTACGCCTAACCGGTGATAAAGTCGAAAAAAATCAAGAAGATGCATCACAACGACTGATGCGAAAATTTTCCCGCATATTGGAAGGCCAGTTTAGGTCCGGCAGATCGCTAAGCGAATATGCCGACGTTCTGGGGGTTACCACAACCCATCTGTCACGGGTTTCACGCGCCATGAACAATAAATCCGCGGGCCAGTTGATCCAAGATAGGGTATTAAGTGAAGCCACTCATTTATTGCTGCACAGCAATGATAAAGTACAAGATATTTCAAAACAACTTGGCTTTAGCTCACCTGCCTATTTCACGCGGCTGTTCAATGCCAAGTTGCACCAGACGCCGAAAGATTATCGTAAATCCGGTGCGCGCGGCCCCGAAGAGATGCAGCGTATCAGGTCACGCGGACTATAGCACCCTAATCCCGATCGACATATCTACCGGTAAATATGTTGCCATCTTTGCCAATAAACCGCAGCCATAACCCGACGTCTTTCGTTTCGATATCATAACAAACCCAAACATCCGAGGGTGGCCAAATCGAGCAATATTGGCCGTACTTCACTTTCCAACGCCCCCAGCTTTTTTCGCCCGTCACATAAGATGTGCGCCCATCGGGAAAAAACTCCTGTGTGGCCGCGCCATAATCCAATGTGCGCGAATTAAGAGCGTCTTCAATCGCCAAGCCATCCAATTTATGCCAATCCTGCGCGACTATAGGCCCAGCCCACACAACTAATAGCACGATAACTTTTATGATTCTTACAGTCATAATTATTTATATTCTTTTTTCCACCTAGAATGCAGACAATAATTTTGTTGTTTCGGGATCCATAAACCCTGCAACCGTCGCGTCGGTTTCCAGTTGCATGGCACGGTATAAATCGGGTGTTGCCGTCATATTTAAGACCCGTTTCATTGCACGCAACGATAATACCGGCAGGTTGGCAAGCCGT
>Ga0209344_10002596_pt1 | contig 19653 bp, 12 predicted proteins | sample Cruoilmetagenom6_FD_187293 | JGI IMG/M metagenome (GOLD analysis project Ga0209344, IMG submission 187293) | Oil polluted marine microbial communities from Coal Oil Point, Santa Barbara, California, USA - Santa Barbara Oil Seep Sample 6 (SPAdes)... | ecosystem: Environmental > Aquatic > Marine... | reverse complement strand
TTGGTTTTTCATTCAATTCCAGTGATGCAATGAATGAGTTCGACAGCACCGACTTTATCCTAACAGGATTGCCTGTTGATGCTGACTTGTGGACAAATCGAAAACAAAACACGGCTCAGTTTTCTATGGACTACAACCCCATAAACAGTCGCTGGCAAAGTCGTTTTCAATACCATTGGACTGACACTTCTGCTGAAAATTTTGCTTTTGGATTGGGCGAAACCAGTTCAACAGCTGCAGACACCAATGAAGTGAAAATTAACACCAATGTTGCTATAGGAAACAACGACAAACAAAGCTTGTCTTTTTCTATTGACCACCGCAATGTTGACTTTGTACAACGTGGCGAAGCCTCCAACTTTGGAGACCCTAACCAAAACCAAAGCTATCATGTGACTGGTTTAGCAGTGGAATACAGGCAACAATTTACCGAAAGATTCAATGTCAATTTATCAGGCAGAAATGATGACTTTAATCGTTTTGAAGACGTCAGTAACTTTAAGTTTGCCGGATCATATATTTTCAGTGATGGTTTACGCTTGCGTGGCTCATTTGGCACTGGGAGCAAAGCACCTTCGTTTATTGAACGCTTTGGCTTTTACCCAGCCAACTTCATCGGTAACCCAAACTTAAAACCTGAAGAGTCTGATGCGTATGAGCTGGCAGTCATTAAAACATGGGATCATAACGAATTAGAGTTAATCTATTTTGACCAAGATTTAAACAATGAAATCAATGGTTTTGTTTACGATGTAGATTCAGGCCTATTTACCGCCAACAATCAAGCAGGACAAAGTCATCGCAGAGGGGTTGAACTCAATTGGTCGAATCAAATCAACCAAGACTTGGCTATTAATTTTAACTACACCTATACCGATGCCACTGAAGAAAATAGTTCAGGCGATGAAATCAAAGAAGTACGCCGACCTAAAAATATGGCTAACTTAACCATTAATTACCAATTTTCAGACCAACGAGCCCGTCTTTATAGCCAAGTAAGGTATGTTGGTGATCAATTGGATGTATTTTTTAATCCCGTTACCTACGAAAGTTCAAACCCAGAACTAGATGCCTTCACCACTGTTGACTTTACCTTTACATGGCAATTCAACAAAAACCTCCAAACTTATGTCAAAGCGATGAATCTTTTTGATGAAAGTTATGAGGAAGTGCTCGGTTATGCCAGGCCTGGAGCAAATTTTTCAGTCGGAATAAATGCTGACTTTTAATTCACACCGTTAACAAATGGGTGACTCCCGCTAAGGCGGGAGTCATTGTTTTATGCTGTCCTACATTGCAACAATGTAGAGGGTCTCTGAAATCAATCAATACTGTTTGTCTTCTTCTAGACCAATACCGTCCATACCCATCGATAAAGAATCGGCATCACCACCTTGTGATAATTTAATCGCCAATCGAACCTCATTGGCAGAATCCGCATGTCTAAGTGCATCTTCATAAGTAATTTCACCGGCTTGGTAGAGATCAAACATGGCTTGATCAAAAGTTTGCATACCCGCGTTGGTTGACTTTTTCATCAAATCTTTAAGTTTTTCAATCTTACCTTTGCGAATGTATTCTTGTGCTAAAGGCGAATTAATTAAAATTTCCACCGCCGCACGACGGCCGGTACCATCAGGTGTTGGGATCAATTGCTGTGCCACCATTGCTCGTAAATTCAACGACATATCCATCAATAGCTGTTCACGTGCGTCTTTAGGGAAAAAGTGTAAAACTCGATCCAGAGCCTGATTCGCGTTGTTGGCATGTAAGGTGGCTAAACACAAATGGCCGGTTTCAGCAAATGTGACCGCTTGTTGCATGGTTTCTGAAGTTCGGATCTCACCAATCATAATAACGTCTGGTGCTTGTCTTAAGGTGTTTCTTAGCGCAATTTCAAATGACTCAGTATCCAAGCCAACTTCGCGTTGGGTGATTACACAACCTTGGTGCTCATGCACATACTCAATCGGATCTTCAATGGTAATGATGTGACCCGTTGTGTTGACATTCCTGTATCCGACCATGGCAGCCAAGGAAGTTGATTTACCTGTACCCGTACCACCAACAAATATAATAATGCCACGTTTAGTTAATGACAACTCTTTCAATACTTCAGGAAGCTTCAATGATTCAAATGTTGGGATTTTGGTTTCAACCCGACGAATCACCATACCTACGGCGTTTCTTTGATAAAACGCACTGACCCTAAATCGACCGACCGATGACACACCAATCGCAAAGTTACACTCATGAGTCCGTTCAAACTCTTCTTTTTGATAGGGTGACATGATGCCGGTAACCATATCTCTGGCTTGGGCTTTGGTTAACGGTTGCTGGGTGATTGGAATCACACGTCCGTGAATTTTTATACTGGGTGGCAGATTGGCTGTGATAAACAAATCAGACGCTTTCTTGTGCACCATCAGTTTGAGATAAGAATTAAAGTCCATGACTGTTCCTCAGTTTATTCTAATATTTGTTTTATAGTCTTTAATTAAAAGTGAATATGGTAACACCCTTAATCAAAATCTGTTTTCTTAACCGCTCTTGATCTGGCTTGAGATTTAGAAATTAATCCTTTACGTACCAACTCAATCAAACACTGATCTAATGTCTGCATACCTACTGACTGTCCAGTTTGAATAGAGGAATACATCTGTGCCACTTTATCTTCACGAATCAAGTTTCTAATCGCCGGAATCCCGACCATAATTTCATGTGCAGCCACTCGGCCGCCACCCACACGTTTAATCAATGTTTGTGCCACCACCGCTCGCAGTGATTCTGACAACATAGAACGTACCATTGGTTTTTCGCCTGCAGGAAATACATCAATAATCCGGTCAATGGTTTTAGCCGCAGAGGTGGTGTGCAAAGTACCAAACACCAAATGCCCCGTTTCAGCTGCAGTCAAGGCCAAACGAATGGTCTCCAAATCTCGAAGCTCACCAACCAGAATAATGTCAGGATCTTCACGAAGCGCTGAACGCAGTGCGTTTTCAAAACTCTTGGTGTCTCTGTGAACCTCACGTTGATTAATCAAACATTTATTACTGGTGTGTACGAATTCTATCGGATCTTCGATGGTTAATATGTGACCGTGTTCCTTTTTATTAAGGTAATCAATCATCGCAGCCAAGGTGGTTGATTTACCAGAACCAGTCGGCCCCGTCACTAAAATCAATCCCCTAGGCACATCAATCAACTCTTTAAATATGGCTGGACAATTTAAATCCTCAAACGTCAAGATTTCTGTTGGAATGGTTCTGAATACACTACCACACCCACGATTTTGATTGAATGCATTGACCCTGAAGCGAGCCAAGCCTGGAATTTCAAACGAAAAATCGATTTCATAATCTTCTTCATACACTTTCCTTTGGTAGTCATTCATGATGTCATACACCATGTCATGCAACTCTTTGTGCTCCAAAGGGGGTAAATTGATTCTTCTGACGTCACCATCCACACGTATCATGGGCGGCAAACCTGCCGACAAATGTAAATCTGACGCCTTGTTTTTTACGGTAAATGCTAATAATTCGGCTATATCCACTTGAAAACTCTATGATTAACTTGTATTGAGTTTAGCTTTGTTAAGTGATAAATTCCAGTTTACTTTTTAAATATTTAATTCCTAATGATGAAACAATTGACTCTGATAGCTGGACTGATTTTAATGTTGAGTGCTTGTCATACCAACCCACATCAAGTGACCATCAACGACACAAGCTTTTATGTTGAACTGGCGGACGATGATAATTTACGGGCTTTGGGGTTAATGTATCGCAAAAAAATGTCAGATGAAGATGGTATGTTGTTTATTTTTCCAGACGCTCAATTACGTGCCTTTTGGATGAAAAACACTTTATTGCCGTTGGATATTTTGTATTTTGATGCAAATAAAAAAATCGTCAGCATCAGTGAAAACACCCCGCCCTGCAAAAACACCAGCAGCAGATGTCCCAATTACCCAAGTAAAAAACCAACCAAATATGTACTAGAAATCAATGCCGGACTGAGTAAAAAGTATGGATTTAAGCCCGGTGATGAAATGATCATCAACTTGAAAAAATAGTTTGCGTCTATCCATAGAGTTAAAAAACAGTTAAGATATTTGCCGAACTCATGCCGAAGGCATTTTAAGCTTCAGCAATTAATTCAATCCAATCCAATAAAAAAAATAGGGAACTTTATGAAAATAAAATTATTTATTATGTCTTGCATGTCTGTCTTTACAGGTGCTGTTTGGGCTGAAGGTATAGACCAAGCCATCAATAATGCCATAGCCCCAATCGCTGAAGGGGTCTCCAGCATCATCTTTTTCAGCATCCCATTTATCGGTGGCACAACAATTCCATTGGTCTTGTTGTGGTTGGTTGTGGCTGCTGTATTTTTTACTTTGTACTTTAAGTTCATCAATCTGCGATCTTTTCGTCATGGTTTTCAATTATTACGCGGCAAATATGACCAACCCGACGCTGTTGGTAAAGTTTCACATTTCCAAGCATTATCAACGGCATTGTCTGGTACTGTTGGCTTGGGTAACATTGCCGGCGTTGCAACTGCAGTCAGCCTGGGTGGAGCGGGTGCCACTTTTTGGATGATTTTGGCTGGTTTTCTTGGCATGTCGACCAAATTTGTTGAGTGTACTTTAGGTGTCAAATATCGAGACATCCATACAGATGGCACCATTCACGGTGGACCCATGCGTTACTTAACCAAAGGCTTTAAAGAAAAAGGAATGCCTGGCTTCGGTAAATTTTTAGCCGTCTTCTTTGCCATTATGTGTGTTGGTGGTTCTCTGGGTGGTGGCAACATGTACCAAGCCAACCAATCATTTCAACAATTGGTCAGTGTCACTGGCGGTGACACCAGTTTCTTGGCCAACTATGGCTGGTTATTCGGCATAATTGTGGCTGCTCTGGTTGGTATTACCATCATGGGTGGAATTAAGAGCATTGCACGAGTTACATCAAAATTAGTTCCTTTTATGGGTGTAATTTACGTCATTACCGGATTGATTATCATTGGCATGAATTATGATAAATTAGGCGGTGCGTTTGCTGATATTTATGCAGGTGCGTTTAACAAAGACTCAGTATTTGGCGGCATTGTTGGGGTCTTGATTGTAGGTTTCCAAAGAGCGGCTTTTTCAAATGAAGCCGGTGTCGGTTCAGCTTCAATTGCACATTCTGCGGTTAAAACCAATGAGCCAGTAACTGAAGGTCTGGTGGCCTTGTATGAACCTTTTATCGACACAGTTGTGGTTTGTACCATTACCGCATTAGTTATCGGCATCACTGGTTTTATTCCAGCGGCACCCGATGGATCAGTACAAGGGATTGAGTTAACTTCTGCAGCATTTGGAAGCGCCGTATCTTGGTTCCCTTATGTATTAACGGTAGCGGCTGTATTGTTTGCCTTTTCGACAATGATTGCATGGTCTTATTATGGTGTTAAAGCCTTTACCTTTTTGTTTGGTCATGGAAAAAAACAAGTGACTATTTACAATTGGATGTTCTTAATCTTTGTCGTGATTGGTTCATCAATGAATTTAGGCGCAGTGATTAGCTTTTCAGATGCGATGATTTTCGCCATGTCTTTCCCTAACATCATTGGCCTGTATTTCTTGGCTCCAGTGGTTAAGCGTGAACTTAAACAATACATGGCTAAACTGAAAGCTGGTGAAATCAAACCCAACTCATAACAGTTTATAGCTTCAAAACCAAATCAAAACCCAACTCATCAGTTGGGTTTTTTTGTGGCATAATCTAAAAGTCGAAATATGTGACTGCAGATCCAGTTAAATATAAACAGCTCAAATAAAAGAGGAACCCATGACCAAAAGATTTACACTCCTGATATTATTATTCACCATTTCTGGCTCAGCCATGGCGGTAGGAATTGATCAAACCATCAATGATTTACTCACCCCTGTAGCCAATGCGGTCGATGGCTTCTTTATGACAGCAGTGCACATCCCTTTTGTCGGTCCGGCTCCCTTTATTGTTCTTTGGTTGGTGGTGGCAGCTAGTTTTTTCACCCTGTATTTTAAATTCATTAATTTAAGGTCATTTGCGGTCAGCTTGAAAATAATCAAAGGCAAGTATGACACCACTGGAGCAGATGGTGAAGTGACCCACTTCCAAGCCTTATCTACAGCTGTTTCTGGGACCGTTGGGTTAGGCAATATTGCCGGAGTGGCCACTGCGGTCAGCATGGGTGGTCCTGGCGCCACTTTTTGGATGATATTGGCTGGCTTACTAGGGATGTCGACCAAATTTGTTGAGTGCACACTGGGCGTCAAGTACCGAGATATACATCCAGATGGAACGGTTGCTGGTGGTCCAATGAAGTATTTATCCAAAGGATTTGCCGAAAAAGGCTTTCCCGGAATCGGTCGAACATTGGCCATCGCATTTGCCATCCTTTGTATAGGGGCGGCACTCGGTGGTGGCAACATGTTCCAAGCCAACCAATCCTTTTCGCAATTACAAAACATCACAGGTGGTGCCAACGGCATGCTGGCAGGGAAGGGTTGGTTATTTGGTTTGATTTTGGCTTTAGTCACTGGACTAACCATACTAGGCGGTATCAAAAGCATCGCAAGAGTTACCTCTAAGTTGGTGCCAATTATGGGCGTAATTTATGTCATAACAGGATTAATTGTTATCGCCATGAATGGTGACCAACTGTTTAACGCCATCAGCCAAATAATCAATGGTGCCTTCAACCCCTCAGCCATCGCAGGTGGCGTGGTTGGCGTCATGATTGTTGGCTTTCAAAGGGCCGCATTTTCAAATGAAGCCGGTGTCGGTTCAGCGGCCATAGCACACGCCGCAGTTAAAACCGACCGACCCATTACTGAAGGGTTGGTTTCCTTGTATGAACCCTTTATCGATACCGTTGTGGTTTGCACCATCACCGCTTTGGTAATCGTGATTACTGGATCACTGGGATCAACCGAAGGTTTACAAGGCATTCCATTAACCTCTAATGCATTTGCCAGTGCCGTTTCTTGGTTCCCATATGTGTTAACAGTGGCGGCTATTTTGTTCGCTTTTTCCACCATGATTTCATGGTCTTATTACGGGGTTCGAGCGTGGACTTACCTGTTTGGAGAAAACAAAACACAAGAACATGTTTTTAAGGGCATTTTCTTGGTCTTTATTGTGATTGGCTCGACCCTTGATTTAAGTGCAGTGATTGGATTCTCTTTCGCCATGACCTTGGCCATGTCTTTTCCGAACATCATTGGCTTGTATTTCTTGGCACCAGTGGTTAAACAAGAATTGAATGCCTTCTTGGCTGATGTCAAATCAGGAGTCATTGTATTCAGTAAATAATCACCCAGTCATCAAGACTGTGCACGATCTCATGGCCCGATTTTTAAATCGGGCTTTTTTGTGCATAAAATTAATCATCTTTGCTTGAGTCAACTTGAAAAATAACCGACAATCAATAGATAGATACAGAAATAGAAAAGAGAAAAGATATGACCATAAAAATAGCCATCAATGGCTACGGCCGTGTGGGCCGTTGCATCCTAAGAGCCCTTTACGAATACCAACGCAACCAAGACATACAAATCGTCGCCATTAATGATTTAGGCGACCCATTGGCAATGCAGCACCTGACCCAATTCGACACAGCACATGGGCGTTTTAATGCCAAAGTGTCCATGCAAGAGGGACACTTACTGGTTGAAAATGACCGCATCAAAATACTGTCAGAACCTGACCCTGAAAAATTACCTTGGGCTGAATTGGGTGTCGATGTGGTGATGGAATGTACCGGCTTTTTTAGAAGCCGAGAATTGGCTGCCAAACACGTCTCAGCCGGCGCTAAAAAAGTCATTATTTCCGCACCAGCCAATGGCGAAATTGATGCCACCATTGTTTATGGTGTTAATGACCATATTTTGACCGCGGACATGCAAGTCATTTCAAATGCATCCTGCACCACCAATTGTTTATCACCTCTGGCTCAGGCCCTGAATGATAAAATAGGTATTGAATCTGGGTTAATGACCACCATCCATGCTTACACCAATGACCAAGTATTATCTGACACTTACCATAAAGACTTGCGCAGAGCACGAGCAGCCGGATTGAATCAAATCCCAACAAAAACCGGCGCCGCATTGGCAGTTGGGTTGGTGATGCCAGAACTGAATGGCAAATTAGATGGTTATGCCATGCGAGTACCTACCATCAATGTATCTTCGGTTGATTTAACTTTTATTGCAGGCAAAGAAACTTCAGTTGCTGAAGTCAATGAAGTGGTAAAATCTGCCGCATTAAAATCATCAGTGATGGACTATTCTGAGCAGCCTTTGGTGTCTACTGACTTCAACCACAATCCTGCCTCGTCCACTTTTGATGCCGGCATGACCCGTGTCAATCAAGGCAAGCTTGTGAAAGTCCTCGCCTGGTATGACAATGAATGGGGTTTTGCGAATCGCATGCTGGATGTTTCTTTGGCCTTGATGAAGGCTAAATAACGTCTTGTACTTATAATTTAAAGAAGGTTTTAAAATGAAAGTAAAGTTAATGGCTGATCAAGACCTGAACAACAAAAAGGTCCTCATTCGACAAGATTTAAATGTGCCCATGAACAATGGCACCATTACCAGTGACCAACGAATTCTGGCCTCAATACCAACCATACAACTGGCCTTAAATAAAGGGGCCGCTGTGATTTTGATGTCGCACTTAGGTAGACCAACTGAAGGACAACCTGAATCTAGATTTTCTTTGCAGCCCGTAGCTGACTACCTCAGCTTGGCTTTGAATCAAAAAGTCCATTTAATCACTGACTGGAGTGACGGTGTTGTGGTTGAAAAGGGCGAAGTGGTCTTGTTAGAAAATGTGCGATTCAATATAGGTGAGAAAGCCGATGATGATGACTTGGCAAAACGCTTGGCACAATTATGCGACGTTTATGTAATGGATGCATTTGGCACTGCTCATCGAGCACATGCCTCAACTCATGGTGTTGCTAAATTCGCACCATTAGCCTGTGCTGGACCTTTGCTTGCACACGAACTGGCCTCATTGGCCAAAGGCCTTAAAAATCCAAGACGGCCTATGTTAGCAATCGTCGGAGGCTCTAAAGTTTCAACAAAACTAACAGTGCTAGAAACTTTATCCACCCAAGTTGATCAACTCATTGTCGGCGGCGGTATTGCCAATACCTTTATCGCTGCAGCAGGTTACCCAGTTGGTAAATCGCTGTATGAACCTGATTTAATTGAACAAGCAAAGACATTAATCAAACAAGCCATAGCTGCAGGTAACGAAATTCCGATACCCACAGATGTTGTCGTAGCCACAGAGTTCACTGAAGACGCGCAAGCCATTATTAAAAATGTTGATGAAGTTGGGCCGTTTGATATGATTCTTGATATTGGACCAAAAACTGCAGCCAAATACGCAAAAATGGCACAACAAGCTGGAACTGTTATTTGGAATGGCCCAGTCGGCGTGTTTGAGTTTGATCAATTTGGCGAAGGAACCCGCACTTTAGCCCTTGGAATTGCTAATAGTGAATGTTTTTCAATGGCTGGAGGCGGAGATACGCTTGCTGCGGTTGATAAATATCAAATAACGGATAAACTATCGTACATTTCTACCGGTGGTGGTGCCTTTCTCGAGTTTTTAGAAGGCAAAGAATTACCAGCCGTGGCAATTTTGGAAGCCATGGCCCTATAAAAGTACCGGCCCAACAAATAATTGACTGATTGAACATACAATCAACTTACAGAATAACAAAAGATATAGGAAGACAAGATGACTGATAAATTAGATGAAATGATTGATACAGCTGCAGCAATGGTAGCAAGTGGACGTGGTGTACTGGCGATTGATGAATCGACTGGCACCTGTAAAAAACGTTTTGACAGTATTGGCGTTGAATGCACTGAGACGTCACGTCGTGATTATCGCCATATGTTACTCAGCACACCAGGCTTGGGCGAACATATTTCAGGTTCAATCTTGTTTGATGAAACCTTGCGTCAATCATCTGCAGATGGTGTACCATTGACTAAAATCATGCAAGACAATGGCATCATTCCAGGCATTAAAGTTGATAAAGGTGCTCATCCTTTAGCCGGTTTTGAAGGTGAAAAAATCACTGAAGGTCTTGATGGTTTACGTGATCGTTTGAATGAATATTATGAATTGGGTGCTCGGTTTGCCAAATGGCGTGCAGTTATCACCATCAACGAAGACAATCCTTCACAAGCTTGTATTGATGCCAACTGTCATGCTTTGGCGCGTTATGCAGCTTTGTGTCAAGAAGCTGGTTTGGTACCAATGGTTGAACCAGAAGTGTTGATGGAGGGTGACCATGACATCCAAACAGCCTATGAAGTAACCTTGTTAACCTTAAAAACTTTGTTCGACCAATTGTTTGAACAAAACGTGGTACTTGAAGCCTGTATTTTGAAATCAAGCATGGTAGTTCCTGGCGCTGATTGCCCTGAACAAGCTGATGTGGATGAAGTCGCAGAAGCCACTTTGGATTGCTTTTTCAATACAGTTCCTGGCTCCTTAGCTGGTATCGTATTCTTATCAGGTGGCCAGTCAGAAATTGAAGCCACAGAACATTTAGATGCCATGAACCGAATGGGTACTTTGCCATGGCCATTAAGCTTTTCTTATGGCAGAGCCTTACAGTCTTCAGCATTGAAAGTTTGGGGTGCCAACCCTCAAGACAATATCAAAGCTGCACAAGCTGAATTGTCTCACAGAGCTCGTATGAACGGCCTTGCCACAATGGGTCAATACGAATCAAAATTAGAAGCAGAATAAACAGTAAATCGATCACTGTACCAGGATGGTTTCAGTGAATTAATACAACAATGCCCTTGTCGCTTTGCTTCAAGGGCGCTGTTGTCTCAATGACAGTGTTGGGGGCAACATAATGAGTCTAAGAGAAGACATTAAACAGGCCGCTTTGGATTATCACAAACATCCAACGCCTGGTAAAATTAAAATCACCGCCACCAAGGCGCTGACCACACAACAAGACTTGGCTTTGGCCTACTCTCCTGGCGTGGCTGCACCTTCGATGGCGATTTATGAAAATCCAGCGACGGCTGCAGACTACACCTCTCGCGCCAATATGGTGGCCGTAGTCACCAATGGCACAGCTGTTTTAGGGCTGGGCAATATCGGCCCTTTGGCCGCCAAGCCAGTGATGGAAGGCAAAGCTGTCTTGTTCAAAAAATTTGCCGGCATTGATGTATTTGACATCGAAATTGATGAAAAAGACCCTGACAAATTAATCGACATCATTGCATCGCTTGAACCAACTTTTGGCGGCATCAATCTAGAAGACATCAAATCACCTGAATGCTTCTATGTTGAAGAAAAATTAAAAACCCGCATGAAAGTGCCGGTATTCCATGATGACCAACATGGCACTGCCATCATTTGTGCAGCCGCAGTCATAAATGCCATGCATGTGGTTAAAAAAGACCTTTCAAAAGTCAAGTTAGTGACTTCGGGAGCAGGTGCTGCAGGCATGGCCTGTTTAGACCTGCTGCTAGAGCTTGGCATGAAAATTGAAAACATCATTGTTTCAGATTCTGCCGGCGTGTTGTTTGAAGGCCGTGAAGATTTAGAGTCCGATCGCAAACGTGCCTATGCCAAAAACGTCAAACAACAAACCGTGACCGAAGCCTTGGTTGGTGCAGATATATTTTTGGGCGTCTCCGTAGCAGGCGTGCTCAAGCCCGAAATGATTAAACCCATGGCCAAAGATCCTTTGATTATGGCTTTAGCCAATCCAACGCCTGAAATCATGCCAGATTTGGCACTCGAAGTCAGACCTGATGCCATCATTGCAACGGGTCGATCAGATTTCCCAAATCAAGTCAATAATGTACTGTGCTTCCCTTATATTTTTAGAGGCGCCTTGGATGTTGGTGCCAGTTGTATCAACGAAGCCATGAAAACCGCTTGTGTCCATGCTTTGGCCAATTTGGCACGAATGGAAGTCAGCGAAGTCAGTAGCCAAGCTTACGGTGGCAAAGAAATGAAGTTTGGTCGAGATTATTTAATTCCACAACCTTTTGATCCGCGCATTTTAATACATGTCGCTCCAGCAGTCGCTAAGGCCGCCATGGAAAGTGGTGTGGCCACGCGTCAAATCGAAGACATGGCTGAATACGAACACCAACTCAACGAATTCGTTTATCAAAGCGGTTTGTTAATGCGTCCTGTTTTTGACGCCGCCCGTAAAGACTTAAAACGCGTTGTTTTGGCCGAAGGCGAAGATGACCGAGTACTGCGTGCAATAAAAGTAATTAATAATGACCAACTGGCCATACCTATTTTAATTGGACGCCCAGATGTGATCAATCAACGCATTAAGAAAATGGGATTGAGTTTAGAAATTGGAAGAGATTTTGAGTTAGTCAATCCACAAGATGACCCTCGATTTAAATCCTATTGGACCCAATACCATACACTGATGCAACGCAAAGGTGTGAGTCCACAAATAGCCAAGGCAGTGGTCAGAACACGAACCACTGTCATAGCTGCCTTAATGGTTAAACGTGGTGAAGCTGATGCCATGTTGGCAGGCTTAACCGGCCGTTTCCACAAAGTCTTACAACACATCATTGACGTAATTGGCTTAAAAGACCAAACCCCTTCTGGCTTAAGCGCGGTTGCCACAGACATGGGCAGTTATTTTGTTACTGACACCAATGTCAACCCCAACCCTTCAGCCGAAGAAATTGCCAACATGGCCATCAGTGCTGCTGAACGAGTGAAAGCTTTTGGCAAAACACCTCGGCTGGCTTTGATGTCATACTCCAATTTTGGTACGCGTGATGGGAACAGCCCAGAGAAAATGCGTAAAGCATTGAAATTAATTAGAAAATTGGCACCTGAATTAGCTGTTGAAGGTGAGATGGATGCTGAGTTTGCTTTGATGCCTAATATCAGAGCTCACGTGTTTCCCAATGCCAATTATGAACAAAAAGCCAACTTGCTGATTATGCCCAATCTGGATTCGGCAACCATGGCTTTAAACATGATAAGATATTTTTCCCAAGGTGTTACTGTGGGGCCCATGTTGATGGGTACCAATTTGCCAGCACATGTCTTGAACCCCTCTTCATCAGTCAGAAGAATTGTTAACATGGTAGCCATTGCTGCGGTTGACGCACAAAAAATAAGCCAAGACACGCAAAACCAGATCATTTAGTAAGAAAATATTACAAGATAACAACGACACAGAATGCTATGACAAACATCAAAACAACACCTGATTTAGATCCGACAGAAACTCAAGAATGGCTTGATGCCTTAACAGCTGTCATCAGTGAAGAAGGCCCTGAAAGAGCACATTTTTTAATTGAACAACTGATTGACTTGAATCGACGTTCAGGTGGTCACCTGCCTTACCAAGCGACCACCGCTTATCTCAACACAATACCATTGAGCGAAGAAAAAAAATCTCCCGGCAACAATGACCTTGAGTGGCGCATCCGTGCCATCATTCGTTGGAATGCCATGGCCATGGTAGTCAGAGCCAATCGAAGACCTGGCGCATTGGGCGGACACATTGCCTCTTTTGCATCTGCTGCCACCATTTATGATGTGGGTTTTAACCATTTTTTCAGAGGTTCTGACCACCCATCAGGCGGCGATTTATTGTATGTACAAGGTCACTGCGCTCCTGGTTTTTATGCCCGGGCCTATTTAGAAGGCCGCATCAATGAACAACAATTGGATAATTTCCGACGTGAAGTTGACGGCAATGGTCTTTCTTCTTACCCCCACCCTTGGTTGATGCCAGATTTTTGGCAATTTGCTACAGTATCCATGGGATTGGGGCCGATTCAAGCCATTTACCAAGCACGTTTCATGAAATACCTTCAGAACCGCGGCTTGATTGAAAAAACCGATAAAAAAGTCTATTGTTTCTTAGGTGATGGTGAAACCGATGAACCTGAATCATTGGGAGCCATTTCTTTGGCTGGACGTGAAAAGTTAGATAACTTGGTGTTTGTGGTTAACTGTAACCTGCAACGCTTAGACGGCCCTGTTCGAGGTAATGGTAAAATTATTCAAGAACTAGAAGGGGTATTCCGTGGTGCAGGTTGGAATGCAATCAAAGTCATTTGGGGATCTTATTGGGACAAGTTACTGGCCAAAGACAAAGACGGCTTATTGCGTAAACGCATGGAAGAAGCCGTAGACGGTGATTATCAAAACTATAAATCAAAAGACGGCGCCTATGTTCGTGAACACTTCTTTGGTAAATACCCTGAATTGAAAGCGATGGTTTCCAACATGACTGATGACGACATCTGGCGATTGAACCGAGGTGGTCATGACCCTCATAAAATGTATGCCGCTTATGCAGAGGCCAATGAGACCGAAGGTTTACCAACGGTCATTTTAGCCAAAACTGTCAAAGGTTATGGTATGGGTCATTCTGGACAAGCAGCCAACACCACCCACCAGCAAAAGAAAATGGACACCGAATCCATTCGTCAATTCAGAGATAAATTTCATGTGCCAATCAAAGACGAGCAACTGGAAGAAGTCCCTTATTACAAACCAGCGGAAGACTCTGCAGAAATGAAATACCTGCAACAACGTCGTGAAGAACTTGGCGGTTATCTACCTCGCAGGGTGGTCAAAGAACAGACACTTGATGTACCTGCCTTGGCGGCTTTTGAAAGCATCACCAAAGGCACAGGCGAACGAGAAATTTCAACCACCATGGCGTTTGTTCGCGTACTGTCCTTGTTGTTACGTGACAAAGCCATTAAACAACGCATAGTCCCTATTTTATGTGATGAAGGCAGAACCTTTGGCATGGAAGGCATGTTTCGACAGCTGGGCATTTATTCCCACCAAGGGCAACAATATGAACCAGAAGATTCAGATCAATTGATGTTCTACAAAGAATCAGCTGACGGTCAAATTTTACAAGAAGGCATCACTGAAGCTGGGGCCATGTCTTCATGGATAGCCGCAGCCACATCGTACGCTAATTACAATGTACCGATGATTCCATTTTATATTTACTACTCTATGTTTGGCCATCAACGCATTGGCGATTTATGCTGGGCTGCTGGCGACATGCGAGCCAAAGGGTTTTTATTGGGTGGAACAGCAGGTCGCACCACCTTGAATGGTGAAGGCTTACAACACCAAGATGGTCAGTCTCATTTAATTGCATCAACAGTACCTAACTGTATTTCCTATGACCCAACTTATGCTCATGAAGTGGCAGTGATTATACAAAATGGCTTAGAACGCATGTTTGGCAACAATGAAGATGTGTATTTTTATCTGACCTTGATGAATGAAAATTATCCTCATCCTGAAATGGTTAAAGGCCAAGATGAGGGTATCATCAAAGGTATGTACCTATTAAAAGATGGCGGCAAAGCCAAAATCAAGGCACAACTACTTGGCTCAGGCACCATCTTGAGAGAAGTGGAAGGTGCCGCTGAGTTGTTGGCCAAAGACTTTAAAGTCAGTTGTGACATTTGGAGCGCCACTTCATTGACAGAATTAAAACGTGAAGCCCAGGCTGTAGAAAGACAGAACCGCTTACACGCCGATAAAAAAGCCAAGCTCAGTTATGTGGAACAATGCCTAAGCAAACAACCGGGACCTGTGATTGCAGCAACTGATTACACCCATGATTTTGCAGAACAAATCAGACCTTGGGTCACTAACAGCTACACCACATTAGGTACTGATGGCTTTGGTCGCAGTGACACCAGAGAACAGTTGCGTAATTTCTTTGAAGTAGATCGCAACCACATCGCCTATACCACCGTAGTAGAACTGGTGAAAACAGGCGACTTACCGAAAACTGCCATCGGCAAAGCTAAAAAAGCCTATAACATTGATGATGCGGTCGCTGACCCACGAAACAGATGAGGAATAGATTGTGAGTGAAAGCAAACAAATAAACATACCTGATATTGGTGACTTCGCCGAAGTCGAAGTGATTGAAGTGTTGGTCAAAGTCGGTGACGAAGTCAGTGCGGAAGACGCCATAATTTCTTTAGAATCTGAAAAGGCCACGATTGAGGTGCCGACCCCTGAAGGCGGTATTATCGAGGCTATTATGGTTAAAGAAGGCGATTTTGTTTCAGAAGGTTCGCCGATGATGAGTATCAAAACTTCATCCCCTAACAACACCAAGCCTACTAACGAAACTAAGGAAGAACCTAAACAAGCCAAAGAAACACCCAAAAAATCAGCGGCAGAAGAACCAGTGAAGGCAGCACCAAACCCACCACCGGTTCCCGTTGAAATACCTAAACAGCCTGGTGATAAACTGGCACATGCATCCCCATCAGTCCGCAAATTTGCGCGTGAACTTGGCGCCGACATTGCACAAGTGATTGGCACCGGTCGTAAAGGTAGAATCACCCAAGATGATGTTAAGAACCACATTAAAACAGCGATGCAAACAGGCGGTCAAACAGTGGTGACTGCAGGCTTCGATGTACCGCCATTTCCAGCTGTCGACTTTACTCAATTTGGTGAGGTGGACAGCCAACCATTGAACCGCATTCAGAAAATTTCGGGTAAATACCTACATCGCAACTGGGTTCGCATTCCACATGTGACACAGTATGATGAATCAGACATTACCGAGCTTGAAGATTTTAGACAAGCCAATAAAGCCGATGCCAAAGCGCAAGGATTTAGCCTAACTCCATTGGCATTTATCGTAAAAGCCATGGCCAAAGCATTGAAAAAGTTTCCAAAATTCAACAGCTCCTTAGATGTTGATGGCGAAAATTTAATTTATAAAAAATATTTTCACATCGGAATTGCCGTAGATACACCCAATGGTTTGGTGGTCCCTGTGATTCGTGATTGTGATAAAAAAGAAGTGTTTGAAATTGCCAAAGAAATGCGCGACATTTCACTCAAAGCCAGAGACGGTAAATTATCTCCCAGCGACATGCAGGGCGGTTGTATTTCAATCTCCTCTTTGGGTGGTATCGGTGGCACCGCGTTCACACCGATCATCAATGCACCGGAAGTGGCTATATTAGGTGTTTCAAGATCAAGTATTAAGCCGGTTTGGAATGGTAAGGAATTTCAACCTAAACTGATGTTACCGCTTTCATTAAGTTATGACCACCGTGTTATAGACGGCGCAGATGCAGCACGTTTTATCGTGTATTTATCCAGCATTCTGGCCGACATGAAGAAAATGCTGTTGTAAAATTCCTGGTTAATTGATGTTTAACAAACTAAAAAAACTGATGGAACAAGCACAAAAAAAGGTGGCAGAAAGTATCGACCCTGAGCTGTTCAATCACCCATTGGCTATGCAAGTAGAATGGCACCCAATCAAAGGGGGTGGGGCTAATTTCCAAACCCATCGCTTGGACAGCAGCAATCCCGATTTTTTGGTATTTAAAGCCACCAAAGGTGCTTATTTATTTTCAGGCATTTTTATTTTTTTTGGACTGTTGGGCATGCTGATACCGATACTCATCTTTTTCACTGAAGGTCTTAAAGACTGGGGTCTGGTGTTGTTTGCAGTCTTTTTCGGTGGCATTTTTTTATCAGCTGGCGTCCTTATGTTTTACTTCATGACCACACCACGTAATTTTGACACCTTTTATGGCTGTTACTATAAAGGTCGAAAAAAACCAGAACATTCATTTGGACTGAGTTCAGATAAAAAACATGCTTTAACTTACCTCAGTGAAGTCAAAGCCATACAGGTGTTGCGCGAACGCATTCGCAGCAAAAACACGTCTTATTATAGTTATGAAATCAACCTGGTGTTAGCAGATGCCAGCAGAATCAATGTGATTGATCACGGTAAACATGCAGCTGTGGTCAATGATGCAGAAGTATTGGCCACCACTTTGGGCGTTCCACTTTGGGATGGCTCTTAAAAACAAGAGATAAAAATGAGTAAAATTACAGAGATAAAAATTCCAGAAATAGGCGACTTTGACAACGTTCCGGTGATTGAAGTATTGGTTAAAGCAGGTGATAACGTTGATAAAGACCAATCATTAGTTACTTTAGAAAGTGATAAAGCCACTATGGAAATTCCCAGTCCACAAAGTGGCGTGATAAAAACCATGACAATCAAAGAAGGGGATCATGTAGCCATTGGTGAAGTGATTGGTACCATGGAAATCTCTGAGGATGATGAACCACAAACAACAAAACCTCAAGACCAACCTGTTCAAGCTACAAAGGAAAGTGCTGAACCAACACCAGCTGTCAGCACTACTGAAACAGATCACGGTGACTATGACACTGAATTATTGGTGATTGGTGCGGGACCTGGTGGCTATACTGCGGCTTTCCGTGCGGCTGATTTAGGCATGGATGTCACCTTCGTTGAACGGTATGAGTCTTTGGGGGGTGTTTGTCTGAATGTGGGTTGTATTCCATCCAAAGCTTTACTGCACACAGCCGCGGTCATTCGTGAAACAGAACACATGGCTTCACATGGTGTGACATTCAGCAAACCTGAAATCGATCGTGAAAAATTATTGAACTTTAAACAATCTGTGGTGCAGAAACTGACTGGTGGTTTGGGTCAAATGTCCAAACAAAGAAAAGTCAACCGCAAAACAGGTGAGGCCAAATTTGTCGATGCCCACACCGTCTCAATAGATGGCGAGCCTTTGACTTTCAAACAATGCATTATTGCAGCTGGCTCACAAGTTTTTAAATTACCCGGCATGCCATGGGATGATGAGCGGTTAATGGATTCTACTGACGCGCTTGAAATGCAAGACATACCCAAATCCATGTTGATCATTGGTGGTGGCATCATTGGCTTAGAAATGGCGACGGTCTACTCAGCCCTTGGCACTGAAATCACCATCGTAGAAATGATGGATCAAATCATCCCTGGCGCAGACAAAGATTTGGTCAGACCATTGATGCAACACATAAAAAAACAGTACAAAGAGATCAAACTCAAATCTAAAGTCACTGCCTGTGTGGCCACTAAAAATGGTTTGGAAGTGGAGTTTGATGCTGCAGATAAAGTCACCTATGACCGGGTTTTAGTGGCTGTAGGCCGTGTTCCCAATGGCAAATTGTTGGATGCAGAAAAAGCCGGCGTTGAAGTCACAGACCGCGGATTCATTGAGGTTGATAAACAAATGCGCACCAATGTAAATCACATCTTCGCCATTGGTGACATCGTTGGTCAACCCATGTTGGCCCACAAAGCCACTCATGAAGCCAAAGTCGCTGCCGAAGTGGCGCATGGCCAGAAAGTATATTTTGATGCATTGGTTATTCCATCAGTGGCCTACACCGACCCTGAAGTTGCGTGGGTAGGCTTAACTGAACTAGAAGCCAAAGAAAAGGATTTGGCTTACGAAATCGGCAAGTTTCCATGGGCTGCCAGTGGCCGTGCCATCGGCAATGATCGTACTGAAGGTTTTACCAAATTACTGTTTGACCCGGAAAGCAATCGGATATTAGGTGCTGGCATCGTCGGCACCAATGCGGGTGAACTCATCAGTGAATTGTGTTTGGCGATCGAAATGGGTTGCGAAGCCGCTGACATCGGCCTGACCATTCACCCCCATCCAACCTTGGCTGAATCTGTGGCCATGAGTGCCGAAGTGTTTGAAGGCACCATCACTGATTT